>FTCZ01007960.1_pt1 | contig 16421 bp, 14 predicted proteins | sample 1658871 | NCBI WGS metagenome assembly FTCZ01 (sample SAMEA3914864, study PRJEB12502) | metagenome | biome: forest; material: soil | place: USA | collected 2012-03-12 | depth 0.3 m
GCCCTTGCCACCGCGCTTCTGCGCGCGGAAGGCGTCGAGCGGGGTGCGCTTGATGTAGCCGCCGTGGGTGACGGTGACGACCATGTCCTCGCGCTCGATGAGGTCTTCATCGTCGATGTCGTCGCCGGCAGGCACGATCTGGCTGCGCCGCGGCGTCGCGAAGTCGGCCAGGACCTTGTCCAGCTCTTCGACCAGCACCTCGTATAGGCGTGTCCGGTTGCCGAGGATCTCGAGGAGCTCGGCGATCGTCGTGGCGAGGCCGGCGAGTTCGTCGCCGATTTCGTCGCGGCCGAGCGCCGTCAGGCGATGCAGGCGCAGGTCGAGGATCGCGCGAACCTGGATGTCGGACAGCGTGTAGGTGTCGCCGGTGACGTCCTTCTCCACTGCCTCGACAAGGCGGATGTAGGGCGCAATCTCGGCGACAGGCCACTCGCGGGCGAGCAGCGCGGCGCGCGCGTCGGCCGGCGAAGCGGAGCCGCGGATAATCCGCACCACCTCGTCGAGGTTTGTCACCGCGACGACGAGGCCGAGCAAGATGTGCGCGCGCTCGCGGGCCTTGAGCAACTCATACTTAGAGCGGCGGGTGATGACCTCCTCACGGAAGGTCACGAAAGACGAGATGATGTCCTTGAGGCCGAGGATCTCGGGCCGGCCGCCACGGATGGCAAGCATGTTGGCGGGAAAGCTCGACTGCGCGGGGGTGTGCCGCCAGAGTTGGTTCAGCACCACCTCCGGCGTTGCGTCGCGCTTGAGGTCCATGACGATGCGCACGCCCTCGCGCGAGCTTTCGTCGCGGATGTCGGAGATGCCCTCGATCCGCTTTTCTTTGGCCGCCTCGGCGATCTTTTCGACCAGGCCGGACTTGCCGACTTGATAGGGGATTTCGGTGAGCACGATGGAGCGACGGTCACCCCGCCCTTCCTCGACGTCGTGGCGCGAGCGCACGATGATCGAGCCCTTGCCCGTGTTGTAAGCGTTGCGCGCGCCGCCCTGGCCGAGGATCAGGCCGCCGGTCGGGAAATCCGGGCCGGGGACGATCTCCATCAGTTCTTCGGTCGTGATGGCGCCGTTGAGGATGTACGCCTTACAGGCCGCGATCACCTCGCCGAGGTTGTGCGGCGGCACGTTGGTGGCCATACCGACGGCGATGCCCCCGGCACCGTTGACCAGCAGGTTCGGAAAGCGCGCAGGCAGCACCTGCGGTTCCTGCTCGGAGCCGTCATAATTGGGCTGGAAGTCGACCGTGTCCTTGTCGATGTCCTCCAGGAGAGCGTTTGCCGAGCGGGCGAGGCGCGCCTCGGTGTAACGCATCGCGGCGGGTGGATCGGGATCCATCGAGCCGAAATTGCCCTGGCCGTCGACCAGCGGCAGCCGCATCGACCAGTCCTGCGTCATGCGCGCAAGGGCGTCGTAGATCGAGGCGTCGCCGTGGGGGTGATATTTACCCATGACGTCGCCGACCAGCCGGGCCGACTTGCGATAGGGGCGGCCGGCGACGAAGCCCGCTTCCTGCGCGCCGAAGAGGATACGGCGATGCACCGGCTTCAGGCCGTCGCGCACATCGGGCAGCGCACGGCTGACGATCACCGACATGGCGTAGTCGAGATAACTCGACTTCATCTCGTCGACGATGGAGACGGGGGAGATATCGCTGGGTTCGATGGTCGGCGGGGCGCTGGCCAAGTTGGTCCGTCCGGTCTGTTATGGTTGTTTCATGGCACCGGTAGGTGCCGGTGGACCTCCCTAGACCAGCCGAGGCGCCCACGCCACCCCACGCGCGTACGCGTGCGCGCAGGACCGGGCGTTACGCATGAAAAAGGCGGCCGGAAACATGCTGCGGCCGCCGAAGGGGCAGAATCCCGTGCGATTAGCCCTCGCAGGGGGCTTAGTGGCGTTGCGCTTCATCGAGCAATCATCGGCGATGACCTTGCCGGTCCTGGGTTGGTCGTGACCATGTTGCCGAATTTGGTGCCGGGCCCTGGCTTCGGCGCTGGGGCAGCCTTCGCGGCGGGGGCCGCCTTCGTCGCCGGCTTCGAAACGGCGGTCGACCTGGTCGCAACCGACGTTGTCCATCGTTTCGGGATGCGCGCGGAGATTTCGAAAGACGAACTTTATGTAATGTTCAACGACGGGTGAAGCGCCAGCGCCGCGCGTCCGATGCGGCGGGATCATAGCGATAGCCGTCGCTGTCGAACCCCTTGAGCGCCTCGACGTCGGCCAGATGGTGCTCGCAGATGTAGCGCGCCATCATGCCGCGCGCGCGCTTTGCGCCGAAACTGTTGAAGCGCAGACCCGCTGGGCCCTCTTCCATGAATTCGATGGTGTAGATGTCGGCGCCAATCGGCGGCGCCTTCTGCACCGCGCCCCAATATTCCTTGCTGGCGAGATTGACGATGACGTTCGAACCCTGCGCAGCGAGGTCTTCGGCGAGCAGGTCCGAGATTCGCGAACCCCAGAAGGCATATAGGTCGCCAGAATGCGGCGCCCAACGTGTGCCCATCTCGAGCCGGTAGGGACGGATCTCGTCAAGCGGACGCAGCAGGCCGTAAAGGCCCGACAGGATGCGAACGTGATCCTGCGCGAAGCTGATCGCGGTTTCGTCGAGGCTGCGCGCCTCAAAACCCGTGTAGACGTCGCCGGCGAAGGCAAAGAGCGCCGGGCGCTCGGGCAGGTTCTCGAACCCGCGATAACGCTCGACATTCAGCTCGGCGAGGGAATCGGAAATCGACATCAGGCGGCCAAGGTCACGCTCCGACAGCTTGGCGGCCTCGGCGACGATAGCAAGTGCCTCGCTGGCGAAGCGAGGGTTGGTCGGCGAGAGCTCGGGGAGGGGGCGTTTGTAGTCGAGCGTCTTGGCAGGAGAGAGGATGGCGAGCATGGCCCGGCGCCGGTAGCAAATCGCCGCACTGCGTCAACACCGGATCGACGATGCAACTTGAGGCATTCAACAGGTGTTCAGTCGTCGGGATACAGCGTCGCGTCCGGTTCCCAAGCTTGAACGGGGGCATGGCAGGGTTTAGCAAATGCCGCGTGGAGCACCCCCGGTGCCGATGAAGGAGAGATTCCACCATGAAATTCGCATCGACGACAGCCCTGGCGCTGACCCTCGCGCTCGGAGCAGCCGCGGTGACCGGCGGCACACCAGCCGCCGCGGCCAAGAAGACGGAAGGCGCGGCGTCGGCCAAGCGTAATTTTAGCCCGGCGTTCGTGAAGGCGGTCCAGCCGCTGCAGACCGCGCTGACGGGTGGTGACATGGCGGCGGCGAAGGCCGCGCTGCCGGCGGCACAGGCCGCGGCTTCGACCGACGACGACAAGTTCCAGGTCTCTCTCATGACCTACCAGATCGCGCAGAAGACTGGTGATCAGGCTGGCGCCGCCGCTGCGGTTGACGCGATGCTCGCGTCCGGCAAGGCGCCACCAGAGCTTCAGGGCCAGCTTCTCACCGCGCAGGCGCAGGCTGCCTTCAACGCTGGCAAGTTCGCCGACGCCGATCGCGCCTTCACCCAGCTCGCCCAGCAGAAGCCTAACGATCCGGACATCCTGATCTCGCTCGCTGCCGTGAAGTCGCGCGAGGGCCGCAACAACGAGGCGCTGCCTCTCGTCGATCAGGCCATCCAGGCCAAGAAGGCCGCGAACCAGCCAGTCGACGAGGACTGGTATCGCCGCGCGCTGTCGATGGCCTATGATGGCAAGATGCCGGCGCAGACCGTGAAGTATGGCCAGCAGCTGGTCGACGCCTATCCGCGTGCGGATATCTGGCGTCTCGCGCTCCAGACCTACCGTGAGACCAGCCATCTCGAGCCGCAGACGGATCTCGACACGCTGCGCTTGATGCGCGTCACCAACGCGCTGGCCGGCGAACGTGATTATTATGAATATGCCAACACGGCGCTCAACAAGGGATTCCCGGGCGAGGCCAAGGCCGTGATCGATCAGGGCACCACGTCCAACATGGTCGACAGCAAGGCGCTGGCGACCAGCAAGGCGCTGGCCGAGATCAAGGCGATCGCCGGTCCGAAGATCGCCGGTGACAAGGCCGAGCTTCCCTCGCTCGACAAGAAGGCCCGGGCGGCGGCCGACGGCAAGCAGGCCCTGCTGACCGGCGATGTCTATCTGGGCTACGGCCAGTTCACGCAGGCGGCGGACCTCTACAAGGTCGCGCTCCAGAAGGGCGGCGTCGACGCCAATCTGGTCAATCTGCACCTCGGCGAGGCGCTCGCGCAGGCCGGCCAGAAGCCCGCGGCGGCTCAGGCGCTGGGTGGCGTCACCGGGCCCAACCAGACGCTCGCGCAATATTGGGCGATCTGGGCCAACAAGGGTTCGGCTCCGGCGGCTGCTACCGCTGCCCGCTGACCGATGGTATCGGCGCCCGCCTATCCGGGCGGGCGCCGATCATTTTCTCAGCCGATCCCGTCGACCGGCACGCCCGGCTGATCCTTCGACGTCCGGATGGTGAGTGACGTCTTCACGCTCGCGACATGCGGCGCGGTCGTCAACTTGGCGGTCAGGAAGCTCTGGAAGGACTGAAGGTCGTGCGCAACGATCTTCAGGATGAAGTCGATTTCGCCGTTGAGCATGTGGCATTCGCGGACTTCGGGCAGCGTCGCGACATGGGCCTCGAAGGCGCGGAGATCCTCCTCGGCCTGGCTGCGCAGGCTGACCAGCGCAAACACGGTGATGCCGTAGCCCAGCGCCGCCGGGTTCAGTCGGGCATGATAGCCGTTGATGACACCGCCTTCTTCGAGCGCCCGCACCCGCCGCAGGCAGGGAGGCGCCGTCAGGCCGGCGCGCCGGGCCAGCTCGACGTTCGTGATGCGTCCATCATCCTGAAGCTCGGTAAGGATGGTGCGATCTATCGAATCAAGCAACAGGGGCGAAGCGGCCACAAAAGCTTTCCTTTCTCGGTTGTGGCGCTGTTCTATAAGAAAGTTGCGACGTTAGGCAATTGTCCCACTATGCGACGCGTGCGGAAAAGTCGCTTTGCGCGCCTCCATGGGAACAGATAGTCAACCTTGGTCCGGCAGGGATACCCGCTCGCCGGTAATGTGGAGGAGTGGGTGCGGTTCGATGATATGCTCGCCACGGTGCTTGCCCGGCCGGCCGATCGGCCGGCGGATCGGGTGGCCCTGTGGCGCCAGCTTATCGATCTGGTGGCCCAGCGCAGGCCGGGGGCAGATCCGCGGCTGAGCCGCGAGGCTTTCGTGCGCCTCCAGTCGTTGCGCGCCGAGGTGCCGGTTGCGATTCGGCAGGAGACGGCGCGCACTTTTGCCGGCCGCCGCATTCCTGCGGTGCTGGTGGCGTTCCTGGCGTCCGACGTGTCGACGGTGGCCGGCGCGATCCTTCCCCACGTGCAACTCGATGATCGCGAATGGCTCTCCATCCTTCCTCGGCTTTCGCCGACGGGGCGCGGTATCCTGCGGCATCGGCGTGATCTCGGTGCCTTTGTGGAGGGCGCTCTCGCAGCGTTCGGAGCGAGCGACCTGACATTGGTCGGCGATGCCGGCGTCACTGCACCTCTGGAAATCCGCGACCCGCCACCAATCGAACCACAGCCCGAGATGAACCGCGCCGCCGCGCCCGAGGGGCGTGGCGACGAGCCTGCAGTGATCGATCATGGATCGGGTGCGGGTCAGATCCGCGCCATCATCACGCGAATTGCCCGTTTCCGTCAGGGCCGTGACGGCTATCCTTTGCGCGACGCCGAGCCTGTCCGGGTCATTACCTTTCGATTCGAGACCGGGACGGACGGCGTAATCCGCTGGGTGGATGGCGCGCCGCGCGGGCCGCTTATCGGCGAAACCATCGCGGTGCCAGCCGGCGGGATGTACGGCGTTGATGCGCAGGCGCCCGGCGCCTTCCGTCAGCGAGCCCCTTTCCGCGATGCCCGCCTGTTTGTGCGGGGCCACTCGGGTGCGGCTGGGGAATGGCGGATCGCGGGTGTGCCGGTGTTCACATCCGAAGAGGGGCGGTTTCTGGGTTATCGCGGAGTCGCCCGTCGACCGACCGCGGAGGAGCGCGCCGAACCTTCGATGGCGTCCGGCCTCTATGGCGGCGGCCTCGCACCCGATTCGCTGCGTCAGCTGGTGCACGAACTTCGCACCCCGCTGAACGCCATCGGCGGGTTCGCCGAGATGATCCGTCGCCAGATGCGCGGTCCGATCTCTACGGGCTATCGGGATCGGGCTCAGAGTATCGCCGAACAGGCCGGCCGGTTGCTTGCCGCGGTCGATGATCTCGACGTCGCGGCGCGGCTGGAGACACAAAGGCTGGACCTCCAGCGCATCGAGGTCGATCTTGGCGCCATGCTCGGACTGATCTGCTCGAATCATGCGGCGGGCGCGGCGCGACGCGGCGTGGTGCTATCCTGCGGCGTCGAGCGTGGTCTGCCGCTAGTGATGGGCGATCCGGCGGCGCTGCGGCGGATGGCAGGCCGGCTGGTCGCGTCCTCGGCCGCGCTGGCGGGAGAGCGCGAGACGATCCGTGCCCAGCTGGTGAGGGGAGGCGAGCCTGGCATGCTCGAGCTCTCTGTCAGTCGGCCGCTTCGCCTCGAGGGCCAACCTGAGAGCGCGCTACTCGATCCGGGCTTCGGAGCGGAGGGAGATGCGCCTGACGCACCCCTGCTAGGGCTCGGCTTCTCCCTGCACCTCGTTCGCCGCCTAGCCGCGGCCGCAGGCGGTGAGATGCTCATCGCGGACGATCATTTCCTGCTGCGGCTGCCGACCGTCGATCAACCCTCCCGTGCTGATGTGGCGAGCTGATCGGTGACGGCCCGGGCCCGACAAGATCGGATCGACCGCCCAGCGCCGGAAATCGACCGTGCCCGTTTTCCCGCGACGCTGGGACGTCGTTTCCTGGTGTTTGTGGATACCGAGGAGGAGTTCGATTGGTCGGCGCCACGTCGCCGTGACGCGACATCCACTGCGGCTATCGCAGCTTTGCCGGAGGCGCATCGCCGCCTCATGGGATTCGGCATTCGCCCGACCTATCTGGTGGACTATCCGGTAGCGTCGTCGCCGGACGCCGTCGACAGGCTGCGGCCGCTGCTCGACGCCGGGGAATGCGCGATCGGGGCTCAGCTCCATCCTTGGGTCAATCCGCCGTTCGACGAGCCGCTGACTGTCGCCAATAGTTTCGTTGGCAATCTCCCCGAGGAGCAGGAGCGCGCCAAGCTCGAGGCGCTGACCTCCTGCATTGCCACGGCCTTCGGTCGGCGGCCGCAGGTCTATCGCGCCGGTCGATACGGCATCGGCCCCAACAGCGCACGCCTGCTCGAAGAGGCGGGCTATCGCCTCGACGTCTCGGTCCGTTCGCTGTTCGACTATTCGGAGGAAGGGGGGCCGGATTTCTCTCGGCGCAACGGCGTAGCGAGCTGGGTGGGGCCGGCCCGGTTGCTGTTGGAGTTGCCGCTCACCACCGTCTTCACCGGATACGCGCGGCGCGTCGGTGGCCCACTCTATGCGGCGGCAGGACGAGTGGCCAGGCTGCGGGGGCTGCTCGCACGGGCAGGCGCGCTCGAGAGGATCGCGCTCACGCCCGAGGGCACCCCGCTGCCAGACGCGCTGCGCGCCATCCGAACCCTGCTGGATGACGATGGGCGACTGATCTCGATCTCCTTCCATTCGCCGTCGGTCCAGCCTGGCCACACGCCCTATGTCCGCGATGCCGAGGATCTGCGACGTTTCTACGCTTGGTGGGATGGTGTGCTGGACCTGCTGGCCCGCGAATCCGTGCGGCCGATCGGTTCAGACGAACTGATCGCGGCCGCATGGAAAGCGCGCGATGTCGGTCTACGTCTTGCCACCCACTGATCGCTCGCGCTATCGCGACAGCGCTGGGGGGCCTGTAGCTCAATGGTTAGAGCTGGCCGCTCATAACGGCTAGGTTGCGGGTTCGAGTCCTGCCGGGCCCACCAGCGCCATCTTTCGATCCTTCCGGTCCTTGGACGATGATGGCCTATCTGAGCCGGAGCTCGAGCCTGGCATGTCCCTCACTCGGGGTCTCCGCCATCTCCGTTGCCATGAACACGCGCGCGGGATCGACGCCGCCGTCTGCGAGCAGAGCGTCCCGCACCGCGGTTGCGCGTGCCGAGCCGAGCTTCGCCAGTTCGGCGTTCGACGGCAGGAAGGCGTTCCTCAGCTGTGCGCGCATCCAATCGGCCTCCTGCAACTTGCGACGATCGCGGTCCTTGAGCGCGTCCTGGTCGTCACCCTTTGCGGGCGTCGTTGGGGCGGCAAGGTCATCCGGGAAGGCCGGTTTCTTGCCGAGCCTGGCCCTGTAGAGATCCCTGAGTCGGGCGTGAAGTTCGTCGACCTTGAGCGCCGAGGGGTTCACCGCCGCACCCTTCTGGGCTTCCTTCGCCATCAGCGCGGCGTCGATCCGCGCGCCCGCGATCTCCAAAGCCTCCTCCTTGATCGCGGGGCCGGCGGGGATGTCGAGCTGCAGCGCCGGGCGCTGGACGAGAGCTTTGGCGAGCGTCGTGAGTGCATCCGACGCGCCGGGCGGGAGCGTCGTCGATCCCGGCGCGAAGTCGACATATTGGGCCTTCTCCGCACCTGCGAAAATGGAACCGATCAATCGGAAGGGAGCCGTCGCCGCCTTTTCGATGACGTTGCCGACGATCTTCCAGAGGATTGGGGCAAGGCGGAACTGGGGATCGTTGAGCGATCCGTTCACCGGAATGTCGAGGTCGATCACGCCATCCTTGTTCTTCAAGAGCGACGTCGCCAGCCGGATGGGGAGCGGAACTCGCTCTTTGCTTTCGGTCGCCTGACCCCACTGGAGCTGGTCGATGATGACATGGTGATCGGCCTTGAGAGCGCGATTTTCGATTCGGTAGTGGAGCTCGGTGGTCAGCTTGCCCTTGGCGATGGCGTAGCCGGCGTAGCGGCCCGAATATGGATCGAACACCGGCAGCTCGATGTTCCGGAAGGCGAGACGTATGTCGGTCTGTTGGTCGTAGCCGAGCAGGTCCATCGAGCCCTTGATGGTGACGGGCGAGAAGCGGTCGATGACGTGGCCAGAGAGATCGATCGCGGCGATCGTCCCGGGCACGTTCGAAACATTGGTTATACTGCCCTGCAGCGCATCGACCTGCGCTTCGAAATTGGGCTGGATCGAATAATCCGCGAAACCCATCGTCCCGCTGCTGATGTCGAGCTGCTTCAGCCGGAAGGGGAGAGCCGGTGCGGGCGGCGGCGGACGATGGGTTGCCGGCGCGGGCGCTGAGGGTGTCGCGGCAGGCGGCGTGCCGGCTGTCTCCAGCGAGGTATAGTTGAACGTCCTGTTGGCGAGGATCGCAATGCGACCGAACGGCCCGTTCAAATGGCCGTGATCGATTTCCACCCGCGTGGGCCGATAATCGATTCCAGTGAACGAAAAGCCACGCCAGCCGAACAATGGGCTGTTCGTGGCGCGCTCGTTCATGACGAAGTCGTCGAGCGAAGCATCGCCCTTGAAGCGCAGCGCGGCGCTGTCTGCACCTTGCACATGTAGCGTGCCCGTGGCGGTCATCGTCCCAGACCGGGGATCAAGGCCAGGGTAGCGTGGGAGATAGGGCAGCACCGTTTGGAGCGGCAGCTTGGCGAGCGCGACTTTGAGGTCCGCCAGTCCGCTGGCGGGCGTTACGAGGCCGTCACCAGAAATGCTGGTCTTGCCGTTGATCCGGGCGGTGAAATGTAGGTCCATTGGGCGCGAGAGATCGCTTCCAAGGCCGGCTGCAGAGAGGTGGATCGGCTGGATGTCGAAATGGGCGGTGGGCGTCACCGCGCGATCCTCGACATGCAGCGTTGCCCGATCGAGCGCCAACGCGCCGAGCCGCACGTTCCAGGGTGGGGACGGGGCAGGCACCACCTGAGTTCCGGCCGGTGCCGCTGGGAGCAGTGACATCAGGTTGATCCGGCCTTCATGGTCCCGGCGGACGGAGATGTTCGCGCCGTCGAGGGCCAGGCGAGCCAGGTCGACCATATGCCTGCCGTAATCGAGCTTCGCATCATCGAGCGCTGCGTTCTCCAGCCGGATCGTATCGGCTGAAGTGCCGCCCGCCGGGGAGAGGCCGATGCCATGAAGGGCGAGGCGCGGCATCGTCGCGTCCAATGTCAGGCCCCCGGCGCCGTCGCTGATGATGTGGATCCGACCGACGCTGGCGCTCGCCCGATCGAGCGTTGCGGTGCCGCGGAACAGTGCCGGTTTGCCGTTGAAGGCAAGCCCCGCGAGCTCCAGTCTGGGCAGTGCGGCGTCGAGATGCATTCCGCGCGGGCCATAGGAGAAGGCGTAGGTGCCATCGATCGTCGCCCTGCCGCCGGTGAGGACCGCCGGGAGCTGTTCGCTCAGGAACTGCTCGACTGTGTCGCTTCGCAGATCGGTGACGGTGAAGCGACCCCGCGAGGCGATGGGCGCCATCGACACCGTTCCGGTCCAGGCCAGACCTTCACCACGTTCACTCTGGCCGCGGAGGGTGAACGCGCCGCCGGCGGCACGGTTGGTCTGGAAGTCGGTCAGCGTGAAGCTGATCGGCGCCACCGTCTTGCTGGGCCTGAGCGGACGGCTCAAGTCAGTGAAGAGCAGGCGCCCCCGATCGACGGAAAGACTATCGATGCGCACGGCCGGGCTGGGGCCGGTGGATGGGGTTTTGGGCAGGAGCTCGGCCAGGTTCAGCGAACCGTCGGGGCGGATCACCGCATCGACCAAGGGCCTCTCCAGCCGTACCTCATCGAATCTATAGGCGTCCGCGAACAGCGAGCGGATCGAAAAATCGAGATGGAGGTGGCCAAGTGCGACGATCGGCTTGGTCGGACCGGGGATCGCCACATCGCTCAGATCGACCGTGAAGCGGAAGGGGTTGAAGCGAATCTCGCCGAGCGTGATCGGCTTGCCGAGATTGGTCCTGACCCATTGCGTCGCCTGCGAACGGATGAGACCCGGGACCAGATAGAAGCCCGCCAGCGTGTAGGTGCCGGCGAGGCCCGCCAGCGCCAGCAAGCCCCAAATCCATTTGCGATACTGGGAGCGGTGCGCGAGGGGCCTCTCTTCGGCTGGATCCGCGCTGATGGAAAACGGCCGAATCTTCTGTCCCCCTCGATGGATCGCGCTGCATGTTCCAGGCGCTTACCATGTGAAGTCGGGCGTGCCAGAGCAATGTTTTCGGCGGCGCAGCCCACGGATTCAGGCCGTAACGAGACCTCCGGTCGGCCGGACCGGCACGTCGGTCGCGAGCGGGGCGCGCAAGCCATTTTCGGGATCGAGGTGCAGGCTCTCACCCGCCGCGCCATCGATCAGGGTGTCGTGCCGGGCGGTTGGCTGCAGGTCGAGTCCCACATACAGATGCAGCTGCGCGAAGCCGGTGCAGACGGCGACCATAGTCAGCCCTGGACGGCACTGCCTATTAGCATGGCGACCGATCCCGTGCCATGGTCCGTGCTACCGTTGCCGTTGGCGGTGCAGCCGAATTTGGTCGCCACCGGCACCGTCGCCTTCGCCCCACATCGCGCCGAGCCCGTCGCGCAGCGCCGCTAGAATCGTGTCGAGCGCGCGCAGCTGCCCGGGCCAGCCGCCGCTTCTGCTCTCTGTGTGTGTCCCATCCACCGGTCTGATCATCGCGATCCGCGGACCCGCTGGTTTGGGCACCGGCTATTCCTTTAGCCTCTAGCGCCGCCGACCAGAGTGGGTCGAGCTGTAATAGCCGGCGTGGAGCTGGCCCGCCCGGTTGAGCTCCGAGAGATCCGGCAGAGCCGAGGGGGCATTGGCCGTGGCCGTGACATCTGCCGATCCGCTCAAACGCCATCGGCACGGTGGGGCGGCGATGCTGCGAGCCCGTAGCTTAACAGTTAGAGCTGGCCGCTCATATCGACTGGGTTGCGCCTTCGAATCTTGCCGGCCTCACGAACAATGACTTCAAAAGGCTTTAGAGTGCCTCATAAATCGTTGAATTACCGGAACTGTTATCGAAGTGCGTGCGGTTGCGATCTTGAACGGCAATTCCCATAACGCTGATGTAAGGAACCCGTTTTTGGAGGCCGCCTATGCCCTCGGCAGGGCAGCGCCTTGCGCGCACGAATGACCCGAGCGGAAGGGTCGGTTTGAGCACGAAAGCCCCTTTATATCCACCGCCGAACCGGAATGTCCGGAGTGCTGAGTGCGCCTGGTTCAAGCTTCGAATATGGGTCACGTTGGGATATTCGCGCAGCATTGTCGCTCCCTCCGGTCGGTCGTTGGCGCCCATCGCCGGCGGCTTTCAAATGGCTCGCGGTGCCACCATCCGCAGGCAAACTCATGAATTTCAGAGGATCGATGAGGATGGATGAAGTCTGCCCCACGTCTCACTACTTCATGTCTCAGCGTTTGGCACACCACCATTGGGATTGGGGCAATTCGAATGCATCGCCTCTCATCATGGTCCATGGCGGACGTGATCACGCCCGCAGCTGGGATTGGCTCGCTCATGCGCTCCGTGACGAATGGCACGTCGTCTGTCCTGACCTGCGCGGTCATGGCGACAGTGCATGGTCGCCGGACGGCGCCTATTCGCTGCCCTACTTCGTCGCGGACCTTGCGCAGCTGATCGACCACATCGCTGCGGAGCAGGTCACAATCGTCGGCCATTCGCTGGGTGGGGCGATCGCGCTGCGCTATGCAGGTCTCTACCCCGAACGTGTCCGGAAAATTGTCGCGATCGAGGGGCTGGGCTTGTCGCCTCAGGCCTGGGCCAAACGCAAGCAAAAGCCCGTGAGCGAACAATGGCGCGGCTGGATCGAAGAGCGTCGGAATCTCGGGGCTCGCCCTCCTCGCCGTTACGCGAATGTCGATGAGGCCTATGCCCGCATGTGCGCGGAAAACAGCAGGCTCTCACCGGAACGCGCGCGTCACCTAACGGAGCACGGCCTCAGACGGAACGAAGATGGCACCTATAGCTGGAAATTCGACAATTATGTTCGGTCGGAATTTCCGCTGACTGTGGACGAAGGCGAGTTGCACGAGCTCTGGCACGCGATCGATTGCCCGGTCTGGCTGGTCCATGGCGCAGACAGTTGGGCGTCGCATCCCGGCGTGGATGGCCGGGCAACCTTCTTCAGGGATGGGCGCGTTACCAGTTACGAGAATGCGGGCCATTGGGTTCATCATGATTGCTTCGACGCCTTCCTGGCGGACCTTCGTTCCTCTCTGGCGGAGGCCTGATCCCGCAAAAGTCGTCAGCTGATTGCTGGCTTCGGGCCAAAATGAGCCGCACACCGTCGTCCGTACCGCGTCAGAAGAAATCCGCTGGTCTAACGAAGCGCCGGCGGGTTTCATGAGCTCCGCCAGAAAACGGATGCTTAAATCCGGCCAATTCGCCGGGGCAACATCCTGTTGTCGCGACGTTGCATATCAGCTGCCCTCGGCCAGCGCGATGAGCTGGGTTAGGCCGCTTGTGCCGGTCTTGGCGGCGATTTGGGCTCGATGATCCTCGATGGTCTTGGGGCTGAGGTTGAGTTCGGCAGCGATCGCCTTGCTCGACAGGCCGCGGACCAGCAGCGCGAACACCTCACGCTCACGCGGGGAGAGGCGCTGCGTGCGGGCGATCTGGGCGCGTCGCCGCTCGCTCCAGACGACACCTTCCCGCACGGCCGTGAGCAGCCGCTCCTGGTCCAGCGGCTTCTCGAGATAATCGAGTCCGCCATAGCGACGGATGGAGTCGACTGCATTCGAGGTAGTAGGCCAGGCCGTCATGAAGATAATTGCCGCGGCCGGGTCGATTGCGCGCATCCGGTCGGCAAAGGCGAAGCCGTCCATGTCGCCCATCATCACATCGGTGATCACGCAGGCGGCGGGAGCTGCATCGTAGACCGCGAGCAATAACGCCGGATCAGTGAAGGGCTCGGCCTGATAGCCCTGGCGCAACAACATGCGCGCGAGCGAGCCTGAAAGATCGTGATCATCATCGACGACATAGATCAGGGGAGCAGAGGGATCAGGCATGAACAAGTCCTGCGGCTGGAAGCTGGAGAGTGAACCGGACGCGCGCGGCGGCTGGGCGATCCTCGACGATTACGCCGCCATGCGCTTCCGCGATCGACCGGGCGATGATCAGGCCGACGCCCATGCCGGGCCGGCCCGGGGAGGGGGCTTCGTCGTCATTTTCAACGACGAGATGGACACGCTCATCCAGCAGGAAGCTGGCCACCTCGACTGTCCCACCAGGCGGCGAGGCGGCGATGGCGTTGCGGATGAGGTTGAGCAGTGCCTGGCGGAGTTCGATGTCCTGACCGCGCACCAGGGTTTCGGCACGAATGGCGATCTGGAGCACGACGCGGGCAGCCTTGGCCTCAGGCTGGGCGATGGCGGCGACGTCTGACAGAAGTAGGGAGACCGGCAGAGGCGAGGGTTCATCGGCGGAACGATCGCCGAAGCGCCGGAGCCGCCGCACCATCCGCGCCAGATCCTGCGCCTTGCGCGCGATCAGGTTGGCGGCATCGGTCACCGCGGTGAGATCCGGTTGATCGCCCGCGCTGGCGGCTGCGAGGTGATGTGCCTCGATCGCGATGGTGGAGAGCGGCTGGCTGATCTCGTGGATCACGGCAACCGACATGGCGCGCAGCGTCTTCAGCCGCTCGGCCTGGAACAGCATGCGGTCGCGCCGCGCAATCTCAGCATGCGAGCGGGCCTCGGCCTCGGCGAAACTGCCCGCGAGGTAGCCCACAGCGGCTATGCAGGCGAGCAACATGTGCAGGCCGAGGCGGCGCGTCGGATCGACGATGGCGTCGGTGATCGGCAGCACGATTGCGGCAGCGAGCACGATCGTCGCCCACGCTCCCGGTCGTCCGGCACGCAGCCCGATCCAGCAGGCCGCGAGCAGGACCGGCGCCAGAGACAGCCCGAGGCCGGCCCAATCGATGGCGGCCACGATACCCCAGGCGGCGGCCGTGAGCAGCAGGCATTCCACCACCAGCATCGGACGCGGCCACGGTACCCGCCAGTCCTGCGCACCGGTGAAGCGGTCGGCCAGCCAGATCAACGGCGGAGCGATGATCAGCACCCCCAGCATGTCGCCCAGCGTGAACACGACGAGCGAGCTGACAAGCGCAGACATTTTTATCGTCTCTGCACCACTGCCGTTCGAAATCGCCCAAGGGAGGCTCGCGAAGCAGGCCGCAAGGGGCCCGATGACCGCCGCCAGAGCGAAGGGAAGAGGGGCGAGGCGCAACATTGGCGTGCGGCGCCCGGCGCGGCGCTGGATGATATGGATGACAAGCCCGTAAACGAGGCACGGACCGATCATGCCGCACAGGCCGAGCAACGGCATGCTGCCGAAGCGGAGCTCACCGAGAAGGAGCTGCATCGCCGTTTCTGCGCATGCCACCAGCAGCGCGCGTCGCGGCCCCACCCACCACAGGAACGCGAAGCGCAGACCGGCGGCGGGAAACCACAGGCTGTAGGAGCTGCCGGTGGCCCATAGTGCTGCGACATGGTGCAGCACGACGAACGCCAGCGCATAGCCCCCGATCAACGCGGGAGTGCGCCTATACCGGGCTGACGAAGTGCGAAGGAATGGAGGCCGGCGCAAGCGCGCGACCGAAAGCGAGAGCAACTCCATCACGCCACCATGATCGCAGCGGGGCGGTGAACCAATCGGGATTTTTCCCGGATGGGTGCTAGCCTCTAATGCCCGCTTTGCGAGTGGCGTCCTCAGAGGCGGTCCGACTGCCGCGGGCCAATAGTCATCGTTCCCGCGGCGAGATGGCAGTCCGCTAAAATCTGCGAGAAATTCACTATAATTCGGTTGCTGCCGGACTCGGCAGCGCCATCTTCTTGTCGACGAGTGGTAACGTTTAGCGAGTCGGGGGCCAGGCCTCGGCGAGTGCCGCCACTTCGGCGTCGTCGATTCGACGGACCTGCTCGAACGCGTTGGCGGCCGCCAGCGCTTCACCCGTATCGGTGGGCGTTGTTCCGCTGTTCCGCGTCGCATCGAGTTCCGACAGCGCGCGTGCGACCGGCTCTCGCGCGGTCTCTACCCTCGAAAGCGATTGCTGCGCGGCGGTCCACGCCTCGCTGCCGAAGGCGGCGCCGCGTCCACGGATCAAGGTGCCACGCTCTTGGCCCAGTGCGCGGCGAAAGGCTTCATCGGCCTCGCGGGCCTGCTGGATAACGGGCGCGTAACGAGCCGCAGCCGCCGGGCTTTCCACTGCGGGGGGCGGGGCGCGATGGCTCGGTTCGGCGAGCGACATCTGCTCGATCGGCCGGGGCGCGAGTGAGGGGTAGCCGGCGGACGGCCCGGTGCACCCCGCGACTACGAGGGCAAGGAAAAAGGCGGCGCCGGCCGAAAGACCGTGATGGGTTGGGCGATACATGGATCTCGATCTATAAGTGTGGATATCTTGTCGCAATGGGGTTGCGCTCTTGTGAATCGCCTTATAGAGACGCCCCCACAGCGCGCCCGTAGCTCAGCTGGA
>FTCZ01003403.1_pt1 | contig 16410 bp, 14 predicted proteins | sample 1658871 | NCBI WGS metagenome assembly FTCZ01 (sample SAMEA3914864, study PRJEB12502) | metagenome | biome: forest; material: soil | place: USA | collected 2012-03-12 | depth 0.3 m
CGGCTTATCGACATCGAAGGCGTGATGCGCGTGTTTCACGGACGAAACGCTTATGCCGCGCCCGGTCAAGTGAGGGATCAGCCGCGTCACCAGCGTCGTCTTGCCGGCCCCGCTCCACCCCGCCAGACCAATGATGCGCATGCCTTCTCCCGGATTCGGATGCCGCAATTCCAAGAGGATAGGTCTTAACGCCGGATTGAGAATGGCGCGAGGGGCTTGTGGGGCGCTCCGCTCGCGTCCCGCACTTGATGCGGGACCCATGCCCGCCACACGTTCCAAGCTTAGGGTAAGGTCGCGTTTATGGGCCCCGGATCAAGTCCGGGGCACGGACTCGGCGTAAACATCATCTTCACCGCTTACGCATCCGCGCCACCCGCGCTACATCAGCACCGACACGAAACGAGGAGCCGACGATTTGTCCGTGACCGAGGCTGAAATCCGCCGCGCGCTGGAACTGGTGAAACTGCCGGCGAGCGGGCAATCGCTGCCTGCCTCCGGCCGGCTGAGCGAGATCGCCGTCAACGATGGCAAGGTGATGTTCTCGATCGCCATCGATCCGACGGAGGCTTCCGCCATGGAAGCGGTGCGCAGCGCGGCTCAAGCCGCGGCAGGAGCGGTACCGGGTGTGGCGCAGGCACTCGTCAGCCTCACGGCCGATCGCGCGCCGGGCAAGGCCGCGCCGCCGCCGCGCGGGCCGCAAGGGCAGGCGACGAGCCGCGCTTCGGGCATTCCCGGTATCAAGCATTTGATCGCGGTGGCTTCCGGCAAGGGCGGCGTCGGCAAATCGACAGTCGCCTGCAATCTCGCGCTGGCGCTTGCTTCGCAGGGGCTGAAGGTCGGCATTCTCGATGCCGATATTTACGGGCCGTCGCAGCCGAAACTGTTCGGGCTTTCCGGCAAGCCGACGCTGAACGGCCGCGTCATGCAGCCGCTCGAAGGTTTCGGCATCAAGGTGATGTCGATCGGCTTCCTTGTCGACGATAACACCGCCATGATCTGGCGCGGGCCGATGGTCGTCTCGGCGCTGACGCAGATGCTGCGCGAAGTCGCCTGGGGCGAACTCGACGTACTTGTCATCGACATGCCGCCAGGCACCGGCGATATCCAGCTTTCCATCGCGCAGCAGACGCCGCTTTCGGGCGCGCTGATCGTCTCGACGCCGCAGGACCTCGCGCTCATCGACGCACGCCGCGCCATTTCCATGTTCCAGAAGGTGCAGGTGCCGATCACCGGCATCATCGAGAACATGAGCACGTTCTGCTGCCCGAATTGCGGTCATATCACCCCGATCTTCGGCCAGGGCGGGGCGAAGGACGAGGCGAAGAAGCTCGAAACGATCTTCCTCGGCGCAATCCCGCTGCATCTCGATATCCGCGTCAATTCGGATGCCGGAAACCCGGTTGTGGTGAGCGACCCGTCAGGCCCGCATGCCTCGATCTTCCGGGCGATCGCCGGGCAGGTCTGGAACGCGATTTCGGACAACGCGCCGACCCGCGCCGCGCCGCGCATCGTGATCGAGTGATGCGCGTCGCCGGCGTTATTCTCGCCGGCGGGCTCTCGCGCCGCATGGGCGGCGGCGACAAGGCGCTGCTGCCGCTGGCGGGCAAGCCGCTGCTGGCACATGTGATCGGGCGGCTTGCGCCGCAGGTGGAGGCGCTGATTCTCAACGCCAATGGCGATCCGGCAAGGTTTTCAGATTTCGGATTGCCTGTTGTACCTGATATCGACGAGAACTGTTCGGGACCACTGGCGGGTATCCTCGCGGTGGTTACCCACGTGCGGCAGGCGCTTCCGCATATCGAGGCCATCGTCAGCATTCCGGCTGACACGCCCTTCGCCCCGAGCGATCTTGTTGCGCGGCTGGAGGGCGCGAGCAGCAATGCCGATGTCGCTATGGCGACGTCTGCGGGGCGTGACCATCCAACGGTGGCGTTATGGCGTGTTTCGCTGCGGGAGCCGCTTGCGTCGGCACTTTCCCGCGATGAGCGGCGGGTGCTGAGCTTCATCGAAGGCCAGAAACATGCGCGCGTCGATTGGCCCACCGAAAGCTTCGATCCCTTCGCCAACATCAATAGCCCGGATGATCTTGCGCGAGCCGAAACGGTAGCGGCGCGCCTTTAAAGGCGATGGGTGTGTTCGAACCTCATCACTCCCCGGACAAAGCGGCCGTCGTTGATCTGTCACAGTGGTAATTCCACGCAAAATCGTGGAAGCTTTCGGCCAAGAGCAGGTGCAATCAGCGGAATTGCCGGTGAATTGCGCCTGTAGAACTTGGGGGGAAACGCATGAGCACAAGCTTTAGTCGCGCGCGCGTTAAGGCAGGCATCCGGCCTGATGGCTGGTTCGCGGTTCTGCCCGCTTCCTTTCAAAAATTTCAGCACCTTTCGCTTGTGAAGGCTCCAATGTCCGTCTCGAATCCAGTTGCTGCCGCTGGCGCAGCCTCCGAAACTTCCTGGGAAGAAAAGAAGGTTCTGACCGCAACCTTGGTCGGCACGACCATCGAGTGGTACGATTTCTTCGTCTATGCGCAGGCAACCGGCCTCGTCTTCGTGCCGCATTTCTTCGGGCCGCTGATCCAGAACAACCCGTTGCTGGCGCAGGTCGTCTCCTTCGCGACCATTGGGCTCTCTTTCCTGTTCCGGCCGCTCGGCGCGATCATCTGTGGCCATATGGGCGACCGCTTCGGCCGGCGCGGCGTGCTTGTGATGACGCTGGTGTTGATGGGTGCGGCGACCGCGTTGATCGGCTTGCTGCCGACTTACGCGCAGATCGGCGCTGCCGCCCCGCTGCTGCTGATCTTCCTGCGCATCCTGCAAGGCTTCTCGGCCGGCGGCGAATGGGGCGGCGCGGCGCTGATGGCGGTCGAAACCGCGCCGGTCGGCAAGCGCAGCTTCTTCGGCTCCTTCCCGCAGATCGGCACGCCGCTCGGCATGATCCTGGCGACGGGCGTGCTCTGGGGCCTGACGACCTTGCTCGGCCGGCAGGCGATGGCCGAATGGGGCTGGCGCATCCCGTTCCTGTTCTCGGTCGTGCTCGTGGTGATCGGCGCGGTCATTCGCCGGACGGTGGAAGAATCGCCGGTCTTCCTCGCGATGCACGAGCGCCGCAAGGAATCCTCCGCGCCGCTGAAGGAGCTGTTCCGTGGCCATAGCGTGGAAATCCTGCGCACGGCGCTGACCTTCATGGCGAACAACGCGGCAGGCTATATCCTGATCGCCTTCATCATCAGTTATGGCCTCACCACGTTGAAACTCCCGCCGGATCAGGTGCTGCTGGCGAGCACGCTCTCGGCCTTCGGCTGGTTCGCCTTCACGCTGCTCGGCGGCATTCTCGGCGACAAGATCGGCCGCGTCCGCACCTTCCAGATCGGCTTCGCGCTGATTGCGCTCTGGGCGGTGCCGATGTGGTTCCTGATCGATACGAAAAACGTGGTGATGTATTTCCTCGGCGCGCTTGGCCTCACGGTCGGGCTCGGCCTGTCCTATGGGCCGCAGGCGGCGCTCTATGCCGAGCTGTTTCCAGCCAAGGTGCGCTACTCCGGTGTTTCGATCGGCTATGCGCTGGGAGCAATCCTCGGCGGCGCCTTCGCGCCGGCCATCGCGGCCTGGATCATCGGCGCCTATGGCGAATCCTGGAGGATCGGCATCTATATCGGGCTGCTCGCGATGGTTTCGCTGATTGCGGTTTCGACCATCCGTGACCCGCAAGGGGTGGACCTCAACGTGCGGGATGGCGAGGCGCGGTAGCTCAGGCTGTGTTTTGATGAAATCAGCCGCCATCTCAACGGCGTGCCCCGGACTTGATACGGGGCCCATAAACACAAGTTTACCCGGGTAAGGCGATGTTTATGGGTCCCGCATCAAGTGCGGGACACGAGCGCTTACTTGTGGAGCAAATAGCCGAGGAACTTAGGACAGCAGCGCCGCCGTAATAATGATCTCGATCAGGTCGCCCTCCGGCATGCGCGATTCCACGAAGGAGCGCACCGGGCCGTAGCCATCCGGCATCCAGCTTGCCCATGCCTCATCGAAGGCCGGCTTGTTGTCGTGATCCGTCACGACGACCTCGGCCTTGACGATGCGCGTACGGTCGAGCCCGGCATCCTTCAGGTAGCCGTCGAGCACGTTCAGCGTGCCGAGTGTCTGCACCTTGATGTCCTGCGTGCGATCAGGGGAGACGGCAACCGCCCAGAGGAAACCGCCGCCGCCGGGGAGCCGATAGATTGAAACGGCTGACTTGCTCGGGAGCTTCTTGTTGGGGATGCGGGTAATGTCCGTGGCGGGCATGGCGGGTTCCTAATGTGACGAGATAGGCGAGGCGTTTTCACTCGTGTCCCGCACTTGATGCGGGACCCATAACCTCCGAAAGCGTCGCGTTTATGGGCCCCGGATCAAGTCCGGGGCGCGAGCGGCGAGCAGCGTGCTTAAAACACCACCTCGACCAGGAACGGCCCATTCACCGCCAGCCCTTCGCGGATGGCGTCCTGCAGCTCCTCCAGCGTCTCAACCTTGCGGGCAGGCACGCCGAGGCTACCGGCGAGCTGCACCCACTCGATGACGGGATTGTCGAGGCTCAGCATGTCGATTGCCTTGCGGCCGGGATTCAGCGCGCCGACATTGGTCAGCTCCCCCCGCAATATCTGATAGGCGCGGTTGGCCCAGACCAGCGTCAGGATGTTCAGTTTTTCGCGCGCGTGGGTCCAGAGCGCCTGCACGGTGTACATGCCGGAACCATCCGCCTGCAGGCCGATGACCTTGCGGTCGGGACAAGCGATCGCTGCGCCGATCGTCATCGGCAGGCCTTCGCCGATGGCGCCGCCGGTGAGCTGCATCCAGTCGTGCTTCGGCGCGCCGGCGGTCGAGGCAAAGAAGTTGCGGCCGGTGGAAACGGATTCATCGCAGACGATGGCGTTCTCCGGCAGCAGTGCGCCAAGCGTCGCGCCGATGCCATCCGGCGTGATCGGCCCCTTCGGCAGTTCCGGCCGATGTGCGGGCGCGAATGTCGGCGCGGTGTCCTGCGCGTTCACCGCTTCGACGAGCCGCGAAAGCGCATCCGGGATATCCTCGTTCCGCTCGGCGAGCATATGGATCTGACAATCCTTCGGCTGCAATTCGCCGGGCTTGTTCGGATAGGCGAAGAAGGCGACCGGCGGCTTTGCGCCGATCAGGATGATGTGTTTCAGGCCCTTCAGCGTCTCCAGCGCCTGGTCGACGGGGTAGGGCACGCGCGCAACGCTGACGCGGCCAGCGCCGCGCTCGACGCGGGCGTTGGAGGTCTCCGACAGCAGCCTAGCCTTGGTCTTGTTGGCGATGCGGCTGGCCTTTTCGAGTTCGACCGCGCGCAAGGCGCGGTTGCCGAGCAAAAGCAGCGTCGGCTCTCCAGAGAGCAAGGCTTGCACTGCTGCTCGGAGCTTCTCATCCGAGACCTTGGCTGGGGGCGAAGGCTGCACGACCGGCACGATCGGCCCGCCCTCGGTCCAGGCGGTGTCGGCGGGGAGGATCAGCGTGGCGATCTGGCCGGGCAACTCTATCGCGGCGGCGATCGCGGCTGCGCCATCCGCGCCGATGGTCTGGGCGCTCTTGCCCGTATGCACCCAGTGCGAGAATGGGGCTGCCGCAGCCTCGATATCGGCGGTCAGCGGCGCATCGAGTTCCAGATGATACGTCGCATGGTCGCCGACGATGTTGACCATCGGCGTCCGCGCCTTCTTGGCGTTGTGCATGTTGGCGAGGCCATTCGCCATGCCGGGGCCGAGGTGCAGCAGCGTCGCGGCAGGCTTTTCCGCCATGCGCGCATAGCCATCCGCCGCACCCGTCACCACGCCCTCGAACAGGCAAAGCACGCAGCGCATGCCATCGACATGATCGAGCGCCGCCACGAAATGCATTTCCGAGGTGCCGGGATTGGCGAAACAGACTTCGATACCGCCAGCCAGCAGCGTCCGCACCAGGGTTTCAGCACCGTTCATCAGAGGACCTTCGCTTCGATCGTATTTCTCGTTCCGAAGGTGCCGGTTGCAGGCGCTTGCGGTCAAGGCGGCGCGGCCTCGCACTCCATGAAACCTTTTGACCGATTTTCGACGGATTGGCGATTGAATGTGCGTCGCTTCGGCCGTTTCAAATATGCAGATACTTATCCATTGCCGTCCGCTCGGCGGTGAGCGCGGCGCTGTTTCCACTCCACACAACGCGGCCCTTTTCGATCACCACATGCCGGTCGGCGAGTTTCAGTAGCGCATCGACATTCTTATCGATCAGCAGGATCGCCTGGCCTTCGTTGCGCAGCATGGCGAGGCAGGTCCAGATTTCCTGCCGGATCAGCGGGGCGAGGCCTTCGGTCGCCTCATCCAGGATTAGCAGCTTCGGGTTGGTCATCAGCGCGCGGCCGATCGCCAGCATTTGCTGCTCGCCGCCGGAGAGCTGCCGGCCGAGGTTGCGGCGTCGCTCCTTCAGGCGCGGAAAGAGCTTGTAAATGTGCTCAAGCGACCAACGCGCCTTGCCGAAACGGGCGGCGGAGGTGGCGATGAGGTTCTCTTCGACGTCAAGCGTCGGAAAGACCTGCCGGCCTTCCGGCACCAGGCCGATGCCGGCCTGCGCGATGCGATAGGGCGCGGCGCCGGTGAAATTCTTCCCAGCGAAGCGGATGCTGCCGCCGGTCGGCTTCAACAGCCCCATGATCGATTTGACGGTGGTGGTCTTGCCCATGCCGTTGCGGCCGAGCAGCGTCACCGTCTCGCCCTCGGCAATTGAGAAGCCGATGCCGAACAGTACCTGGCCCGCGCCGTAGCCAGCGTCGAGGTTTTCGACGGTCAGCATGGGTGAGCCTCGCGGCTAACCGTGTCCCGGACTTGATCCGGGACCCAGCAGCAACACTCTCCAACCTCATCCTGAGCCTGTCGAAGGATGCTGAGTCCGGCTCGCGAGCTGTAACATCCTTCGACAGGCTCAGGATGAGGTGGAGGATATGGGCCCCGGATCAAGTCCGGGGCACGAACGGGGGCCCGGGCCATCACGCCGCCTCCTCACCGAGATAGGCTTCTCGCACCACCGGATCGTTGCGGATCATCTCCGGCGAGCCGGAGGCGACGACGCGGCCATAGACCAGCACGCTGATGCAGTCAGCGAGTGCGAAGACGGCTTGCATGTCGTGCTCGACGAGCAGGATCGTGTAGCGGCCTTTCAACTTGCGCAGGATTTCGGTCAGACGCGCGGTGTCCTCCGGCCCCGCGCCGGCCATCGGCTCGTCGAGCAGCAGAAGTTTCGGCTCCAGTGCGAGCGCGACGGCGATTTCGAGCTGGCGCTGTTCGCCATGCGAGAGCGTGCCGGCAGCAATCATGGCGCGATCCGCCATGCCGACCTGCTCGAGCGCGGCCATTGCCTTATCGTTCAGCCCCTTTTCGGCTGATGCGCGACCGAAGAAGCGGAAGCTGGAGCCGTCATGAGCCTGCACGGCGAGCGCCACATTCTCCAGGGCGCTGAAATGCGGCAGCAGCGATGTGATCTGGAAGGATCGCGCGAGGCCGTAGCGGGCGCGCAGATGCGCCGGCTTGTGCGTGAGGTCGTGGCCATCGAACAGGATTTTGCCGGCATCGGGCTTGAGCATGCCGGAAATGGTCTGGATCAGGGTCGTCTTGCCCGCGCCGTTCGGGCCGATCAGCGCGTGGACTTCGCCGGGAACGAGATCGAGCGAGACGTCGTCCGTCACCGTCAGCGCGCCATAGGCCTTGCGCAGGTTTTTGAGGGAAAGCAGCGGCTCAGCCATGCTTGCGTCCCGGAATAAGGCCGATCAGGCCGCCGCGCGCGAAAAGTACGACGAGGATCAGCAGCGGGCCGAAGATCAGCCGCCAATGCTCGGTGACGCCGGAGAGCAGTTCCTCGGTGATGAGGTAGGCGGCTGCGCCAAGGATCGCGCCATGCAAGGTGCCGATGCCGCCAAGCACCACCATCATGATCAGGCCGCCGGAGCGCTGCCAGGACATGAAGGCGGGGCTGACGAATTCCGCTTGGTTCGCCAGCAGGTAACCGGCGATACCGCCCATCATGCCGGCGATGACGTAAGCCACAAGCTGGTAGGGATAAGGGTTGTAGCCGATCGCGCGCATGCGATCGGGGTTATCCTGAATGCCGCGCAGCACGCGCCCAAAGCGCGCCGCTATGAGACTGCGGCAGAAGAGGTAGCAGGCGAGCAGCAAGGTGAAGGTGAGGTAATAGAAGGTGTAGGGGTTCTTCAGCAGGTTCGTGCCGAACACCGTCGAGCGACTACTGAGCGTCAGGCCGTCATCGCCGCCATAGGCTTTCAGCGAGGTGACAAGGAAGAAGGCCATCTGCCCGAAGGCGAGCGTGATCATGATGAGGTAGACGCCGCGCGTGCGCAGCGAGATCGCGCCGGTGACGAGGCCGAACAGGCCGGTGACGGCCAGCGCCAGGGCGAGGCCGATGAAGGCGTCCGTGATGTCGTGCGCGTTGGCGATGCCGACCGCATAAGCGCCAAGCCCGATAAAGGCCGCATGGCCGAAGCTGATCATCGCGCCGAAGCCGAGGATGACATCGAGCGCCAGGGCTGCGAGCGCGAAGATCATCAGCCGGGTGAAGAAGGAGAGTACGTAGCCAGGCGCGCTTATGAGACCGAGCAACGGTGCGGCCGCCAGCAACGCGAAAAGCACGACCGGGATGAGGTAGCCGCCGGCGTTGCGGCCGAAGGACGAATGTTCGGTGCTCACTGCCGCACCGGGAAAAGGCCGCTCGGCTTGAAGAACAGCACGATCGCCATCAGCAGATAGATCAGCATTGAGGAAAGCGCCGGGCCGGCCTGGTTGGCGATGGAGGGCTGGAAGACCAGCTTCAGGATATCGGTGGCGAAGGAGCGACCGAGCGTATCGACCAGGCCGATCAGCAGCGCCGCGATGAACGCGCCGCGCACCGAACCGATGCCGCCGATGACGATCACCACGAAAGCAAGGATCAGCAGGTTGTCGCCCATGCTGGGTTCAACCGAGAGGATCGGCGCGGCCATGATGCCTGCGAAACCGGCCAACATGGCGCCGAAGCCGAAGACCAGCATGAACAGGCGGCGGATATCGACGCCGAGCGCCGAGACCATCGGCGCATTGCTGGCGCCAGCGCGGATCAGCATGCCGAGGCGGGTATGGTTGACGAGCACATAGAGCAGGGCGGCGACCAGCAGGCCAGCGCCGATGATGGCGAGGCGATAGACGGGATAGAGCAGGCCTGGCATCAGACGGATCGAGCCCGAGAACAGTTCGGGGCCCGGCAGCGAAAGCGGAGCGGGGCCGAATATCGTCTTCACCGCCTCGTCGAGGAACAGGATGATGCCGAAAGTCGCCAGTACCTGGTCGAGATGCGCGCGCGCGTAGAGATGGCGGATCACCAAGAATTCCAGCAGCAGCCCGAACAGCATGGCGAGCAGCAGCGCCAACACGAGGGCGGCGAAGAAGTTGCCGGTCAGCCCATAGGTGACGACGGCGAAATAAGCGCCGAGCATGTATTGCACGCCGTGCGCCAGGTTGATCAGGTCCATGACGCCGAAGACCAGCGTCAGCCCCGCCGCGATCAGGAACAGCAGGACGCCGAGCTGCAGCCCGTTGAGGGTCTGGACGGCGAGGAGAGCTGTCGACATGGCGGGAGGCGCGGTCCTTTGGGAGTGAAAATCGTCATTGCGAGGCGAAGCCGCGGCAATCCAGGAGGCAGAAGCGCAAGCGACTCCTGGATTGCTTCGTCGCCATGCTCCTCGCAATGACGGTGTTATGAGGCGCTAAGCGCCTCAATTCATCGCGCAGTCCTTCGCATACGGATCGGCGTAGTTCTCGAACACCTTCTTGACGATCTGGGTCTCGTATTTGCCGTCGGAGCGGGCGGCGACCTTGGTCAGATAAAAGTCCTGGATCGGGTACTGGTTGGTGTTGAACTTGAAGTTTCCACGAAGCGACTTGAAGTCGGCCTTCTTCATCGCGGCGCGCAACGCGTCCTTGTCGCCGAGCTTGCCGCCTGTCGCCTTCACGGCGCTGTCGATCAGCAGGGCGGTGTCGTAGGCCTGCATGGCATAGGTTGCCGGCACATAGCCGTAAGCGGCCTCGAAATCCTTCACGAATTCCTTGTTCTGCGGGTTGTCGAGGTTCGGGGCCCAGTTGGAGCCGGCGAGGAAGCCGAGCGCTGCTTCCTTCTGCGCGGGCAGCGTCGATTCATCCGTTGTGAAGGCGGAGAGGAACGGCGTCGTGTCGGCAAGGCCTGCCTGGCGATACTGCTTGACGAGGTTCACGCCCATGCCGCCGGGCATGAAGGCGAAGACGGCGTCGGGCTTGGACGCGGCGATCTTGGCGAGTTCCGCCGAGAAATCGAGCTGGCCGAGCGGCACATAGACCTCATCCGCCAACTCACCCTTGAACATATGCTTCACGCCGGTCAGCGAATCCTTGCCGGCCTGGTAGTTCGGGGCCAGCAGGAACAGCTTCTTCGCGCCGCTATCCTGCGCGTATTTGCCCATCACCTCGTGGATCTGGTCGTTCTGGTAGGAGGTGACGAAAAGATAGGGGTTGCACTGCTTGCCGGCGAAATTCGACGTACCCGCATTCGGGCTCAGCAGGAAGACCTTCGCCTCGTTCACCGGCTTCTGGATCGCCTGGAGGATGTTGGAGAAGATCGGGCCGACGACGAAATTCACCTTGTCGCGCTCGACCAGCGCCTGGACCTTGGTGACGGCGGCATCTGGCTTCAGCTCGTCATCGACGGTGACGACCTCGGTTTCAACGCCGCCAAGCTTGCCCCCAAGCTTCTTCACAGCAAGGTTGAAACCATCCTGCGCCTGCTTGCCGAGTGCGGCTGCAGGGCCGGAAAGTGTCAGGATAACGCCGACTTTAAGCTTCTCCTGCGCGGTTGCCGGCGAAACGCAGATGAGCGCAGCCAGCACCGATGCGACGGACGCAATTTTCTTCATCAGACCCCTCCATCAGGTCCCGTGCGGCTTGTTCTTGGCTTTGCCGGCACGGAACGGTTGAGAAATGTATTTTATGCTTGAAACATTTTTATGAGATCAGCACAAGCCGGCGGCTTTCGCAAGCGCCAGAATTTCGGCGACCATTTCGCTCCGTGGATCGGCCAGCGGTGCAATGACGGTGAAGTGATTATCGCCGGGAATTGAGCGCCAAGCGGTTGTCACGCCGGCCTTGCCCCAAGTTTCGGCCATTTCGCGGCTCTGGCGCTGGTATTCGCTTGGTTCCTCGCCGCCGACCACCGCGACCAGATGCTTGCCGGAGGGTGCGGGCCAGCGCATGGGGCTCAGCGCCTCCGCGCTTTGCGGCGTCATCCCGCATTTGATGTTGACGCTCGTTCCGACCAGCGGAGGCAGGTCGAACAAGCCGGAAATCGCGTAGCCGGCTGGCGCGGGGTCGAAGCCGAGATCGGGCGCGGCCTGCTTCCAATCCGTCGCGAGCATGCAGGCGGCGAGGTGGCCGCCGGCGGAATGGCCAATGACGAGCAAAGGTTTGCCGAGCCGTGCGGCGGTGGCCGCGACTGCCTTGCGCATCTGCTCGACGATCGTCTCCATCGAGACGATGGGGCAAAGATCGTAGCTCGGCACGGCCACCGCAAAGCCATGCGCGCTCAGCCCCTTGGCGAGATGGCTCGCGGATGAACGGTCGAGAGCCTGCCAGTAGCCGCCATGGATGAACAGGGCGGCGGCCTTCACCTCGCCTTCAGGCAGGAAGAGATCGAGTTTCTCGCGTTCGCTTTCGCCGTACGGAATTGCTGCTTCCATCCGCGCGACGGCACGATAGGCTGCGGCATCGGTTGCCCAGGAGCCCATGATCGCCGGATGCTCCGGCACTCGCGCGCGGTTGTTGTATTGAACTTCGTAATCCATGCCCGCCCTTCCCATCGCGGCGGATCATAGGAAGGCACGGGTGTGCTGGCTAGGTCGCCAAAGTATTGAGCTTAAGTGCCCCGGACTTGATCGGGGCCCATATCCTCCGACGGGGCCGCGTTATGGGGCCCGCATCAAGTGCGGGACGCGAACTAGCGCGGCGTCAGCCAGTAGAGCCGATGCCCCGTCCACCAGGCGGCGTCACTGGAAAACCGGATGAGGAAAATGCCGATACCAGCGGCGAGCGCGAAATAGAACAGCAAATTGGCGATGCCCCGCTTGTCGCCCTCCTGGAAGAACGGCGCTTTCATCCGCATGCCGACAAGACTGACCAGTAGCAACGTGTCGATGGCGATATCCATCACCTGGGCTGGCCGCATTGGATATTCATGAGCGGGCAGGAAGAAACGGTTGAGAAAATTGGCGATCAGAAGAGCTGAAACGGCAAGGAAAATATACCAGTTCTTGTTCGGGTTGCTGGCGGCTTCCGGCATGATGCTTCCCCCAAAGCTTGGCGGGCAGGAGCGTAACGCTTTCGCGGTGGGAACGCTATAAATGCGTAAGAGGCGGCGCTCTTCCGATCGGGGTGGCCGGGCCAAGCCCGGCCATGACGGCTGGAGTAATGTGCCAGAAGACATACCCTCGACGTCATCGGCGGACTTGATCCGCCGATCCCGATCGCAATGCCGCAATCTTGCCTCTGATGTCGTTCCCGACGCGCTTTAGCGCGAGCGGGAATCCAGGAGTCGCTTGCGCTCATGGCCCCTGGATTCCCGCTCCGCCTGCGGCGGTCGGGAATGACATTCCCCGATCAGCCTCAGCTCGGTGCAGTTCTTGCATCGCAGCAAAGCGAGAGCCGTGGGGCACGGCTTGCATGCTGACGGGAGCTGCCGATGACGAAGCCGTTTCACCTCGCCTGGTTTCTGCAAGGGTCGAGCGTTCAGGCCTGGGGTGAGCCCTGGACCGGGAATATCAGCGAGGAATGGATGTCGCCGGACCTCTTCCTCGATCTAGCGCGCCAGATGGAGCGGGCCTGTTTCGACTACATGCTGATCGAGGATTCGATCTATATCGGCCAGAACTGGCAGAATTCGCGCGATATCTTCCTCGAAAACGGCATGTGCGTGCCGCGGCAGGAGCCATCCGTCGTCGCGACCCTCATGGCGGCCGCCACCAAACATCTCGGCATCGTGCCGACGCTCTCGACCTTCGCTTATCCGCCTTATCTCACTGCCCGCATCGTCGGCACGCTCGACCAGATTTCAGGCGGTCGCGGCGGCTGGAACGTGGTGACCGGTTCTTCCGATTTCTCCGCGCAGAATTTCGGTCAGGACAAGCTGCCGGACCACGACGTGCGCTACCTGATGGCGGATGAATATGTCTCGCTCGTCAAGCAGCTCTGGGGCTCCTGGGAGCCGGGCGCCTTTGTCGCCGACCGCAAGACCGGCGTGCTGATCGACCCGACCAAGGTCCATACGATCGATTTCGAGGGTAAATATTATCGCTGCCGGGGCCCGCTGAACTCCGGGCCGTGTCCTCAAGGCCAGCCGGTCATCGCGCAGGCCGGTGGTTCGGCCGTCGGCAAGGCCTTTGCCGCGAAATTCGCCGATACGATCGTCGCCGCGCCGAACGGTGTCGAGCAGATGAAGAAATACCGCGAGGATGTACGCGCGGAGATGAAGCGGCAGGGACGCGACCCCGATAGCTGCAAGATCCTCTTCCTGCTTTCGCCGATCGTCGCCGAGACAGAGGAGATGGCGAAATGGCACGCCGAGCAGCGCCGTCACATCGCCGCGCAGACGACCGATCTCCGCCTCGCGCGGCTCGGTTGGGTCACCAATATCGATTTCTCAGGCCATGATCTCGATGCGCCGATCGGCGAACTCTCGACCAATGGCCACCAGTCCACCCTTTCACAATTCGTGCTCAAGGCCGGCAAGAAGACGTTGCGCGAGGCGATCATATCCTATGGCAGCGAGGGCTATTGCGTGAACCTCGTGGGAACGCCGGATAGTGTTGCCGCGCAGATGGACGAGGTGATGCAGGAGGTCGGCGGTGACGGATTCCTGATCACACTCGGGGATGTCAGTCGGCGGAGCATCGCGACGATTGTCGATGGGCTCGTGCCGGCGTTGCAGCAGCGCGGGCTGACACGCAAGGCTTATGCGCACCAACATCTCAGGGATAATCTGCTGGAGTTTTGAGCGGCTCAACGCTCGTGCCCCGCACTCGATGCGGGGCCCATAGCTACCGAAACTACAGGACAAGGTGGCGGCATCAGTACGGTATGCTTATCGAGCGTCGGCGTTTATGGGTCCCGCATCGAGTGCGGGACAAGAGGACTCACGTATCCCGCCGCCGATCCGTCAGCCGCTTCCTGGCCTGGTCGATATGATACCGCATCGCGATTTCGGCGCTTGAAGCTTCGCGCGCTGCGATCGCCTCATGAATGCGCACATGCTCGTCGACAACGCGCTGCATGCGCTCCTTGGTGCCCTCGCGCGTCAAGCTGAGCGCCACCGTCATGCCGCCGGTGATCGTCTCGTTCAACGCGTCGAGGATATCGACGATCAGCAGGTTGCCGCTGGCGAGTGCGACGGCGCGGTGGAAGCTGTAGTCTAGATTGGCGGTTGCCGTGCCGGCTTCCAGCGCGGCGCGCATGTCGGCCAGTGCATTGCCAATCGCAGCGAGTTGCTCCGGCGAATGGCGCTCGGCGGCAAGGCGCGCAGCTTGGCCTTCGATCGCGTCGCGCACTTCCATGGCGCGCAGGTAATCCGCCACATCCTGCGCCTTGGCGAGTTCGATCACCCGGCGCGAGGGGCGCTTGGCGATGAAGGTGCCGGCCCCTTGGCGCGAGATGATCAGCCCGTCCGCCTGCAGACGCATCAGCGCCTCGCGCACCACGGGGCGGGAGACATCGTAGCTCTCGGCAAGCTGCTTTTCCGTGGGCAGGCGGTCATTCGCTTCGTAGCGGCCGCCGACGATCGCTTCCAGCAGATGGCCGTAGATTTGGTCAGCCAGGCGCTCGCGCCGCTGCGGCCTGACGTCGCCTGCCGGATATGAAGTGTCCATCCGCGTTTCCGCCTCTTGTCGTCTTGTGTTTGCCGGCATTATACCGGACATAAGTTGTCTGACAAATTTCCCCTCAGGCGCCAGCCGCCGCCAAGAAAAGATCGCTGAGGAAACCATGACCGCGAAGAAGAAACCCGAAGACCTCCGCTCCTACCGCTGGTTCGGCACCAAGGATCTGCGCTCCTTCGGCCACCGTTCGCGCACGCTTCAGATGGGTTTCGCCCATGAAGAGTTCATGGGCAAGCCGGTGATCGGCATCATCAACACCTGGTCGGAGGTCAATCCCTGCCATCTCCACCTGCGCGACCGCGCCGAGGCGGTGAAGCGCGCGGTTTGGGCGAATGGCGGCTACCCCGTCGAAATCCCGGTCATGTCGGTTTCCGAGCAGTACCAGAAGCCGACGACTATGCTTTACCGCAACTTCCTGGCGATGGAGACGGAGGAATCGATCCGCTCTCACCCGCTCGATGGCGTCGTGCTGCTCGGCGGCTGCGACAAGTCCACGCCTGCGCTCATCATGGGCGCGTGCAGCGCGGGCCTGCCCTTCATCTTCGTGCCGGCCGGGCCGATGCTGCGCGGCAACTGGGCCGGCAAGGTGCTGGGGTCGGGTGCCGACGTCTGGAAATACTGGGCGGAGAAGGAAGCCGGCAATATCACTGAGGAGCAGTGGAAGGATATGGAAAGCGGCATCGCTCGCTCCTTCGGCACCTGCATGGTGATGGGCACGGCCGCGACGATGATGAGCCATGCAGAGGTGCTGGGCCTGACGCTGCCCGGCGCTTCCGCCATTCCCGCGGCGGACGCCGCCCACCCGCGCATGGCGGCGATGTCGGGCAAGCGCATCATCGAGATGGTGCATGAGGACCTGACGCCGGACAAAATTCTGACGCGCAAATCCTTCGAGAATGCGCTGGTGCTGCACATGGCGATGGCGGGTTCGACCAACGCCATCATCCATCTGATCGCCATGGCGGGTCGTGCTGGCGTCGAGCTGACGCCCGCCGATTTCGACGCCTTCTCCACCAAGGCCCCGGTCATCGCCAATATCCGTCCGTCAGGCGAGTTCCTGATGGAGGATTTCTTCTATGCGGGCGGCCTGCCGGCGCTGCTGAAACAGCTCGAAAGCCTGCTGCACACTGATGCCATGACCGTGTCGGGCAAGCCGTTGCAGGAAACGATCGACCTCGCCAAGGTCTATGACGACAACGTAATCCGCCCGCTTTCGAAACCCGTTTCGACCGCGAACGGCCTTGCCGTGCTGACCGGCAACCTCGCGCCCGGCGGATGCGTCATCAAGCCGTCGGCAGCGGAAGAGCGCTTGCAGAAGCACACCGGCCCGGCGCTCGCCTTCGAGACCTATGACGACATGATGAAGGCCGTGAACGACGAGACGCTCGACGTGACGGCTGACCATATCATGGTACTGAAGAACGCCGGCCCGGTCGGCGGCCCCGGCATGCCGGA
>FTCZ01003608.1_pt1 | contig 16378 bp, 16 predicted proteins | sample 1658871 | NCBI WGS metagenome assembly FTCZ01 (sample SAMEA3914864, study PRJEB12502) | metagenome | biome: forest; material: soil | place: USA | collected 2012-03-12 | depth 0.3 m
CAAAAGGCACTCTTTGGAATCACTTCTCGTCGAAGGAGGAACTTTTCGCGGCCTTCCTCGACGAGTCCACGGCAACTTTCAGGCAAGAGTTACTCGCGGTTCTGGAGCCATCGCGAGAGCTTCGGCCTGCCCTGATAGCATTCACCCAGCAGTTCATGAATAAGATCAGTCTTCCCGAATCGATCAAGCTCTACCGACTCATTGCGAGCGAAAGCGGTCGCGCGCCGAAAGTTGGCCGCATATTCTTTAAAAGAGTACCGGCGGCGGTCGAGCAAATCCTTGGGCGCTTTCTGGAGGATCATATGAATGCTGATCGTTTACGGGCAGCCGATCCCGCGCGAGCAGCGCGCGTTCTCATTGCACTGAGTGCTTGCAGTGGCCACCAGCAGATGTTGCTCGGCGCCCCGCCTGTTGATCTCGGAGATCTCCAGGATGAATCTCTCCAGATCGTCGACATGTTTCTGTCTCTCTATGCGCCAGCTGATTGTGCAGCTGTACACGGCTCTCCGGAACGAGTGTCACGAGCGTCTTTTCGATGAACTTCCGGTTCGGGGAAGTACAAAGCTTGTCAAATTCCGATTTGTCCACTTGAATCCAGGTTTATCTGTTGCCGACCGAACCCAGTCGCGTCTTGCCGCCGGTTGATCGCTGTCGGAGCACCAGGCCCCAACGACGCAGCGAAGTTTCGTCCGCTGGCAAGGTGCTCAGATCGGGTGCGAGCGCCGTGATCGCTCCCGCGGTTACCGGCCCCACTCCCGGCACTGTGCAGAGCCGGCGCTTCGCCTCATCGACTTTCGTTACCGCGACGAGCTTCATATGCAGCTCTTCGTAGCCCAATCTCGATTGCTCGGCCCGCATCGTAACCGAGCCTTTTCGGGTGGAAATGAACAGGCTCGAAGCTTTTTCGCCCGCATTGAACCCACCCAAAGATCGACAGCACCCATGCTCGGGTGAAGGCGCGTGGGCGCCGCCCATCTGTCGATGAAAGGTTGGGTATGAGTAAAATCCGATCGACCCTAGGGTGGCTGGTAGCGGGAGCCAGTGTCTTTGCGCTCGCCGGCTGTGGTGGGGGCAGCAATTCCTCGGGCACGTCTGGCGGTGGTGTCTCGACGCCTCCTGCTCAGCCCGCGCCTCCCGCGCCGAGCTCGCCGGCGGCCTCCATCTATACTGTCAAATCGCTCGTCTCGAACGTCGCCGGTGCGGCTGTCGTGCAGGACCCCGACCTCCAGCACGGCTGGGGCATTTCCTTCGCTCCAACCGGCGCCGCCTGGGTCTCCGCTCACGCCAGCAACCTGACGACCGTCTATGACGGCGACGGCAACATCAAGCTGCCATCCGTCAAAATTCCGTCTGGCGCGAGCGGCGCGCCCTCCGGTCCGACTGGCCAGGTTGGCTTCGGCGGAAGCGCCTTCGTCATCCACAAGAACGGCGCGAGCGGCTCAGCGGCTTTCATGTTCGCCGGCACGGGCGGCACGATCTCGGGCTGGAACATCAATGTCGACAAGTCGAACGCCGTCACCATGTTCGATGGCAGCAACGACGGCGACGTGTTCACGGGCCTCGCCATCGTCAGCCAGGGTTCGACCAATATGCTGATCGCCGCCGACGTCGGCCATAGCGCGGTGGAAGCGTTCGCGGACAACGGTGATGGCACGGTCAAGCCTGTCACCCTGGCCGGGAACTTCACCGATCCCAACCTGCCGGCGGGTTACAAGCCCTTTGGGGTCCAGACGATCGGCAGCCAGATCTTCGTTACCTATGCGCACTTCACCGGCACCAATCCGCTTGAGGATCATGGCGCGGGCCTTGGCCTTGTCGACGTCTACGATCTGAACGGCAAGCTCGTGAAGCGGCTCGTCAACACTGGCGGCGCGCTCAACGCACCATGGGGTGTCGCGATGGCTCCCGCCAGTTTCGGCCAGTTCAGCAACGATCTGCTGATCGCCAATTTCGGCGACGGGACGATCAATGTCTATGATCCGGCAAGCGGCAATATGCTGGGCACGCTGAGCGACTCGAGTGGCAAGCCCCTCGTGATACCGGGCCTCTGGGGTATCGCCTTCGGCAACGACGCCGCCGGCCTCGACCAGCCTTCCACGACGCTCTTCTATGCTGCCGGTCCGACGCAGACGCAGGGCATCTACGGACGCATTGACCTGGGCAACAGCACATCGGCCCCGCAGCAACCGACCACGCCCCCGCCAGGGAATTCGGGTCCGGGCTACTAATCGCGTGCGTTCCGCCGTCCCCTTTAACGATCATCGTGTCGTACGCCGCAGACGCCTCCCTGCGGCTTGGGCGCTTGCCCTGTCGGCCGCGCTGCTGTGCGGCCCGGCAGCCTGGGCTCAGGTGTTCGAGGTCGGGGCCGGCGGAGCCATTCGGGAGGTCGGCACCAGAATACCCCCGCAGGTGCCGCACCGGCTGCTGCCGTCGCCACTCCCCCCGGCGACGGCGGCAGTTACCGCAGGTTTCAATCACGACGTTTCAGCAGCGCTGGTCGATACCGTGGCCCGGCGAGAATCCGCCTATCACGCCGGCGCCGTCTCACGAGCCGGGGCGATCGGCCTGATGCAACTGATGCCAGCGACGGCCCGCTCGCTGGGCATCGATCCTCGCGATCCCTCTGCGAATATGGAAGGCGGCGCGCTTTACCTCCGCCAGCAGATCACCCGGTTCGGTGGACGGATCGATCTTGCGCTGGCCGCCTACAACGCCGGGCCGGGTGCCGTTGAACACTATGGCGGAATACCGCCTTACCGCGAGACGCGTGCCTATGTCGCGGCTGCCCTTGATCGACTGGCTGACCTTAGCCTCGCCCTTCCTCACCCCAATCTTCGGAGCATACCATGAAATCCAAGCGTCTCCTGACCTGGAGCAGTGGACCCGTCAGCGCCGCCCTTTCGTCCTCGGCCCACGCGGCGGCGCCGGCGGGAACCAGCCCGATCCTTGGTGCCGTCACATGGATGCAGGATACGCTGCTCGGTGAAGTCGCCAGCGGTGCCGCAGTGATCGCGGTCGCAGTCGTCGGCCTGATGATGCTCAGCGGTCGGCTCAACTGGCGCTACGGAGCGACCGTCATCGTCGGTTGCTTCATCCTGTTCGGCGCTGCGACCATCGTCGGCGGCATTCGAGCGACGGCCGGATGACGGCGATGGCGGAACTGGCCCGTATCCCGGTCTTCCGTGCGCTGACCCAGCCGCAGATGTTCGCTGGCGTCACCTACAGCTACTTCATCATCAACGGCGTCGTGACGACGGAAGCCTTCCTGATCGCTCGATCCTTCTGGGTGTTCGCCGTGGCGCTAGCCATGCACGGCGTCGGATATCTCGCCTGCCTGCGCGAGCCCCGCATCTTCGATCTGTGGCTCACCCGCGTCACCCGTTGCCCACGCAACCGAACGTGGCGGCGTCACCGCTGCAACACATACGAGGCCTGAAGCCCCTATGCCCAAATCCCGCGAGGAAAAGGCCGGCGGCCGCTTGCCCTATGGCAGACTTGTCGACGAACGCACCGTGGTCCTGCGGGATGGCGGCCTCATGCAATGCCTCCATCTGGAGGGGTTCGCCTTTGAGACGGCCGAAACGCTGGATCTGAACCATCGACAGGCGATGCGCGACGCGGCGCTGAAGGCGGTGGGGGGATCGCGTTTCGTCATCCACCACCACATCTTGCGGCGCCGGGTCGTCGTGGACCTGTCGGGCGACTTTGCCGATCCGATAAGTCGAGAGATCGACCGGCGCTGGCGGGAACGAATGGGATCGCGCCGTCTCTTTGTGAATAACCTGTTCCTGACGATCGTTCGCCGTCCCCCCTCGGGTAAAGTCGGGTTCGCCGAACGGATCGGCGGTCTTTTCACGCGCGGGCTGGGTGCTGCGGAGCGCGAAGCAGCATTGGCCCGCGAGATCCGGGAACTGGATGCTGCACGCGAGGCGCTTCAGGCTGGGCTTGCACCATACGCTCCGACATTGCTTGCCGGCTACGACACGCCGCACGGTCGCTGTTCCGAGCCCCTGGAGCTGTTGTCCGCGCTCTACAACGGGGAGTTGAAACCGGTATTGGTGCCGACGGGTGATGCCGGTCACCACATTCCCTATAAGCGGGTGAGCTTCGGCGCCGAGGCGCTGGAACAGAAGGGCGCGGCCGGCAAGAGCTTCGCTGCGATCCTGTCGCTCAAGGAATATCCGCCCCAGGCCCATCCCGGCATGATCGACGCCTTGCTGCGCTTGCCCTATGAAATGGCGCTTTCCGAGAGCTTTGCCTTCGTCGACCGACAAATCGGCGTGGAGCGGGTCGACCTCGCTCTGCGCCGCTTTCGCGCCGCAGATGACGACGCGCAAAGCCTGAGGCGCGGGCTTGTCGAGGCGAAGGATGATCTCTCCTCCGGGCGGTCGGCGATGGGCGAACATGCGTTCAGCCTCCTCGTCCGCGCGCCGAGCCTGAACGAACTGGACCGGGCTGCCGCGGAATGCTCCTCCGCAATCGCCGACATCGGCGCCGTGCCGGTGCGTGAAACCCTCAATCTGGAGCCCGCCTTTTGGGCACAGTTTCCCGGCAACGAGGGCTATGCTGCGCGCAAGTCGCTGATCTCCACTGGTGCCTTCGCCAGCTTCGCCAGCCTGCATGGCTTCCCGATCGGACGGTCGGACGGCAATCATTGGGGACAGGCGGTCAGCGTGATGGAGACCACCTCCGCGACGCCCTACTTTTTCAACTTCCATCGGGGCGATCTCGGTAATTTCTCGGTCATCGGGCCGTCGGGATCGGGAAAGACGGTCGTGCTGAATTTCCTGGCCGCGCAGGCCGGCCGTTTTGCGCCGCGTACGGTCTTCTTCGATAAGGATCGTGGAGCCGAGATCTTCCTGCGCGGCATCGGCGGCCATTATGCGACGTTGCGTCCCGGTGAGCCTACCGGCTTCAACCCGCTCCAGAACGAGGGCACGGCCGAGGATCGGGCTTTCCTGCGTGCATTGATCGCGCGACTGGTCTCCAAGCCCGGCGAGCGTCCGACGACGGAGGAGGAGGCGACCATAGCCGCCGCCGTCGTCGCCAATTATGAGCAGGAGCCGGGCTATCGCCGGCTGCGCTATTTCACCGAACTGCTCGCCGGCGACCGCCGGCCGCAGCGGGGCGACCTGGCCTCGCGCCTCCAACCCTGGATCGACAAGGGCGAACATGCCTGGTTGTTCGATAATCCCGTCGATCGACTGGATTCCTCAACCCGAACGCTCGGGTTCGACATGACGGCGCTGCTGGAGGATCCGGTGCTGCGCACACCGGCAATGATGTATCTTTTCCATCGCGTCGAGCAGCGTCTGGACGGCGAACCGACTGTCATCCTGATCGACGAGGGCTGGAAAGCGCTGGACGATGAAGTGTTCGCGGCGCGCATCCGCGACTGGATGAAGACGTTGCGTAAACGCAATGCCATCCTGGGCTTCGGCACCCAGTCCGCCCGGGACGCGCTCGACAGTCGCATCGGCCCTGCCATCATCGAGCAGGCGGCGACACAGATCTTCATGCCCAATCCCCGCGCGCAGAAGGAGGATTATTGCACCGGTTTCGGGCTGACGGAGCATGAGCTGGACCTGATACGCGCCTTGCCTCCCCAGGCACACGGGTTCCTCGTCAAGCACGGCAATCACAGCGTGGTGGCCCGGCTTGATCTCGGGGACATGCCCGACATGCTGATGGCGCTTTCAGGCCGCGAATCCGCCGTCCGCAGACTGGACGAACTGCGCGCGCGCTACGGCAACCATCCATCGCACTGGTGGCCGCACCTGATCGGCTCGCCCTGGCCCGGGCTGGTCGAAGAGGAAGCGGCATTGGCCCCCCGCCTGAGGGTCGCCCCATGAGCGTCGCGACCGCCTGTCCCGCATTTCTCGACGCCAACGCTGGCGATACCGGTTTCGGCGTCGCCCACGCGCTCGGCTCTGTCGATTGCCATGTCGGTCTGATCGTGCAGTCCGGCTATGGCCAGTTGTTTGGGCAGCATGGCCTGTTCGGCACTGTGCTGACGGTGGTGCTGACCCTCTACGTGGCCCTTGTGGCTCTCGCTTTGATGATGGGGCGGACGCGCCTGACGCTGTCCGGCCTGGCGCCCAAGGTGTTGGCGATCGGCCTTGTCCTGACATTTGCGACGTCGTGGCCGGCCTACCACGCGACGATCTACGGACTTCTTGTTGGCGGGCCGGAGGAGATTGCCAACGCCCTGTCCGGCGGGCACGGCAGCGCGCTGAACTTTGCGGCCCGCCTCGACGCTCTTCTCGATCGTTTCGCGGAGGTGGCGAAAGCCATGGGCGACGACGCTCCAGGAGCGTCCAAGACGCTCGGCCCGCTGGCAGGCCCGCAAATGGCTGCGTCGCTGGTGTGGCTGAGCGCGATGCTGATCCTGGTCGGATCGGCGGGAGCGCTGGTCCTGACCCGGATCGTCCTCGCTTTCCTGTTGGCGATCGGCCCGGTATTCGTGGTGCTGGGCCTCTTCCGGCAGACGCGCGGCCTGCTTGAAGGCTGGCTTCGCACCACGCTGATGTTCGCCCTGTCGCCGACGCTGACGGTTCTGGCGGGATCCGCGGCGGTCGCCCTCATGACGCCTCTGGTGGATGCGATAGCGCAGGATCCTGCGTCGGCGATTACGCAGCTCAGACCCGTTCTGGAGCTGTTTCTGGGCGCGACCGTCTATGTTGGCTTGATCGGCATGATGATGTGGACGGCGTCAAGCCTGGTGCGCGGCTGGCGCATCGGAGGCGCCGATGCCGAGCACTCATCGCCCGGCGCAATGCCACATTTCGCCACGCCCGACCTTGTCGCCAGCGCGGCGGCTGGTGCCAGGACGAGCACACCGCCGGCCATGTCGGCGGATCCGCGCGTCGCCCAGGTGACGATGTCGCTGACGCGCGACGGCGGCGCCCAGCCTGCCCCTGTCTCGATCCGTGTCGAGCAGGCGGCGGCCCCACGCTTCGAAGCCTCCAATGGCGCCGGCGCGCCCGGTTCGAAACGCCGCACCGAGGGGCTAGGCCAGGGCCTGCGTCCGACCACACGTCTTCCCCATCAGGCCGGAACCATCCGATGACCTATATGCGCCTTATTCTCGCGGCTACCCTGTTCGCCTCCACTGCCCATGCGGCCGGCGATCCACGTATCCGTCAGGCCCTTTACGACCCCCGCAGGGTCATCGAGCTGCACGGATGTGCCGGCTTTCAGTCTACCATCGCCTTCGCCGCCGGCGAGCGGATCGAGAATATCGCGCTCGGAGACGCCGATCTTTGGCAGGCTGTACCCAACAAGCGATCAGACCTGCTGTTCGTGAAGCCGACGGTCCACGCGGGCCACACAAACATGACCGTGGTGACGGACCAGCGGCGTTATGATTTTGATCTGATCGTTCAGCCGGACGCTGCCTGCCGCTCCGGCCGCATCGCTTATGACCTGCAATTCACCTATCCGCAGGAGCCGAAGCCCACTCTGGCGGAACTGGCCGCGATCGCGCCTCCGCCGCCATCGACGCAAGCATCCCGCCCGGAAGACAGCATCCCGCCTCCAGCAGAGCGCAATAGCGCATACAGTTATAGCGGAAGTGCCACCAACGTGCCGATGCGTGTGTTCGACGATGGGCATTCAACATGGATGCGCTGGGCGGACGGCGTAGCTGCTCCTGCCATCTATGCGCTTGGTCCGGACAAGCAGGAGAGCCTCGTCAACTTCGCCACGAAGGGTGACTATCTGGTCGTGGACGGGGTTTCCCCGGCCTATGTCCTGCGGCGGGGGCCTGCGGTCGCGACGCTCTTCGACGATGCCTACCAGCAGCCCAAACTGGATGCTGCCGCTCCACAACCGCGTGAGAACCAGCGGCATCGCTCCCTGTTCGCGGGCCTTTTGGGTCCATCCGCCTCCGCCCAAGGAGCCCGCCCATGATCGCCACAGACGTTGCCGCCGAGCGCGATCCACGCTTCGTCCCGGTTGAGGATGATCTGGCACACGCCAGTATCCGCTCGGCTCCCGAAGTCGGGCGCTCCGCAAGCACGGCCGAGGGCATGGGCATCGCCATCGGGATCATCGGCGCGGCCATTGTCGGCGGCTTCACCATGGTCAGTCTCGCCCACCATCGCGACGCGACCGTCGCCAGAAGGCCTGCGGTTGCCGTAGCCGGACCATCCTCGGCTTCTGGGCCTTCACCTTTGATGAAAGCCACGCCTGTGCCGGTGCCCCTGGCCGCCGCGCCAACGGCACCCGTTGCGGCGCCGTCCGGCCCTCATTCCACGCCCATCCTGGTCCTGGACAATGATCCGCCGTCCCAACTCCAGCACAGCGGCAACTTCGCCCCGACGGCGAGCACCACGCCGGGCGGGGGCGGAAAATCCGACGCATTTTTTTCGCCCGATGAGCAATTCACCGCACGCGCCGGAGACGAAGCTGTCCCGACGAGTCATATCACCCATCTCGAACATCCCGGCGACATGGTGACACAGGGTACGATCATTCCGGCAGTTCTCGAAACCGCCATCAATTCGGACCTGCCGGGCTATGCGCGTGCGCTTGTCAGCCGCGACGTCCGATCCTTCGATGGATCGAAGGTTTTGATCCCACGGGGCTCGCGACTAATCGGGCAGTATAAGAGCGCGCTGCAGGCAGGGCAGACCCGTGCGCTCGTTGTCTGGAACAGGCTGCTCAAACCCAACGGCACGTCGATCCAACTCGGTTCGCCGGTCACCGACGATGTCGGTCGGGCCGGACTCGCCGGCAAGGTGGACAACCATTTCCTGCAGCGCTTCGGATCGGCCATTTTGTTGTCCGTGGTCGATGGCCTCGCTAGTGCTGTGGGCAGCTCCGGCAATACCGTCGTTCTGGGGTCAGCGGGTGGCGGCTCCGGTGCTGCGGGAGTCGCTCTCCAGAATCAGATCAAGATTTCACCGACTGTCAAAGTGATGCAGGGCACGCCGATCCAGGTCTTCGCGGCGCGGGATCTCGATTTCGCGGATGACGGCCAGTGAGCGCGGTCCAGCCCATCATAAGCGAGGACCATGCATCCGCCGGTGTCTATCTCCGCGTCTATCTCAAGCCCTTCGCCCGCTTTCTCGATCAGGAGGACGTCACCGAGATCATGGTCAATCGCCCCGGCGAGGTCTGGATAGAACGGGCCGGCCAATCTGCGATGGAACGCATCGAAGCGCCGGAGGTGGACAACATGCTGCTTAGCAGACTTGCTGCCCAGATCGCACGGACAACGCACCAGGGAATCAACCGCGAGAGCCCGCTGCTTGCGGCTGTGCTGCCGGATGGGCAGCGGGTGCAAATGGTGGGCCCGCCAGCCACCCGCGCGGGCTGGGGCTTGTCGATCCGGCGCCATCTGGCGGTAGAGCGACCGCTGGAAGCCTATGAACGCCCGCTTCCGCCGCGGACGGAGGAAGTCGTCGACAGGATGGCAAGGCAGGACGATCTGCACAAGCATCCGGTGGCATTCCTGCGCGAAGTGGTGCGGGCGCGGCGCACTGTGCTGATCTCCGGCGGAACCTCCTCGGGCAAGACCACCTTCCTCAACGCGCTCCTGAAGACGGTGCCGAGGGAAGAGCGGATCATCACGGTCGAGGACACGCCCGAAATCATCGTCTCGCAACCGAACGCGCTGGGCCTCGTCGCGGTGAAGGGCGAGATGGGTGAGGCGAAGGTCAGTATCGAAGATTTGCTGCAGGCATCGCTGCGGCTTCGACCGGACCGGATCATCGTCGGGGAAATCCGCGGCCGGGAAACCGCAACTTTCCTCCGCGCGATCAACACCGGCCACCCCGGTTCCTTCACCACCGTGCATGCCAACACGCCGGAAGGTGCCCTGGACCAGATTGCCCTGATGGTCATGCAGTCCGGCCTTGGCCTCTCGCGCGAGGAAACCATCGGTTATGCCCGTTCTCTGATCGATGTGATCGTCCAGCTTGGGCGTGTCGGCGGCGAGCGGCGCATTATCGACATCCGCGTGCATGGTGGGGTCCATTGAATTACCCGCTGTCGCGATGGAGCGCCATCGACCCGCGGCCCATTGAACCTTCTCCCGTCCCGGCGCCACCCATGCACGTGTAAGAGGAGCGTATCGTGGCTTGGCTAGGCGTACAGAGCAATCGCTGTCGGGATGAGTCGCGACCGGCGAGCCGCGAGGAGATGCTGATCTCCCGCGTCCGTGCCCGTGACGTGCGTGCATTCGAGGAGCTGTACCGCAGCTACCATCCTCGACTGACCCGTTTCCTGACCAACCTTGTCCACCGTCCTCAGCTCGCAGAGGAGGTGTTCAACGAAACGATGATGGTGGTCTGGCAGAAGCTCGACTCCTTCAACGGCGCGAGCAAGCTGTCCACCTGGATATTCTCCATCGCCTATCGCAAGGCGATGAAGGGCCTGAAGCGGCACGACATGCCGATCGAGGACAGGGACGCGGAAAATCGCGCCGCAGACCAAGGTGGGCCCGATGAGGGTATCACCGGTCAACGGCGACAACGGCTCCTTCTGGATGCTGTCGCGGAGCTTTCATCAGACCACCGCGCCGTGGTGGACCTCACCTATTATCACGAGCTTGGCTATCGCGAGATCGCCCAGATCGTGGATTGTCCCGTGGACACCGTGAAGACCCGCATGTTCCACGCGCGACGTCACCTCAAGCGCAAGCTCGCGGGTGAGCTTGCAGATTGGCTATAAGGACCATGGCAGACATCATTCCCCTGTCCGGCGACCGCCATCGCGATACACTCGAACTGCTTCCCTGGTACGTCACCGGCGCCATCGAACCGGCGGATCGCGCGAAGGTCGAGGTGCATCTCGCGCATTGTGCCGACTGCCGGGCAGAGCTTGCGGTCGAACAGAGCCTTCATGGTCAAGTTTCGGGCCTGCCGCTCGATGCGGCGTTGGGCTTTGCCGAAATTCGACGACAGCTTGAGCTCCCGCCTTTTGCGTCTCCACGCCGGCGGCCCAGGGCGATCGACGCCTTTCACCGGGCCTTCCCTCGTCCCGGCCGCAAAAACTGGGCAATCGGCGCACAGGCTGCCGCCGTGCTGCTGGTCGTGGCGATTGCTGTTCCCTCGCTTCAACAGCGGGAACAGCCACCGGCGCCGTATCGGACCCTGGGCTCCGTGCCCACGCACGCCGCGGGCAATCTCGTGGTGATGTTTCGCGCCGAAACGAGCGAAGCGCAACTTCGAGCGGTGCTGCTGCAAAGCGGGGCGCGGGTCGTCGATGGTCCGACCGTAACCGGGGCTTACATGCTCGACGTCGCGGCCTCGAAGCGCAACACGGTGCTTGCCTGGCTGCGCGCACACCCCGCCGTGACGCTGGCCCAGCCGATCGACGCGAGCCCGCAATTATGAGCTCGCGGCGCGGCCGGGTATGGCGCATTCTGTCGCTGCTGGCTGCGCTCCTCGGGCTGAGCGTTGGTCGACCAGCGCCGGCGGCCAGTCTAGCAGGAGACGGTCGTCAAATACTGGTCATGCTGCATCAGCCACCAGAACATCTGCGCCCCGGTTCGGATTATGGCGGCGGTTATGGCGACATGCTGGCGCGCAGCGCACGCGAACGGATCAGTCATCGCATCGCCCGCGCGCACGGACTCCACGTCGAGGGCGACTGGCCGATGCCGCTGCTCGGCGTTGACTGCTTCGTCATGACGGTAGCCGATGGGCGCACGCCCGAAGATGTGGCGATCGAGGTGTCCCGGGAGCCTGGCGTTGCATGGTCCCAGCCGATGCACGAATACCGCACGAAGGGCACACCCATCGCTTACAATGACCCGCTCTTTCCAGCGGAGCCGGCGGCGCGCCTCTGGCACCTTGCGGAGATGCATCGCATTGCCACCGGGAAAGGCGTGACGGTCGCGGTCATCGACACCCGCGTGGACAGTCATCATCCCGACCTCGCCGGTCAGGTCGTCCTCAGTGAGGATTTTGTAACCGGGCACGCGGCGGGGCCGGAATCGCATGGTACCGGCGTTGCCGGTATCATTGCGGCGAAGGCTAACAACGAGGCTGGCATCGTGGGCATCGCGCCGGGCGCCCGGATCATGGCGCTGCGCGCCTGCTGGCAGCTTGGAGGTGCGCAGGGGGCGGCCTGCGATAGCGTCAGCCTCGCCAAGGCGCTCCATTTCGCGGTCGAGCATCATGTCCAGATCATCAACCTCAGCTTAGGCGGACCGCCAGACCTCCTGCTCAGCAAGCTGATCGATGTCGGAATAGAGCGTGGTGAGACCTTCGTGGCGGCCTATGATCCCGCAATGCCGGATGGCGGCTTCCCCGCCTCCCATTCCGGCGTGATCGCGGTTGGCGAGACGGCCATGGCAATGGTGCCACGAGGTGTCTACACCGCGCCGGGGCGAGGCATCCCGACGACCGAGCCCGGGGGGCGATGGTATTTGGTGGACGGCAGTTCCTATTCGGCGGCCCACGTCAGCGGGCTGATCGCCTTGCTGCGCGAGCGCCATTCTACCACAATCGGCGCGGTCCCGTTCGTGTCCGCACAAGCGGCCGGTGGTGCGATCGACGCGATGGCATCGCTGCAGCGCATGTCACAGTGCGATAGGGGCTGCGGTCGGCAGCTGGCTGCGAATAGTCGGCCCTAAGGCATCTCGCGCCACCGGCACCCGTTGCTCCAGTCGGCACGTCCTGCTGGTGCTGGCCGCCTGTTGTCCGGCTGCGCCGGCCATTGCGGAAGTCGGCGCCAGCGTGTCGGTGCTGAATGACGATTTTTTCCGCGGGCGCTCGCTGAGCCAGGGACGCCCGATCTTCACAGCAGACCTGTCCTACGACGATCTGAGTGGCTTTTATGTCGGCGGATCGGTGACGGGGACGGCCGCCCGTGATGCGGGGACCAAATTGCTCGGTTTCGGGGGCTATGCCGGATACGCCCATCGGACCGGATCGGGAATCACGCTCGATGCCGGGATCACGAACACCCGGTACACGCGCTGGTACAGCGGCGGTAAGGCGACAGACTATACCGAGTTCTACGCAGGCATCGTCACCAACCACCTCTCTTCGCACATCCGCTATTCGCCGGACTATCTCGAGACCGGGGAGGCGAGCCTCTATACCGACCTCGACGGCGTGCTAAGGCCCGCGGACAGATGGCGCCTCAACGGACACATCGGCCTGCTGGTTCAGGCGAGCGGCCCGGACCTCCCCCACAAGCCGCGCACTCGTTTCGACTGGCGGATCGGCGTTTCCCGCGAGATCGGTCACCTCAATCTCCAGCTCGGCTGGGCCGGGGCGACGCCCGGCAAAAATTATTATGCCGACAAACCACACAACCGCTCGTCTTTGCTGATCGGGGCGACTTTCGTCCTTTAGGGCCTCTTAAAACCCGTTTCGTGAAATCCACAGGTTTTGAACCTGCCGCCGCCACGCAGACTCAGAGGGTGCAACGCAGAGAGGTCAATGGCCGACGACGCAGCGCATGCGTTCGTCGCGGTCCGGGCCGCATGCGGACCGCCGCTCCATCACAGGAGCAGACACATAACAGGCCCGATCGCCCGCGCCCGCTTGTGGGGTCGCGAAAGGTCTCGCCCGGCCTCTTTGGAGGATCAATGATCATGCGGAACTGGCTGGCGGCAGGTAGTATCATGTTGCTCGGGCTGCCCGGCACCGCTCATGCCCAAATGGCAATCGCTAACGCTAACGCTCCCGCCGCCCCGCCGGATCGGGCGGTGGAGTCCGCTCCCCTTGCTGGGAGCAGCGCGCCATTTCATTGGCTTTTCGACCACGGGGTCCTCGTCAATTCCGCCTTCTACGACGATTTGCAGGGCAATCCTGTGGGCGGCCTGAAACATGGCACCGCGAACGCGGGCGCCGGCACTATCGGCGCGGACGCTGATCTGGAAAGGGTCGTCGGGATCAAGGGTGGCCGGTTCCACCTCCTCTTCACCTATGAATATGGCGATACCCTCCAAAAAGACATTGGCAACTTCATCAAGTCCCAAGACTGGTATCTTCCGTTCCAAAAGTTTCAGCTTGCCCAACTCGCCTACGAACAGAGTCTGTTCGGGGGCGCGTTGAACGTCTTGGGAGGCCGGGTCAGCGCTGCGACCATCTTCGCGCGCCCCACCTTCGGCTGCCAGTTCATCAGTGGATCCCAATGCCCCTATGACCTTCCCGTCTTCACCGGCGGGTTCTCGGGGTTTCCCTACGCCACTTGGGGCGGACGACTGAAGATCAACCCGACTGCCAAAATCTACCTTCAAAGCGGCGTCTTCTCAGCCGATCCCAACAGAAAAAATCTCCACGGCTTCGATTTCACCCTCAAAACCGCGACCGGCGTCGTCGCGCCTGTAGAGATCGGTTACGAGAGCGACTTCAGCAACGACCGCTATCCGCGCCACTACAAGGTCGGCGCATGGTACAATAACGCCCCCTACGCTGATCCCCTTCTCAACACACAACACCAGTCGCGCGCGCTATTTGGAGGTGCGCCACTGACGCACATGTCGCATCGAGGCGGCGTCTACGCCTTGTTCGATCAGGCGATCTACCGGCCGGACGATTCACACCGCGCCCTTTATATCCTGGGATCGTTCGCAATGCCCTTCGACCGGCGCGAACTCTTCAGCTTCCAGAACACGCTGGGCGCCTATTACACGGGTCCGTTCGCCGCACGTCCGCACGACAGCGCCGGCATCATGGTGACCCAGCTCATCTTGAGCCGGGCGGAAACGCAGTTTTTGAACGACCTGCTGCGAAAGAACGGCAGCAGGACCTTCGTCAATCGCAACCAATATAATATCGAGATCAATTACGGTTTCCGGTTGGTCCCGGGCGTGACCGTAAGCCCCAACGCCGAGTACATCGTCAATCCGGATACGACGCAACGGCCTGATGCCCGTTTCGCTCCGCTCGACGCGCTTGTGCTGGGCGTGCGCCTCACCCTCAACTTCGGCGACTTGGTCGGGTTGCCTGCCGCGCTGCCCCGGCACGGCTGAGAGCCTCGACCCGAAAGGGAGATACCTGATGAAAAAACGCTACTCGCCTCTCAACCAGGCGATGCACTGGATCACGGCGCTGTGCATGTTCGCCATTCTGCCGCTGGCATGGGTGATGACTAACGCCAAGGCTGGATCGGCGCTTCAGCACGGCACCTACAACTGGCACAAGACACTGGGCTGTATAGTGCTTTTGATAACCGTGTTCCGCATCGGCTGGCGTTTCGTCGACGGGCCACCGGCCTATCCGACCAGAATGGCGGCCTGGGATAGGCACCTTTCCCATCTGGTCTACTGGCTCTTCTTTGCAGTAATGATCTGGATGCCGGTGACCGGCTTTATTGACAGCGCTTTTGATGGTTATCCAATCAAGCTGTTTAACCTGATATCCACGCCAGAAATCTTCGCTAAAAATGATCACATGGCCGATCTGTTCGCGTGGTTGCACGATCTCGGCCAGTGGCCGGTTTATGCGCTGATAATTCTCCACCTGATTGGCGTATCATTTCATCTCATCGTCACGAAGGACGCTGTTTTAGGGCGCATGCTGCCAGAACAGGCGCTGGACGCCGAAAGGAACTGACAAAGGATCGACGCGAGGTCGGGTCCGTCCCGCCTCGCCGTCAATCGCCGGTAGTTTTCGTCGCGCAGGAGAGACGCCTCACGATCGCCGCAACGAGTGTCGGCCTCGGCATTGCGGCGTCGGAGTTCGCCTCAATGGCCCGGTTACCATCGACGAATTGAAAGCCTGGCATTTTTGGCGGCTTTCTGCCGGTTTTAAGGTGGAAGATCGGTGCCGAGACGGCCAAGGCGTGTCGACCTCCGTAGCCAGATTTGGACGACGCGAGCTCGGTTTTGAAGCGTCGTCGGAGAATTAGGCCAGTCGCATGTCCGAGCAAAGCTCGATTGTAGCTGGCCTCCGCGGTCCTATTCCGGGTCCGGCAGGAGGATCGCTCTGGCCGTGATCCCAATCGTGCGCAAGGTTCTCGCGTTCGTCTCTTCCACCACCCTGAACGGCTCCAATCCTTTGCTGGCCGTGACGCCCGCGAGGGACGGAGCGTGGTTATCACGCATATTGAACGGGATCGGTCGGGTGCGACACTCAACCTGCGGGAATCGATGAATGGCGGGCCTCTGACGGTCTGAGCGCCGGGATCTGGATTGCTGTTGTAACACGGGCTGCTATTGTGGATTTTATGGCTGTTGCGGTGGAAAAGGTCCTCGAGGACACCGTAAGGTTTGGTCCGTTTCAACTCGCTCGTTGCGACTACAGCCTTTCGCGGCGCACGTCGGATGGGAGTTGGGTGGACGTTCCTCTGAGGCCCAAGTCATTCGATCTGTTGTGCTATATGGTCGAGAATCCGGGACGGCTGATACCGACCGAGGAGTTTCTCGATCGCTTGTGGCCCAACATCCATGTCCAATCGGACGGGTTGAAGG
>FTCZ01004204.1_pt1 | contig 16307 bp, 16 predicted proteins | sample 1658871 | NCBI WGS metagenome assembly FTCZ01 (sample SAMEA3914864, study PRJEB12502) | metagenome | biome: forest; material: soil | place: USA | collected 2012-03-12 | depth 0.3 m
CCGCGACCTGCTCGGCATCGCGCAGACCGGCACCGGCAAGACCGCCGCGTTCGTGCTGCCGTCGATCCAGCGCCTGGTCGACAGCGGCAAGCGCGTCCTGCCGACGCATTGCCGCATGCTCGTCCTTGCCCCGACCCGCGAGCTCGCCAGCCAGATCGCCGAAAGCGCCCGCGCCTATGGCAAGTTCAGCAAGCTGTCGGTCGCGACCGTGTTCGGCGGTACCAGCATCAACAAGAACCGCCAGGACATGAGCCGGGGTGTCGACATCCTCGTCGCCACGCCGGGCCGCCTGCTCGACCTGGTCGAGCAGCGCTTCGTCAGCCTCAATTTGATCGAGACCCTGGTGCTCGACGAGGCCGACCAGATGCTCGACCTCGGCTTCATCCATGCGCTGCGCAAGATCGTGAAGATGGTCCCGCGCCAGCGCCAGACCCTGTTCTTCTCGGCGACCATGCCACAGTCGATCCGCGAGCTTGCCGACCAGTTCATCAAGGACCCGGCGCTCGTCTCGATCAAGCCGGCGGCGACCACCGCCGAGCGCGTCGATCAATTTGCCACCCTGCTCAACCAGACCGAGAAGCAGGCGCTGCTGACGATTACCCTGCGCGATCCCTCGATCGAGCGCTGCCTGGTCTTTACCCGCACCAAGCATGGCGCCGACCGCGTCGTCCGCCTGCTGTCGGGCAACGGCATTGCCGCCAATGCGATCCACGGCAACAAGTCGCAGCCGCAGCGCGAACGCGCGCTCGCCGCGTTCAAGTCGGGCGAAGTGCCGATCCTGGTCGCGACCGACATCGCCGCGCGCGGCATCGACGTGTCGGGCGTCAGCCATGTGATCAATTTCGAGCTGCCCAATGTGCCCGAACAGTATGTCCACCGCATCGGCCGCACCGCACGGGCCGGCAATGACGGCATCGCGATCAGCTTCGTGGCCGAGGACGAGCGTCCCTATCTGCGCGATATCGAGCGGCTGATCCGTCAGAAGGTGCCGCTCAAGGCATTGCCCGAGGGCTTCCTGGCCGAGGCGGCCCGGATCACCTCGACGCGGAGCAAGCAGGCGGTCACCGCGCAGCAGGAGCGCGACGAGCGTCCGCGCGGTCCGCGCGGCGTTCGCCCGCCCAAGAAGACCCATGATGCGCGTCCGGCCAATCCCTATGCCCCGCGCGGCCGGGGCGGCAATCGCCGCCGCGGGCGAGGCGGTCAGGGCGGCGGTAGCCGCACCCAGGCCAGCGCCTGATCCAATTCCTCTCCGGACTGCCGGTCCGAGAGAGGGTGAGTAGAGCGTAACGAAAGGGCGTCGGAGCGATCCGGCGCCCTTTTTGCATGAATGCTCGCGAGCGTTCGCTGGCTCGACGGCCGCCGTGTCGGCACTCGACCCGATCGCGGGCGTTGGCACCACTGGCTCACCGACTAGAAGCGGACTCACAAGGCAGGGATGATGACGATGACCGAAATGCTGGACGAGGGACCGTTCTTTCACGGCACGATCGCGGATTTGCGCGTGGGGGATTTCCTCACCGTGGGATACCGGTCGAACTATCGTCCCGAAGTGGTGATGAACCACATCTACTTTACTGCCATCGCAGACGGCGCCGGGCTTGCCGCTGAAATCGCGGCCGAACTCGCTGAAGGCGGCGCGATTCCGCGTGTCTATGTCGTGGAGCCGACAGGGGTATTCGAGAACGATCCCAACGTGACCGACAAGAAATTTCGCGGCAACCCGACGCGGTCATATCGCAGCAGCGCACCGCTCAAGATCACCGGCGAAATCACGGATTGGACCAGATTGACGCCCCAAGCCCTACAGATGTGGAGAGAGAGACTAACCACACTGCCCTCGGACCAACGAGGCGAAATCATCAACTGATGCGCAGCGACACGCATCCGCTGCTCACTGGCGATCGAACCGTTGGAAGGGGACGGCCAGCGAGCCACCCAATAGCAGCCGCGCCCTTGCACCGTCGCCGACCCGCTGTAGGCTGTCGGCAACCGATCGGGAGCCCTATCTTGCTGAACCGCCGCACTTTCTGCCTCACCTCGACCGCCGGCATCGCCTTGCCGAGCAGCGCATTTGCCAGCCCGGCCGGCAATGCGGATGCCGCGCTCGCCAGGACATTGGAAGGCTTCTACCAGGCGTCGCTCGACGAGAGCCCCATGCTGGCGACCTCGCTGGGGCTGGACAAAGGCGCGCGGGCTGCAGCCAAGTCGAAGCTCGACGACGCGTCGCTCGCCGCGGTGGCGCGGCATAAGAAACTGGTGAGCGACGAACTGGCCAAGCTCAAGGCGATCGATCGTGCCAGGCTGAGCTCCAGTGCCGCGATCAATTACGACGCGGCGTTCTACGATCTCGGGGGGACCGACGCGGCCAACCGGCGGTTCGATTATGGCGGGGGTGGCGCGGGCTCGCCTTATGCGCTCAGCCAGATCAACGGCGCCTACACCTATGTGCCCGACTTCCTCGACAGCCAGCACACCATCTCCACCGCCGCCGACGCCGAAGCCTATCTCGCGCGGCTCGATGCCTTCGCGCGGCAGCTCGACGATGAGATCGAGCGCGCCCGCCACGATGCCGGGCTGGGCGTCGTCCCGCCCGATTTCGCGATCGACGGCGCGCTCGCGCAGATGAAAGTGCTGCGCGCCTCACCGGCGGATTCGTCGCTGGTCACGTCGCTCGCCACGCGCGCTGCCGCCAGGAGCATTCCCGGCAATTGGCAGGAGCGCGCGACCAAAATCTATGAAGGCAACTTCATCCCGGCGATCGACCGGCAAGTGGCCTTCCTCACCGCGCTCAGGGCCAAGGCAGTGCACGATGCCGGCGTCTGGCGGCTGCCCGATGGCGATGCCTATTATGCCGCGTCGCTGCGCGCCTCGACGACCACCGATCTGTCGCCCGACGAGGTCCATCAGATGGGGCTCGACGTCACTAGGGAATTGTCGGCGCGCGCGGACGTGCTGTTCGGCAAGATCGGGATGACGAAAGGCAGCGTCGCCGAACGCTACCAGGCGTTGTTCAAGGACCCGAAATACCTCTACCCCAATACCGACGTGGGCAAGGCGAAGGAGATCGCCGACCTCAACATGTTGGTCCAGGCGATGCAGAAGCGGTTGCCGGCCTATTTCGCGACCCTGCCGCGCACCCCGCTCGAAATCCGCCGCATCCCGCCGGCGACCGAAGGCGGCGCCTCGACCCATTATACCGAGGGCAGCCTCGACGGAAAACGCCCCGGCATCTACTGGCTCAACCTGCGCGACACCGCCGAGGCGCCGTTCTGGGACATGCCGACGACCACCTTCCACGAAGGCATTCCCGGCCATCATTTGCAGATCACGCTGCAGCGCCAGTCGGACTTGCCGATGTACCGCAAGATCCTGTTCTTCGGCGCCTATGTCGAAGGCTGGGCGCTGTATGCCGAGCAGCTGGCGGACGAGATGGGATTCTACAAGGACCAGCCCGCCTGGGAGCTCGGCTATATCCACGACGCGTTGCTGCGGTCGGGGCGGCTGGTGGTCGATACCGGCATCCATGCCAAGCGCTGGAGCCGCGAGCAGGCGGTGGAGACGCTGAGCGGGATCGATGGCGACCCGATCTCGCTATCGGGCCAGGAGATCGAGCGCTACGCCTGCAGCCCGGGCCAGGCCTGCAGCTACATGACCGGCAAGATCACCATCCTGCGATTGCGCGAGAAGGCGAAGAAGGCGCTGGGGACGAAGTTCAACATCGGTCGCTTCCACGATGCCATCCTGCTTGCCGGCGCCTTGCCGCTGGCGGTGCTGGAGGCGCGGGTCGACAGCTATATCGCGGTGGCGCGAAGCGGCAGCCAGGCAGGGTCGCGCCGGCGACGCTAGCGCCGGAAGAAAGCGGCAACGTCCCTGGCGAAACGCTGCGGCTCCTCAACGAACATGAAATGGCCATCCTGCGGGTAGAGCAGGAAGCGGCCGCGCGACAACGCCCTGGCGAGGGCGGCGGGCAGGAAGCGGATCCGGGACATCAGCCGAGGCTCGACCATCCGGCCGATCGAGGCAAGCGCTTGCTCGCTCATTCCCTGAAGGTGAGCCATTCGTCCTCGGCCGCCCGTTCGCTGCGCAGGCGGTTGGCGGGCTCGGCCGGGTCCTCACGGCCGATTGCCATGCCGCAGAAGAGCATGCGGTCGGCGGGTGTCTCCAGGAAGCGCTCGATCGTCTCCGGATACATCGCCCAGCATTCCTGCGGGCAGGTGGCGAGGCCGGCCTCGACTGCCAGCAGCATCACGTTCTGCAAATACATGCCGAGGTCCGACCATTGCGGCGGCCCCATCCGCCGGTCGACCGTGCAGAACAATGCCGCCGGCGCGCCGAAGAACTGGAAATTGCGGGCGAACCACGATCGCCGTGCCGCCTTGTCCTCGCGCGGGATGCCGATATGCCCGTACATCGCCTCGCCGACCGCGAAAGTGCGGTTGCGATAAGGCGCGACGAACTCCCTGGGATAGATGTCGTAACCCGGCGTCTCGGTCTCTGCCGCCATCAGCTTGGCTGCCATGATCCGCTTGAGCACGGCCAGGCTCTCGCCGGTCACGATATCGATGTGCCAGGGCTGGATATTGCCGCCGCTCGCCGCGCGCGCGGCCTTTACCGTGATGTCGCGCAGCGTGGCGGGGTCGATCGGCATATCGAGGAACCCGCGCACCGACCGGCGCACCGCGATGGCATCGGAAACCGTCGTCATCCTGTTCTCCCTGCCGATCGGCCGCTTTCCGCTAAAGCGCATGATCGGGTTGCAGGCAATCGTCGTGCCCCCTAGGCCGTCGCGCAGTGGGAGGACCAAATGACAATCAGCCTGTTCAGTTTTGTCGGCATGTACGACCGGGTGCTCGGATCGCTGGCGCATCTGCTCGACAAGGGCGCGGACTTCGCGGCGGCCGAGAAGATCGATCCGGATGCGATTCTCGACTGGCAGCTGATCGACGACATGAATCCCCTGCGCTTCCAGGCAGAGGTCGTGATCAACTTCGCGCGCCAATGGACCGCGCGCGCCGCGGGCCTGCCTGTCCCCGATGGCGTTGCGACCGGCTCGACGCTGGAAGGCCTGCGTGCGGCGATTGCGGCGGCGCAGGCTGATCTCGCGGCGCTGACACCGGAGCAGTTCGCCGGGCGCGACGGCGTGCTGCTGACGATCAAGATCGGCGAGATCATGGAGCCGACCCTGCCCACCGAGCAATGGGTGTCGGGCTTCGCCACGATGAACATCTATTTCCACCTGTCGACGGCCTATGCGATCCTGCGGATGAAAGGCGTGTCGATCGGCAAGCCCGATCTGTTCGCCGGCCGGCTCTGACCGCGCGGCACCGGCATGGCTCGTCCGGCACCCTGGCGGCTCGATCCCGCTGCTTATCCGCACCACGATACGATCCAGACGCGGTTCCAGGATCTCGACGTGCTCGGCCATATCAACAACGTCGCCTGGGCGGCGTTGTTCGAGACCGCGCGAATCCGTTTCTACCATCTGCTCAACGGCAGCAGCCCCAGCCGCCACCGCGGGCTCGTCGCCAATGTCGAGATAAACTATCTCGGCGAAGGTGATTTCCCGACCGGGATGACGATCGTCAGCGGCATCGGCGCGCTCGGCACACGATCGTGGCAGACGCTCAGCCTTGCGCTCCAAAACGGCGTGCCGCTGGCGACCTGCGACGTGACGATCGTCAGCACCGGGGTCAGCGAGACCGATCCCGCTTTCCGCGCCGAGCTCGAGAAATGGCGCGTGCGCGAGGCCGGCGCCTTATAGGTCGATGATCACCGGCATGTGATCGCTGAGCGTCAGCCACTCCGCGGCGTCGCCGACCCGCAACCCCGACCATTCCGACGGCACGCGGCCCGAATGCGCGAAGACATAGTCGAGATGGAACGGCTTGGCCGGATTGCGGTGGAGAAAGAAGGTCGGCCGGGTTTCGGCACCTTGCCGTTCGCCTGACGCCAGATGGTAGAGGCTGACGAAGCCGCTTTCGTCCAGCTCGCGTACGCAGTCCGAATGGTTCCAGTGGCGCGTCTTGCGGTCCCAGATCGCATTGCTGTTGAGGTCGCCGCAGATCAGCGCGTCGGGGCCTAGTCTGGCGCGGTGGCGCTGCAGATATTGCCAGAACTGCCCGATATAGGACCAGGTCGACGGCACCACTGCCTGCGTCCATACAGCGAGCAGGTCGAGCCGGCCGTCGATCCTGACCGGCAGGAAATGCGCCAGCCCGCCATCGTCCCAATCCAGAATCTCGATCGTGGCGCCGTTGCGCGCGAATACGCCGATGCCCTTGTGCTTGAGTATGCCTGTCCAGGCATGACTGCCTGCCCATTCGGCATAATCGGGGCCGGATCGTGCCGGATCCTCGCATTCCTGCACCACCAGCACGTCGGCGCCGAGCGCGTCGATCGCCGCGGTCTTGCGACGGAGTGCGCCGGCGCAATTCCAGGTGACGATCCGCACGCGTGGTCCTCTAGTCCTGGAACATCGCCGCGCGCTTCTGCATGTGGGCGGCGACCGCTTCCATCATGTTGGGCTTGCCGATCACCTTGACCTGCTCCTCGGTCTCGGCGGCGAGCATCGTCACCGGATCGGCATCGTGCATCATGTTGAGCAATACCTTGTCGCCGCGGATCGCATGCGGGCTGCGGCCGGCGATCGCGCGGGCCAGGTCCATCGCGGCGGCGTGCGGGTCCTCCGCGAGTCGCGTGACGAAGCCGTAGGCGAGTGCTTCCGCGGCATCGAACTCGCGCGCGGTATAGACCAGTTCGCGCAGCACGTCGTCGCGCACCAGGCTGCGCCACAAGGGGAAGCCCGCCATGTCGGGGACCAGCCCCCAATAGGTCTCGCGGATGGCGAAGCGCGTATCGGGATGCGCAATGCGGATGTCGGCGCCCGACATGATCTGGAAGCCGCCGCCGAACGCGACGCCGTGGACCGCGGCGATCACCGGCATCGGCAGGTTGCGCCAGCCCCATGACACGTGCTGGGGCAGGATCGCGCCCTGGTCGTTGCGCTCACGCGAGGACAGGCCCGATCCGCCCGCCGCCATGCTCGACATGTCGAGGCCGGCACAGAATGCCCGGCCTTCGCCCGACAGCACGACGCAGCGTATGTCGGTCTGTCCTGCCAGGCTGTCGATCGCCTCGCCGATACCCACGAACATCGCCGGGTCGATCGCGTTCATCTTGTCGGCGCGAGTCAGCCGAACATCGGCGATCTGGTCGCTGACGGTGATCGAAACACGGTGGTTCATGGCGTTCTCCAATGCGTCACTCCAGCGCAAGCCGGGGTCTGGTGCGGGATTCCTCTTCGCGAGATGCCAGCTTGCGCTGGCATGACGGACGAGGGTCACACGATGCGGCTGCCGCTCTCCCCCCAATAGCGGTCGCGGAGCAAGCGCTTGTAGAGCTTGCCGGTCGCGTGGCGCGGCAGCTCGGCTTCGAAATCGATCTGGCGCGGGGTCTTCACCCCCGACAATTCGGCGCGGCACCAGGCAATGAGTTCGGCGGCAAGTTCGGGCCCTGCATCGGCCATGTCGGCGGGCTGGACTACGGCAACGACCCGTTCGCCCATTTCCGGATCGGGTGCGCCGATCACCGCGACGTCGGTCACCTTGGGATGCGTGATGATACGGTTCTCGATCTCCTGCGGGTAGATGTTCACTCCACCCGAAATGATCATGAAGCTCTTGCGGTCGGTGAGGTAGAGATAGCCCTCGTCGTCGAGCCGCCCGATATCGCCGAGCGTGGTCCAGCCATGGGCATTGGCGGCTTCCGCGGTCTTGGCGGGGGCGTTGTGATAGGCGAACTGGCCGCCGCCTTCGAAATAGATCAGCCCTTCGCTGCCCGGCGGCAATTCCTCGCCATCCTCGCCGCAGATATGCGCGACGCCGTAAGCGGGCCGGCCGACCGATCCCCGGTGCGCCAGCCACTGGTCCGAGCTGATCGAGGTGAAGCCGTTCCCTTCGGACCCGGCATAATATTCGTAGATCACCGGCCCCCACCAGGCGATCATCGCTTCCTTGACCGGGATCGGGCAGGGCGCCGCGGCGTGGATCGCCGCCTTCATGCTGGAAATGTCGTGGCGCGTCCGGTCGGCTTCGGGCAGCTTGAGCATGCGGACGAAATGGGTCGGCACCCATTGGCTGGCATTGACCCGATAATGTTCGATCGCCGCCAACGCGGCGACCGGCTCGAAATGCTGCATCATCACCACCGTCCCGCCATGGCGGTGGACCGTCATCGACCAGCGCAAAGGCGCTGCGTGGTACATCGGCGCCGGGCTCAGATAGATGGTGTCGGGGCCGAAGCCGTAGAGCCCGGCGGCAAGCTGCATCAGCACGTTGGGCGCGTCGAGCCTGGGATCCTCGGGCAAGGCGACGCGCACGCCCTTGGGCCGGCCGGTGGTGCCCGACGAATAGAGCATGTCGATCCCGGCGCGTTCGTCGGCGATCGGCGTGTCGGGCTGCAGAAAGAGCGCATCCTCTAGCCGGTCCCAGTCCGCGACCGTGCCGCCCAGGGTCAATCGGTGAAGATCGCCGATCAGCGGCGCGAGTTGTTCGACCACCGGCATGAGCGCGGCCGAGGCAACGACCAGTTTCGCGCCCGAATCGCGGATGATGTACTCGGCCTCGGGCGCGGTGAGCTTGGACGAGATGCAGACGTAGAACAGTCCACTGCGCTGCGCGCCCCAGGTCAGCGCGAAATAGTCGGGCAGGTTGTCCATCAAGATCGCGATCGTGTCGCCGATCGCCAGGCCGCGCTCGCGGAACAGGTTGGCGACGCGGTTGGATCGTCGGTCGAGCTCGGCATAGCTCCACGTCTCACCGGTTTCGGCGACGATCAGTGCCGGTCTGTCCGCGTCGTTGCGCGCATGGACGCTGGGATGCATCCGCCTCTCCTTACATCATTGTCAGCAACGCTAGCCGCTCCGGACGGCAAGGCAAGAGCCGGTATGGGGTGTTGCGCCAACCGGACGTGCTGGTAGGGCGATTGTGATGAGCAACGGTTTCCAGTTCGACCCCGCGCGGTTCCTCCGCAGCCGGCTGGGCCATGGCGGGGCGATCGGCATCGATTACCAGGCGCATGGCGCCGACTGGGCCGAGCTCAGCATGCCGTATGACGAGCGGCTGATCGGCAATGTCGAGACCGGCGTCATCGCCTCGGGGCCGATCCTGTCGCTGATGGACATGGCGACCAGTCTCGGCGTGTGGCTGCGCGCCAATGCCTTTGTCGCGCACGCGACGCTCGATTTGCGGGTCGACTATCTGCGTCCGGCGACGCCCGGCAAGACGGTGATCGGGCGGGGCGAATGCTATCGCCTGACGCGATCGATCGCGTTCGTGCGCGGCCAGGCGCATGACGGCGATCCGAACGATCCGCTCGCGCACGTCGCCGGCACCTTCATGGCGCCCGACGGATATCCGCGATGAAAGATCGCCTGCCGCCTTATGCCCAATTGCTCGGGCTGAGCGTCGAGCGCGACGGTGACGGCGCCCCCGTGCTGGTCATGCCGTTCGGCAACGACGTGCTCGGACGCCCCGGTTTCCTGCATGGCGGCGCGATCAGCGGGCTGATGGAAATGGCGGCGATCGTCGCGTTGCACGATGCGCTCGACAGCGATGGCGGCGGCGAGATCAAGCCGATCAACGTGACGGTCGATTTCATGCGCGGCGGCCGCGACAAGCCGACCCGTGCTCGTGGCGTCGTGACCCGGCTCGGCACTCGCGTCGCCAATGTCGAGACGACCGCGTGGCAGGACGATCCCGCCAGGCCGATCGCGGCGGCGCGGATGAACTATCTGATCGTGAGGAAATGAAGATGTGGCGCTGCATCGTGATGCTTGGGCTCGCGATTGCCAGCCCGGCCATCGCCCGCGAGACCCCGACCTCGCGCTATCTGACCGCCACGTCGCTCGACGGTCGTTACCGCGCGGAAGTCTCCACGATGCGCCCGGTCTACAATTGCGACGCCGAGGGTCGGGGTGACTCCGACAATGTGGAACACGTGCTCACCGTGACCGACACGCGGACGGGCAAGCAGAATGTCGTTTTTGTCGGCCGGCGCGGGATCAGGATCTTCGCCGCCGAACTGGGGCCGTACGATCAGTGGCCGGACCAGTCGGTATTCGGCAGCCCCAGATTCTCGCCCGATGGCCAGACCGTCTACCTCGTCATGCGCGACACGCTGTGCGACACGCAGAGCTGGAACGACAAGCCGCGCATCTACCGGGTCGCAGCCGACGGTCAGGTCGAGCATTTCGTGATCAAGGGTCGCCTGCTGGCGATCGTCCGGGCCGGACCCCGCGCCGGCTATCTGATCGTCCAGCAACAACGGATCGACGCGGCGCGCGGACGCGGCGATCCCGTCCTGCTCGTCAGCCCCGACGGCAAACCCGTGCTGACGATCCCCGGCAGCGAAGCAACCGGGAAGGCGGCGATCAGGCCGTGGCTCAAGGCGAAGGGCTGGACGTCCTACTGACGCTCAGCTCTTCGGCGTCAGCCTGAGCAGCCGACCGCCCGATCCCTTCTCGCCATCTTCGAGCAGCCAGATCGATCCGTCATCGGCCTGGGTGACATCGCGCAGGCGCGTGCCGAAATCCCAATAGTCGGCCGCGGTCGCAGTGTCGCCCGACAGGGTCACGCGGATCAGCCCCGGTGTCGACATCGCGGTGATGAACAGCGAACCCTTATATTGCGGGAACATATTGCCCGAATAATAGATCATCCCGCCTGGCGAGATGGACGGGTTCCACCACAATTTGGGCGCTTCGAGATCGGGCCGGCTGGGATGGTCGGGGATCGGCTGGCCCGAATAATTGTCGCCGTTGGAGACGATCGGCCAGCCATAATTCTTCCCCGCGACGATCAGGTTGAGCTCGTCGCCGCCGCGCGGCCCCATTTCCTCTTCCCACAATCGGCCATCGGGCGCGAAGACCAGGCCATAGGGGTTGCGGTGGCCGGTCGTCCAGGTCATCGCCTCGACCCCGCCTTTCGCATACATTGGATTGCCCGGCGCGGCCTTGCCGTCGAGCGTCAGCCGCAGGATCTTGCCGAGCGCCTGTCTGGGGTCCTGCGCGGGTGTGAAGCGCTGGCGCTCACCCGAGGTCAGGAACAGGTACTTGCCGTCGGGCGAGAAAGTGATGATCGACCCGAACTGTCCGCCCGGTCCGTTCGATCCCGAGCGCCAGATCACCGCCAGATTGCCGAGCTTCGCCTGTTCGATCGGGCAGGGCGCGGTGTCACATTCACGATAGCGGACGTCGAGCGTGGCCCGGGCCAACGCCAGTGCGCTGCCCTCCGCCCCCGGTTCGGCATAGCTGAAATAGATCGTCCGGTTCCCGCCGAAGTCCGGCGCCGGCGCGACGTCGAGCAGCCCGCCCTGACCGCCGGCCGCGACCCTGGGCACGCCGCCGATCTCGGTGACGTTGCCGTTCGGCTGGCGCAATTTCAGCACGCCCGCTTTCTCGGTGATCAGCGCGCCCTTGTCGCCAGGCAGGAAAGCGATCGCGAAGGGCTCGTCGAACTGCCCGATCTCGGTGACCGTGAACGGGGCCGGCGCGATCGGCATGTTGGCGCGGCCGGTGGTTGCCGGCACGTTCTTGAGATTGGGATCGAGCGGGGCGTTATGCGGCAGGTCGTTCTTGCTCGTCTGCGCATCGGTGTTGTCGGGCGAGGCCGAGCAAGCGGCGATGCCGATCGCCAGGGTCAGTGCGAGCGTCAGCTGTTTCATCGATCCTCTCCTTGGGCTGCCATCCTGAACCCCGTTGCTTGCGGTTCGATCCGCAGTAGCTAAGCTGCGGACGGATAGGGGGAATCGTGACGCGGCGTAAACAATTCTTGCTGGCGGGATTGCTCGCCTGCCTGGCGATCGGCGCGGGACAACCGGGCAAGGCGACGCCGCCAGCGGGACCGATAGTTCCCAGCGCCGAGGATTTCGGCGCGCTTCCCTACCTTACCGAGCCGGTCATTTCGCCCGATGGCAACCATCTCCTCGCGCGGACCCAGGCCGACGGCAAGCCACGGTTACTGATCATCGACCTGACCGACGACAAGGGCAGAGAATCGGCGATCGCGGTAACCGACGTCGAGGACATCGTATCCTATCAATGGGCGGGCAATTCGACCCTGCTGATCGGCGTCAGCGGCAAGATCAAGATCCTCGGTGTCGAGATCCGATCGACCGCGACGATCGTCTACGACCTGAATACCGGCAAGTCGCGTCCGCTCGACGTCGGGCGCGGCCTCTGCGGCCCGGACATCGTCTTTGTCGATCCCGCCGGAAAGTTCATCCTGGTTGCTGCGCAAGCCTCGATCTTTGACTCGCCGGGAGTCTATCGTGTCGACCCGGCGACCGGCCAGAACACGTTGATCGTCAAGCCGCAGGAAGGCGTCTGGAGCTGGTTTGCCGATACGTCGGGTGTCGTGCGCACCGGGATCGCCAGCACCGATGGCAAATGGTGGGTCTATTATCGCAGCGACGAAAATGCGTCGTTCCGGCGTTCCCCCGCGCATCTGCTGCGCGACAAGGCCAATCAGATCGACACGATGGCTGTCGCGCCGGGAAGCGACTCGGGATATGCCATGGCCAGCGGTGCGAGCGGACGGTTTGGCCTCTACCGTTACGATTTCGCCGGCGATCGGTTGGGCGAGCTGATCTACGAGAACCCGGTTGCCGACCTCACCGATTTCGACCTGGGTGACAAGGGGCAGCTCGAATCGGTCAGCTACACCGACGATCGCGCGCGCATCCTGTGGTATGATCCGGCGCTCCGGGCGTTGCAGGGGAAGCTGGACAAGGCATTGCCGGGAAGCAGCACCCGGATCGTTTCGACCAGCGCCGACCGCTCGAAGCTCGTCATCCTGGCGACATCGGCGACCGATCCAGCCACTTACTATCTGCTCGATCGCAAAACGTCGAAGATGATGGTGGTCGCGGCACCCTTCGACCATCTCGAGGGCAAGCAGCTCGCCGACATGGAATCGGTCAGCTACAAGGCGCGCGACGGGCTCGACATTCCCGCCTATCTGACCCTCCCGCCGGGCCGTCCGGCGAAGGATTTGCCGCTGGTGATCATGCCGCATGGCGGACCGTTCGCGCGCGACGCCTGGGGCTTCGATGTCTGGGTCCAGTTCCTTGCCAGCCGCGGCTATGTCGTGCTCCAGCCCAATTTCCGCGGCTCGACCGGCTATGGCCGCGATTTCGTCGAAAAGGGTAACGGCCAATGGGGTCGCGGCATGCAGGACGATATCGATGACGGCGTCAGATGGCTGGTCGCGCGCGGCACGGTCGATGCCAAGCGCGTCTGCATCATGGGGGCGTCGTTCGGGGGATATGCCGCCGAATGGGCGGCGGTCCGCAACCCCGACATTTATCGCTGCGCGATCAGCCTGGCCGGCGTGTCGGACATCGCAGCCCAGCTCAAATATGACCGCAAGGCGTGGATCGCGCCGCGCTATTTCCGCGACTGGCGCGAGCGCATCCAGGGCAGGGACGGCCTCGCGCTCGACTCGCTGTCACCCGCCAAACGCGCTGCCGACCTCAAGATTCCGATCCTGATCGCGCATGGCGACAAGGATACCAACGTTCCGCCCGCCCAGTCGCAGATGCTGGTTGACGCGCTGACCAAGCTGGGCCGTCCGCCCGAATATTATGTCTACAAGGGAGAGGGCCACGGCTTCGCCAGGCCGGAGAACCAGACCGATTTCCTCAAGAAGGTCGAGGCGTTCCTGGCCAAATACAATCCGTCCTGACGCCGCGGGGTCAGCGCGGACCGAATACGCGCGAGGCCAGATAGTCGGTCAGGTCGCGCGTGCCGCGGCCGCGGTCGACCATCCAGGCGACCATCGCCGAGGCCGTCACCGGATCGTCGACCGGTCCGCCCGCGCGGCACGAACGGTCGAGCCGGGGGCGCTGGTCGGCATCGGCATGGTTCTTCGATTGCCGGCCGTAATCGAAATAGGCGACCGGGAAGGTGCAGGCCACGGTCGCGGTAAACGGCCCCGCCGCGTCCGATGCCTTGCCGTCGATCGGACGCGCGACATGGCTCTGCGAATAGCTGTCCTGAATCAGGTGCATCAATGCACCGAGCGCGGCTGGGGGGGCGAGCGCATCGCCCGCCGAGCCGGTCCGGACCGTGCATCTCCGCGCCAGTGGAAAGCGCGCGCAATCGGTCGCGAAGAAAGCGCGGACGGTCATCGCTCTCCCGCCCTTCGGTACGACGCAGCTATTGCCCGGCCCTGTCTCGAACGCGTCGGCGAGCGCGGCATAAGCGCGCTTGCTGCCATTGGTCACCGTCCCGCAGATATCGGCATCGAGCGGGACGCGGCCGCTGGCGACGTCGAAGGTGAACGCGCCCCAGGCCTGGATCTTGCGCAGGGTCTGGCGGCGCCCGTCGCCCCCGCTCGCCATTGCGTGGACGAATTGCAGCCGCCCGTAATGCGAGCTGCACAACAAGCCCGCGTCATAGATTGTCCGGTCACGGCCCGCTGCATCCTTGACCTTCCCGGCGCAGCCCCAGCCGACATCATAGCCGAGCCCCGGCGCCGTGAAGAGCGAATTACCCTGGCGCAACGGATCGTCGGGCCAGCGCGCCGCCATTTCCCGGGGGGTATAACGTTCCTCGACGATCGACGGCAGCAGGCCGGGAGTCGTCCAGCACGCACTCGGCCCGGCGGGCCCTGCCCTGGCCGCGCAATCGAACGCCATGCGCGTGAGCGTCTCGTGCACGGCGAGCCGCGGACTGATGAGATACCCGCTTGCCTGTGTGCTCGCGAGCAGGGCCGCGGCGACACCGGCGCACCGGACGATCCTGAAAGAATGAGGCATCGCGCTGTCTCCCCCCGACGTCGCCCGGGGCGTAAAGTACAGCATCGTTGCGGTCGCGTCATCATCACCGGGATGTCGTGCGAAGCGGGTGCTTGCCTCGCCGATGCAACCGGCCTATATCCTCGCCACAATCTCTACATCGTCAGGTGAAGAGGTCGGAAGGCACCTGCCCTCCGGCGCCGAACCTGCTTGTTCTGGACATCCCATGGCGGACATCGCCCGACTGACGCAATTGATCGAGCCCGAGGCCAAGGCCCTCGGCTTCGATCTCGTGCGCGTGAAGATGTTCGGGGGCAAAGACGACCTGACGCTGCAGGTAATGGCCGAGCGACCCGATACGCGTCAGCTGACGATCGACGATTGCGCCGATTTGTCGCGCCGCATCTCGGACAAGTTCGACGCCCTGGAGGAACAGGGAGCCGATCCGATCGAGCACGCCTATCGGCTCGAGGTCAGCTCGCCGGGAATCGACCGGCCGCTGACCCGGCTCAGGGATTTCGCCGACTGGGCGGGGCACGAGGCACGGATCGCGCTCACCGCGCCGGTCGATGGCCGCAAGCAGCTCACCGGCGATCTCGTCGGCATTGACGGCGAGCGGATCACGATCGACGTGCGCAAGCATATGCCGATGACGATCGGCTTCGATCAGGTCGCCGATGCGAAGCTGCTGATCACCGACAAATTACTGGCTGCAACAGCGCCCCTTTCCGCCGAGGGCGCCGAAGAAGAATTCGAAGAGGAAGAGAATTGATGGCCACCGCCGTTTCCGCCAACAAGGCCGAGCTGATCGCGATCGCGAATTCGGTCGCGAGCGAAAAGATGATCGATCGCGGCATCGTGATCGAGGCGATGGAGGACGCGATCCAGCGCGCCGCCCGCGCGCGCTACGGCGCCGAGAACGACATCCGCGCCAAGCTCGATCCGAATACCGGCGACCTTCGCCTGTGGCGCGTCGTCGAAGTGGTCGACGCGGTCGACGATTATTTCAAGCAGGTCGACCTCAAGGGCGCGCAGAAGCTCCAGAAGGACGCGACGGTAGGCGACTTCATCGTCGATCCGCTGCCCCCGATCGAGTTCGGCCGCATCGCCGCGCAGGCCGCCAAGCAGGTCATCTTCCAGAAGGTCCGCGACGCCGAGCGCGAGCGCCAGTTCGAGGAATTCAAGGACCGCATGGGTGAGATCATCACCGGCGTGGTCAAGCGCGTCGAGTTCGGCCACATCGTCGTCGATCTCGGCCGCGCCGAGGGCGTCATTCGCCGCGATGCGCAGATCCCGCGCGAAGTGGTGCGCGTCAACGACCGTATCCGTTCGATCATCCTGAATGTTCGCCGCGAGAATCGCGGGCCGCAGATTTTCCTTAGCCGCGCGCATCCCGACTTCATGAAGAAGCTGTTCGCGCAGGAAGTGCCCGAAATCTATGACGGCATCATCGAGATCAAGGCCGCTGCCCGTGACCCGGGTTCGCGCGCGAAGATCGGCGTGATCAGCCA
>FTCZ01000969.1_pt1 | contig 16304 bp, 17 predicted proteins | sample 1658871 | NCBI WGS metagenome assembly FTCZ01 (sample SAMEA3914864, study PRJEB12502) | metagenome | biome: forest; material: soil | place: USA | collected 2012-03-12 | depth 0.3 m
CCCCGACAGCCCTCCCCCCGATCGCCCCGGCACGCCCGAGCGCATCGATCCTGTGCCCGATCGCGAGGGTTCGCCGGTCGAGGAACCCGGCCCGCCCGATGGCGACGAGATCATGCGTGGCGCGAGAGCTCCGGCGAAAGCTGGAGCGCCTGCCCATCCGCTGGCATGAAGGCGACATGACCGACCTCGCCGCCCTCGCCTCGCCCGACCTGACCGTCACCGTCGCCCCGCTCGGCGCCGAGCTGCAATCGATCCGCGATGCGCTCGGCAATGAATGGCTCTGGGATGGCGATCCGCGCTGGTGGACGGGGCGCGCGCCGATCCTGTTCCCGACCGTCGGCGCGCTCACGGGCGGCGTCGCGCGCTTCGCGGGCGCCGAGCATCCGATGGCGCAGCACGGCTTCGCCCGTCGCCGCGCCTTCGCGCTCGCCGAGAAAACACCGCAAGCCGCGACCTTCCGGCTGGAGGACGATGCCGAGACGCGGTACCACTACCCGTTCGCTTTCCGCCTTGACGTCACCCACCGGCTCGACGGCCCGACGCTGGAGACAGTCGTCAGCGTTACCAACCGCGGTGATCGTGCGATGCCCGTCGGAGCCGGCTTCCATCCAGCGCTGCGCTGGCCGTTGCCCGGCACCGGCGCGGCGTCCCGCCCCCACCACATCATCCGCTTTGATGCCGACGAGCCCGAGCCGATCCGCGGCGTCGTGGCGGGCGGATTGCTCGGCGCGAGCAAGCCGACCCCGGTGCGCGAGGACGAACTCGCCCTGCACGATTCGCTGTTCGCGGAAGACGCTCTTGTGCTCGACCGCCCAAACAGCCGTGGGCTCTGGTTCGGCGTGCCGGGCGAGCCGGGGGTGCGCGTCGATTTCGCGGCGATGCCCTTCCTCGGCATCTGGACCAAGCCCGGCGCGGGCTATCTCTGCATCGAGCCCTGGCACGGCCATGCCGACGACGAGGGCTTCGCTGGCGAGTTCACCGACAAGCCGGGCGTAGTCACGCTGGCCCCGGGCGAGAGCCGCGACTTCGCGATGGCGATGACGTTCGGGGCAATGCTGTAGCCCCCCAACCAGAGGCACCCGGTACGTTCGGGCTGAGCCTATCGAAATCCTCCGCTTCGATCAGAAGAAGGAAGGCACTACGACCAGCTCAGCGCGAACGGATTCCCGGGGAACCGGTTCGTAAAGGTCAGCCCAACGACTTCTTCAGCAGATCGTTGACCACCGCCGGGTTGGCCTTGCCGCCCATGGCGCGCATCGTCTGGCCGACGAAGAAGCCGAATAGCTTGTCCTTGCCCGAGCGATATTCGGCTACCTTGTCGGGGTTGGCGTCCATCACCTTGGCGATCTCCGCCTCGATCGTACCGGTGTCGCTGGTCTGCTTGAGCCCGCGCTCCTCGACGACAACGCCGGCGTCCTGCCCTGTCTCGAGCATCACCTCAAACACCTGCTTGGCAAGGCTGCCCGACAGCGTGCCGTCGGAAACGAGACCGATTAGCTCCGCCGCTTGCTTCGGCGAAACCGGGCTCTCCCCGATCTCCTTGCCGAGCCGGTTGAGCGCCCCGAACAGCTCCGACGTCACCCAGTTGGCAGCGGGCTTGGGCGCCGCGCCTTCGGCAAGCATCGCCTCAAACCAGCGCGCCGTCTCGACGTCGGCGGTCAGCACGTCGGCATTATAGGCGGAGAGGCCGAGCACCTCCTCATAGCGCTTGCGCTTGGCATCGGGCAGCTCGGGCAGCGACGCGCGCGCTTCCTCGAGGAAGGCGTCGTCGAGTTCGAGCGGCAGCAGGTCGGGGTCGGGGAAGTAGCGGTAATCGTGCGCGTCTTCCTTGGAGCGCATCGAGCGCGTCACGCCCTTGTCCGGATCGAAAAGGCGGGTTTCCTGCACGACGGTGCCGCCATCCTCGATGAGGTCGACCTGACGGCGCGCTTCAAATTCGATCGCGGCCATCACGAAACGCACCGAGTTGACGTTCTTGGTCTCGGTCCGCGTGCCGAAGGGCTCGCCCGGCTTGCGAACGGAGACGTTGACGTCGGCGCGCATCGAGCCCTGCTCCATATTGCCGTCGCAACTGCCGACATAGCGCAGGATTGACCGGAGCTTCTTGACATAAGCCCCTGCTTCCGCAGGCGAACGCATGTCCGGCCGCGAGACGATCTCCATCAGCGCGACGCCCGAGCGATTGAGGTCGAGGTAGGAGCGCGTCGGATGCTGGTCGTGCATCAGCTTGCCGGCATCCTGCTCGACATGGATGCGCTCGATCCCGACCATCTTGGGGTCACCGCCCTCGGGTTCGATCTCGATTGAGCCTTCACCGACAAGCGGATGATAAAGCTGGGAAATCTGATAGCCCTGCGGCAGATCGGCGTAGAAATAATTCTTGCGGTCGAAGCGCGACCATTTGTTGATCTCGGCATCGAGCGCCATGCCGGTGCGCACCGCCTGGCGGATGCACTCCTTGTTCGGGACGGGCAGCATGCCGGGCATCGCCGCGTCGACGAGGCTGACCTGGCTGTTGGGCTCGGCCCCGAAAGCGGTCGCCGCGCCGGAGAAGAGCTTGGACTGAGACGTGATCTGCGCGTGAACCTCTAGGCCGATCACGACCTCCCACTCGCCGGTGCCGCCCTGTATGCGATAGCTGCTCATTTTACCACCACTTTCCCGGGCGCGCATGGAAGCCGGCCCGTTCCTCGATCGCGAGGCTGGCGTTCAAAACGCCCTGTTCGTCCAATGCCTTGCCGATGATCTGCAATCCCAGCGGCAGGCCGGCCGCGTCCAGACCGCCTGGCACCGACATCGCCGGCAAGCCCGCTAGCGACGACGGCACGGTGAAGACGTCGTTGAGGTACATGGCGATTGGGTCGGCCGATTTCTCGCCGAGCGCGAACGCAGCCGACGGCGCAGTCGGCGTCAACAGCAGGTCGCACTTCGCCCAGGCGGCGTCGAAGTCGCGGGCGATCAGCGCGCGGACCTTCTGCGCCTTGGTGTAATAGGCGTCGTAAAAGCCCGCCGAGAGCACATAGGTGCCGATCATGATGCGGCGCTTCACCTCGGCGCCGAAGCCGTGCGCGCGGGTCGCCGCGTACATATCCTGCAGGTTGGCGCCGTCAGGCAGGTCGCGCACGCCGTAGCGCACGCCGTCATAGCGCGCGAGGTTGGAGGAGGCTTCCGCCGGCGCAATGATGTAGTAGGTCGGCAGCGCGTACTTGGTGTGCGGCAGCGAGACTTCGACGATCTCGGCACCGGCGTCCTTCATGAACTCGATGCCCTGCTGCCAGAGCGCCTCGATCGCAGCGGGCATGCCGTCGACCCGATATTCCTTGGGAACGCCGATCTTCTTGCCCTTGAGATCGCCCGACAATCCCTTCTCCCACGCGGGTACGGGGAGATCGAGTGAGGTGGCGTCCTTGGGATCGAAACCGGACATCGCCTCGAGCATGATTGCGCAGTCGCGAACGTCCCGGGCCATCGGCCCCGCCTGGTCGAGCGAAGAGGCGAACGCCACCACGCCCCAGCGCGAGCAGCGGCCGTAGGTCGGCTTGATGCCCGAGATGCCGGTGAAGGCGGCCGGCTGACGGATCGATCCGCCGGTGTCGGTGCCGGTCGCGCCAGGTGCCATCCGCGCGGCGACGGCAGCCGAAGAGCCGCCCGAGGAGCCGCCGGGCGCCAGAGCGGCGTTGCCGCCATCGTTGCGCTTCCAGGGCGAGATAACGTTACCGAACGCCGAGGTCTCGTTGGAAGAACCCATCGCGAACTGGTCCATGTTGAGCTTGCCCAACATGCCCGCGCCCGCGGAGAACAGCTTCGACGTGATCGTCGATTCATACTGCGGCACAAAGCCGTCGAGGATAGCACTCGCGGCGGTGGTTGCGACACCCTTGGTCGCGAACAGATCCTTGATGCCGAGCGGCACGCCCGAGAGCGGGAGCAGTTCACCGGCGGTGCGCGCGCGATCGGCGGCTTCGGCGGCGGCGGTCACATGCTCTGGCGTTTCGACGAGGAAGGCGTTGAGCGGGCGGCCCTTCTCGACGGCGCCGATGAAGGCGTCGGCTACCTCGCGCGCGGAGAAGCTGCCGGAGGCGACACCGTCGCGGATGGCGGCGATGCCGAGATCAGTAAGGTCAGACACTATTCGATCACCTTGGGAACGGCGAAGAAGCCATGTTCGGCCTGGGGCGCGTTAGCGAGAACGGCATCGCGGATGCCGCCATCGGTCACGACGTCGTCGCGCAGGCGCAGATGGTTGGGGATGACAGCAGCGAGCGGCTCGATGCCGTCGGTGTCGACCTCGCCCAATTGCTCGATCCAGCCGAGTATGTTGTTGAGTTCGGGCACCAGCGCCTCGGCTTCCGCTTCGCTAGTGGCGATGCGGGCGAGACTGGCGATCTTTCGCACTGTGGCCAGGTCGACGGACATGGGAGCCTTTTTGTCGGATGCTTTGAGAAATATCTCAAAGGGCGGCTAGCATCCGCCCCGCGCGGCATCAAGCGCCCGTCCTTGCCGAGCGGCGGCCCGCCCCCTAAGCCCGCCCGATGATTACCGCCTCCGCTCTCGACTATCGCGACGCGCTGCCGGAGGGCGGCCGGCTGGCCGGGCTCGATGTCGGCACCAAGACGATCGGCCTCGCCTTCTGCGATGCGCAGTGGACCATCGCCACCCCCGCCGAGACCATCCGTCGTACCAAATTCGGCGCGGACCTCGAGGCGCTGAAGAAGGTTGTCGCCACGCAGGCGATTCGCGGGCTTGTGCTGGGATTGCCGCTCAACATGGACGGCACCGACAGCCCGCGCACCCAGGCGATCCGCGCCTTTGCGCGCAACCTCGCGCCGCTGTCGCTCCCTATCTTGCTGTGGGACGAGCGCTGGTCGACCGCCGCCGTCACGCGCACGCTGCTCGACGCTGACGCATCCCGTGCCCGCCGCGCCGAGCTCGTCGACAAGATGGCCGCCGCCTACATCCTCCAGGGTGCGATCGACGCGATGGCGGGCGTGTAGGAACGCCAATTCGCCACTGCGGGGCCCCAATCAATGGCCGGCTTGTCACCCTTCGGTCACACCGATAGAGCGCTCCCCATGTCCGACGCGCATCCCGATTTCACCTTGCCCGACGGCGTGCATCCCTTTCCCCATCGCCATCTGACCGGCATCGCCGGGCTGCAGCCTTGGGAGATCGGCTTCCTCCTCGACGAGGCCGAGCAGTGGATCGCGCTCAACCGCACCACCAGCAAGCATGACAACCGGTTGGCGGGCCTCACCCAGATCAACGCCTTCTTCGAAAACTCAACGCGCACGCTGCTGAGCTTCGAGATCGCGGGGAAGCGGTTGGGCGCCGACGTCATCAACATGCACGCTGCGCAATCGAGCGTGAAAAAGGGTGAGACGCTGATCGATACGGCCGTCACGCTCAACGCCATGAAGCCCGACGTGATCGTGATCCGCCACGACAGTTCGGGCGCGGTCGGGCTGATCGCCGACAAGGTGGACTGCCCGGTGCTCAACGCCGGAGACGGCCGCCACGAGCATCCGACCCAAGCGCTGCTCGACGCGCTCACCATCCGCCGCCGGGTCGGGCGCATCAACGGCACCGTCGTCGCCATCTGCGGCGACGTGCTGCACAGTCGCGTCGCCCGGTCCAACATCCTGCTGCTCAGTTCGCTTGGCGCCGAGGTGCGCGTGGTGGCACCGCCGACGCTGCTGCCACCCGCGATCGAGCGGATGGGCGCCATCGCCTACACCGATTTCAACGCGGCGCTCGAAGGCGCCGAGGTGGTGATGATGCTCCGCCTCCAGCTTGAGCGGATGGCGGGGGCCTTTGTCCCTTCGCCGCGCGAATATCATCATTTCTACGGGCTCACTCGCGAGCGGCTCGGCCGCGCTGCGCCGAACGCGCTTGTCATGCATCCGGGGCCCATGAACCGAGGCATCGAAATCACCAGCGACATCGCCGACGACCTCCAGCGTTCCGCCATCACCGAGCAGGTGGAGATGGGCGTGGCGGTCCGCATGGCCTGCCTCGACGTGCTGACCCGATCGCGGCGTGGCGTGGAGGGCTGGGCATGACCGTGGTGGAAAAGGGCACGCTGGCGATCCGCAACGGCCGGATCGTTGATCCCGTCCACGGTACCATCATCGAAGGCGGCATGCTGATCCGCGACGGCGTCATCGAGGCGGCCGGCGACATCGAGCATGGCTTCTACCGTCGCTGCGACGTCGTGGCGGACGCGCGCGGCGCCCTCATCGCGCCGGGGCTCGTCGATGTTGGCATGTTCGCGGCCGATCCCGCGGCTGCAGCGGCCGGCGGCGTCACCACCGCGCTGCTTATGCCTGATCAGGCGCCGCCGCTCGACGACCCGGCGCTGATCCGCGAAGCGGCCGGCTCGACCAGCGAACTGACCGTCCATCCGCTCGCGGCCGCCACGCGCGGTCTTGCCGGGCGCGAGCTCGCCGAGCTCGGCCTGATGCGCGAGGCCGGTGCGCGCGGCGTGGCGACGGGTCGCGAATGGATCGCCGACTCGGGGCTGATGCACCGCCTGCTTTCTTATGCCTCAGCGCTCGGCCTGGTCGTCGTGTCACACGCCGAGGATGGCGGATTGACCAAGGGCGCCGCTGCCACGGACGGCGAGATGGCGAGCCGGCTCGGCCTGCCGTCAGCCCCCGCGATCGCCGAGGCGATGGCGGTCGCCCGCGACATTGCGCTCGCCGAGGAATCAGGTGCGCGGCTGCACTTCCGCCAGCTCTCGACCGCGCGCGCCTTCGATCTGGTGCGAGCCGCCAAGGGCCGAGGCGTACAGGTGACCTGTGGCGTCAGCCCCGCTCATATGCTGCTGTCGGATCAGGCAATCGGGCCGTTCAAGACCTTCTCGCGCCTCTCGCCCCCGCTCCGCTCCGACGACGATCGCAAGGCAACGATCGAGGCGGTGCGCGACGGCACGGTGGACCTGCTCTGCTCCGCGCACGATCCGCGCGGGCCGGAGGCGAAGCGCCTGCCCTATGCGGCGGCGGAGCCCGGCATGGCGGGCGCCGAAACGCTACTCACCCTGTCGCTCACGCTGGTGAAGGACGGAGTTATTTCGCTGCCGCGTCTGTTCGAGCTGCTCTCGACCGCGCCGGCGAAACTGTTCGGGCTCGACGCGGGCCGAATCGAGCCGGGCGCCCGCGCCGATCTCATCCTCGTGGACGAGGACACGCCCTGGCGCATCGTCGCCGAGGATCTGGCCGGCCGCGCGGGCAACACGCCGTTCGATGGCCTGCCAGTACAGGGCCGGGTGCTCAAAACGATCAAGGGCGGCCAGCCTCTCGGCTGACCGCCCTCTCCCCTCCCTGAAGGTTCAGCGCGAGGCGATCTGGGTCCGGTCGTTGCGGCGCACCCATTGGAACGGCGCGTCCCCGGCAGCAGCGCGCACGAAGCACTGGCCGCCGGCCGCGTGGATATGCTCACAGAGCTGCACGGCATCCGTGCGGCTCGCGAAGCCCGAGACGGAGAGCCGCACCAGCGAGCCGCGGGCGAAGCGGAACTCGGCGCGGACTGGCGCATAGCCCGCCAGCCGCGGCATAAGCCGCGCGGCCCGCGACCAGGCGCTCTCCATCGCGGAGGCTCGCGCGTAGGCGCCGAGCTGGACGACATATCCCCCTTCGCGCCGCGTCGAACGCGCAACGGGGGTGGGAGCTGGAGCCGGCGGAGCGACCGGGACGACATGAGGCGTCAGGGCCGGCCGCTCCCGGATGAACGACGGTGCAGCGAGACCGGAGCCTTTGACCGACTGCTCCGCCGCGAGCACTACGGCCGCTGCCGATGCCGTCGCCGGCGTGGCAACCCTAACTGGAGCCTCGATCGGCACCGCCAGCGCTTCGGGGGTCACCGAGGCCACAGTCATCGCGACGGGTACCGAAGCGGCAACCGCGACGGCCACGGGAGGTGCCACAGCAGCCGGCAGAGCTGGTATCGGCGTCGCCAGGGCGAGCGCGGTCGGAAGCCCCGGATCGGACACCGGCTTGACGCCCAGCATCATCGCGACCTGTTCGGCGCCGCCGGTCTCCGGGCGGGCGAGTTGTGCCCAGTCAGCGATCTGGCCGTCAATCCGATCGGGCGGTGTATCCTGCATCGCCACCGCCCGCGCCTCGCGCCAGCGCCCGTCAAGTGCGAAGGCGAGCGCTAGATTCTGGCGCGCGCGTGCATCCGACTTCCCGCTGCGAACGAGATCGATGAGCTTCTGGATGCCGGCCTGCCGGTCTCCGGCCAGGGTCAGCGCGAGACCGAGATCTGCCGCCGGCACCACGTCGTCGAGGCTATGGAGCGCCGGAAGCGCATCGGCACCGCGGCCTTGGGCGATCTGCGACAGCGCCAGATAGAATCGCGCCTTGGGCTGATCCGGCGACAGCGTCAGCGCATCGCGAAAGCTCGTCCCGGCCGACGCAAAGCGCCCGGCAGCGAGATAGGACCGGCCCAGCAAAAGGCGATAGCCGGCGTTACCCGGCTCGCCCGCCACCGCCTTTTCGGCGGCATCGACGGCGGCCGCCGACTTGTGCGCGACCAGCGCCGCGCTCGCCTTGCCGGCAGACCGCGCCGCCGCCTCGGCACCATGGGGGGCCTGATCGGCAAGGCTCGTCGGATGGCTCATCTGCGCTGTCGATGTGCAGCCGACGGTGGCGATGCCGAATATCAGCGAGGTGGTTGCGATCCGGCCGAGCATCCTGGGTTTCATGGGCGTTTTCCGCTCCCGAAAGGTTAGCTCTGCCGGCCGTTGGGCTCGGCGCTCGCCTGATCCGGCAGGCTCGCGGCCAGCCGGGCCACTTCGGGCAGGTCGTCGAGAAGCCGGTCCAGCGCCTCAATGACAAGCTGCTGGGCCGAGCGGTTCTGCACGGCGCAGGCCAGACGGAGGTGAAGGTGCCGCTCCGCATCGAGCCGCAGCGTGAAGGCCGACTTGCGGCCACCGTCGTGCGGCGGCGCCAGATTGACCATCCCCTTGGCCGCACGACGCGGACGACGAGCTGGTGTCTTCACCGGACGTGCCGCGACGGATGCCGGTGTCGGGGCAGGAACGGCAGCGGTGGTTTCAGCCCCCCCTTCCGGCTCCGCCTTCGCAGCGGCAAACTCGCGGGCAATCTCGTCCTGTTGGCGGATGACGACGGGCATATCCGCGTTGGCGGCGACACCCATCGAGACAGAGGAGTGCGGCCCCGAGAGGCTCGCCGGCAGGCGCGGGCCGGGGCTGCGTCGCGGTTCCCTGTCTGTGTCGTTATAGCCCATGTCGTTCCACCCGAGATCCTCGGGATGGCCCAGACCCATCGCGAAACCCTGCGGACGCATGGCTGGACGCGCCTGCCCCTTGCGGGCCAGCAGGCCGGAGCTCAGCGAAGCGAATGCTTTCTCGCCCATTCCGCCTCTCCCTTACTGGCCAATCACGCGGCGGCCGAAGCCGCCGGCGGGGCGCGGCGCAACCGCCGCGGCGACGCTGGCACCCGGCGCCGTGAAGACGGTTCGACGGAAATTCCTTTCCAGCCGATCCCACACATAGATCCAGAGCTCAGTGATCTCCGCCGCCGAGCGTCCCTTGGGATCGACCTCCATCACCGTGCGGCCGTCGATCATCGAGGCCGCGAAGTCGGTGCGATGGTGGACGGTGATCGGCGCCACGGTGCCGTGCTGCGAAAGCGCGATCGCCGCCTCCTGGGTGATCCGCGCCTTGGGTGTCGCGGCGTTGACGATGAACAGCAGCGGCTTGCCCGACCGTTCGCACAGATCGACGGTCGCACCGACCGCGCGAAGGTCGTGTGGACTGGGGCGGGTCGGTATGACGATCAACTCGGCGACCTGAATGACGCTCTGGATCGCCATGGTGATAGCCGGCGGCGTATCGATGATCGCCAGCTTGAAGCCCTGGTGCCGCAGCACTTCGAGGTCAGCGGACAGGCGCGCCACGGTGGTCTGCGCGAACGCTGGCATCTCGGCTTCGCGCTCGTTCCACCAGTCGGCGAGCGACCCTTGCGGATCGATGTCGATCAAGACGACTGGGCCCGCGCCGGCGCGCTGCGCCTGAACCGCGAGATGCCCGCTGAGCGTCGTCTTTCCCGAACCGCCCTTTTGCGATGCCAATGCGAGTACGCGCATATCCTGCCCTTCGACCCGTGGGATTTGGTCAGGAATTCCCATGTAGGCTGCTAAAATCAGGTTAACGCCATATCCGTGCGCAAACCGCTCCTTAACGAGCCGCGTGCCAGATGGGCGAGCGAGATGGGGAATGGAGAACCTATGGTACTGACGTTGGCGGCAGCATTGTTGGCTGCTCCGGTAGTGGCGCCGGCTGCTGCAGCGACCGTGAAGGATGGCGTCGATGCCTGGCAGCAGGGCGCCTATGACCGTGCCGTCGCGATCTGGCGGCCGCTTGCCGAGCAAGGCGACCCGGATGCCGCCTTTAATCTCGCCCAGGCCTACAAGCTCGGGCGGGGCCTGCCCGCCGACATCGCCCAGGCCAGGATCTGGTACGGCAAGGCTGCCGTAGCCGGCCATCCGCAGGGGATCGCCAATTACGGGCTGCTGATGTTCCAGAATGGCGACCGGAAATCGGCGATGCCGTGGATTATCAAGGCCAGCGATGCCGGCGACCCCCGCGCGCAATATGTCTATGGAACGGCCCTCTTCAACGGCGACCTGGTACCGCGCGACTGGCCCCGCGCCTATGCCCTGATGACGCGTGCCGCCGCCGCCGGGCTGCCCCAGGCGACCACCAGCCTTACGCAGATGGAACCGTTCCTGAGCGCCGAGGACCGCGAGCGTGGCCTCCGGATCGCCGCCGACATGGCCAGCCAACCCGTCCCGCCGACCGACCGGCGCACCGTCGTCACTCCGACCGCGCCCTTGCCGACCGCGGGCGGTGCGGCAGCTGTCGCTACTCCACGCGCCAAACCCGCCGCGAAACAGGCCCCAGCGCACCCGGTCAAGACCGAGGGCCCGATCGCCCTTGCACCCAACGGCCGCTGGAAGGTCCAACTCGGCGCCTATGGATCGCAGGAGATTGCCAGGACGGCGTGGAGCAGGCTCGTCGACAAGGCTGCCAGCCTGCGCGCACTCAAGCCCGCCTATGAGAAGGCCGGCGCAGTGGTGCGACTGCGCGCCGGCCCACTACCCGATCGCACCTCCGCAAACCGGACCTGCTCGGAAGCACGGTCTGCCGGCGCGCCCTGCTTCACGGTCGCGCCGCCAAGCCCGGAGCAGGCTTAACCCTTCGTTCGCCCTTCTCCGCCAACCTGCGTCCGCCAGCGTGAAAGGATCTGCCATGAGTTCGTGGATGCAGGTCGTCCCAGAGAGCGAAGTCAGGCCGACGGGCCGGCGCCCGCTATGCCTGCTGATCGCCGACCGGCCGATGCCAGCGGCCCTGCGCGGAGTGTCCGGTGCGGGCGCCTGGATCGAGACCCCGGCGCGCCCGGCCTGCGGTGCGCAGGTGCGGCTCCGTCACCCCGATGCGGGAACCATCGCCGGTGAGGTGGTGGGCCACGACAAGGAGGGGCTGCACCTCGCTTTCGATCGCAGCGAAGCGGCGGTCGCCTTCGCGCTTGCTGCCATCGCCGCCGACATGATCTCGCCTGCCGGCTGAGCTCACATCTAGCGCGTCACCCAGGCCGAACGGGGATGGCCCTGCGCCCAGAGCAGCGCGGTCAGATCCCCCCGGTCAATGCGCGCCGCCGCCGCGGCGGCCGTTTTCGGCTTTGCATGATAGGCGACACCAAGTCCGGCGGCTTGGATCATCGGGATGTCGTTGGCGCCGTCGCCGACAGCCATCGTTGCGGCGACGTCGAGGTGCAGCGCCATCCGCTCCGCCTCGATGGTCGCAAGCTTGGTGGCGGCGTCGACGATCGGCTTCGCTACCGTCCCATCAAGCTGCCCCTTCCCGATTCCCAGCCGATTGGCGATCGCCATGTCGAAGCCAATTTCGGCCGCGACCGGATCGGCGAACACGGTGAAGCCGCCCGATACCAGCACGGTTCGCGCGCCATGCGCCTTCATCGTGCGGATCAGAGCCCGGGCGCCTGGCATGATCCGCACGCGCTCGGCACGGCAGCGATCGATCATCGCCGCGTCGAGATCGCGCAGCAGCGCGACGCGCGCATCGAGCGCCTCGGCGAAATCTAGCTCGCCGCGCATTGCGGCCTCGGTCACGGCCGCGATCTCGGCCTTGATGCCCGCGTAGTCGGCCAGCTCGTCGATGCACTCTACGGTGATCATGGTTGAATCCATGTCGGCTACGAGCAGTTTTTTTGCACGACCACTTGCGGGCTGGACCACCACGTCGCCGCCCAGTGCTTCCAGCGCCGCTCGCGCGACGGCGGGATCACCGTCGAAGAGAATATCGGCGGCGTCCCCCTCGTCGATCCATTCCCAGCGGCCTGGAACGATGCCGACCTGCGCCAGCGCATCCTCGGCCGTCGAAATATCACCGCGCCGAAGCGCACCCGCTGCTATCAGCGTCGCCGTGAACATGAAGTCTCCGTCTGACCTGCCGCCGCTCGCGCTCATCGCAGGGCCGACCGCCAGCGGCAAGAGCGCCCTCGCACTCGCGCTCGCCGAACGCGTCGGCGGCACCATCGTCAATGCCGATGCGAGCCAGGTCTATCGCGACCTCCGCGTCGTTACCGCCCGTCCCTCGCCCGAAGAGGAGCTCCGCGCGCCGCACCGCCTGTTCGGCCATGTCGATGCGTCTGTTGCGCACAACGTCGGCGCCTGGGCCGCCGAGGCGAGGGCCGCCATCGCCGAGGTCCACACAGCAGGCGCAACGCCGATTCTCGTGGGGGGCACCGGCCTCTACATCCGCACGCTGCTCGACGGCATCGCGCCCGTCCCCGAGATCGATCCGGCGATCCGGGCGGAGGTCCGCGCGCTCTCGGTGGCCGAGGCCCATGCAGCTCTTGGGCACGAGGATGCGGAGGCCGCCGCCCGTCTCCGCCCCAGCGACACCACCCGTGTCGCCCGCGCACTCGAGGTCGTGCGCTCGACGTGCCGGACGCTTGCCCAATGGCAGGAACAGCGCGTCGGCGGCATCGGCGACACCGTCCGCCTCTCGCCATTGCTGCTGGTGCCCGACAGTGCGTGGCTCGCCGAACGAATTGACGCGCGCTTCCTCGCCATGCTCGATACCGGCGCCGCAGAGGAGGTGGATGCGTTGATGGCGCGCGGACTCGATCCCGCGCTGCCCGCGATGCGCGCGATCGGCGTGCCCGAGATCGCCGCCTGGCGCTCAGGCGAGATCGACCGGCCCGCGATGATCGAGCGAGCGCAGGCCGCGAGCCGCCAATATGCCAAGCGCCAGCGGACCTGGTTCCGCCACCAGCCTCCAGCCAACTGGAACCGGATTCAGCAACCTTACGACTCGTTTAATGTGTTGGTGAATAATTTTATGTCGCTCTGATGTGTTGACACGCTAGTTTGTTGCCGATAGCTCCACCTTTCCGCGCTTGCCCCGGGCAGCGCGGTTCAATCAAGGATGAGCGTGATGACGAGCGAGCAGAGTGGTGCCGATATCCTGGTACAGGCCCTGACCGACCTCGGTGTCGAGGTGGTGTTCGGCTATCCGGGCGGCGCCGTGCTCCCGATCTACGACGCGATCTTCAAGCAGGATAAGATTCGCCACGTCCTTGTCCGCCAGGAAGGCGGTGCTGCGCATGCGGCCGAGGGCTATGCCCGCTCTACCGGCAAGCCTGGCGTGGTGCTTGTCACCTCCGGGCCCGGCGCCACAAACGTCGTCACCGGCCTCGCCGATGCGCTGATGGATTCGATTCCGATCGTCGTCATCACCGGCCAGGTGCCGACCCATCTGATCGGCACTGACGCTTTCCAGGAGGCAGACACGGTCGGCATCACGCGCCACTGCACCAAACATAATTATCTGGTGAAGGACCCGGCCCGGCTCGGCGCGGTGATCCACGAGGCGTTCCATATCGCCACCTCGGGGCGTCCCGGCCCGGTCGTCGTCGATCTGCCCAAAGATGTGCAGATCGCCACCGCGCGCTACGTGAAGCCCACGGTCCCGCTCCAGCACAAGACCTATCGCCCGCAGGTGAAGGCCGATCCCGCGCTGATCGAGGCGGCGGTCGAGATGCTCGCGGCAGCCGAGCGGCCGATCCTCTACACCGGCGGCGGCATCATCAACGCCGGGCCCGCCGCATCCGAGGCGCTGCGCGAACTGCAAGCGGTAACCGGCGCGCCTGTCACCTCGACGCTGATGGGGCTCGGCGCCTTCCCGGCCAACCATCCCGCATGGCTCGGGATGCTGGGCATGCACGGCACCTATGAAGCCAATATGGCGATGAACCGGGCGGATCTCATCCTCTGCCTCGGCGCCCGCTTCGATGATCGCGTGACCGGCCGGCTGGACGCGTTCTCACCGGATTCCAGGAAGATCCACGTCGATATCGATCGCTCGTCGATCAACAAGAATGTTCGCGTCGACCTGCCGATCGTCGCCGATGCCGGCAGCGCGATCGCCGACATGGTGGCGCTGTGGAAGGCGCGCGGTCATGAACGGGCCGACCTCAGCGAATGGAACAACCGCATCGACGGCTGGCGCGCGCGCAACTCGCTATCGTTCCCGGCCTCCGATCATGAAATCATGCCCCAGCGCGCCATCCAGCGGCTGTGGGAGATGACCCACGATCGCGATCCGATCATCTCCACCGAAGTCGGCCAACACCAGATGTGGGCGGCCCAGCATTTCCACTTCCAGGCGCCCAATCGCTGGCTGACCTCAGGCGGGCTCGGCACGATGGGCTATGGCTTGCCGGCCGCCATCGGCGCGCAGCTCGGCAACCCCGGCCGGCTCGTCATCGATATCGCAGGAGAGGCCTCTATCCTGATGAATATTCAGGAAATGTCGACGGCTTCGCAATATCGCTTGCCGATCAAGGTGTTCATCCTCAACAATCAGTACATGGGGATGGTCCGGCAGTGGCAGGAACTGATCTATGCCTCGCGCTATTCGGAAAGCTATTCCGAGGCACTGCCGGATTTCGTCAAGCTGGCGGAGGCCTATGGCTGGACTGGACTGCGGATCGAGAGTCCGGGCGACCTTGATGGCGGGATCGCGGCGATGCTGGCGGCGGACGGCCCGGTGATGGTCGACTGCCGGGTGGCGCAGCTCGCCAACTGCTTCCCGATGATCCCGAGCGGGGCCGCCCACACCGAGATGATGCTCCATTCCGACGAGGTCGTCGGCGAGGCGACCGACGAAGCAAAGGCATTGGTCTAATGCCGCGTACCCGGTTGATCGTCCATGTTGCCGAACCCTTCGACTTCGCCCGGCTCAATGGGAACAACAGCGACCTGGAGGGCTGGACAGCGCAGGCTTCTCCCGCGTTCTCGGACTGGGTGGTGCACCTCGATGCGGACGCGCAGGTGGGCGATGAAGAGTTCGACAAGGTGAAGATCTCCTCGCGCTATGCGGGAGAAACGGTCTCCAAGGTATTGGAAGGCTTCGGCTTCACCGCCGTCAACATCTGCTACCCGCGTCGCGACGAAGACGGCCGGACCTATTGGCATTTCGGCATGGTCGGCAACGTCCGGCTCGCGCCCGAGAAAGAGTGACCCAATGCACATCAAGGAACAGGCCGCCGAGCGGCATACTCTGTCGATCGTCGTTGACAATGAGGCGGGGATTCTCGCGCGGATCGCGGGCATGTTCACCGCGCGCGGCTACAACATCGCTAGTCTTACGGTCGCGGACATCACTGCCGACCACAAGGTGAGCCGCATCACCATCGTCACCCACGGCCCCCCCGAGATGATCGACCAGATTATCGCCCAGCTCGAGCGGCTGGTGCCGGTGCACCGCGTCACCGACCTCACCGATCTCGGCCCCCATGTCGAGCGCGAGCTGGCGCTGGTGAAGGTGGCCGGCACGGGCGACCATCGCATCGAGGCGTTGCGCCTTGCGGAGGTCTATCGCGCCCGCGTGGTGGATTCGACGATTGCGAGCTTTGTCTTCGAAGTGACAGGAAACCCAGAAAAAATAGACAAGTTTTGCGAGCTGATGCGGGAGGTCGGCCTCGTCGAGGTCGCCCGCACCGGCGTCGCCGCGATCGCCCGCGGACGTGAGGCCGCCTGAGGCACTCGCATATTAATCGTCATCCCGGCGGAAGCTGGGATCTCCTTGGGGCAAGCGCCGCGCTGTCCCGATCGAGATGTCACCTCGGCTGACATGACGCGGATCGAAAGGAAGGAACATTAGAATGCGCGTCTATTACGACTCCGATGCCGATGCGGGCCTGATCAAGACCAAGAAGGTCGCGATCGTGGGCTATGGCAGCCAAGGCCATGCC
>FTCZ01001396.1_pt1 | contig 16205 bp, 13 predicted proteins | sample 1658871 | NCBI WGS metagenome assembly FTCZ01 (sample SAMEA3914864, study PRJEB12502) | metagenome | biome: forest; material: soil | place: USA | collected 2012-03-12 | depth 0.3 m
GCCGAACGAATTCGATGCTCATACCTCAAACTCCCCGAACGCCCGGACTGCGTGTGCCCCGACACGCCTAACTCGGGCCGATTCTGCCAAAAGCCTCACTCCGACGCACGCGAAATCACGAACAATCCACATCTTTCTTGGCAGGCCGTTCAATATCCGCTCCGAAATGCTGCGATCAGGCGGTGGACGAGCCCGGTCGGTGTCGTACGCTCGGGCGTTGGCCGGGCCGGATCGGCGCCGCGCAGGTCCACCGGATTCGACGCAGCGTAAAGCGCGAGCCCCGACAGCGTTGCGAAAGCGGGTCCGCCATGAGCCTCCGGCAGCCCCGATAGCCCGCGTGGCCGGCCGATGCGCACCGTACGCCCCAGCACGCCCTGGATGTAGTCGGCGATGCCCTTCAGCTCCGCCCCACCGCCAGTCAGCACGACCTGCCGGCCGACCGGCCCCGCGAAGCCGAGTTGCTTCAGAGCGGCGGCGATTTCGCCTGACAGCAGGTCAAGACGCTGGCGAATCACCGCGATGAGCTGCGCGCGAGTGATGCGCTGCGGTTCAGCCCCCTCCTCACCCCCGGCCATGGGCGCCACGTCGATCATGTCGTGATTGTCACGTGGCGACGTCGTGGCCGAGCCGTAGAAGCACTTGATCCGTTCGGCCTGTGAGCGCCGCGTACCAAAGGCGGACGCGATGTCATCGGTGATGTCGGCGCCGCCATAGGGGATAGCGGCTAGCCCGACGAGCATCCCGCCCGCGAACAGCGAAACGTTGGTGACGCCCGCGCCAAGCTCGACCAGCGCCACACCTAGCTCGCGCTCTTCGTCGGAGAGGCAGGCGAGGCCAGTGGCGATCGGCGCGGCTACGATCGACTTCACCGCCAGATGCGCCGAGCGTACCGACAGATCGAGGTTGCGCACTGGCGAGGCGTCGGCGGCGATGACGTGGATATCGACGCCAAGCTTGTCGGCATGGAGGCCGAGCGGCTTTTTGACCCCGCGCACGTCGTCCAGCGTGTAGAGCGTCGGCTGCGCGTGCAGGACCATCCGCCCTTCCGGGTCGATCGAGTTGCGCCCGGCATCAAGCAGATCGTCGATGTCGCCCTGCTCGATGCGGTGGCCGCCGAGTTCCACCTCGACTGAAGCGACGCGGCTGACCAGCCCGCCCGCCGAGAAGCCGACCCATGCCTCCTCGATGTTCACGCCGGCGATGCGCTCGGCCTGCTCCACCGCTTCGCGGATCGCGACCTCAGTGCGCTCCATGTCGGCAATGTAGCCGCGGCGGACCCCGCGGCTCTCGCGCTGGCCGGTGCCGAGCACATTGAGCTCGCCCCCCTCGCCCTTCTCCGCGATCAACGCGCAGACCTTGGACGAGCCAATATCCAGAGCGGTGATGAGTTTGTCGTTGCGCCCCTGTGCCATGCCCCCGGCTCCCTCAGATCGCGTCCGTGCCCGCCGGCGCGGGCGGCGGAACGGTCGAGGGATCGGTCACCTCATGGCCCGGCTCTTTGGAGACGCGGACGACAAACTTACCGGGGAGACGCATGTCGAAGTGGACGAAGCCCTGGCCGAGCAGCCGCGCGGCCTGGTCCATGCGGTCGAATTTGGCATAGGCAGCCTGCGCGTCGGCATCGCCTTCGGGCAGCGACAGCGTCTCGCCCGACTGGAAGCGAACGTCCCAGCGGCGCGTGCCAACCCAGGTGGCACCCGCGAACATCGGCTTGAGGCGGGGTGCTGCCTCAAGCAAACCGGTGAGTGCGGTCGCACGCGCATTGGCACCGGGGCCGACGACCACCGGCAGGTCCGGCATCGCCTGCGGATCGACCGGCTGGAGCACGACGCCGTCCTTGTCGATCAGGCTGAGCTTGCCTTGAAATTGCCAGATCGCGGCGGGCTGGCGCTCGACGATATCGACCAGCAGCGTGTCGGGCAGGCGGCGCGAGACGCGCGCATCGGCGACCCAGCCGAATTGCATTAGCTTGTCGCGGATCTGACCGAGATCGACCAGCGGCATTGCGGTCGAGGTCTGGTCGAGCGCCACCGAATAGACCGGCAGGCGATCCATGTGGTGGATGCCCTGGATCTCGACGCGCTTCACCGCGAAGCCGGCCTTGCCGACCAGCTCACCGAGCTCCGCGCCCGCTGCCTGCGGCACCTTGGCCAGCACCAGTGCGGTCAGCACGCCGGCGGCCAAGCCCAGCCAGGCAAGCTTGCGACCATAGCTCGCGAGCTGCTCGGCCGGCATGGGGATTGTCGCCAGCGCGCGGCCGGCCATCGCCTTGCGCTTGGCGTTGGCGGCGGCGGCCCCCCTACGCGCCGCAGTTGAACGCTTGTGCCGCGGCTGCGCCCCCCGCCGGATCCGCGCCCGTTCGCTCACCCCTTCTTCCCCCGGCCCAAGGCTTCGTCGATCAAGCGCTGCACCAGCTCTTCGTAGCTCAGCCCGACATAGCGGGCCTGCTCGGGAACGAGGCTCAACGGCGTCATGCCGGGCTGCGTATTGACCTCCAGCAGATAGAGGCCCTCCACGCCCTTGCGGTCGTCCCACCGGAAGTCCGAACGCGAGCAGCCCCTGCAGCCGAGCAGGCTATGCGCTTCCTTGGCCATGCACATGGCAGCGGCAGCGACCTCCTCGGGGATCTCCGCCGGGCAGACATGGGTGGTTACGCCGTCGGTATATTTATGGTCGTAATCGTAGAAGCCGCTGTCGATCTTGAGCTCGGTGACAGCGAGCGCTTCGTCGCCAAGCACGGCGACGGTCAGCTCCTTGCCCGCGATGAAGGGTTCGGCCAGCAGATGTTCGAAATGCTTCCACGGTCCTTCGGCGTCGCGATGAATCGGGTTGCCGTAATTGCTCTCGTCGGTGACGATCGCGACGCCGACCGACGAGCCCTCGTTGACTGGCTTCAGCACATAGGGGCGCGGCAGCGGATCGCCGGCGTACAGGCTCTCGCTCGCCACCACCTTGCCCTGCGGCATGCGGATGCCGTGAGGGATGAGCTGCTGCTTGGTCAGCTCCTTGTCGATCGCGATAACCGAGGTGGTGAGGCCGCTATGCGTATAGGGCAGGCCCATGATGTCGAGCAGGCCCTGGATCGACCCATCCTCGCCTGGCGTGCCGTGCAGCGCGTTGAACACCACGTCGGGCGCGGCGAGTGCAAGCTTGGCGGCGACGTCGCGCCCCATGTCGATCGCCACGACACGATGGCCGAGCCGCTCGATCGCGGCGGTGACGCCGCGCCCGGAGGTCAGCGACACGTCGCGCTCGGCCGACCAGCCGCCCATCAGCACCGCGACATGAAGAGGCTTGCTCATGCCGGAACACCCACGCGCTGAATCTCCCATTCCAGTTCGATGCCGCACTGCGCCTTCACGCGTCGGCGGACCTCCTCGCCCAGGGCCTCGATGTCAGCGGAGGTCGCCGAGCCAAGGTTGAGCAGGAAGTTGCAATGCTTTTCGGACACCTGGGCGTCACCGATCGTAAGCCCGCGGCAGCCCGCCGCGTCGACCAGCGCCCAGGCCTTGTGGCCGGCCGGATTCTTAAAAGTCGAGCCGCCGGTCTTGGAGCGGAGCGGCTGCGAGGCCTCGCGCTCGGCGGCGATGCGGTCCATCTCAACCTGAATCGCCTCGGGCTCACCTGGATGCCCGCGGAACGTCGCGGAGACGACGATGGCGCCTTCGGGCAATTCGCTGTGACGGTAGGTATAGCCGAGCGCGTCTAGCGACAGCATGCGTCGGTCGCCTGAACGCAGCACCACCTCGCACTCGACAAGAATATCCTTCACCTCGCGGCCATAGGCGCCGCCGTTCATGCGGACGAACCCACCGACCGTCCCGGGGATCGAGCGCAGAAACTCGATCCCGCTGATGCCCGCGTCGCGCGCAGCGGACGAAACGAGGATACCACTCGCCCCTCCTCCGCAAGTGAGCGTCGTCGAGTCGGGCTGCTCGACCCTCGCAAAAGCCTTGCCCAGCCGCACCACTACGCCCGCCACGCCTCCGTCGCGCACGATCATGTTCGATCCGAGCCCCAACCCCATCACCGGTGTGGTCGGGTCGAGATCGGCGAGGAAGGCGGAGAGATCGTCGATATCCCTCGGCTCGAACAGCCACTCGGCCGCTCCGCCCGACTTGAACCAGACGAGCGGCGCCAGCGGCGCCTGCCGGGTCAGGCGCCCCGAAGTCTTTGGGAGGGCGGCAAGCGCCGTCACGCAGCCGGCGCCGCAAGCTGGGCACGTTCCGCCTCGATGGCGGAGGCGAGGCCGGCGGCCCATTTGGTGATGTCGCCCGCCCCGAGGCAGATCACTATGTCGTCGGCCCTCAGCACGCCCGTCAACTCCTTCGCGAGCGCATCGGCGCCGGCGATCTCGTTGGCAGAACGGTGGCCGCGCGTGCGCAGCCCTTCCACCAGCGCGGCGGCGTTCACGCCGTCGATCGGCTGCTCGCCAGCCGCGTAGACGGGCGCGACATAGACCATGTCGGCGTCATTAAACGCCTGCTGGAACTCGTCCATTAGGTCATGGAGTCTGGTGAAGCGGTGCGGCTGGACGACCGCGATCACGCGACCCTGCGCGCCCTCGCGCGCGGCGGACAGCACCGCGCGGATCTCGACCGGGTGGTGGCCATAATCGTCGATGACGGTCGCGCCACCAACTTCACCGACCTTGGTGAAGCGCCGCTTGACGCCGCCGAACTTGGCGAAGCCCGTCTTGATGATGGCGTCAGGCACGCCGAGTTCCAGCGCCACACCGATCGCGGCGAGGGCGTTGGAGACGTTGTGGCGGCCCGGCATCGGCAGCTCGATCCCTTCGATCGAACGGGTCGTGCCATCGCGATGGCGGATGATTGCCTCGAAGCGGTTGCCGCCGGGGATTGGCGTCACGTTGACCGCGCGGACGTCCGCCTGCGCCGAGAAGCCATAGGTGACGACGCGGCGATCGCGCACACGCGGGATCAGCTTCTGCACCTCGGGATGATCGAGGCAGAGCAGCGCCGCACCGTAGAAGGGTACGTTCTCAATGAACTCGACGAACGCGTCCTTCACCGCATCGAACGAGCCATAATGGTCGAGATGTTCGGGATCGATGTTGGTGACGATCGCATAAGTGCCGTCGAGACGCAGGAAGCTGCCGTCGCTCTCGTCGGCCTCGACCACCATCCAGTCCGACGCGCCGAGGCGGGCGTTGGAGCCGTAGCTGTTGATGATGCCGCCGTTGATGACAGTCGGGTCTACCCCGCCCGCATCGAGCAAGGCCGCGACCATCGAGGTCGTCGTGGTCTTGCCGTGCGTACCTGCCACCGCAACGGTGGACTTAAGGCGCATCAGCTCGGCAAGCATCTCGGCGCGACGGACCACCGGGATACGCTCTTCCAGCGCTTTCTCCACCTCGGGATTACCGCGTTTGATGGCGGTGGAGGTAACCACCACCGCCGCGTCGCCGAGATTTGTGGCGTCATGGCCGATCATCACCTTGATGCCGCGCTTGCGCAGGCCTTCGACGACATAGCCCTCGGCTACGTCGGAGCCCTGCACGGTGTAGCCAAGATTGTGCATTACCTCGGCGATGCCCGACATGCCGATGCCGCCGATGCCGATGAAATGGATAATGCCGATGTCGGTGGCGACGCCCTTCACGCGAGTGCTTCCTTGAAATTCCGGGGAGTGGTGGTGAGCGGAATGGCCTCCGGGGTCGGCCCGGCGAGGCGCTCTACGAGATCGGCGAGGTCCGCGGTGGCATTGGGATAGCCGGCGTCGCGGGCGCGACGCGCGGCATTCTCCAGCGCGCCGGGCTCCAGCGCGAGCTTCTGCATCTGTTTGGCGAGCTCGACGGCGGTGAAGCGCGCCTGCGGAATTGAGCGCGCGCCGCCAGTCGCCGCCATCTCGCGCGCATTGGCGGTCTGGTGGTCGTCCATCGCGGACGGCAGCGGCACGAGGATAGCGGGGCGGCCGGCGGCGGTCAGCTCGGCGATGGTCGACGCGCCTGATCGTCCGACGAACAGGTGGCTCCAACCCAGCCGCTCGGGCAGGTCGCCGAGATAGGTGGCGAGATCGGCCGGAATGTCGAGATCAGCATAGCGCGCACGGACCATCTCGATATCCTCGGGCCGACACTGCTGCGTCACTTGGAGCCGCTGGCGCAGCACGATCGGCAGCATGCCGAGCGCGTCTGGTACGACGGTCGACAGCACCGAGGCTCCCTGCGAGCCGCCGGTCACTAGCAGGCGGAAGATGCCGTCCTCGCTAAGTGGCGGATAGGGCTGATCGCGCAGAGCCAGCACCTCGGCGCGCACCGGGTTGCCCACGACGATTGGTTCGACCTTGGCCGGCAGACGGTCGACTTGCCGATAGGCGGTCGCCAGCGCATCGACGCGGCGCGCGAGCAGGCGGTTGACGCGGCCCAGCACGGCATTCTGCTCGTGGAGAGCGGTTGGCAGCTTCAGCGACAGCGCGGCGAGCAGCGTCGGCAGTGCCGGATAGCCGCCGAAACCCACCACGGCAGCCGGCTCGAACTCACGAATCAGCGCGCGGGCGGCGCGGCGGCCGGCCCAGATACCCCTCGCCGCCTTGATCCAGCCGAGCACGCCGCCTCCAAGTCGTCCAGCCGGCAGCACATGCACGTCGACGCCGTCGAACAGGCCTGGGATCTTGGCGCCGCGCGCGTCGGTTACCAGTGCGACGCGATGGCCGCGCCGCATCAGCTCCTCGGCCAGCGCGTGGGCGGGGATCATGTGCCCGCCGGTGCCGCCGGCGGCCAGCAGGAAATGGCGTCTGATGGAGGCGGGCTGTGCGCTCACCGGTTCTGGTTCCATGTCACGACATAGGGGGAGCGAGTCAGATACGGGTTCCGCCGCGTGAACGCCAGCAACAGCCCGAAGCCCATCGACAGTGCAACCATCGACGAGCCGCCATACGAGATGAAGGGCAGCGTCATGCCCTTGGACGGCGCGAGCTGGACGTTCACCGCCATGTTGATGATCGCCTGCGCGCCGAACTGGGTGGCGAGGCCGGCGGCGGCGAGCAGGATGAACGCATCCTCCTCGTCCAGCAGCTTTACGAACACACGAACGATGATCGCCACATAGATGAGCGCGATGGCGAGGCAGGCGATCAACCCGAACTCCTCACCGATCACCGAGAAAATATAGTCGGTGTGTGGCTCGGGCAGCTTGAACTTCATCGAGCCCGCGCCCGGTCCGGTGCCGAACAGGCCGCCATGCATCAGCGTGCGGCGTGCCGAATCCACCTGATAGGTGTCGCCGGACTGGAACAGGAAATTGTCAATCCGCAGATGCGCCACTGGATAGAAGAAATAGGCCAGCACCACCGCCGCCACACCCATCCCGGCGAGCGCCGCCAGCCCTTTCAAGGGTGCGCCCGAAAGCGTCAGCAGCGCGGTCCACATCAGCAGGAAGATCACAGTTTGGCCGAAATCGGGCTGCTTCATCAGGCATCCTGCGATCAGCCCGGTGGCGACGAAGCTGATTGGCACCACCGGCAGCGTGCGGTCATGCTGCTTGAGCGACAGCAGCCAGCCCAGCGCCACTACATAGAGCGGCTTTAGGAATTCGGACGGCTGCACCTGTAGCATGCCGACGCCTAGCCAGCGCCGCGCGCCATTGACCTGGTGGCCGATGAAGGGGGTGAGCGCGAGCGCCATGATCGCCACCGCCGCGCCCAGCAGGCACAGCCGGCGCGCCAGATCCTTGGGCAGCATTGAGACAACAAACATCACCGGCACGCCGATCGCGAGCCAGATGCATTGACGGTAGAAATAATAGAGCGGAGGAAACTGCACCGCCCCGTCCGAATAGCGCACACCGGCAGCCGGCGAGGCCGCGGCGACAGCGATCAGGCCGATGCCGATCAGCACGGTCACCAGTGCCAGCAGGACGAGGTCGATTTCCCAGAACCAGCGGCCGAGCGCCGAGCGATCGGCACGGCCGAGGCGCGGCGGCCTGCCCTTGCGCAGCTTGGCCTTCCGTGAGGGCGCCGTCGTCACCGCGTCCATCTTCATGCGCCGCCCCCCAGCCCCGCCGCCGCCACGCGGAACGCCTCGCCGCGCGCCTCATAGTCGCGGAACTGGTCGTAGGAGGCGCAGGCCGGCGACAGCAGCACTGTTTCGCCCGGCCGCGCGACAGCATGCGCGGCCCTGACCGCGTGCTCTAGCGTGCCGCAGTCGGTGGCGTAGATGCCGGCCTCGAGCAGGATCCTGGCAAACAGCTCCGCCGACTCGCCGATCGTGTAGGCGGCGACGACATGGCTGTAGAAAGGCCGGCACGCGTCAAGATCGTCGGTCTTGCGGCGACCGCCGAGGATCCAATGGATCTTCGGATAGGCGCCCAAGGCCGGTGCCGCCGAGGTGGCGTTGGTGGCCTTGCTGTCGTTGACGTAAAGCACGCCGTCGATTTCGCGCACGCGCTCCATACGGTGCGGCAGGCCAGGATAGGAGCGCAGCCCCTTCCCGATCGCCTCGTCGGAAACGCCAAGCGCGCGCGCGGCGCCGAACGCTACCGCGACATTCTGCGCGTTGTGCGGCCCCTGTAGTGCTGGCCAGGCGGACTGATCGCCGGTGCCGCTGGCCGAAACCTCGACCACGGTGGGCGTGATGGCTGGCATCGGCATCGGAATTGGCGAGCCCAGCATCCCGTCCATCGACAGCGGCGGCGTCATCGGCGTAGCGATACGGCGAGCGAGCGCACGCGTCTCCTCATCGTCGACGGCGATCACCGCCACCTGCCCCGCCCGCTGCATCGCGAACAGCCGCGCCTTGGAGGCGGCGTAGCCCGCAAAGCCGTCATAGCGGTCGAGATGGTCGGGCGAGATGTTGGTAATCACCGCGACGTCGCAGGCAAGACTGTGGGTGAGGTCGAGCTGGAAGCTCGACAGCTCCAGCACATAGACACCACCCGCGACGAGCGGCTCCTGCCCCAAGATCGGCAACCCAATATTGCCGCCCAACGTCGCCGGCACGCCGGCCGTCTTCAGGACGTGGTGGATCAGCGCGGTGGTAGTCGACTTGCCGTTCGTGCCGGTGATGCCCACCACCTTGTGCGGCGGTAGCGACGGGCGGGCGAGCGCGAACAGCTCGATGTCACCGATTACCGGCACGCCGGCCGCCCGCGCACGCGCCGCGATCGGGTGGGTGTTGAGCGGCACGCCCGGCGACACGACGACACCCTCGAAGCCGGCGAGGTCGATTTCCATCGGATCGCCGATCGTCACGCCTGGTGGAACGATGCGCCGGGCTTCCTCGCGGGAATCCCATGCCGTCACCTCGGCGCCGCTCGCGACGAGCGCGCGCACCGTCGCGAGGCCGGAGCGCGCGAGCCCCAGCACTGCGTAGCGCTTGCCGGCGAAGGCGGGGGATACGATCACCGGAGCTTGAGCGTGGCGAGACCCGCCAGCGCCAGCACGAAGGAGATGATCCAGAAGCGGATCACAACGGTCGGCTCGGACCAGCCGATCTGCTCGAAATGATGGTGAATCGGCGCCATCTTGAACACGCGCTTGCCGGTGCGTTTGTAGAAGAACACCTGGATTATGACGCTCATCGCCTCGACTACGAACAGGCCACCGACGATGCCCAATACGATCTCGTGGTGCGAGACGACGGCGATGGTTCCGATCGCGCCGCCCAGCGCGAGGCTGCCCGTGTCGCCCATGAAGACGGCGGCCGGCGGTGCGTTGAACCACAGGAAAGCCAGCCCCGCGCCGATGATCGCCGCGCAGATAATGGTGAGATCACCCGCACCCGGCACATGAGGCAAGCCGAGATAGGTCGCGAACTTCACGTTGCCGACCAGATAGGAGATCACGAAGAAGGCTAGGCAGGCGATGATGACCGGCATGGTCGCCAGCCCGTCGAGTCCGTCCGTCAGGTTCACCGCATTGCCGAACGACACAATCGTGAATGCGGCGAAGGGGATGTAGAACCAGCCGAGATCGATCACCGGCCCGTTGTAGAAGGGCAAATAGAGGTGCGTGTTACCAATGTGGATGATCAGCCAGCTCGCGATGCCGGCGATCAGGAACTCAGCCGCCAGCCGCGCCCGGCCGGACACGCCCTTGGTCGAGCGCTTCTTCACCTTGTCGTAATCGTCGAGGAAGCCGATTGCGCCAAAACCCAGCGTCACGAATAGCACCGCCCACGTGTAGCGGTTGGTGAGATCCATCCACAGCATCATCGAGACGACCAGCGCCGTCAGGATCATCAGGCCCCCCATCGTCGGCGTGCCGCGCTTGGCGAGGTGGCTCTGTGGGCCGTCCGTGCGGATCGGCTGGCCTTTGCCCTGCCGGATGCGCAGCCAGCCAATGAAACGCGGCCCAATGAAGAGCCCAAGGAACAATGCCGTCAACGCGGCGGCACCGGCGCGGAAGGTGATGTAGCGCACCAGGTTGAGCGCGTGCGGGAAGCCAAGATAGTCGGCGAGAAGATAGAGCATTAGGCGTTTTCTCCCGCCAGCGCCTTGACGACGCGAGCGAGCCCGATGGCGTTGGAACCCTTGACGAGCACCGCGTCGCCGGGGCGGAGCATCTCCGCCAGTCGATCCTTCGCGGCTGCAGCATCGGCGACATGCGCGACATCGACATGCCCCGCAAGCGATTCGGCGAGCGGCGTCATGCCCTCACCCACAAGGATGACAGCCTGTGCGCCAGCCTCGATCAGCGGTCGGGCAAGCGCGGCGTGGTAGCTAGCCGACCCCTCGCCCAGCTCGCGCATCTCGCCGAGCAGGGCGATGCGACGAGTGGCCGGCTCCTGCCCCAGCTCGCGGATGGTCGCCGCCATCGAGGCGGGATTGGCGTTGTAGCTCTCGTCGATCAGCAGCGCTTCGCCTCCCGCCAGCGCCACCAGCCGGCGCGCGCCACGGCCCGGCAGTCCCGCCATCTCGGCGAGCGCGAGCCCGGCGGCGGCAAGGTCGCCCCCCACCGCCTCGACGGCCGCCAGCACGGCGAGCGCGTTCGATACCCAATGCTCGCCCGACAGGCCGATGGTAAAGGTGAGCTGGCCGTTGGGCAGCGTCGCGTTGACCAGCGTGCCGGATGCGCCGCGCACCGCTTCGGCCGCGCGGACGTCGGCACCCTGCCCGCGCCCGAAGGTGAGAATCTTCGTGGCATAGGGCTCGGCGGCGGCAACCAGCCGGTCGCGGTGCGGGCTGTCATATGGGATGATCGCGGTGCCGCCGGGCTCCAACCCGCGAAAGATCTCCCCTTTTGCGTCGGCAATTGCTTCCTCGCCCGAGAAGAAGGCCGAGTGCGCCGGCGCGATTGCCGTCACCAGCGCGACATGCGGGCGCACGAGGCGGGTGAGCAGATCGAGCTCGCCGGCATGGTTCATGCCCATCTCAAACACGCCGAAGCGGGTGTCGGCGAGCATGCGCGACAGGCTCAGCGGGACGCCAACATGATTGTTGTAGCTCTTCACCGAACGGTGCGCGCGACCGGGCGCGGTGCGGTCGAGCGCCGCGAACAGCGCCTCCTTGGTGCCCGTCTTGCCGACCGATCCGGTGACGCCGACGATCTTCGCGGCTGTCCGCGCGCGCGACGCCGCGCCGAGCGCGTTCAGTGCGACAGTGGTGTCGTCGACCCGCACATGCGGGCCATCGACAGACTGCGATACGATCACGCCCGCCGCGCCCTGCGCGAAGGCCTGCGGAACGAAGCGGTGGCCGTCGGTGCTCTCCCCCTGGAGTGCCACGAAAAGGTCGTGCGGGCCGACTTCGCGCGAATCATAGGCGACACCGGAGACCTCGAATGTGCCGACGGCAGTGCCTTTGACGGCGGCCGCGATCTCGGTGGAGGTCCAGAGGCTCATGCTGCCACCTCGCGCGCAACAGCCACGTCGTCGAAGGGCAGCACGCGGTCTCCAACGATCTGGCCAGTCTCATGCCCCTTGCCGGCGACAAGGACGACATCGCCCTCGCCCGCTTCCGCGACCGCGGCGGCGATGGCGGCGCGGCGGTCGCCCACCTCGCGTGCGCCTGGCGCGGCTGCCATAATCGCAGCGCGGATCGCGGCCGGATTCTCGGTGCGCGGATTGTCGTCGGTGACGATAGCGATGTCCGCCATCTGGGCAGCGATCGCGCCCATTTCGGGCCGCTTGCCGGTGTCGCGGTCACCGCCCGCGCCGAACACGACGATCAGGCGATCTTTGGCGTGCGGCTTCAAGGCATCGATCGCGGCCTGCAGGCCGTCCGGCGTGTGTGCATAGTCGACGTAGACCGGCGCCCCCCTGGCGGTGATGACCGCGCGCTCAAGGCGCCCGCGCACCGGCTGGAGCCGTGACATCCCCATCAGTACGTCGGCGAGCCTGCCGCCGGTCGCCAGCACGAAGCCCGCCGCGACTAGCGCGTTGGCCGCCTGATAGGCACCGATCAGCGGCAGGTTGACCTTGTGCGTTTTGCCCTCGGCCTGGATCGTCAGAAGCTGGCCGAGCTGGGTCGGCTGGCGGTCGACTAGCTTCAGCGTCTCGCCCTTGGTGCCTACGGTGAGCAGCTTCAGCCCACGCTCGCGCGCGATCTCCGCGACGCGGGTCGAGACCGGATCATCGGCCCACACCACCGCGGCGCCGTCTCGGTCCACCACTTCGGTGAACAGCCGGAGCTTGGCCTCGAGGTAGGCCTCCATCGTCCCATGATAGTCGAGATGGTCGCGCGTCAGGTTGGTGAAGGCGGCGACGCGGACGGGCAGTCCCTCGGTGCGGAATTGCGCGAGGCCATGGCTGGAGGCCTCGAACGCAGCGTAGGTGACGCCCTCTTTCCGCAGGCCCGCCATGTTGGACAAGAAAGTGACGATGTCGGGCGTGGTAAGTCCGGTCGAGACCTGCTGGGCCTTGCCCTCGCCATCGGTCGTGGTGACACCGAGCGTGCCGATCGAGGCCGCCGCATGGCCCTGCATCCGCCAGAGCTGGCGGGTGAGCTCGACGGTCGATGTCTTGCCGTTGGTACCGGTGACGGCGACCACAGTCTCCGGGAAGGGCGCGAAGAAGCGGGCGGCGATACGAGCGAAGGCGCGACGCGGCTCAGCGTCCGCAATGTGGAGCGCTGGCGCGGGCACCGCCGCTTCGGGCCGCGCGACGACGGCGATAGCCCCCGCCTCGACCGCGCCGGCGATAAAATCTTCGCCATTGCGCACCGCTCCACGGAACGCGCCGAAGATCGTTCCCGGCGCCACCTTGCGATGATCGATCGCGCAGCCCGTCACCCGTGACTCGCCCGTTGTGCCCGCTTGTCCCTCGATCAACTCGCTCAACTTCATGCCGGTCGTCTCATTCCTTGTCGTGTGCAGCGGCGGCGGCGCCGGACAGTGCCGGCTTCTTGTCCTTTTCCGGCCGCCAGAGCAGCGGCAGCAGCTCGCTCTCGTCGACATCGTGGCGTTCGTCCGGAATCACGCCGAGTAGCGGGCCTATCCGCGCCACCGTCTTCGATATCGCCGGCCCAACTACCCATGCCGCGGTCGTGAAGCCATAGGTGTCGGCCGTGCCGTGCGGGCTGTCGAGCGTCATCATGATGACGTAGCGCGGGTCGTCCATCGGGAAGACGCCGGCGAAGGTCGAAACGTTTACCTTGCGGTTATAACCACCGCCCTGCGCCTTTTCGGCGGTACCGGTCTTGCCGCCGAGCCGGAAGCCCGGGACGTCTGCCTTCTTGCCCGTGCCGTCCGCCACAGGCAGCACGACAAGGCGGAGGAGCTGGCGCACGCGCGCGCTTGTCGTCTCCGCGATTACTCGGCGGCCAGCCGGCACGGGATTGTCCGGCCCGCGCTTGAGCAGCGTCGCCGGACGATAGATGCCGCCGTTGACCAGTGCGGCATAGGCGATGGCGAGATTGAGCGGCGTCACCGCGATGCCGTGACCGAAGCCCACCGTCATCACCGTGGTGCGGCCCCAATAGGTCGGCCACAAAGGTCGGGCCGAGGCACCGAGCTCGATCGCCGGCGGCTTGTCGAGGCCTAGCTTGCGGAACATCGCCATCTCGCGTTGCTGCCCAAGCTCGTCCGCGATGCGCGCGGTTACAATGTTCGACGAGTGGACCATCATCTCCGGCACGTTCAGCCAGCGGTTCTCGGCATGGTCGTCGTGGATCTTGTAGCGGCCGATCTGGAGCGGCTGGGTCGCGTCATACTTCTTTGTCATTGAGGTGACGACGCCGGTATCGATTGCATTCGCGATGGTGATCGCCTTGAAGGTCGATCCGAGCTCATAGACCGACTGAGTGGTGTTATTCTTGAGCGCCTCGATGCCGGTCTTGCCCGGGTCATTGGGGTTGAAGGTGGGCAGCGAGGTCATCGCCACCACCTCGCCGGTGCGCACGTCGAGCACGAGGCCCTCGCCACCGGCTGCTGTGAACTTCTGTACTGCTGCGCCTAGCTCTGCCTCCATTGCTGCCTGGACGCGGCTGTCGATCGACAGCGCCACCGGCGTGCCGCGCTTCGTCGGATCGAGCAGGCGTTTGTCGAGCACCTTCTCCATGCCGAAGGTCCCCCTGCCGTCGATGTCGGTCCAGCCGAGCACATGAGCCGCGAGCGAGGTCTGCGGGTAAAGCCGCTCGGGCTCGCGAGCGAGCGCGATCGCCGGCTCGCCAATCGCGTTCACCTGCGCCACCAGCTCGGGCGTCGCGCGGCGGCGGAGGTAGATGAAGCTCTTTCCCGACTTTAGCATCGTGTAATATTCGGCGACGCTGTGCTCGGGCATTGCGGCGGCGAGCTTCTGCGCCACCTCCATCGGATCGTTGACGAGCTGCTTGGGGTGGAGGCCGATCGACCAGGCCATGATCGTGCGCGCCATCGATACGCCGTTCCTGTCGACGATGTCTCCGCGAGCCGGCAGGTCGCTCGCCGCGGCTGTGGCCGGACCAGTGCCAGCGAAAATCGAGATCCAGAGCAGCCGTAGCGCGATTAGCCCAACCACACCGAGGAACAGCAGCATCACCACCATCAGGCGGAAATGAACAAGCGCCAGCGACTGCTGGCGCTGACCGGCGAGCCGGACCCTGTCAGGGCGCGCGACGAGGGCGGTCACGGCCGCCGCATCTTCCCGCCCGCATCCAGATAAGCCACACGTCCTCCGCCGATCCGGTCGACAGAGACCGGACGGGTCAGGCTCGCGCGGTGCAACAGAAGCTGATCGGCCGGCGCATCGAGATCGAGCGAAACGGAGTGCACCAGGCGCGTCGCGGGCGCATCGGCCACACGATGATAGGCCACCTGCGCGACGGCGGGCGGCGCCTGGAGGCCGGACGCATCGGGGACGCCGGCGGCAGGCGCGGACGCCGCCGGGGTGGCAAGGCTGGCAAGTTGCATCTCGCCCGCCAGATACTGGCGCGCCTTGGGTGCGGTCAACGACAGCACGTCAGCGTTCCACCGCTCCAGCTGCACGAGCCGGCTCCGCGTGTTGAGCTCTGTTTGCAGCGAGCGGATGTCCTCGCGCGTCGCGGACAGGCGATGTTCAATCTGCGAAACCTGCGCCCGCTCGGAAGCGACGCGAAGCGAGACAAGGTAGCAGCCCAGCGCAGCAGCGGCGACGCTTGCCACCCAGCCGACGGTCCGGAAACGTGTCGCGATCATCATCATGCTCCTCGGCGCGCGGCGCGGTGGCCTGCCGCCTGGCGGGTGGGTGCCCGGGTTTCCGCCGGCCACGCCGGCGCGGTGTTACGGCGTGCGGCGCGCAGGGTCGCCGAACGGGAACGCGGATTGCTGGCGAGCTCTCGCTCGCCAGCGCGAACGCCGCGCGACACGGACTCGAAACTGGGCTCGCGGCCGGGCGCGGCCTCGGGCAGATGGCGCGATCCGGCCGGCTTTGGCTTGCCGCGCGCGTTGAGGAAACGCTTCACGATCCGGTCTTCGAGGCTGTGAAAGCTCACCACCGCCAGCCGACCGCCAGGCGCCAGCAATGATTCTGCTGCCGACAACCCCTCGTCGAGCTCATCGAGCTCGCGGTTGAGGTGGATGCGGATCGCCTGGAAGGTCCGCGTTGCGGGATCCTTCGGCATGCCTGGATGGTAGCCGACCGCGCGGCGCACCGCCTCGGCGAGCTCGCCGGTGCGGCTGAGCGGACGCGCCGCGACGATGGCGCGGGCAATACGCCGCGCGCGCGGCTCTTCGCCATAGAGGTGGAGCACGTCGGCGATCTCGGCCTCGCCGGCCTCGTTGACGAAGTCGGCGGCGCTGGCGCCCACCTGCTCCATACGCATGTCGAGAGGCCCGTCAGTCTGGAACGAAAA
>FTCZ01008042.1_pt1 | contig 16188 bp, 12 predicted proteins | sample 1658871 | NCBI WGS metagenome assembly FTCZ01 (sample SAMEA3914864, study PRJEB12502) | metagenome | biome: forest; material: soil | place: USA | collected 2012-03-12 | depth 0.3 m
ATATGTCCGGCCGAGCCAGTTCCCGGCCTTCACGCGGTTCAACCTGTTCCTGCGCGACCGTTTCCAGTGCCAATATTGCGGCACGCACAAGGACCTCACCTTCGACCATGTCATTCCGCGCGCTTATGGCGGGCGGACGACCTGGGAGAATGTCGCCACTGCCTGCGCGCCGTGCAATCTGCGCAAGGGCGGCCGTACCCCGGCCGAGGCGAAGATGCCGCTGCACATCGAGCCGATCCGGCCGACCAGCTGGCATTTGCAGGAGCATGGCAAGAGCTTCCCGCCCAACCATCTGCATGAGACCTGGCACGACTGGCTGTACTGGGACGTCGAGCTGGAGGCTTAAGGCTTCCGGCGCAGCCCCACGGTCGTCACCCCGGCCTGGTGCCGGGGTCTGCCGGGCCTCGCGCGCGGTCTTTCGATCCTCGTGCGCTTGGCCTGCCTCCCGGCGGATCCCGGCACAAGGCCGGGATGACGAGATGGGATACCGGGATGGCGTTGGTCCGTTCCGTACGAAGGGTGCGATGACATTGGAATAAAATGCCATGAGCGGGTCGGATCACGAAACTATTGACCCAAACCTCGCTGCAGTGCAGCAAGCGCCGATGGCCGACCTCCCTACCATTGCCAACAATCCCGACGTTCGTTTCCTCGGCAAGCTGCTGGGCGACGTGATCCGCGCTTATGGCGGCGACGAATTGTTCCGGCGCACCGAATATATTCGCTCGACCTCGGTCGACCGGCATCGCGGGCTGGGCGGCGACGTCGATCTCGGGCTCGACCGGCTGACGCTCGACGAGACGCTCGATTTCGTGCGCGGCTTCATGCTGTTCTCGATGCTCGCCAATCTGGCCGAGGACCGGCAAGGGGTCGCGGCCGAGCCGGGGGCGGACGTTGCTGCGGCGCTGGCACGGCTGTCCGACGAAGGGATCGGCAAGGACAAGGTGATGACCCTGCTCGACCATGCCCTGGTCGCGCCGGTGCTCACCGCGCATCCGACCGAGGTGCGGCGCAAGTCGATGATCGACCATCGCAACCGCATCGCGCAATTGATGGCGCTGCGCGATCGCGGGCTGAAGACGACGCCCGAGGGCGACGATGTCGAACAGGCGATCACGCGGCAGATTGCGCTCCTGTGGCAGACCCGCGTGCTGCGGCGCGAGCGGCTCTACGTCACCGACGAGGTAGAGACCGCGCTTTCCTATCTGCGCGACGTGTTCCTGCCGGTGCTGCCCGGGCTCTACCAGCGCTGGGATCGTGCGCTCGGCGAACGCACGCCGAGCTTCCTCAGGCCGGGCAGCTGGATCGGCGGCGATCGCGATGGCAATCCCAACGTGGTCGCCGAATCGCTGACCACCGCGCTGGCGCGGGCGTGCGAAGCGGTGCTCGGTTATTATCTCGACGCGGTCCATGCGCTGGGCGCCGAATTGTCGATCTCGACCGAGCATGCCCGGGTCAGCGACGAATTGCTCCAGCTCGCGGCGGCGAGCGGCGACACGGCGCCGAGCCGCGACGACGAGCCCTACCGGCGTGCCTTGTCGGGGGTCTATGCCCGCCTCGCGGCGACGCACCAGGCGCTGACCGGCAAGGCGCCGCCACGCCCCGGTACGCTCAGGGGCGAACCCTATGCCGATCCGCAGGCGTTCCGCCGCGACCTCGTGGCGATCGCGCATGCGCTGGCGGGTGAGGGGGCCGGACCGCTCGCCTCGGGTGGTGCACTCGGCCGGTTGATCCGGGCGGTCGACACGTTCGGCTTCCACCTCGCGACGCTCGACCTCCGCCAGAACAGCGCGGTGCACGAACGCACCGTCGCCGAATTGCTCAAGGTCGCCGGGGTCGAAGAGGATTACGCGGCACTCGACGAGGCGGCGCGCGTCGCCCTGCTCCGCCGCGAACTCGCCAATGTCCGGCCGCTGGTCAGTCCCTATGCGGTCTACACCCCTGACACCGCATCGGAGCTCGCGATCCTGCGTGCGGCGGCCGAGGCGCATCGCAAATACGGCCCCGCCTGCATCCGCCAATATATCGTGTCGATGGCGATGTCGGTTTCCGATCTGCTCGAAGTCCATCTGATGCTCAAGGAGGTCGGGCTGTACCTGCCCGGCGATCCGCCGACAGCGGCGATCATGGCGGTGCCGTTGTTCGAAACCGTCGGCGACCTCGAGGCTGCGCCAGGGATCATGACCGACTGGTTCGGCCTGCCCGAAATCGCCGGCCTTGCGTCCGGGCGCGGTGTCCAGGAAGTGATGATCGGCTATTCGGACTCGAACAAGGACGGCGGCTATCTCACCTCGACGTGGCAATTGAGCCGCGCGTCCGAAGCGCTCGAACCGGTGTTCGAACGCGCGCATGTCGGGATGCAATTGTTCCACGGCCGTGGAGGCGCGGTCGGACGCGGCGGCGGGTCGAGCTTCGCGGCGATCCAGGCGCAGCCGCCGGGGTCGGTCCAGGGCCGCATCCGCATCACCGAGCAAGGCGAAGTGATCGCCGCCAAATACGGCACGCGCGAGAGTGCCACGACCAATCTCGAGGCGATGGCGGCGGCGACGTTGCTCGCCAGCCTCGAGCCGCCGAAGCTGTCCGAGGCCGATCGCGTTCGGTTCGGCAAGGCGATGGACGACTTGTCGGCGAGCGCGTTCAGGGCCTATCGCGGGCTGGTCTATGAGACCGAGGGCTTCCGCACCTTCTTCCGCGAAATGACCCCGATCGCCGAGATCGCCAATCTCAAGATCGGCAGCCGCCCCGCCAGCCGCAAGAAATCGGACGCGATCGAGGACCTGCGCGCGATTCCCTGGGTGTTCAGCTGGGCGCAGGCGCGAGTGATGCTGCCGGGCTGGTACGGGGTCGGCCAGGCACTGACCGCGTTCGGGGACAAGAAGCTGCTGCGCGAAATGGCCGAAGCCTGGCCGTTCTTCGCCGCGACGCTCGGCAACATGGAACAGGTGATGACCAAGTCCGACATGGACATCGCCGAACGCTATGCCGCTTTGGTCAAGGACCGTGCGCTGGCCGACGCGATCTTCCCGCGCATCCGCGATGGCTGGGAGGAAGCGCGCGACGGTCTGCTCGATGCGACCGGGCAGGCGCGGATGCTCGACAAGCATCCCAAGCTCGACGCCTCGATCCGGTTGCGGCTCCCCTATATCGAGCCGCTCAACCTGCTCCAGATCGAGCTGATGAAGCGTCACCGCGCCGGCGAGGACGATCCGCGGATTGGCGAAGGCATCTTGTTGTCGATCAACGCGATCGCGACGGCATTGCGAAATTCGGGATAGGCATCCCGGAATTTCGGCAGGTGCCCGGGTTAACCATAACCTAACCCCGTCGCCCTACTCCCGCTGTCGTGAAGCGGCGGTGGGTCCTCCTCAGATTGCGCGCGCCGGCGGGCCTTGGCCTGCTGGTGATGGTCGCATCGTGCCTGCCGCAGGCCGATTTGCCGGGTGCACGACAGCCGATCGCCGCTGCGACGATGATCAAGAAGCTTGCGCTCGATTTGCCCGCCGATATCGCGGCGAAGCTGCCCGCGCTTGCCGATGCCGGTGGACCGGCGGTGGCATTCGCCGCGGCGCCGCCCTTGTTCGTGCTGTCCTCGACCCAGTCGCCCGATGACGCCAGCCGTGCAATCGATTGCCTGACCGCGGCGGTCTATTACGAAGCGCGCTCGCAATCGGAGGAGGGCCAGCGCGCCGTTGCCCAGGTCGTGCTCAACCGCGTCCGCGACCGCGCCTTTCCCAACAGCGTGTGCGGGGTGGTCTATCAGGGATCGCAGCGCCGGACCGGTTGCCAGTTCAGCTTCACGTGCGACGGGTCGATGGCATTCCGCCGCGACCCTGCCGCCTGGGACCGCGCGCATGCCGTCGCGGTCGCGGCTCTGTCGGGCCAGGTCTATGCACCGGTCGGCTCGGCGACCTTCTACCACGCCAATTACGTGCTGCCCTGGTGGGCATCGTCGATGGACAAGGTCGCGACGGTCGGCGCACACATCTTCTATCGCTGGGCGGGCGGGATGGAGCGCGCGCTCGCCTTCAGCCAGAATTATTCGGGCAACGAGCCGAGCCTGGCCGGGCGCAGCTCGCCCTGGCCGGGAGCCGAGGGCGGGACGAGCCTAGCCTATGATTATAGCCAGCAAACCGTCGGCGGGGTGACGATCCATCGCGGAGTGTTGGCGGATGCTTCGGCTGCGGCGACGCCGGGCTCGGCCCCGGCCGCGGTGGCGATTTCGGGTGCGGTGCCGGTGGCTCCCCAAGGCAAGCGCATCCACATCTACGCGAATGGCAATGCCGGGGGCGTCCGTGTCCATCGTGGCGAAGACGCTGCGCCGCCAGCCGAATCCGTTACCGAATAATCCTCAGGCGACGCGCGGTACGGTGCGTTGGGTGCGCCATGCGGACCAGAGCATCGCCGCTGTCAGGACGATCCCGAATGCCGCCAGCAGTGCGGCGGGAATGCGCGTCGTCGCGGCGAACATTGTCGCCCATGCGCCGGTGCGGCCGAACGTCTCGACCAGCATCGCCTGGATCACCGTGACGATTGCCGCCGTGAGGAACGGCCGCCGCGCCTTCGGGTAACGCCATGCCAGCACGGCGGCGATCACCCCGGCACTGAGCTCTGCGGTGAGATAGGCGACATCGAATGGCGGCAGGCCGGGGATCGGCAGTGGCGGGAGCAATCGTGTCACGATCGGCGGCAGCACCAGCAGCACGGTCGACAGCATGTATCCCGCATGCAGCCAGACCCGGCGGCGATGGATCAGGGCCGCGCGGACAAAGGCGAGGAACGCCAAAGCCGCGATCGCATCGTCGAGCCCGAGGAACACGCCGAACTTCGAATAGAATGGATGCCCCGCCAGCGTCTTCACTGCCATGCTCTGCATCGCGAGCAAGGCACCTGCGGCGAACAAGGGCACGATCACGAATAGCGCCAACCCAAGGCTGCGGTGGAGCGCGACCTGCCTGGCGTGGATCGACCAGGTCTGCAGGATGGCCAGAGCGATCCACGCAGAGGCGGTCAGGCCATGCGCGTGGAGCGCGACGCTCGCATGGGGCACGTCGCTGAAATATTGCGGCCAGAACGCGACCGCGATCATCGGGACGAGCAGCAGCAGGAACCAGATGGCGTGACGAAACGGCATGCTTCCCCCCTCAAGGCAGCATGCCGCTTCTAGCGTATTTGACGCCCGGCGTCAGCGGTCAGGCTGCGCCCTCGAGCTCGAGCAAGAACTTCTTGCCCTCGAGCCCGCCGGCAAAGCCGGTCAGCGAGCCGTCGGTGCCGATCACGCGGTGGCATGGTGCGACGATCGAGATCGGGTTCTTGCCATTGGCCGCACCCACCGCGCGGAACGCGGTCGGGCGGTCGAGTTCGCGCGCGATCTCGGCATAGGTCCGCGTCTCGCCGAACGGGATGCGGAGCAGGGCCGCCCACACGCTCTTCTGGAAATCGGTGCCGCGGAAATCGAGCGGCAGGTCGAAGCTGGTGCGCTCGCCGGCGAAATACTCGCTCAGCTGGCGCCTGGTTTCGACCAGCACCGGATGGTCGGGCTGCTCGGTCATCGCGCCCAGGGGTACGCGATCCTCGCGGTCATTCTCCCACAGGATCGCGGCGAGGCCGTTGTCGCTGGCGACGAGCTTGAGCTTGCCGACGGGCGAGGGCTGGATGGTGAAAACATAGGTCATGGCGGGGTCCTTCATCGCTTGCATCAGCGATCTAGGCGCGCCGCCTTTGGCTTGCTTCCCGGGCTTTGCGGTCAATGTCCCTATTTCCCCAAACCCATGCGCTGGAACTCCCTGTTGCCCTCGAGCTGGTGTTTGATCGCGCCCGCCAGATGAAGAACGAACAGCGCATAGACCAGCCAGCCGATCAGCTCATGCGCTTCGCCGAAAAGATCGTGGAGATGCTCGCGGGTGTCGGCCGGCAGGTTCATGATGAAGCCGATCCGCGGCCATTCGAACGTGCCGAAGAAATGCATCGGATTGGCAGCTGCGTCCTTCCATGCCGAATCCATGATCCAGCCGGTGAGCGGCATCGCGAAGATGACGAAATAGAGCCCCCAATGGACGGCATGCGCGGCGGTCCGCTCCCATGGCTTGTAGCTGGCGGGAAAGGGGGGCGGCTTGTGGCCGAGCCGCCACAGCAGGCGCAGGATGGCGAGCCCGAGGATGGTGATGCCGATCGACTTGTGGCTGTCGATCATCGGCCGGACATATTGGCCGATCGTGTCGTTGCTGTCGCCGAGCGGCCACAGCCAGGCAAGCGCGACATTGACGATCACGCCGATCGCGATCAGCCAATGGAGCCAGATGGCCGTTTTCGTGAACCGTTCGCTCTCCACGACGTACTCCTGCAAGTCTGTTTGATACGGCTAGTGCGCCCTCGAAACGAACGCTAGGGAATACAACGCCCCCACCCAGAGTCTCTCGTTGCATGCTCCAGCGTACGCCGGCGGACGCGCTCGCCCAGTCCTTCGCCATCCTTTCCCCGAGGCTCAACCCGCGCCGTGTCGGCTGGCCGAGCCGCGCGATCAGCGGCCTGGTATATGTCGCCTTCATCGCTCTGGTGGTTCAGGCGTTCCTGCGCCAGGGGATCGCGGTGTGGTCGGTGGGGGTGGGGTACATCCTCTACGACACCGCCTTGCTGATCTTCACCGCGATCCAGATCTGGCCGCTCAGGCACGGCATGAAGCCAGCCGCGCCGGTTGACGCGCGGACCAGCCTCGCGATCATCGTCGCCGCGCGCAACGAGGCGGCAGTGCTCGACGTCACGATCGACCGGCTGGCGGCGCAGGACGGCGCGCCGGATCTGATCCTGATCGCCGATGACGGCTCTGACGACGCGACCCCGGACACGCTGGCGCATTACGGCCTGACGACGCCCGAGCTCGGCACGATCAGCCCGCCTGCGCCGGGCTTGCCTTCATTGCGCTGGCTGCGCCTGCCCCATGGCGGCAAGGCGCGCGCGCTCAACGCGGCATTGCTCCATGTGCCGCAGGATATCGTCGTCACGGTCGATGCCGACACGCTGCTCGAACCCGGCGCGATCGCCGCGATGCGGGCCGCCTTCGCCGCCGAGCCCGAGCTTGTCGCTGCCACCGGCGTGATCCGGCCGATGTGCGGGCCGAGCCTGTCGGGCCGGCTGTTCGAATGGTTCCAGACCTATGAATATGTCCGCAACTTCCTGTCGCGCTACGCCTGGGAGCGGTTGAACGGGCTGTTGTTGGTATCGGGCGCGTTCGCGGCGTTCCGGACCAAGGCGGTGGTCGAGGTCGGCGGGTTCGATCCCGATTGCCTGGTCGAGGATTACGAGCTGATCCACCGCCTTCATCGCTTCGCGCACGACAGCGGTTACGACTGGCGCGTGCGCGTGGTCGGCAATGCGCTCGCCTCGACCGATGCGCCGGCGACGTTGCCGGCGTTCCTGCGCCAGCGGCGGCGCTGGTTCGGCGGGTTCCTCCAGACGCAGCACTGGAACCGCGACATGGTCGGCAACGGCCATTTCGGGAAGCTCGGCACCGCGATGCTGCCGGTCAAGGCGGCGGATACAGTGCAGCCGGTATTCGGGCTGACCGCGTTCGTGATCCTGCTGGTGGTGCTGTTCAGCGGCCGCTTCCACATCGTGCTGCCGATCCTGATCATCATGATCACCAAGATCGTGGTCGACCTGAGCTTCCATTTGACCTCGCTCCACCTCTATTCGCGCTGGACCGGGCAGACCAAGGGACTGCATTTCGGACCTGCCCTGGCGGCGGCGGTTCTCGAGCCGTTCAGCTTCCAGTTGTTCCGCCACTGGGGTGCGATCCTGGGCTGGAAGGCGTTCCTGACCGGCCGCGAGACCTGGGCGCGGCAGAGCCGGACGGCGATCGCCGAGGTGAAGCGGGAGGCGTGAGGCGTCCGGCTGGCCGCTGGCCGACTCCTCAAAAGGCGAGGGTGGCCGGGTCCTTCCGGCTGAACCCGGTCATCCGGATATGGATGTCGTCGGACGAGGTGCTCGCCGCAAAATCCTTCGCCGTCGCGGGTCGGACCCAAGGCAGGCGCCGCGTAATCGCGTGGTCGACCGGGTCGTCGACCACCTCGATCGCCACGTCGCCCAGCCAATAGCCCTGGCCGAGCGTTGCCGCGAAATTGTCGGGATCGAGCAGTTGCAGGTTTCGGGCTGACGGTCCGTCCGCCACGACCATCGCGGGACACTCGCCGTAGCGCGCCGGTCCCGGCGAGCAATCCATCGCAAAGGCCCGGCCGCGGCGCGACCGGGCGCGCGCGATACGTCCGTCGGCGTCCTCGCGAGTCCAGCCGGTCGGCCATCTGTCGCCCTGGCGCAGCGCATCGAGGGGCGAGAATGTGCTGCTGAAACTGGCCGGGATGGGTCGGGAATTCCGCATGCCGGGTGCGCTGCTGCTGCCAAGCAGGACGAATATCGTCCGCCCGTTGTCGAGATCGATGGGAATGGCGTCGCCCTCGAGCCGCGGGCGAAATTCCCAGTGATAGCCGGCATTGAACACCGACACGGCGGATTCGCTATAGCCCCAGACCCCGGATCCGCGCCGATCGCCAGCCGGCGTGTGGACCGTCACCGTGATCCGAGAGCGGACCTGCGCGGTCCGCGTCGATTGCGGATAGAAGGCGACATATCCCCACATCGCGCAGAGCAGCAGGCTGGCAAAAACGACAACGGCCGAGCAGCCCCGCACTTCCTGGTCCCTCCGATCGCGACAGGTCCGGGCCTTATACGTCGCCAACCCTAACAAACCGCGAGCAGGGGGGCGCTGGAACCGGGGCTAATTGAGGAACGGCGCCGCCAGTTCCGGGCGCACGCGCATCAGCCGGCCGGTCGCGCGATCGATCAATGCCCAGGTCGTCTTGGCCTGCACCTTCACCTTGCCATCGGCACCGGTGAAGCGGACGTGGCGGTCGAACCGCGCGCCTTGCGGCGGCTCGGACACCCAGGTCTCGGCGATCACCGTCTCGCCCGCCGACACGTTGCCGCGATAGTCGATCTCGTGCCGCGTCACGACCCAGATCATGCTGTCGCGCTGTTCGGGCGTGGCGATCGTATTCCAGTGCGCAACCGCGATGTCCTGGATCCACTTCACCCAGACCGCATTGTTGACGTGGCCGAGCTCGTCGATATCGGCCTCGGTCGCGGTGATCGGGTAGGACAGGCCGGCCATCAGCTCTCCACGCCGAGCTGCCACAGGACGAAGGCATGCTCCTCGGCGCCTTCGTACAGGCTGTCGAACCGCCCCGACTTGCCGCCATGCCCGGCGCCCATGTTGGTCTTGAGCAGCAGGACATTGTCGTCGGTCTTGGTCGCGCGCAGCCTGGCGGCCCATTTGGCCGGTTCCCAATAGGTCACGCGCGGGTCGTTGAGCCCGCCCGAAATGAACATCGGCGGATAGGCTTGCGCCACGACATTGTCGTACGGGCTGTACGACCGGATCAGCTCGAACGCCGCCTTGTCCTCGATCGGGTTGCCCCATTCGGGCCATTCGCCCGGGGTCAGCGGCAGGCTCTCGTCGAGCATCGTGTTGAGCACGTCGACGAACGGCACGTCGGCGATCACCGGCCCCCACAGATCGGGGTCCGAATTGACCACCGCGCCCATCAGCTCGCCGCCCGCCGAGCGGCCCGCGATCGCGATCCTGCCCGCGCTGGTCCAGCCGTCGGCGACCAGTGCCTTCGCCACGTCGACGAAATCGTTGAAGGTATTGCTGCGCTTTTCGAGCTTGCCGTCGTGATACCATTGCTGGCCGAGATCGTCGCCGCCGCGAATATGCGCGATGGCATAGGCAAAGCCGCGGTCGAGCAGCGACAGCCGCCCGGTCGAGAAGCCCGGCGGGATGGCATAGCCATAGGCGCCGTAAGCGTAGAGGAAGAGCGGGCGCGATCCATCCCTCGGGAAATCCTTCGGGTAGACGATCGAGACCGGCACTTCGGTGCCATCGCGCGCCTTTATCCTGAGCCGCTCGGTGGCGTATTTGCCGGCGTCATAGCCCGACGGGATTTCCTGCACCTTGAGCGTGGTGAGTTTCCCCGTCGCCACCTCGTAATCATAGACCGTGCCCGGCGTGACCATCGATTCATAGCCAAGCCGGATCACCGGCATGTCATATTCGGGATTGTCGCCCAGGCCAGCGGCATAGCTCGCTTCGGGAAAGACGATGCGCTGCGGCGCGATCCCGGGATCATATCGGTAGATGTCGATCTGATCGAGCCCGTCCTCGCGCCCCTCGACCACGAAATAGTCGCGATAGCATTCGATCCCGGTCATGTAGAAATGCGCGCTCGGGCCGATCAGCTCGGTCCATTCGCCGGGGCTCGCCAGCGGCGCGGTGCACAGCCGCCACATCGGGTCGGTATCGTTGGTGTGGATGAACAGCGTCTCGCCATGCGTCTCGACATCATATTCGCGGCCCGGCTGGCGCGGCGCGATCAGCAATGGCTTGGCCATCGGGTCGGTCGCGGGGAGCAGATAGACCTCGCTAGTGACATGATCGCCGGTGCCGATGACGATCCACTGGCGGTCGCTGGTCTCGCTGACCGCAACGCGGAAGCCCTCGTCATCCTCGTGGAACAGCTCGATGTCCTGTGCGGGATCGCTGCCGAGCCGGTGGAGCCGGACATTGTCGGTGCGCCATTGCTCGTTGGCGAGGCCGTAGAGGAACGCGCTGTCGTCGGCGGTCCAGACGATCTCCGACAGCATGCCGGGGATCGTGTCGGGGAGGTGCTCCCCGGTCGTCAAATCCTTGACCCGGATGGTGAAGCGCTCCGATCCGTTGTCGTCGATCGCATAGGCCAGGAGATTACCGCCGTTCGAGACCGAGAAGGCGCCCAGTCGGAAATATTCCTTGCCCTCGGCCAAAGCGGGCTCGTCGAGGATCAGCAAATCCTCGCCGCCCGCGACCGGCTTGCGCCACCATTTGCGATACTGGCCGCCGGTCTCGTACGCGGTCCAGTAGAGCCAGTCGCCATCCTTTTGCGGGACCGAGGATTCATCCTCCTTGATCCGTCCCTTCATCTCTTCGTAGAGCCGGTCGGTGAGCGGCTTGAGCGGCTTCATCACGCTCTCGAAATAGGCATTCTCTGCCTCGAGATAGGCGAGCACCTTTTTGTCGGTGACCTCCGGATATTTCGGGTCCTTGAGCCATGCCCAAGGGTCCGAGATGGTGATGCCGTGCGTGGTGAATTCGTGCGGCCGGGTCGCCGCGACGGGAGGCTTTGGAGCGTCGGTCATGCGCCTCATCTAAGGTGAGTTGCCGCCCGCGTCACCCGGTCGGATCGTCGATCGGCTGGCTGGCCCGGCCGGGCTGCGGGTCGGACGATTGGTGGAGCCGTACCAGTTCGTCGATCGGCATCGCGTTGATCCGTGCGACGATCCGCTCGCGCAGTGCCGCCTCGGTGGTCGCGGCTGTCTCGTCGCAGAAGCGCAACGGCGCGCGATCGGCTGGAGTCGCGATCATGTCACGCAGGATCAATTCGACCGCGCGTGCCGCGGTGAACGGGTAGAGCAGAATGCCGAGATGGAGCGAGCGCTCCCCTTGCGTATCGCAGCGATGCCGCCAGCCCGCCGGGACGAACAGCCGGTCGCCGGGCTGCAACACGACCTCGACCGCCGGCGGCGCGTGCGCGTCGGCGGGCGGCTGGTGCGCCATGCCATAGACCGGGTTGATCACCGGATCGGCATGGATCGACCATTTCTTGGCACCGTCCACCTGCAGCACGACGATGTCATAGGCATCGTAATGCAAGTCGAGCGCGCCGCCCTTGCCCGCCGTCGCCACCGCCGCCGTGCTGACATGATCGCACGTCTCCTCTGCGATCGCCGAGCACAGTCGGCCAAGCGCGGGAATATATTGCTCGGCCCGGTTGAGGATGATGCTGGCATCGGCGGCGAGCAGTTTGTCGACGATCTCGCCGCGCGGGCTCGCGCCGTCGCGCAGGAACATCGCCGGCACCTTGACCCGGTCGCGCATCAGGCGGAGGTCGCGCGGCGGGAAGCTGCCGTTGCGCACGCCCTCGATCAACCCGTCCCAGTCGAGCAGGGCTGCGTAGCGCGTGCCATCGCCGCCGGTGCCCGGCAGATGGCGCGGCTCGCGTGCGGCAAGCAGGTCGGCGAATTCGGTGGCCGTCAGCGGCGCGACGAGCTCGGCAAGGTTGGTGATGGACTGATCCCCCGGCATCGCAGCGACGCTAACCGCACGCGGCGATCATCGCCAGTCCCTCAACTGCCTTTACGTGCCGAGAGTTGCTGCCATGCGGCCGCCGGGATCGACAGCGTCCCCGCTTCGGGCATGCCGAGATGAAGCCTGACGCGCTCGACATGGAAGAAGCTGCCCGGCTCGGCGCTGATCTCTCCCCAGGGCACTTCGAACGAACGATGGAACGGGCCGATCAGCCGCGTCATCCCGACGCGCAGGCCGAGCGGGCAGGCATCGAGCCTCAACACGCTCTTGAAGGTCGACAAGCCCAGGCTGCCGGTCTGGCGGGTGAGCGTCAGATAGGGCGCGTCATCGCGCGCGGGGAAGCGTTTCTGCAATCGCCCCCATCCCGACGCGCCGACGATCGCCGAGGTGATCACCAGCCAGAGGAAGACGAAAAAGGTCGGGATGCCCAGCCCGAGGATCGGGACCAGCAGCCGCACTTCCTCCGGTGTCGCCGGTCGCATGGCGATTCTCCTTCCCCAAAGATTCCGCGGTGTCAGAGTCTTGTCGTACACCGCTCATCTCTGCCAAGACAGTGCCATGTCCAGCTATGCCGACCGCCTTTCCGCGCTGCGCGACCAGCTCAAGCGCGACCGCCTCGACGGTTTCGTCGTCCCGCTCACCGATGAGCATATGTCCGAATATGTCGGCGCCTATGCCCAGCGCCTCGCCTGGCTGACCGGGTTTCAGGGTTCGGCCGGCACCGCGGTGGTGCTGCCGCAAGAAGCGGCGATGTTCACCGATGGACGCTATACGCTCCAGGTCCGCGAGCAGGTCGATGGCGAGCATTGGCAATTCGTCGGCGTGCCCGAGACGAGCGTGTCCGACTGGCTCGGCCGCCATGCCGGGCAAGGCGCGCGGATCGGCTATGATCCCTGGCTGCACACCTCGGCCTGGGTCAAGGAGGCCGAAAAGGCGCTGGCGGCGCAAGGCGCGACCCTGGTCGCGGTCGACACCAATCCGGTCGATGCGGTGTGGCCCGACCGTCCGGCGCCGTCGGACGCGCAACTGGTGGTCCAGTCCGATGCGCTGGCCGGCAAGTCTTCCGCCGAAAAGCGCGCCGACATCGCCGACTGGCTGAGCGAGCAGCAGGCCGATGCAGTGGTCCTCTCCGCGCTCGATTCGATCGCCTGGGCACTCAACGTGCGTGGCACCGATGTCGAGCGGACGCCGGTCGCTCTGGCCTATGCGATCGTCAATGCCGACGGCACGCTCGACATGTATGTCGCGCCCGAGAAGATGAGCGACGAGGTCGCGGCGCATCTCGGCAATGCGGTGCGCGTCCATGACCGCAAGGATTTCGCCCCGGCGCTCGATTATTTCGCCGGCAAGCGCGTCGCCGCCGATCCCGAACGCGCGGTCGCCGCGATCTTCGACGGGTTGCAGAAGGGCGGGGCGACGGTGCTCGCCTTGCGCGATCCGGTGGTGCTCGCCAAGGCGATCAAGAACCCGGCCGAGGCGGCGGGCCATCGCGCCGCGAGCGTGCGCGACGGCGCGGCGCTGACACGCTTCCTCAAATGGTGCGAGGAAACGCTTCCCAAGGGGACCGAGACCGAGCTGACCGCGGCGGCCAAGCTGCAGGAATTCCGCGAGGCAACCGGGCAGCTCAGGGATCTGAGCTTCGACACGATCTCGGCGACCGGCCCGCATGGCGCGATCCCGCACTACCGAGTCGACGAACAATCGAGCCTGAAGATCGAGCAGGGCCAGCTCTACCTCGTCGATTCGGGCGGCCAATATGCCGACGGCACTACCGACGTGACGCGCGTCGTGCCGGTCGGCGAGCCGACTGCCGAGATGCGCGACCGCTTCACCCGCGTGCTGCAGGGGCATATCGCACTGGCGACCGCGGTGTTCCCGGAAGGGACCAATGGCGGCCAGCTCGACAGCTTCGCGCGGCGGCCCCTGTGGGAAGCCGGGCTCGATTTCGCGCACGGCACCGGGCACGGGGTCGGCAGCTATCTCGCAGTGCACGAAGGGCCGCAGCGTATCGCCAAGCCCAATTATCCCGGCGGCGGCCCCGCCGAGCCGCTGCGCCCGGGCATGATCATCTCGAACGAGCCGGGCTATTACAAGGAAGGCGATTACGGCATCCGCATCGAGAATCTGGTGCTGGTCGAGGAGCGTGCGATCGCCGGTGCCGAACAGAAGATGATGGGCTTCGAGACGCTGACCTTCGCGCCGATCGAGCGGCGGCTGATCGAGCCGGCGATGCTGACCCAGGCGGAAAAGGTGTGGCTCGACGCCTATCATGGGCGCGTGCTGGACGTACTCGGGCCGGAGCTGAACGCCGAGGAACGGGCGTGGCTGCTCGCCAAATGCGCGACGATCGCGGGGTAAACTGAAATTCCTCCCCATCTGCGATGGGAGGATTTTTGATCTAGACCCGCGTCACCGCGTTCACCGCATCGGCCGCGCGCAATGCCGCCATCAGTTTCTCGAGATGCGCGGCATCGCGCACTTCGAGATCGATCTGGTTGGTGTGGAATCCGGTATCGCTGGTGTCGAACCGGATGTTCTGGATGTTCGCGCGGTGCTGGCCGATGATCGTCGACACCGTGCCGAGCGCGCCGGGCTCGTTCTTGAGCGTGACCTCGATCCGCGCGAGCCCGCCCTCGGCCTTGTCGCCCCAGGCAAGGTCGACCCAATCGGCATCGTCCGAACGCGCGAGTTCGGGGCAATCGATGCGATGGACCTCGATTTCCTGGTCGGGTCGGCGCAACCCGACGATGCGGTCGCCCGGCACCGGGTGACAACAGCTGTCGAGCCGGTAGGCGACACCCGGGGTGAGCCCGGTGATCGAGATCGCCTCGGATTGCTGCGGCAGCGCACGGCCCGCCTCGCTCCCCGCCGATCCGGGCATCAATGCCTCCATCAGTTCGGCATCGTTGATGCGGCGGCGCGCGACGGCCTCGAGCAGCGCATCCTCGTCGGGCAGTTTGAGTTTCTTGAGCGCGGTCTTGACCGCGTCGACCGATAGCGGCGCGGGCAGCCGATCGACGATCTCGTCGTACAATTTGCGCCCGAGCGTCAGCGTTTCCTTGCGCTCCTGCGTCCGCAAATGCCGGCGGATTGCCGCGCGTGCCTTGCCGGTGATCGCGAAATTGAGCCAGTTTGCCTGCGGCGTCTGCGCCTTGGAGCGCAGGATCTGCACCTGGTCGCCATTCTCGATGACGGTGCGCAGGGGCACGTGGCGGCCATTGATCTTGGCGCCCACCGCCTGGTCGCCGAGATCGGTATGGACCGCATAGGCAAAGTCGATCGGGGTCGCGCCCTTGGGCAGCTGGTGCAGCTCGCCCTTGGGCGTGAAGGCGAAGATCCGGTCCTGGTACATCGCCATCCGGGTATGCTCGAGCAGTTCCTCGGGCGTCTCGGCGGTTTCCAGAATCTCGACCAGGTCGGTGATCCAGCTATGCTGCCCTTCGGCGCGGACCTTGCCGGTCTTGTACGCCCAATGCGCGGCCAGGCCATATTCGGCCTCGGCGTGCATTTCCCCGGTGCGGATCTGGATTTCGACGCGGGTGTCGCCGGCATGCATGATCGAGGTGTGGAGCGAGCGATAGCCGTTGCGCTTGGGCGTCGAGATATAGTCCTTGAACCGCCCCGGCACGAACGGCCAGCGGCGGTGGATGATGCCCAAGGCGCGGTAGCAGTCCTCTTCGGTCGGGACCATTGCGCGGAATGCCATGATGTCGCTCAGCTGCTCGAAGCTGATGTGCCGTTCCTGCATCTTCTTCCAGATGCTGTACGGATGCTTCTCGCGGCCCGAAATGTCGGCATCGACGCCGTGGCGCGACAGCAGCAATTTGAGCCCCGATCCGATCTTGGCGATGCGGTCGCCGCCTTCCTGGAGCTGGTCGAGGCGCTTCTGGATCGACTGATAGGCCTCGGGCTCGAGTTGCGCGAAGGCGAGCGTCTGCATCTCCTTCATGAACTCGTACATGCCGATCCGCTCGGCGAGCGGGGCGTAGATGTCCATCGTCTCGCGCGCGATGCGC
>FTCZ01001490.1_pt1 | contig 16136 bp, 17 predicted proteins | sample 1658871 | NCBI WGS metagenome assembly FTCZ01 (sample SAMEA3914864, study PRJEB12502) | metagenome | biome: forest; material: soil | place: USA | collected 2012-03-12 | depth 0.3 m
GCGCCAGACGGGCCACCGCCTGCAGCAGCAGGGTCGATTTGCCGATGCCGGGATCGCCGCCGATGAGGATCGCCGAGCCGGGGACCAGGCCGCCGCCGCACACGCGGTCGAACTCGGCGATGCCGGTCAGCCGGCGGGGCGGGGCCGTGCTCGACCCGGCCAGCCCGAAGAATTCCAACCGCCGGCCGCGGGCGCCGCCCAGCCCCTTCGGCGCGCTGTCGACCGCGGCCTCCTCGACCAGGCTGTTCCATTCGCCGCAGGCATCGCAGCGCCCCGCCCATTTCGGAAAGGAGGAGCCGCAGGCCTGGCAGACATAACGCGTGGTCGGCTTCGCCAAAGGTCTGGTGTCCGAGGGTGGTAAGACGGCCCACATATAGCAAGACGCCCCCCGGAATCCTATGGCGGAGGCCATGAAAAAGCGGGGGCTTTTTTCGGTGGCCCGAGGTGATACTTTGTTCCCCGCAATCGATATCCTGCAAGATCAGCGCGACCGGGGGATTTGTGACGGACAAGGAAGGCAAACGCATCGTCCTGCATGGGCCGGAGGCGTTCGAGGCGATGCGCAAGGCGTGCCGGCTGGCGGCGGAGACGCTGGACTATATCGGCCCGTTCGTGGTGCCGGGGGTCAGCACCGGCCATCTCGACACGCTGATCGAAACCTTCCAGCGCGACCGCGGCGGCATCCCGGCCACCATCGGCTATCACGGCTACCCGGCGGCGAGCTGCATCTCGCCCAACCACGTCGTCAACCACGGCATCCCCAGCGACGACAAGCGGCTGGCCGAGGGCGACATCGTCAACATCGACGTGACGGTGATCCTGGACGGCTGGTACGGCGACACCAGCCGGATGTATTTCGTCGGCGAGAAGATCGGCGTGAAGGCGCGCAAGCTGGTCGACCTGACCTACCGCTGCATGATGGCCGGCATCGCCCAGGCCAGGCCCGGCAACCGGCTGGGCGACATCGGCCACGCGATCCAGACGCTGGCCGAGGCCAACCGCTGTTCGGTGGTGCGCGATTTCGGCGGGCACGGCATCGGCCAGGTCTTCCACGACGCCCCGCACGTCGACCATTACGGCAAGCGCGGCACCGGCGTGCTGCTGCAGCCGGGCATGGTCTTCACGGTGGAGCCGATGATCAACGCCGGCCGGCACGAGGTGAAGATCCTGTCCGACGGCTGGACGACGGTGACCCGCGACCGCTCGCTGTCGGCGCAGTTCGAACACCAGATCGGCATCACCGAGGACGGCTGCGAGATCTTCACCCGGTCGCCCGCCGGTCTCACCCAGCCGCCCTACGATCCGCCTTCCCGCGACCTGCGTCCCGACGGAGCCCTTGCGTGAGCGACGAACTGAAACCCTGGAAGGTGCTGGACAGCCGCGACCTGCTGGACGCCAGCCCCTATCTGAAGGTGCGGGCCGAAACGGTCGAGCTTCCCGACGGTCGCCAAGTGGAGAGTTTCTATCAAGTGGAACAGCCCGACTACGCCCTGATGTTCGTCGAGACCGAGGATGGTCGCGTCGTCATGCTGCGCACCTACAAGCACGGCGCCCGGCGCGTCAGCCTGACCTTCCCGGCCGGCGCCATCGCCCCCGGCGAGGATCCGCTGACCGCCGCCAAGCGCGAGCTGCTGGAGGAGACCGGCTATGCCGCCGACGACTGGACCGGGCTGGGCGACTTCGTCGTCCAGGGCAACCATCGCGGCTGCGCCTGCCACATGTTCCACGCCCGCGGCGCCCGCAAGGTGGCGGAACCCGATGACGGCGACCTGGAGGAGATGCGGATCGAACTGCACACGCCGAAGGAGCTGATCGACGCGGCGGCGCGCGGCGAATACGCCTTCCTGCCGGTGATCGCCATGCTGGGCGCCATGCTGATCCCGGAACTGCGCGACGGCCTGGGCCTGGCGGCGCGCACGCAGGGGACGTGATGACGGCAGGCAGGCGGGATGATAGCCTGGGAAAGCGGCCACAGGAGGCATAGATGGGTGCCATTCGCAAATCCCGGGCGATGACGCTGCCGGAATTCCTCGCCTGGGAGGAAGGGCAGGATCGGCGGTACGAATTCATCCACGGCGCGATCGTGGCCATGGTCGGCGGAACCGTCGCGCACAACCAGATCGCAGGGAACATTTACACGGCGCTCCGGGCATCGCTGCGGGGAACGCCATGCCGTGTCTTTCAGGAAAACATGAAAATCGTCGCCGATGATTCGGCCTTCTACCCCGATGTTCTCGTAACGTGCGCCCGGCTGAACGACCAGGACCGCCTGGCCGCCGACCCGACGGTGATCGTCGAGGTCCTGTCGGACAGCACCGCCAGCCGGGACCATGTCGCCAAGAACGCCGCCTACCGCACCCTGCCCTCGCTCAAGCAGTATGTGATCGTCCACCAGCGTGCCGCCGCCGCCGAAAGCCTCACCCGCGACGGCGAAGGCCGCTGGATTCACGCGATGGTCACCGGAACGGACGGCGTGCTGAGGATGCCGTCGCTGGGCGTGGAACTGCCGCTTGCCATCGTCTATGAGGACACGCAGGTTCCCTTCGACCTGAAAACGCTCAAGGACGACGACGAGGATGACCAGTAACGGGGAACCGCTGACCGCCGAACGTCTGATCGCGCTCATCGGCCTCCAGCCCCATCCCGAGGGCGGCCGCTTCGTCGAGACCTACCGCGCGCCGGCCGACACTCCGGACGCTCGCGGCGCGGTGACCGCCATCTACTTCCTGCTGAAGGCCGGTGAACGGTCGCACTGGCACACGGTCGACGCGGTCGAGATCTGGCTGTGGCACGGCGGCGCACCGCTGGAACTGTCGGTCTGGGAGGACGGCGGCGAGGGGCATCGCGATGTCGGGCGCCACCGGCTCGGCATGGATCTGGAGGCCGGTGAACGGCCGCAGGCCGTGGTTCCCGTCGGCGCCTGGCAATCGGCGCGCAGTCTGGGCGACTGGACGCTGGTCAGTTGCACGGTGGCGCCGGCCTTCGCGTTCGCCGGGTTCAGAATGGCGCCGGCGGGATGGGAACCGCCGGGCCGTTGAGGCAGGATCTTCCGCTGCGCCCCCTGCCCCGGATCATTCCTCCGCGTACGGGTTCTTTCCCTTGCGCAGCAGCAGGCGCAGGGGCACGCCCGGCAGGTCGAAGCTGTCGCGCAGATGGCCGGTCAGGTAGCGCTGGTAGCTTTCCGGCAAGTCCAGCGGCTTGTTGACGAACAGCGCGAAGGTCGGCGGCCGGGTCTTCACCTGGGTGACGTAGCGGATCTTCACCCGGCGCCCCTCGATCAGGGGCGGCGGGTGATGGTCGAGCACGCCGGCGATCCAGCGGTTGAGCTGCGCCGTGGAGATGCGGCGGTTCCACACGGTGTAGGTCGCGATGATGGCGTCCAGCAGCGTGTCGAGCTTCTGCCCCTTCAGCGCCGAGATGGTGACGACCTTGACGCCCTTGATGTAGCCGAGCGCCGCCTCCAGCTTGTCCTCGACCTGGCGCAGCGCCATGGCGCGGTCGTCGACGATATCCCATTTGTTGACCGCGATGACCAGGGAACGGCCCTCCGCGATCACCATGCGGGCGATGGTCAGATCCTGCTTGTCGAGGATCGCCTCGGCGTCGACCACCAGCACGACGACGTTGGCCATGCGGATGACCCGCAGCGTGTCGGCGACGGCCAGCTTCTCGACCTTCGCCTCGACGCGGGCGCGGCGGCGCATGCCGGCGGTGTCCACCAGCTTGAACCGGCGGTCGCGCCATTCCCAGTCGACGCTGATCGCGTCGCGGGTCATGCCCGCCTCGGGGCCGGTCAGCACGCGCTCCTCGCCGACCAGGCTGTTCAGCAGGGTCGATTTTCCGACGTTGGGCCGGCCGACGATGGCGATCTGGATCGGCTTGGCGCGATCCTCTTCCGGCTCGGGCTGGTCGCCGATCGGGACCGGGCCCTCGTCCGGCAGCTCGACGCCGCCGTCCTCCGCCGCCGCTTCGTCCTGGTCGTCCTCGCGGGCGTAGGGCAGCAGGGCCTCGACCAGGTCGGCCATGCCCTCGCCATGCTCGGCGGACAGCGGAATGGGATCGCCCAGCCCAAGCTCGTAGGACTCATAGAGGCCCGACTTCGACGCCTTGCCCTCGGTCTTGTTCGCCACTAGCAGGACCGGGGTCTTGCTCTTGCGCAGCAGGGCGGCGAAATGGCGGTCGAGCGGCGTGACGCCGGCCCGTGCATCGATGATGAACAGCGCGACATCGGCCCGTTCCAGGGCCTGCTCGGTCTGGCGGCGCATGCGCGCCTCCAGGCTGGCGTCGGTCACGTCCTCGAGCCCGGCGGTGTCCACCACGGTGAAGGACAGGCCACCGACATGGCCGGGGGCCGAGCGCCAGTCGCGGGTGACGCCCGGCGTGTCGTCCACCAGGGCCAGCTTCTTGCCGGCCAAGCGGTTGAACAGGGTCGATTTGCCGACATTCGGCCGACCGACGAGAACGACTGTGAACGACATGGGGCCAAAGGCCTCCCAAAAACAGACAAGAACCGGCCGATCAACGAAACGCGACGAGCGTCCCGTTGTCGCAGAGGACATAAAGGGTGTTGTTGGCGACCACCGGCGGCAGGTAGGCGGCGGCCGGAAGCGTCCGCGTCACCTCGATCCGGCCGTCGGCCGGTGCGATCCCCAGCAGCTTGCCGTTCGACCCGGCCACCCACAGCCGGCCGCCGGCCAGGACCGGGCCGGCCCAGACGATCGAGCCGGTCTTGTCCGCCGGATCGGTGTAGCGGTCGAGCGGCGCCACCCAGCGGACACGGCCCGCCTGACGGGTCACGGCCACCAGCTCCGCATCGTTGGTCACGGTGAACAGATAGTCGCCGGCCAGCCACGGGGTCTGGACGCCGCCGATCTCGGCCTCCCACACGCGGTTGCCGATCCGCTCGTCGATGGCGACCATGCGGCCGGAATGACCGATGGCGTAGACGGCGCCGCGGTCGGCCACCGGCAGGCCGCGGATGTCGGCCAGGTTGCTCAGCGCGCCGCTGCGGCGCACGGTGGCCAGGCTTTCCTGCCAGGCCACCCGGCCGTTCTCCGGCCGCAAGCCGAACAGCTCGCCCGACGAATAGGGCGCGACGACCAGCGTGTTGGTGGCGGTCGGGCTGGCGGCGCCCAGCAAACCGGCGGTTTCCAGGATGCCCTGGTGCGACCATTGCACGGCGCCGTCGCTGGCCGACAGGGCCACGAGCTGGTTGTCCAGCGTCAGGACCAGCACGCGCCCGCCCGACACCGTCGGCGCGCCGCGGACCGGACCGGCAACGCGCTTGCGCCACAGGATCGAACCGTTGGCGGGATCGAGCGCCATCACCTCGGCATAGCCGGTCGCCGCGAACAGCCGTCCGTCGGCGTAGGCGACGCCGCCGCCGGTGGCGCCGCCACGCTCATGCTCGGGCCGGGTGTCGATGCGCCACAGCGACCGGCCGTTGGATTCGTCCAGCGCCGCGACATGCGCATCGGCGTCCATCGCGTAGATGCGGCCGCCGGCGATCACCGGCACGCCGAGCAGCATCCGCGAGCTGCTCGACCCCGTGCCGACGTCGCCGCGCCACGCCTCGCCCGGGTTGGCCGACAGGGCGAGATGGCCCATCATGTGGTCGGGCACGCCGCCCGGCTGCGCCCAGGCCGCATTGACGACCGGCGCCGGCACGGTGACGGCGACATCGGCCAGACGGCTGTCGGGTTCGACCTTGCGCTCGCGCGTCAGCACGGAGACGCGCTGGCCCGGCAGGCGGGGCTCGGGCGTCTTGCCGAACCAGTCGCCGACGGTGTCGCAGCCGCCGAGGAAAAGGGCGAGCAGCGAAGCGGACAGCAGCGCCGAGCGGCGGGCTGACCGGGGGAAGTCGGAGCGGCGAAGGATGCGGGCCGTGTTCATCGTCAGGTCTTGCCGTAAAGGGAGGCGAGGTCGGCGGCGCGCGACCGGACACCGGACGGTGCCTGCTGGTCATCGGCCAATTGCTGGAAAAGGCCGCGCGCCTTGTCCTTGTCGCCGCTGCGCGCGGCGAGGACCGCGGTCAGCTCGCGCGCCGTGAAGCGCCAGGGACTGGCCTCGGCGGTCAGGGGCTGGAGTTTCGCGGCGAGCTGGGCCGGATCGCCGGTCTCCAGCCGCTGGATCGCCGCCTGCAAGGTCGCGAGGTCGCGGTAGACCGGGTCGACCGCGCCGTTGCCGGCGATGCCGTCATAGACGGTCGCGGCGTCGGCCGGCTTGCCCTGGCGGACCAGCAGCGCCGCGGCGTTGAACTGGGCGAGCGCCGCCATGCGCGCATCCGCCCCGCCGGCATAGGCGGCCAGCGCCTCGATCCCCTTCTCCGGCCCCTGCGCGGTCTGCGAGATGGCGGTGACGAGGGAGGCGGTGTCCTGCTGCTGCTTGGACTGCTGCCAGTTGCGCCAAGCGGTGTAGCCACCGGTGCCGGCGACCAGCGCCACGCCGGCGGCGATCATGTAGCCGCCATATTTCTTGAACACATGCTCCGCGCGGTCCCGGCGCAGATCCTCGTCGACTTCGCGGAAAATATCGCTCATGGCCCTGCGGTGCAGTCGTTGTGCGCGCGGCCTTGTGGGCGGCACGGGGTCGGTCGGGTCAAGCCGAACGGCTCCCCGGCTGGCCGGAGGGGCAGTTCTGCATCATCACCGGGCCGGATAGCATCGGGTACCACGCCCGTCAAGAGCGGACGGGGCCGGCGGGACGGTATTCGCGCGCCGGCCGGGTCTCCGGCGGACCCGATGCAGGCTCACCGCAACGCCGGCCGCGATCACGCGAAGGGCCGCGGGGGGATTCCCCGCGGCCCTTCGCATGGCATTTCCTGCGGACGGACGATGCCGTCAGGCGGACATGGCCGCCGCGGCGATGACCGCCTGGGTGCGGTTCTTGACGCCGAGCGATTTGAAGATCGCGGTGACGTGGATCTTCACCGTCCCTTCGGACAGGCCCAACTCATAGGCGATCTGCTTGTTGGATTTGCCGAGGCGCAGGCACTCCAGCACTTCACGCTGGCGCTGGGTCAGGCCATAGCCGGCGTTGCGGTCGCCCACCTCCAGGGACCGGCGGCGCGGCATCACCTCCATGCTGGCGCTGAGCGCGCCCGGCGGCACGTAGATCCCGCCGGAGAAGACGAGATTGAGCGCCCCCATCATCACCTTGACGCTGCTGGATTTCGGGATGTAGCCGGTGGCGCCGTGATCGAGGGCGCCGCGGATGTCGCCAAGGGCCTCCGACGCCGAGATGACCACGACCGGAACGCCCGGCTGCAGCGCCTGCACCTCGCGCAGGCCGTCGAAGCCCGGCCAGCTCGGCATGTGCAAATCCATGAGAACGACGTCGAACACGTTGCCGGTGCGGCATTGGTCAAGGAGCTCGTTGAAGGTGCCCGCTTCGACGAACGTGGCTTCGCCGTGCAACTGCTCGAGCAACCGCCGCAGGCCTTCACGGAACAGCAGATGGTCGTCACCGATCAGAATCTTCATGGTTCCCGTCACCCTCGTGCGCCGGCCCGGTCGGGCTTCGGGAGTCTGTTGCCCGGCGCGCCCCCGCGGCACCCGGATCAACTCTCCCGCTGTAACTGGCTTGGATGATAGATACCACGATCGGAAGAGTGTCTGTATATCGACAAGGGCCATAGGTCATTCGCGGTCGCAACATGACCTGACAATGCCATTCGGCAGGGGGGAGACAAGCATCGTCTCCGCCATAAGTCATAGAGGCAAACGCGAAAACTCGATCAGCTACAAAGCTTACCCAAGAGAATCTCTCGAAAAGACGTGGCTCGCCTCCATTCGCGTTCGCACTTGACTTGGAACCTTTGCGAAGTGACGGCGTTCGTGTGGCATGGAATACGCTAACCCCGAATCGGACGCGCTTCTGGTCGGGCGTCTCCGATCGAATGGCCCGGAAGGATCCCTGTACCAAAGCGCACCCCGCTGTGACCCGTTCAGCACACAACATCCAGAGGTGTTACCGTCCGGAAATAAGTCACCATCACCCTGGGCGCGCTTGACGATCTCGGCTGATAATCTATCGTTTGATTTACGGACACAGTTCTAATCTCTAAAATTATTCCAACACTGTCAATATTTCTTCCAGTTTTACGGAGATACTTGGGATATTCGAGGAAGTATTCGAGGAAGTGCCTGGGCCGTCCGGTCGAGATCCGGCCGGTTTTTTCTCAATCGAAGGTTATGCGCTCAACCATCAGATGCAGGCGGCAATGCCCGGACCGGGCCGGCCGTGGATGCCTCCTCCAGACAGAGCTGACCCATGCACACACACCATGAGTACGCCCATGAGAAAGCATCTCACCAGACCCGCAACGCGGTGACCCCCATGCATGTCTGCTTGATCCTCGACAACAACACGCTGACCGAAACCGTGGTGCAGGCGCTCGACCGCGGCGGGCGGCATCGGGTGACGGTGTTGCACGACATCACGGACCTGACGCAGAGCGCGTTGACTCCGGACGCCATCCTGATCGGCCTCCAGCAATTCACCGCGCTGCGCGAGAACGAGCCGATGGTCTATCTGCGGCTGTCGCGGCGGTCGCGGATCGTCGTGGTGCTGTCCTCCCGCGAACTGCTGGACGCCGCCCATATCCTCGCCTTCGCCGACGCCTGGGTGTTCGAGGATCTCAACGTCGACCGGATCAACGAACTGCTGGATCTCGGCCTGGAAGGGCATTGCCTGATGCCCAAGCAGTTCCTGTCGCGCCTGGGGGTGGATGAAATTCGCCTGACCTTGCTGCCCCGCCTGTCCGAGCCGGAGTTCGAGACGCTGCGCCTGCTGGGCCAGGGCCTGAACAACCGGACCATCGCCAACGCGCTGGATCTGTCGGAAGCGGTGATCAAGTCGATGGTGCGCAGCGTCCTGTCCAAGCTGCATTTCCGCAACCGGACCGAGGCCGGCGTCTTCGCCGCCCGCCAGCAGAACGCCTTGCAGTCGTCCCGCGACGGCGTCGTGCCCCCCCATATGCACGCCGCCCAGCAGCATCGCGCCGGGGCATAGGAAGGGCGTCGGGGGGGCGTCAAAGACCCGCTCCGAGACTCCCCGTTCACAGCTCGAATCGCCTCCGGCTTTCCGCCGGGGGCGACTCGTCGTCCGGGAAACGCCCTGGACGAAAGGCAGGGCGAAGCGGAGAATCGATCGTCTCCCACCTCTCCTGCCGGCCTTTGGAACGGCATGCGAAAAGCCCCTCTCCCGCAATGGGAAAGGGGCTTTGCTTTCGTCTGCTTTCGGAAGAGCCGTCCCGGCGATGCCGGGTTACTGGTGCGCCGCCGCCGCGACCACGCCGGCGCCGGCGAGTTCGCCGCCGATGCCGTTGTTCAACGCCCAGATCGCCGCCTGGGTGCGGTTGGAGGCATTGATCTTGCGCAGCAGGCTCTTCAGATGGACCTTCACCGTCGCCTCGGTGATGTTCAGATGGTTGGCGATCATCTTGTTGCTGTCGCCGTTCAGCAGGCAGCGCAGGATCTGCACCTCGCGCTGCGACAACCCCTTGCGCGATACCGGCATCTCGGTGCCGTTGCCGTTTACCCGGCCGGAAATCAGCAGCGCCGCCAGATGGGTCGGGAACACCTTCTCGCCCATCATCACCAGCTTCAGCGACTGCGCCAGGGCGTCGGACGACAGGTCCTTCATCAGATAGCCGTCGGCCCCCGCCTCCAGCGCATTGGCAAGGCGGCGGGTGCACAGGTCGCTGGTCAGGATGACGAGCCGGGTGTCCGGAAGATGGCCGCGCAACCGGCGCATGCCGTCGGCCTCCTCGTCGCCGCCGTTCTGGAGATCGAGCAGGACGAGTTGGGGACGCAGACCGTTTTCCACCGTGTTCAACGCTTCGCGCAGGTTGCCGGCCTCGGCAACGATCTGAAACGGCGAGTCGTCGAGAAGCCGTTTCAATCCTTCGCGGAACAGCTTGTTGGAGTCGATCAGAAAAGCACGCACTGTGTCCATGGTCAGCTCCCGCTATTTTGGATCAATCGGCACGACACTTGTGGACGGTAGAGGGTTCCAATCTTGTGGACGTCCGGTTATCCAAACTGCCCGGCGGCGCCCCGTTCGAAGGCATCGGCATACCGATATTTAGAGTGAGCTTACCTCCGTGTCGTGTCCTACGTTACCACTCTCCTGAGTTAAAAGAAGAACGCATTGGACATATGCGCAAAGCCACGAGGATATAGTTATCGATACGGGTGTCTTGAAAGTATTCAATTTCCCCATCCGAACAGATTAACTGGAACGTTAACCACCACTTATTTGCGATTTAAGGCGCGCAATGGGCGAGATCGATCAAAACAATGTCGCTTTGAATTGTACAAAATGCTTCCGGGAACCGGCCGTTCCAGTCGGACCGGGCCCGACCATCCTGGCCTTTCGGCGTAGAGCCTCCATGCCAGGGCCGGGGCCAGGGTGAACCTCGACGAACCAGCACCGCCGGGGTGGTGTTGCACCGCGAATCGCGCGACAAGGCGTGCAATGGGACGAACGGCGGGACAAGCGGTGGGAATCGGATGACAGGTTGGCAGCTCGTCGGCGTCGGGATCGCCGGTTATCTTCTGCTGCTGGCGCGCAGCGCCTGGAAGCAGGGAGAATTCCGCCAGTTCCTGCGCAGCCTCGCCATCGTCGCGATTCTCGTCGGCGTCATCGCCGGGGCGGTCGCCGTCACCATGGCGCTCGATCCACAATAGGAAGGCCCGCGATGGAAGGCCCGCGATAGGAAGGCAGGAGCCGGGCCGCCGGAAGCGGTTCGGCACGGTGAATAAGAAAAAGGCCCTTCCCCGGCGATGGGAAAGGGCCCTGCAAGTCGGCCGGATCGGGGATGGATCAGATCTGGCCGCGTTCGTTCGCCTGCCGCATCAGCACATATTGGCGCATCATCTGGTTGCGGAAGCGGTAACGCTCGCGTCCCGGCTCGACCACCGGGGCCAGCACGCCGCCATGATCCTCGCGGGTGAGACGCTTCAGCAGGTCGAGCGTGTCGCTGTGCGGCGGCTCTCCGCCCGGCCCGGCCAGATCCGCCGGATCGAAGGTGCCATAGGCGTCGGCCGGGCACAGGGCGGCGGCGAGCAGCATGTCCTCCAGCGCGTTCCGGCGTTCGGCGGCGAGCGCCCGGGCGTAGCCGTCGACGATGCCGCGCTCCGCCTCCTGGAGACAGCGGGCGACGGCATAGGCCAGGTCCGGCCGTTCCACCAGCTTGCCGCCCCGGCTGACCGCGCTGCGGGCGGCATGCAGTCCCAGAAGCTGGGCATAATAAGGAAGCCCGCGCACGAACTCGGCGATTCGCCGCACCACGTCGGGCGCGAATTCGATGCCGGCATTCTCCGCGCCGGCCTGGATCAGGCGGCCGATCTCCTGGTCCGTCATCAGCGGCAGATGCACCGGCACCAGCGAGCGCTGGATGGAAGGGTGTTTGCCGAGAAGCTGATCGAGATTCTCGGCGACGCCGACCACCAGCAGGGTCACCGGGATCGAGCTGTCGGTCAGGTTCTTGAACAGTTCGGCCAGCTTGTTGCGGAAATCCTCATCGGTGACACGATCATATTCATCGAGGATCAGCAGAACGTGGGTGGCATGAATGCCCGACAGCACCTCGTTCAGTTCGGTGACGCTGAAGGTGCCTTCCGGCAGAAGCTCATTGAAGCTGGCGAAATTGCGCCGCGCCGAAAAGGCGTTGTCCATCCCGGTGCGGTAGTAGGTGGAGGGGATCTTCTTCAGGAAATGCCGGAAGATATCCTCGAAGCTCAGCTCGGCGCTGCAGGTCAGTTTCAGCGACAGGTAGCCGGCCTGGGCGGCGATCTTCTCGATGCCGTTGGCGACGGAGGTCTTGCCCCGCCCGCGGTCGCCGTAAAGGATGACGTGCGCCCGCTCCTCCTCGATCGCCGAAATGATCCGGCGCAGCGTGTCGCTGCGGCCGATGAACAGCGAATTCAACTGCTGTTTCGGACGCGTCGGCGTGAAGGCCTCGCGCAGCAGCCCGTTCAGTTCCGGCGTCAGCCCCTTCAGCACGGCCGGTGCGTTCATGCCCATGCCGCCCCGGAAACCACCGTTCACCGTCATGGTGAAACGCGGCAGTTCCAGATCGGCCGTCGCATCGGGCTCGCCGCCCGGTGCCGGGAACATGCGGCCGCGGTGGTCGCCCGTCGCATCCGGCCCCAGGATGTCCGGCTGCCGGGGCGGTGCCGGTCCGCGCAACGCCTCCATCCCCCGGACACCGTCAAGGGGGCGCAGATGCGAGGCCCCCAGGGGGCGGGTGAAGGCATGAGCCGCAGGGCCGGGCACGCCAGGACCGTTCCCGGTCGCCAAACCGCTGCCCAAACCACCAAGACCACCCCCCGCTGGACCGCCACCGGTCGTGCCGGTCGCCGGCATCCGTTCATCCACCGCCGCGGTTGCCCGCCGTTTCCGAAAGAAGTTCCGCATCCGTCCTCGTCCCCACGCTTGTCGGCGTCCGTGGCCCCCATCCCGTCAGGCGCTTGATTCGCCGACAGGATCGATCCACGTCTTCCCGATGTAAGCGTTGCGGCCGCCCGGGTGGGTTGGGATTTCGGATATCATCCCGACGCCACGAAACCCTTCCGGCGACTCCTTTCGAGGGAGCGAAACGGAGGAGGCGCCGTCCCCCTCAGCCCGCGAGGACCGGGCCGACCAACGACCAGCCGTAAAGCGTCACCAACAAGAGCGCCAGCGTCACGCATTCACGCACGAAAGCCAGTACCGACATGCCAACCTCCCATGTTCGCGTGGTGTTCCAAAGTGGTATCAGAACGAACATGGAACAGCAACGCAAAAGTTCCGTCTATGTTCTTTTTATGGCCACGCCTGTTCCCACCCGGAGTTGAACCGTGACGACCCGGCGTTCGAAAAGAACCGCTTCGAAAAGAACCGCTTCGGGAAGAGCCCGGGCGGCGGCGCCCCGGCTTCAGCCCCGGCTTCAGGCGGAATCGGCGGCGTCGTAACGGATCAGATCCATCCAGGCCCGCTCCAGCCGGCGCAGCGTGCGGTAGGTCGTCTCGAAGTCGGCGCCGTCGGCCGCCGACCGCAGCAGGTTGTCGGCGCGGGCGGCCTCCAGCCGCTTCAGCGCCTCGCAGGCGGCAAGGCCGCGCTCGGACAGGCGCAGGCGGGCGGCGCGGCGGTCGCGCTGGGAGGCCGCACGGTCGACATAGCCGGTTTCGACCAGATGCTTCAAATTGTAGGAGGCATTGGATCCCAGATAATAGCCGCGTTCCAGAAGGTCGCGGACCGACAGTTCCTCGCCGCCAATATGCAGCAGCATCAACGCCTGGGTCGGGCTGAGGTCGGTCACGCCGATCCGCGCCAGTTCCATCCGCAGCACGTCGAGAAACCGCCGCGTGATGCTCTCCATGACGCGGCCGAGGTCGGTGTAGACCGCCGGGGTCGCCGCACTCTGCATACTGATGTTTCCTGTCACCGTGACCCTGTAGGCCGGGCACCCGGGAGATGGCCCCCACCCCCTGGTCCGTCACGATGGGCGGTTTTTGTCACGATTTGGAGGGACAAAGGTGGGACGTGCCGTTTGGCCTAGTGTTCCGACTCCGACAGGCCGTACCCGGCCTGTCGGCCCGTAACCCCCAGGATTTTATTTGTTTTGCATTCTGGATCAGACCCATCGATTTGGAATCATCCGTCTGATCCAGAACACTGGGGACGGCTGGAACCCGTCATAGAAACTCGGTCCCGGCCACCACCTTGAACCGCGACCAGGTCTTGCGGAACAACCCCGGCTCGATGGGTTTCAGCAGGTAGTCGTCGGCTCCCTGCGCCCGGGCCAGCTTCACCGATTCGGGACGCCCGTCGCCCGACACCATGACGACATAGGCCTCCCGCCGCCGCCGCTTGATCTCGGCCAGCACGTCCAGCCCGTTCAGGCCCGGCAGGTGGATGTCCAGGAAGACGAGGTCGATGTGCGACCGGTCGAAGATCTGAAGCGCGTCCTGGCCGTTGCCGACCGTTGCGATGCGATGGTGCAGCTTCAGGATCTCCAGTCCCCGGCTCAGCATCGCCAGGATGGTCGGGCTGTCGTCGACCGCCAGGACCGAAACCGGGCGGCGCGTCCGGTTGCGGTAGGCGGCAAGGATGCGCTGCATCGCCACTTGCGAGATCGGCTTGGTGACGTAGTCGTCCACCCCCAGCAGCAGGGCCTGCGACTGCGACTGCGCACTCTCGTCGGCCGAGACCATCACGACGAAGGCGTCCGGGTCATAGGCCCGCAGCGCCTCCAGCACCTGGTGCCCGTTCATCCGCGGCATGTTGACGTCGAGCAGCACCAGGTCGAATCGGCGCTGCCGGTAGAGCGACACCGCCTCGATGCCATCCACCGCCTCGGCGAAGTCGGGACGGTACTCCTCCTTGGGAAAGCTGGTCCGGATCAGCGCCCGCATGTAATGGGCGTCGTCGGCCAGGAGAACACGGATGGGGATCAGGGGCTTCATGGCCCATTCCAAGGGGCAGGGAGCTACAGCGTACCGGCGTATGCACCGCCGTCCAAGAGCACATTCTGCCCGGTCATGAATCCGGCGTGGGCGGAACAGAGAAAGGCGCAGGCGGCGCCGAATTCCTCCGGATCGCCGAAGCGGCCGGCCGGGTTGCCCTTGCGGCGCAACGCCAACTCCTCGTCGATGCTGCGGCCGGACGCCCTGGCGCCGCCTTCCATGGTCTTGCGCAGCCGGTCGGTCTCGAAGGGGCCGGGCAGCAGGTTGTTGATGGTGACATTGTGCTTCACTGTCTGGCGCGACAGGCCGGCGACGAAACCGGTCAGGCCGGCGCGCGCGCCGTTCGACAGGCCGAGACCCGAGATCGGCGCCTTCACCGCCGCCGAGGTGATGTTGACGATGCGGCCGAAGCGCCGCGCCATCATTCCGTCCACCGTCGCCTTGATCAGGAAGATCGGCGCCAGCATGTTGGCGTCGAGCGCGCGGATCCAGTCGTCGCGGTCCCAATCCTGGAAGTCGCCCGGCGGCGGGCCGCCGGCATTGTTCACCAGGATATCCGGATCCGGGCAGGCGGCGAGCGCGGCGGCCCGCCCTTCCTCCGTCGCGATGTCGCCGACGGCGGTGGTCACGACCGCCCCGCCCGCCACGGCGGCGACGGCGGCGCGGATGTCGGCGGCCGTCGCCTCCAGCGCGTCGGCGCCGCGGGCGGTCAGCGTGACATGCACGCCCTCCTTCGCCAGCGCCAGCGCGCAGGCCCTGCCCAACCCCTTGCTGGCCGCGCAGACGAGCGCACGGCGACCGGCGATACCCAAGTCCATGGCCGTTCCCTTTCTTCGTTAACGCTTGGCCTGTCGTTCGATATCCGCCAGCACCTCGCGGGCCAACGGCACCGTCACCCGGCGATGGGCGGCCAGCGATGCATGATCCAGCGCCGCCACCACATGCCGGGCGGCGTCCAACGAACGTTCCATCCGCGCCAGCAGGTAGGTGACGACCTCCAGCCCCGGGCGCAACTGACGGTCGGCGAACAGCTTCACCAGCACGGCGGCGAGCAGGGCGTCGTCGGGGGCGGCCACCTCGACCGCCGGGGCCCCCTTGATGCGCGACCGCAGGTCGGGCAGCCGGGCCCGCCAGCGGGCCGGCGCCTTGCGCGACAGCAGCAGCAGATGGCCGCCCTGTTCGCGGGCAAGGTTGTAGAGATGGAACAGCGCCTCTTCCCGCGCCGGCTTGCCGGCGACCCGGTCGGCATCCTCGACCACCACGGCGTTGGCGGCGGCCAGCAGATCCGGCAGGTCGACCTGGTCGAGCGTCTCGCCGGCCGCGATCACCGCCCGGCTGCGTGCCCGCCAGACATGGCCCAGATGGGTCTTCCCGCCGCCCGCCGGCCCATAGACGGTCAAGGCCGGCGCCGGCCAGGACGGCCAGCGGTCGAGCCACGCCACCGCGTCGGCGTTGCTGGGCGCCACGAGGAAATCCTGGCAGCCCATCGCCGTCCGGTGCCCGAGATCGAGCGGCAATTGCGCCGGCAGACTCATGGACAAGCGCTCATGGACAAGCACTCATGGCCGGGGTTCCATCAGGGCTCCACGTTCATGCCGTGGTAATAGGGGCTCGCAAGATAGCGGCGCAGCGCGAAGCGGGTCAGCACCCCGATCACCGCGGCCACCGGGACGGCCAGCAGGA
>FTCZ01001451.1_pt1 | contig 16040 bp, 14 predicted proteins | sample 1658871 | NCBI WGS metagenome assembly FTCZ01 (sample SAMEA3914864, study PRJEB12502) | metagenome | biome: forest; material: soil | place: USA | collected 2012-03-12 | depth 0.3 m
CGGCACGGCGCGGCCGTCGGCGGTCATGCCGTCACCGCGCGCGGCGAGGCGGAGGATGAGGTCGTCTGTCATAAGATCGCGGCGCTTTCCCGCATTTCGCCACGCCCCGCAAGGGCGCGAGGCCTCACAGGCAGGCCGCGACCGCGCCCGGCAGGTGCCCGATCAGATCGTCCGCGATCAGCGTCGGCCCGGCGCACCGCCCCGCTTCGCTATGGAGCCACACCGCCCCCTGCGCCGCCACGAAAGGATCGCCCGTCTGCGCGAGCAGCGTGCCGAGGATGCCGGCCAGCACGTCGCCGGTGCCCGCGCTCGCCAGCCAGCCCGGCGCCGGCGCGCCAATCGCGGCGCGGCCGTCGGGATCCGCGACGACGGTGCAGGCACCCTTGAGCAGGAGCACCGCCCCCGTCCGCCGCGCGCCCTCGCGTGCCCTGTCGAGCGCAGAGCCGGGCACCTCGCCGAACAGCCGGGCATATTCGCCACCATGCGGGGTGAGCACCGCCGGCGCCTCTATGCGCTGTGTCCCCTGCCGGGCGATCAGGGTCAGCGCATCCGCGTCGATCAGCAGCGGCTTGCCGGTCGCCAGGGCGAGATGCAGCCGACGCTCCGCCTCGGCATCGGTGCCGAGCCCCGGCCCGATCACGATCGCGCCGATGCGCGCATCCCTCAGCGCATCGTCGTCCCACGCGCGGCGGACGAGCGCATGGGGGACACCCTCGCCCACGCCGCCGAGCAGCTCGACATAGCCGGCACCGGCCCGCTGCGCCGCAAGCGCGGCAAGCATCGACGCACCCGGCATCGCACCCGCCACCACCAGCACCTTGCCGCGACTATATTTATGACTTTCAAACCCCGGCCCGGCGATGCGCGGCCTCGCGATCTCGCGGGGCACGTTATCTCCGGCGGGCAAGTCGAGCCCGATGTCGGCCACCGCCACCTCGCCGCAGAGCGCCGCCGCCGGCATCAGCCGATGCGCCCGCTTAAGCGCGCCCAGCGCCACGGTGAGGTCGGCAGCGGGAAGCTCGGTCAGCACCGCGCCGTCGTCGGTGGCGAGCCCGCTTAGCAGATCGACCGCCACCCGGCGCCGCGCCGCCGCCATCAACCGCCGCGCCGGTTCCGCGACGTCCGCCGCAAGCGGCCGCGACAGTCCCGTCCCGAACAGAGCATCGACGAACAGCGGCGCAGGCGCCGCCTCTGCAAGCGGTTCGACCGGCCCGTCCCAGCCAGCGCGGGCGTCACGCGCGGCGTCGGTCTTCGGCTCCGATGAGGCCGCGACCCGCACCCGCACGCCCCGCTCGCGCAGCCGCCGCGCGATCACATAACCGTCGCCGCCATTGTTGCCCGGCCCGCAGGCCACCAGCGTTTCGAGCGGCCCGAAGCGATCCCAGGCGATGTCGGCGACCGCGCGACCGGCGCGGCCCATCAGCTCGATCACGGAAGTGCCGCGCGCGAACAGCGCCTCCTCCGCCGCGCGCGTCTCTGCAGCGGTCAGGATAGGGCGCCGGCTCATCGCGCGGGCAGCGCCTGCCCCTTCACCGTCGCGGGCAGGCGATAGCGATCGTCCCCGACAACCACCTCGATCGTACCGGGATCGATCACCGACACGACCGCCGCTTCCGATCCATCGGCAGTGGCGACGCCCCGACCATCAGTCGTCACCAGCAGGCGACGGAAGCCCCCGTCGGGATGATGGATCACCAGCATAAGGCCGTCGCCCGAGACCGTGCGCTCCACGGTGCAGCCACCGTCGAACGCCGCCGTGCCGCCCAGTGCACAGGGCACGCGCGCGGCCGCTTCGGCGGAGGCCGCGCTTTTCTTCCCATCCTCCTGCCTGTGGCAGGCCGCAAGTACAAGCGGCAGGAGGATCAGCGATAGGGTGAAACGTCGTCCAGCCATGGCCCCTTCCTTAGACGGGCACATAGCCCGCGTCATGTCTCCCAGGCCGCGAGCGCATCGTGCGTCACGTCGATGACAGGCGCCAGCCTCTCCGCCCATCGCGCGATGCCATCGTCATCGCCGATCTGGTCCTGCCGCACCTCGATGCCGAGATAGGGCAAACCGGTGGCCTCGCCATGCAGGTCCATCGTGGCATTGAGGACACGGCCCGAATAGGGCTCGTTGTCCCCCGTGACGATGCCGTCGGCCTCGAGCAGCGGGATCGCGATCCGGGCGGCGCGCTCGTCGCGGTTGTAGAGGATACCGATCTGCCACGGACGGGCCTGATCGGGGTGCGCCTCCAGCCGCGGCGTAAAGCTGTGTAGCGACACAAGCAACGCGGGCGAAAGCCGGGCAATCATCTCGGTGACGGCTGCATGATAGGGCCGGAAGAAGCGCGCCAGCCGTGCCTCGCGTCCCGCCCCGTCGATCGCGTTGCCGGGGATGGCGACGCCGTCGCTGGCGATCGGCAGCAGGCCCGGTGCCGCCTCGTCGCGGTTGAAATCGCACACCAGCCGGGAGACGCCGCCCAGAATCGCGTCGCAGCCCAGACGCTCACAGAGCGCGCTCACCAGCGGCGCCACTCCGATATCGAAGGCGACGTGACGGGTGAGCACTTCCGGGTCGATGCCGAGATCGATGTCCGCGGGCACATGCGCGGAGGCATGGTCGGCGACGATTAGGATACCGCCCCGCCCAATCCCACTGCCGATCGTCGTCCAGGCTTCCGACGGGCCTGCACTCATCGGGCGAAGTCGGGCTTGCGGCCAGCGCAGAAGGCGTCCCAGCCCTCGGCAAAATCGCGCGAGGAGAAGGCGTCGTCGAAGCGCTTATCGACACCCCAGCGCCCAGCCAGCGTCGCCTTGAGCGCGCACAGACTGTAGGGCGCGTTGCCGGCGATGCGCGCGACCATCGTCTGGCCCACGGCATCGGTCTCGTCGATCATCTCGACCAGGCCGATGCGCTGCGCTTCGGCGGCGTGGATCGTCTCGGCACCATAAAGCAGCCGCGCGGCCTGCCCCGGCCCTACCAGCTCGATGAGTCGCTGCAGATCGGGTTGCGGATAGGAGATTCCGAAGCGCGCCGGTGTGATCGCGAAGCTGGCGCGGGGGCCGGCGATTCGCATGTCGCACGCCATTGCCAGCGACACGCCGGCGCCGAAGCACCCACCCTCGACTATCGCGAGCGTGGGCTTGCCGACGGCGCGGATCCGGACGAGCGCGCTCGTCATTGCGCCTCGGAAGACATGGCGCTTGCGCACATCGTCAACCAGCGCGGGAAATTCGGAAAGGTCGGCGCCGGCGCAGAAGCTCTGCGGATCGGCGGAAGAGATGACCACCAGCCGCACGTCGGCCGCCGCCGCCTCGCCCACCACGCGCTCCAGCGCGACCCACGACGCGATCGGGATCGCGTTGCGCTTCTCGCCCCGGTCGATCACGACTCGTGCAACGGGGCCGTCCATTTCGAGCCTGAACATGGCAGTCATGTTGCCGCTCCCGGCACCGCTTGTCACGGGGGCATCGCAGCCGGCGTGCGATGATGGGACGCGTCTAGCGCAGCGTGGACGCCAGCCGCCACCAATCCGGATACGCGATCGCGATGTCGCGGTCGGCAGCATCGCGCGCCTCGATACTGTCATAGAGTGCGAAGCAGGTCGCGCCCGAGCCCGACATGCGCGCCAGCGCCACGCCCGGCGCCGCGGCCAGCGCCTCCACCACCGCGCCGATCACCGGCTGTATGTCGCGCGCCGGCGGTTCAAGATCGTTGCGTCCCGCGAGGGCGGCCGCCATCGGATCACCCACTGCGAGCGGGCCGCGATCGACGCCGTCCCAGCGCTGGAACACCGGCCCAGTCGGCACCGCGACGCGCGGATTGACCAGCAGCACGGGCCGTCCGGCCAGCGCCTCGTCGTCGAGGAAATCGAGCGCGTCGCCGCGCCCCTCGCCCCGGCAGGCGCGCGAGGCTACGCAGGCAGGCACGTCCGCGCCGAGGCCGACGGCGATGGCGTGGAGCGCCGCATCGGCCACGTCCGCCTCCCACAGTCGTGCCAGCAACCGCAGCGCCGCCGCTGCATCGGCGGACCCGCCGCCGATCCCGGACGCGACTGGCAGCCGCTTGCCAAGCCGGATCGCGGCGCCCGCCGTCACCCCCGCCTCGACGCGCAGTGCCTCGGCCGCGCGCAACACCAGATTGTCGGGGCCAGCCGACAGCCCCTCGCCGAACGGTCCGTCGATCGCGAGCGACAGCATGTCGTCGGGTTCGACGCTCAGCCGATCACCGTCCGCGCAGAATGCGAACAGCGTCTCCAGCTCATGATATCCATCGGGCCGACGGCGGCGCACATGGAGGGCCAGGTTGATCTTGGCATAGGCCGTCTCGGCCATCGGGAATTGGGTCACGGTTTGGTGGTCAGTCCGTAATCGATCTTGGCCTTGAGCCGGTTGGCCTGCTCGCCATCGGCCACCACCAGCGCGGCGCGCCAGGCGTAGCGAGCCGCGAGCCGGCGCTGGGCCTTCCAATAGGCGTCACCGAGATGCTCGTTGATGTCGCTGGCGGCCGGTGCACCGCGCGCCGCGCGCTCGAGCAGCGGGATCGCCTGATCGAGATTACCGCGCATGTACCAGGACCAGCCGAGCGAGTCGGTGATTGAGGGATCGTCCGGCGCCAGCGCGCTCGCTTTCGCGATCATCGCGGCGGCACTCGACACATCCTCGCCATGCTCGATCTTGGAATAGCCAAGGAAATTAAGGACCTCGGGCTGCTGCGGCGCGAGTGCCACCGCAGCGGCCGCCTTGGCCCGCGCCGCCGGCCAGTCGCCCGACTCGAGCAGCGCGTTTGCCTGCTGGAGGAGGAGCGGCCACGCCAGCTCCGCCGGGGCCTGCTCACCGCCCGCCAACTCGAACGCACGATCATAAGCCCGCGCCGCCTCAGCCGGACGCGTCGCACCCATCAGAAGGTCGCCGAGCCGCGCCCATTCGGCCATTCCGGAATCGGCGCCGCTGATCGCCGCCTGCGCCTCGGCGAGCGCCTGGCCGGACCGGCCGGCGCGCACCAGCAAGGTCAGCCGCGCATCGCGCACGGCCCCTGCGAAGGGATCGTCGGCCGTCACATGGCCGAGCGCGTCGAGCGCCGCCTGCTGCGCATCGCCTCCCGAAAGCAGCGCGGCGCACACCAGCCAGGCCTCGCTGTCGCCCGGCGCCAGCAGCGTCGCCAGCCGCGCGAAATGCAGCGCGAGCGGCGCCGCCTGGTCCTTGTTGATGTCCGCTGCGACTCGCACGAACAGCTCGGCAATGCCGGTCGCGGGGGTGTCGATCGCGCCCTTCAGCCGGTGATGCGCGACAAGCGTGGCGCGGGCGCGCTTCGTGGCCGGGCTGTCGCCGGTAAGCATCGCCAGCGCCGCGTCGCCCTTGTGGCGCCGATCCAGCGCGGCCGCAACCGCGATCCGCAGCCGCGACGCCCGCGCGCCTTCGGGCAAGGGCAGCGCCGAAAGCGCTGCGACACCGGCGGTCTCCTGCCCGGTCGCGATAAGCAGTAGCGCGTGATGCTCGGCCGCGTAGGAGGCGGCGAGCGCGCCGGCCGGCGCGGCGGCCAACGGCGCCAGCGGATCGCGGTCATGCGCGCCGAACGCGATCCAGGCGCGGACCACGGGTGTCAGAAAGGCGAACAGCCGCTCCCGCTCCATCCGATCTACGAGCGCGCGGGCCTGCTTCCAGTCGCGCCGGCCGACCGCATCGGACAGCAGCAGCAGCGTGCCGTCAGGCGGCAGCGACCCGCTTGCATCGAGAGAGCGCGCGCCCTTCAGCGCCAGCGCCATGTCGCCGGCGTTCACCGCCTGCCGGAAGGCCCGGAGCGCGAGCGCCTTGTCGTCCGGATTCTGCGCGGCCGCGGCGGCGAAGCCATTGGCCGCGATGCTCAGCTCGCCGAGGTCGTCGGCCACGCGCGCATGGACATAATCGGCTAACGCGCCACGAACCGGGCGGTCCGGTCGATCGGCCGACGCGGGCGAGACCGCGGCCAGACCCGCCAGAGCGGCGAGAATCACGGGGCGGGAAAAGTTCATGGATAAAATGCTCGAGATGGTTCGGCCCCTTCCCCCGTTCTTTTCCCTATCCCGCCGCGGCTGGCAAGCTGGGCTTTGGGGGAGCCGGCCGAACCCCGGCACCTGCCCTCACATATTGGGGTAGTTCGGGCCCCCGCCACCTTCTGGCACCACCCAGTTGATGTTCTGCGTGGGGTCCTTGATGTCGCAGGTCTTGCAGTGGACGCAATTCTGCGCGTTGATCTGGAGGCGGGGCGAGCCCTCCTCGCGGCCCACGATCTCATACACGCCCGCCGGGCAGTAACGCTGCTCGGGCGCCTCGTAGAGCTTGAGGTTCACATCGATCGGCACCGATGCGTCCTTGAGCGTCAGATGGACCGGCTGGTCCTCTTCATGGTTCGCGCCCGACAGGAACACCGACGACAGCCGATCGAAGCTCACGACATTGTCGGGCTTGGGATAATCGATCTTCTTCGCCTTGCTCGCCGGTAGTAGCGTCTCGTTGTCGGCATGCTTGTGGCGCATCGTAAAGGGCAGGCCGATCTTGAGGTGCCGCATCCACATGTCGAGGCCGGCGACCAGCGTGCCCATCGTGCCGCCGAACCTGGCGACCGCCGGCTCGGCGTTGCGGACGAGCTTGAGCTCCTTCGCGACCCAGCTGTTGTTCAGCGCCTCGGGATAGGCGGCAAGCTCATCGCCCTTCCGGTCGGCGACGATCGCCTCATAGGCGGCCTCGGCGGCGAGCATGCCGCTCTTCATCGCGGTGTGGCTGCCCTTGATGCGCGGCACGTTGACGAAGCCCGCCGAGCAGCCGATCAGCGCGCCGCCCGGGAAGGTCAGGCGCGGCACCGACTGCCAGCCGCCCTCGTTTATCGCCCGCGCGCCGTAGGAGACGCGACGCCCGCCCTCAAGCAGCGGCCGGATAGCAGGATGCTGCTTCCAGCGCTGGAATTCCTCGAAGGGCGAGAGCCAGGGATTCTTGTAATCCAGCGCAACGACGAAGCCGATTGCGACCTGGTTGTTCTCCTGATGATAGATGAAGCCGCCGCCCCAGGCGTCGTCGAGCGGCCAGCCTTGGGTGTGGATCACGCGGCCGGGCACATGCTTGGCCGGATCGACGTCCCACAGCTCCTTGAGACCGAGGCCATAGACCTGCGGATTACTGTCGCGCTCGAGATCGAACAGGCGCTTGAGCTCCTTGGTCAGGTGCCCGCGCGCGCCCTCGGCGAAGAACGTGTAGCGGCCATGCAACTCCATGCCCGGCTGATATTCGCCCTTATGCGTGCCGTCCCTGGCGATGCCGAGGTCGCCCGTGGCGACGCCCTTCACCGCGCCGTCCTCGTCGAAAAGTATCTCGGCCGCCGCGAAGCCTGGGAAGATCTCAACGCCGAGCGCCTCCGCCTGCCCCGCAAGCCAGCGGCAGAGATTACCGAGGCTGACGGTGTAGGTGCCCTTGTTGTTCATGAACGAAGGCATCGCGAAGTGCGGCATCTCCCACTTGCCCTTGGCGGAGAGCACCCAATGATGGTTCTCGACCACCGGCACGGTGAGCGGGCTGCCTAGCTCGCGCCAGTTGGGCAGCAGTTCGTCAATCGCGATCGGATCGACCACCGCGCCCGACAGGATGTGTGCGCCGACCTCGGAGCCCTTTTCCAGCACGCAGACCGACAGCTCGCGGCCATCGGCCTCGGCGCGCTGCTTGAGGCGGATCGCGGCGGCGAGACCGGCCGGACCCGCGCCGACGATGACGACATCATAAGCCATCGATTCGCGTTCGGACATCGTCACTCCCTCCCTCTCAGCCGTTACGGCATCGCACGATTGGCGAATTGCCGCAGGCCCACCACGTTTTGGCCAGTTAGCGCGTGCCCCGAGATTGACGGCCGCGTCAACCTCGGTCCATGGGACAATTGTGCTGAACGGGGGGGATCATCGGTTTCGCGACATCGTCGCGAGCGCGCTCGGCTGGTGGGCCGACGCCGGAGTGGACAGTCTCGCCGACGAAACAACACGCGACTGGCTGGCCCCGCCGGCCCGGCCTGCGCCTCCTTCCCTTCCCGTCCCCGGGCCGACTGGCCCAGCCGCCGCTGCGCCTTCTGCTGCTGCGTTTCCCGATACGCTGGAGGCGCTGCACGCGCTGCTGGCCGACGGCGAATATATGCCCAATCCCGCGCCGCCGGGCCGCCGCGTCGCGCCGGCGGGCGATCCCGCCTCGGGGCTGATGATCGTGGTCGACATGCCCGATCCGGGCGATGCCGAGGCCGGCTGCCTCTTCGCCGGTGAGACCGCGCGGCTGTTTGACGCAATGCTCGCCGCCATGGGCCGCGACCGGGCCAACATCTATACCGCGCCATTCTCGCCCGCCCGCGCCGCCGGGCGGATCGACGAGCGGCAGGGCGAGGCGCTGGCCCGACTGATGCGTCACCATATCTCGCTCGTGGCCCCCAAGGCGCTGATCCTGTTCGGCGACGAGGCCGCGCGTTGGCTGATCGGCGAGGAGGCGCTGGCGACGCGCGGCGGGTTAAGGTCCGTTCAGCATAGGGATGGTATGGTGGCGGCGATCGCCACCTTCCACCCGCGCCATCTGCGCCGAATGCCCGCCCTAAAGGCGGCTGCCTGGGCGGACATGCGCTTGTTGCTCGGAGTGCTCGCTTCATGACCTTCCGCCTCCCGACTGGCCTTGGCACCACGCTTGCGCTGGTGCTGGCGGCCGCGCCGGCACTGGCCGCATCGGATACGCTCCCCCCTCCGGCCACACTTCGCGCCGAAAGCATCCCCGCGGCGCCCGTGCTGCCGACCGTGACGGCGGGCTCGGGTGCGATGCTCACCCCACAGCAGCGTCAATCCTATGCGCAGATCTTCGGTGCGATCCGGGACGGCCGCTGGTCCGACGCGCAAGCCGGCCTCGCCGCCGTGGGGGACGGTGTGCTGACCCCGGTCGCTCGCGCCGAACTCTTCCTCGCCAAGAACAGTCCGCGAGTGGAGAGCGCCGACCTCACGGCGCTGATCGCCGCCGCTCCGGACCTACCACAGGCGCCGCAACTGGTCCTGCTCGCGAGGAAGCGCGGCGTCATCGACCTGCCGGTGCTGCCCGCACCGCGCGATCTCGAATGGGTGAACGGCGCGCCCCGCCGCATCGCCGCCAAGCCCACGGCTGGCGATCTCGCCGCCGCAAGCCTCGCTCTCCAGGCACGCCCGCTGCTCAAGGCCGACAAGCCGGCCGATGCCGAGGCGCTGCTCAACCGCACCATCGCGCTTCTCACCCCCGAGGCGGGCACCGAATGGCAGCAGCGCATCGCGTGGAGCTATTACACCAACAACGACGACGCCGACGCGACGCGCCTCGCCACGCTAGCCGCGCAGGGGCCGGGCGCTTGGTCGGTACAGGCCAGCTGGGTGCAGGGCCTCTCAGCCTGGCGCACACACGACTGCAAGGCCGCCGAAGCCGCCTTCACCCGCGTCGGCGCCAATGCCAACGACGACGAGATGCGCGCCGCCGGTCTGTTCTGGACGGCGCGCGCGCAGATGGCCTGCGGCCGTTTCGACCGCGTACAGGCGCAGCTGCGCTCTGCTGCGCGCAATCCCGAAACCTTCTACGGCCTGATCGCCTCACGCCTGTTGGGGATCGCGGTGCCGGCCTCTGCGAGCGCACCCAAGCTCACACCCGCCGAGTGGACCCAGCTTTCCGCGCATCCCGACGTGCGCCGCGCTGCAGCCCTGGCCGAGATTGGCGAATATGGCCTGGCTGACGAGATGTTGCGCTGGCAGGCGCGGATCGGCGACGACCGCGACCACAGGCCGCTGCTCCACCTAGCGGCCCGACTCGACTTGCCCGCGACCCAGATCTGGCTCGCGCACAATCTGCCGGCCGGCGAGGTGATGGAGGCGAGCGCCCGCTACCCCGCACCCAACTGGGTGCCGCAGGGCGGCTGGCAGGTCGACAAGGCGTTGGTCTTTGCCCACACGCTACAGGAATCGCGCTTCCGCACCGATGCCGTCAGCCCCGCCGGCGCACGTGGGCTGATGCAAGTGCTGCCCACCACCGCCGACCTGATCGAGCGCAAGCGCGGCGGCCTGCCGGCCGATCGCACAACGCTCAGCTCGCCTTCGGTCAACATGGCCTATGGCCAGGCCTATCTGGAACAGCTGCGCGACGCCGCCGGCACCGGCGGGCTGCTTCCCAAGGTTATCGCCGCCTACAATGCCGGCCCCAATGCGGTGGCCCGCTGGAACCTCACCAGTCGCGCCGACAGCGACCCGCTGCTCTATATCGAAAGCATCCCCTATGCCGAGACGCGCGGCTATGTGACGACCGTGCTGCGCAATTACTGGATGTACCAGCGCCAGTCGGGCGAGAAGGCGGCGAGCCTCAAGGCGCTGGCGCAGGGCGCATGGCCGCCCTTCCCGGGCTTCGGCACCAGCGCACGGCCGGGCTTCGTCGCGACCAATCCCGCGCCGCGCCGCGCCAACTGACATGGCGATCGACGACACCATCTCTTTCCAGCCGGTCCGCATCGCCGTGCTCACCGTGTCGGACACGCGCGACGCGGCCAACGACACGTCGGGCGACGCGCTGGTCGAACGGCTGACGGCCGCCGGCCACATCCTCGCCGACCGCGCGATCGAGAAAGACGACGCGGAGATCATTGCCGGCCGCCTGCTCGGCTGGATCGCCGCCCCCGACGTCGACTGCGTGATCGCCACTGGCGGCACCGGCGTTACCGGCCGCGACGTGACGCCCGAGGCCTTCGCCCGTGTCTGGGACAAAGAGATCCCCGGTTTCGGCGAGCTGTTCCGCTGGCTGAGCTATGCCAAGATCGGTACCTCGACGATCCAGTCGCGGGCGTGCGCCGGCGTCGCGCGCGGCACCTATCTATTCGCGCTGCCGGGCTCGACGGGCGCAGTGAAGGACGGCTGGGACGGCATCCTTGCGACGCAACTCGACATCCGCCACCGCCCCTGCAACTTCGTCGAGCTGATGCCGAGGCTCAGGGAGAAATGAGGCCGTCAGCCCTTCGCGTCGGTGTGGTTGAAGTCGATCCGGATACGCACCCATTCGCCGATCAGCGTGTGATCGCCGATCCGGGGCGGCCGGACGAGGAACTGCCACGCCGCCTGCCGCACCACCCGCGCGAGGCCGGAGCCCGGCGTCTCGCCCAGTTCGCGGCAGTCTTCGACATGGTAGCGTTCCACCATGCGGCAATAGACCTCGCCATAGCCTTCCGGCGCGCCGTTGCGCGGCATGTAGAAGGATAGCTGCGCATCGGTCGGCCGGGTATACCAGTCGACCGCGTAGAGCTTCTCGCCGTGCGGACCGGTGCCCGCCTCCGCTCCGGAGGCGTCGCCGTTCGCCTGACCTGCCTCGGCGCTATCGGACGATGCCCGTGCCTGAGCGCGCGATGGCTTGTTCGAGATGTCCGCTGCGGCGAACTCCTCCCCGCTGAGCGGTATCACATTCCACGGCAGATGCGGCGGCACCGGCACCTTGGTCGACTGGACGGTCGTCGCGGCGGAGGCCGAGCGGCGGGGCGTACGCTCTGCCTTGGCGGCGGCGCGCTTCTGACTGTGCTTCTTGGGCTCGCCCATCAGCTGCAGCGTGATCGGCTTGATCCGCTCCTCCGGCTTCAGCGCGGGAAACGCCCCCATCTTAATCAGCATGAGCACCAACAGGACCACGAAGGCGAGCGACAGCGCGAGCGACGTCGCCCGGTTGCCGAACGACGCGCCACTCCGATAGCCCGACTGCGGGGTATATGCCGAATGCATCGGAAAACCGCCTACAGAGCGTGATCCGGCGCCGCAATCCGTACGCCGGGGGTTACGAACTCGTAATGCGGTTTTATGTCCGCTGCTTGTCGAAGCGACACACTGTTCCTGTGCGGACAAGCGCGGGACCGTGGTCCTTTCCTTGTAGGATTTCCTCTGACACGATCGACCACGCCGCCCATATCCGGCAGCGCGATCTTTCTCAGCATCACCGGACGCCCGCCCCCGAATTTCACCCTTCCTTGGTGTCAACTTTGTCAACTTCGGCCGAGTTCGTGCCGGGTCAATGGTCCGCCTCCACCACCGCCAGCTCGTTCCCCGACGGATCGGTGAAGTGGAAGCGGCGGCCACCGGGAAAGGCGAAGATCGGTTGCGTGATCGCGCCGCCCGCCGCCGTCACCTTGGCCGGCCAGTCGTCGAGCCCCTCGACCGCGATGACCGGCAGCGGCGCCCTCGTCGCTTCGGTCGCATCGCCCTGCAGCCCAAGGTCGACGTCGCCGGTCATCGTCGCCGCGTAGGTCGGCCCGAAGTCGGTCATCCGCCAGCCGAACGCCCCCTCGTAGAAGGCCTTCGACGTCGCCGTGTCCGCCACCGGCAGCTCGACATAGTTGATCCGTGCCATCACTGTCTCCTATTTGTTCTTTATATGTTCTTATGAATCGATTAATCTTCGTCAATGGCGAATCGGTTCCCCGAGCAGCGCGGAGGTCGCGGGGCCCCGCTCAACGACCGCCCCCAGCGTTTCGGCCTGCCGGCGCGCGAAGCGGACGGCGACTGGCTGGATGCGCGCGAGGCGCTCGACGGCGCGCCACAACCGCTGCGCACCACCGTCACCATCGAGAAGCCGAAGACGATCCTGGCACGCAACCGCTCGCCGGACCTCCCCTTCGATCGCTCGATCAATCCTTACCGCGGCTGCGAGCATGGTTGCATCTACTGCTTCGCCCGGCCCACGCACGCCTTCCACGATCTCTCCCCCGGCCTCGATTTCGAGACGAAGCTGTTTGCCAAGCCCGATGCAGCCGATTTGCTCCGCCGCGAGCTAGCCGCGTCCGGCTATCAGTGCCGGCCGATCGCATTCGGCACCAACACCGATCCTTATCAGCCGATCGAGGGTCGCTACCGCATCACCCGCGCCTGTTTGGAGGTGCTGGCCGAGACGCGTCACCCAATCACCATCACCACCAAGTCGGATCGCGTCCTCTCCGACATCGACCTGCTGGCCGAGATGGCGAAGGAGCGTCTGGCTGCGGTGGCGATCTCGGTCACCTCGCTCGATCCGAAGACCGCGCGCACGCTGGAGCCCCGCGCACCGCATCCGGAGCGACGGCTGACGGCGGTGCGCAAGCTGGCCGACGCCGGCATACCCGTGAACGTCTCGATCGCGCCGGTGGTGCCGCAGATCACCGATCACGAGATCGAGCATCTGGTCGAGCGCGCTGCCGAGGCGGGCGCGCAGGGGGTGTCCTTCATCCCTGTCCGGCTGCCGCACGAGGTCGCGCCGCTGTTTCGTGCCTGGCTGGAGGCGCATCACCCCGATCGCGCCGCCAAGGTGATGGCGACAATCCAGGCGATCCGCGGCGGGCGCGACAATGATCCCGACTTCTTCTCACGGATGCGCGGGCAAGGGCCATGGGCGGAGCTGATCCGCACCCGCGTCGCCATCGCCAGCCGCAAGCACGGGCTCGGCCGCTGGCGATTCGAGCTCCGCACCGATCTGTTCCGACCGCCGCTGTTACCGGGGTCGCAGATGTCGTTGTTCTGAGCCGGCGCCTTATCGGTTCGGCCCGAAGTCGGCCAAGTGATGCTGTGCCTGCCTCTCAGACACGGTCACGGCGCCGAGGCGCTCGAGGTGAATAGCGAGGCCACCGGTCCGCGCGAGCAGGGAGGCATCCGCCTTGAGCCAGCGCAGTCGGCACCAGCCCGCGCAGCCGCACCCGCGTCCCCATAGGGCCAGCCCGGCCCGCGCCGATCAGCAGCTCGAAGGCGCTTTGCGACATGGCCGGCACGAAGGTCGCCGCGCCCGACATCGATTCGACCCGGTGGGCGTTTCACAGCAGCGCCTCGAGCGCCCGCCCCATCACCCACCACGTCGACCAGCCGCCACGGCGGTAGCTGTGCGCGCCCCGACTCCAGCCAGGCTTCGAGTCGCGCATGCCAAACGCAGACGCCGCCCTAACCGCCGGTTTCCCGGCCGGTTTGTCGCCTCCGAAACGCTATGCTAGGGCCCCGCGCGACATCCCCCGTCGGGGCCTAGATTTGGAGAAAGCGCGCGTGGGCGCAACCAGCGACGACATCACCGGTTCTTCTTCGGCCGCGGCGGCATCCTCCGCCCAAGTCGTCACCCGTTTCGCCCCCTCGCCCACGGGCTTCCTGCACATCGGGGGCGCCCGCACAGCGTTGTTTAACTGGCTGTGGGCACGCCACAGCGGCGGCAAGTTCCTCCTCCGCATCGAAGACACCGACCGGGCGCGTTCCACCCAGGCGGCGATCGACGCGATCCTCGACGGCATGAAGTGGCTCGGCCTCGACTGGGATGGCGACGCCGTCTTCCAGTTCGAGCGGGCCGCCCGCCACGCCGAGGTCGCGCAGCAGATGCTGGCCACGGGCCATGCCTACAAATGCTTCGCGACCGCCGAGGAGCTGGAGGCGATGCGCGCCGAGCAGCGCGCAAAGAAGCTGCCGTTCCGTTATGACGGCCGTTGGCGCGACCGCGATCCGTCCGACGCGCCCGAGGGCGCGCCTTTCGTCATCCGGCTCCGCGCCGAGACCGAGGGCGAGACCACCGTCGACGACATCGTCCAGGGCAAGGTGACCGTCCGCAATTCCGAGCTGGACGACATGGTGCTGCTCCGCTCGGACGGCACCCCGACCTACATGCTCGCGGTGGTGGTCGACGATCACGATATGGGTGTCACCCACGTCATCCGCGGCGACGACCATCTTAACAACGCCTTCCGCCAGCTCGGCATCATTCGCGCGATGGGCTGGCAGGAGCCTGTTTATGGCCATGTGCCGCTGATCCACGGCCCCGACGGCGCCAAGCTCTCCAAACGCCACGGCGCGCTCGGCGTTGAAGCGTATCGCGATGAGATGGGCATCCTGCCGGAAGCGCTTTCGAATTACCTCCTCCGCCTAGGCTGGGGCCATGGTGACGAGGAGATGATCGACCGCGCGCGCGCCATCGAGATTTTCGACGTGGCCGGCATCGGCCGCTCGCCGGCCCGCACCGATCAGAAGAAGCTCGAAAATCTCAACGGTTATTACATTCGTGCCGCAAATGACGATCGGTTGGCTGATCTCACCGCGCCTTTTGTGGCCGCCAAAATCGGCCGCGAACTTACTGAGAACGATCGCGATCTTCTGCGTCGCAGCATGGCCGTCTTGAAGGTTCGTGCCAAGGATTTGCACGAATTGGCGGAGGGGGCGACTTTCCTTTTTCGCACCCGCCCCCTAGATATCGACGACCGCGCGCAAGCCCTTCTAACGGGCGAGGGCGTGGCTCTGCTTGCCGCTGCGGCAAGGGCGCTCGAAGCCGGTGAGTGGACGGCCGAGGCGCTCGAGGCAGCGGTACGCGACGTGGCCGAAGCGGCCGGCGTCGGGCTCGGCAAGGTGGCGCAGCCGCTGCGTGCGGCGCTTACTGGCCGGACTACGTCGCCCGGCATCTTCGATGTGTTGCTGCTGCTTGGGAAGAGCGAGAGCCTCGCGCGTCTCGCCGACCAGACTGCCGCGGCGAAATGATCTGACGGCGCCACCCGCCCTGTTCCCCGGGCCAAGGTGGCGACCATGAATGGAGGACGTGATAATGGCTGACGGCACCGCCAAGCTGGCGCTCGGCGACAAGAGCTTCGATTACAAGCTCATGTCGGGCACAGTGGGTCCGGACGTGATCGACATCCGCAAGCTCTACAGCGATGCGGACGTGTTCACCTATGATCCCGGTTTCACCTCGACCGCGAGCTGTCAGTCGGGCCTCACCTATATCGACGGCGACAAGGGCGTGCTGCTCCACCGCGGCTACCCGATTGGCCAGCTGGCCGAGCAGTCGACCTTCATGGAGGTCGCCTATCTGCTGCTGAAGGGCGATCTGCCGTCCAAGGGCGAGCTCGCGAGCTTCAAGAACACCATCACGCGCCACACCATGGTGCATGAGCAGTTGGCGCAGTTCTTCCGCGGCTTCCGCCGCGACGCGCACCCGATGGCGATCATGTGCGGCGTGGTTGGCGCGCTCTCGGCCTTCTACCACGACTCGACCGACATCAACGATCCAGTGCAGCGCGAGATCGCCAGCCACCGCCTGATC
>FTCZ01006909.1_pt1 | contig 16033 bp, 17 predicted proteins | sample 1658871 | NCBI WGS metagenome assembly FTCZ01 (sample SAMEA3914864, study PRJEB12502) | metagenome | biome: forest; material: soil | place: USA | collected 2012-03-12 | depth 0.3 m
CCGTAGCGCTCTCCGGCCCCAGTCCCATCGGCGGCAGCCAGCCGAGCTCGACCGAGAAGATGATCACCAGCACAATGGCCAGCCAGTAGTTCGGCACGCTGATGCCGGTCAGCGCAATCGACGTCACCAGCCGATCGACGATGCGCGACTTGGCGTAGCCCGCGGCAGTGCCGAGGATGATGGCCAAGGTGAAGGCTACAAGGCAGGCCGAGATCGCCAGCACGATCGTGTTGAGGAAGGCGCCGCCCACTTCTTCCGACACCGGCCGGCCGGTGCCGATCGAGGTGCCGAAGTCGCCGCTGAGCGTCACCGTCAGCCAGCGGATGTACTGGACCGGCAGGGGCTTATCGAAGCCGTAGTACTCCTTGAGCTTGTCGACGACTTCCTTCGGCGCATCGGGCGGCACGATCGCTGAGATCGCATCGCCCGGCGCGAGATGCACCAGCGCGAAGACGAGCAACGACACGCCGAACGCGACCGGCACCAGGTAGATCAGGCGGCGAAGCGCGTAGAGCAGCATCTATTGCATCGAGATTGGGGTGAGGTCCTGGAACCAGCTCTGGGACTGCACGAAGCCCTTCACCTTGGGACTGATCGCCCGTGGATTGAGGTCGTGCACGATCCAGATCCACAGGGCCTGGTCGACGACGTAGGAGTGCACGGCCTGCAGGGCCTTGGTCTGCTCGTCCTTGTCGAAGCTGTTGTGCGCCTTGTCGATCAGCTCATCGAGCTTGGCGTCCTTCAGGATGCCCCAGTTGGCGCCCTTGGGCGGCACGTAGTCGCCGTGCATCAGGCGCGTGAAGCCGGAATAGGGATCGGGGAAGGCACGGCTGATGTTGATGGCATTGGTGCCGGCCTTCTTGGACGCATCGCCCGTCACCGGCTGGAAGCTGAAGGAGACCAGCGCATTCCACTCCATCACCTCGAAGGTGCAGTCGAAGCCCACGGCGTTGAGGTTCTCCTGCACGTATTCGTTCATCGGCAGCGGCAGCATCTGGCCCGAGCCCGAGGTCGAGATCGCGATCTTGATCTTGGGCTTGTTGTTGGGGCCGTAACCCGCCTCCTTGAGCAGCTTCTTCGCGGCTTCAGGATCGTACTTGATGTCGAACGTGGGCGTGCCGAACCACGGATGGCCGGGATAGACATGGCCCTTGGATTCGATCGCCATGTCGCCCACCAGCTTCTTGATGCCGGCGCGGTCGATGGCGAGGTTGGCCGCCTTGCGCACGCGGATGTCGGCGAAAGGCGAACCGTCGACCATGCTGGGCTGGTAGGCCCAGTTGTGCGGATACTTGTTGGTGACGATGTTCATCCCGCCCTGCTTCAGGCGCGGGATCGCATCGGGTGCCGGCACTTCGATCCAGTCGATCTGGCCCGAGAGCAGCGCGGCGGTGCGCGTCGCGGCCTCCGGCATCGGGAAAAGGATCAGCTTGTCGAGCTTCGGCACGCGCGCCTTGTCCCAGTAGCCGTCGAAGCGCGACAGTTCCATGCGCTCGCGCGGCACGACCCGGTCGACCTTGAACGGGCCGGTGCCCACGGGGAAGAGACCGACCTTCGCCCAGTCCTTGCCCTGCTTCTCCCAGTTGGTCGGGCTGGAATAGAAGACGTAGGACATGTCGTAGGGGAACAGCGCGTTCACGACGCGGGTTTCGAGTTCGACCGTATAGTCGTCGATCTTCCTGTAGCCGATCAGGGTCGGGATGCGGCCGCGCGCCTGGGCGAGCTGCTTGGGGTCGAACTGCGGCGACTTGTCATTCAGCAGCTTCTCGAGGTTCCAGATCACGGCGTCGGCGTTGAAATCGGTCCCGTCCTGGAACTTCACGCCCTGGCGCAGCTTGAAGATCCACTTCTTGGGATTGCCGTCGACCGGCTTCCACTCGGTGGCAAGGCCGGGCTTGATGTCGGCGAGAACGTCGGCTTTCGACAGGTCCCAGTTCACCAGCGCGTCGTAGATCGTGTAGCCCGCGAAGCGATAACCCTCGAAACCCTGGTCGGGCTGGCCGGTGGTCAGCGGAATGTCCGCGGCGGTCATGCCGATGCGCAGAGTGCCTTGGGAAAAGGCAGGAGCGGCCGAAGCGGCGAGAAGGCCGAGGCCGATAGCGGCAACACGAAAGCGCTGGAACATGCGGGACTCCCTATTCGGGAGGCTGTCATGCAAGGGCCAAGCCAAGCCTGGGACAGAGCCCGGTTGCAGAAGTCGCGGCATGTCGCTTGCATGCACTTCTTGCCTGGGAGGAAAGAAATGCCGTCGTCGTCGTCCAAGTCACCGCCAACACTGGAAGAATTCCGCGTCCGCGCCGCACTGACCGGCCTCACCTTGACGCCGGAAGACATCGAACACCTGCACAAGGGCTATGTCGGCCTGCTCTCCCTGATGGAGCGCATCCCCAGCCATTGGGCCTGGGCCGCCGAACCGCCGCTCGTCTTCCGCGCCGACCAATAGGCCCCGCCATGACCGATTTGACGACACTCGGCATCGCCGAGGCCGGCCGCTTGATGGCGCGTGGCGAAATCACCTCGACCGCGCTGACCGAAGCCTTCCTGAAGAGGATCGAGGCGGTCGATCACAAGATCGCGAGCTACATCACCGTGACCGCCGACATGGCGCGCAACGCGGCTCGCCAGGCGGACATGGAGATGAAGGGCGGCGTGCGCCGCGGGCCGATGCACGGCATCCCGGTCGCGCTCAAGGACATCTACGAGACCGCCGGCGTGCTGACGACCGGTCATTCGCATCTCAAGAAGGACTACGTCCCGGCGATCGACGCCGAGACGGTACGGCGCCTGAAAGATGGCGGCGCCGTCATCCTGGGCAAGCTCGGCACGCACGAGTTCGCCAATGGCGCGATGACACCGGACCAGCCGTTCCCGGCCGTGCGCAACCCGTGGAACACCGACTACCAGCCTGGCGGCTCGTCGAGCGGCTCGGGCGCCGCGATTGCCGCCCAGCTCTGCATGGGCGCGATGGGCTCCGACACCGGCGGCTCGATCCGCAATCCCGCGGGCTTTTGCGCCACCGCCGGCATCAAGCCGACCTATGGCCTGGTCAGCCGCTGCGGCGTGTTCCCGCTCTCTTTCAGCATGGACACCGCGGGGCCAATGGCGTGGACGACCGAAGACTGCGCCCTGATGCTCGACGTGCTGGCGGGCCACGACCCCAACGACCAGGGCTCGGCCAAGACGGCCAAAGTCGACTACGGCGCAGCCGCGCATCGTCCGATCAAGGGTATGCGCATTGCCCTCGCCCGTACCTGGTACGAAGGCGAGAACAACGTCACGCCCGAAATGAAGAAGGGCATCGACGAAGCCGTGCGCGCGCTGAAGGATCTGGGCGCGATCGTCGAGGACGTCGTGTTTCCCGATTTGCACGACTATCACATCGCCGGCCGCGTCATCATCACGACCGAGGCGCACGCCGTCCATCGGCAGGAAGTGATCGAGACGCCGGAGAAGTTCGGCTACACGACGCGCCGCCGCTTCCAGCTGGGCGCGTTCATCTCGGCCGAGCAATACATCTCGGCCCTGCGCTTTCGCCGCCAGCTCACGCTCGACACGCGCGCGGCGATGCGCGGCTACGATCTCATCATGGCGGCGAACCAGTGGGGCGACCCGGAAATCTTCGAAGAACCGCAGTCGGTTTTCCACTTCCTCGGCAAGCCACAGCTCCCCATGCCGTTCAACATCACCGGCCAGCCCGCGGCCACGATCTGCTGCGGCTTCTCCAGCGGCGGCCTGCCGCTCGCCTTCCAGCTCGCCGGCCGAGCTTTCGACGAAGCCAGCGTGATCGCCGCCGGCGCTGCCTTCGAACGCGCCACGCCATGGCGCGGCAAACGACCGACCCTCTGAACCGGAGACTGTCCATGAAGATCTCACGTCGCACCCTGCTCGCCGGCGCCTCGGCGCTGGCCGTTCCCACGGGCCTCCAGCCTGCCTGGGCGCAAGAGAAGGCCGTGCGCTACGGCATCTCCATGGCGGACATCCCGCTCACGACGGGCCAGCCCGACCGCGGCGCCGGTGCGTATCAGTTCACCGGCCTCACGATCTATGACCCGCTGATCGCGTGGGAGCTCGACCAGTCGGGCACGCCCGGGAAGATGATCCCGGGCCTCGCCACCGAATGGAAGGTGACCGAGGCCGACAAGACCTTGTGGACCTTCAAGCTGCGCGACGGCGTGAAGTTCCACGACGGCTCGGCCTTCAACGCCGATGCCGTCGTCTGGAACCTCGAGAAGGTGTTCAACAAGGATTCAGCCCAGTTCGACCAGCGCCAGGCCGCCCAGGTCCGGCCGCGCCTGCCCGGCATCGCGAGCTACAAGAAGACCGGCGAGATGGAGGTCGAGATCAAGACCAAGATGGTCGATGCGCTCTTCCCCTATCAGATGCTGTGGTTTCTCATATCGAGCCCCGCGCAATGGGAGAAGCTCGGCAAGGACTGGAACAAGTTCGCGTCCGAGCCGTCGGGCACGGGCCCGTTCAAGCTCGCCCGCCTGGTGCCGCGTGAGCGCGCCGAGCTGGTGAAGAACGAGAGCTACTGGAATCCCAAGCGCATTCCCAAGACCGATCGCCTGATCCTGGTCTGCGCGCCGGAAGATTCGAGTCGCACTGCAGCACTTTTGTCCAACGCCGTCGACATGATCGAGACACCGCCGCCCGACGCGGTGGACCGCCTCAAGCAGTCCGGCATGAAGATCGAGACCAACGTCACCCCGCACGTCTGGAACTATCACCCGTCGATGGTCGAGGGCTCGCCGTGGACCGACATCCGCCTGCGCAAGGCGGCCAACCTGGCGATCGACCGCGATTCGATCGTCAAGCTGCTCAACGGCCTGGCCAAGCCCGCCTACGGCCAGGTCGACAGGACCAGCCCGTGGTTCGGCAAACCCACGTTCGAGATCAAGTACGCGCCCGACGAGGCGCGCAAGCTCACGGCCGCGGCGGGCTTCAGCAAGACGCAGCCGCTCAAGACCAAGTTTGTCGTCGCATCAGGCGGCAGCGGCCAGATGCTGTCGCTGCCGATGAACGAGGCCATCCAGGAGATGTTCAAGGAGGTCTATATCGACGTCGAGTTCAAGGTCGTCGAGCTCGAGGCGCTCTACACGGCGTGGCGCGCCGGCGCCAAGGCCGACATGAACAAGGACATCACGGCCAACAACATCGCCTATGTGACGTCCGATCCGTTCTATGCCTTCAACCGCTTCTTTGCGTCCAACCAGGTGGCGCCCGTCGGCGTCAACTGGAGCACCTACAAGAACGACGAGGTCGACAGACTGGTCGCGGAATCGCAGACCACCTTTGATGCCAGCAAGACCGACGCGATCATGGCCCGGATCCACGAGAAGGTCGTGGACGACGCCGTGCTGATCTGGGTCGTGCACGACAGCAACCCGCACGCCCTGTCGCCCAAGATCAAGTCCTACGTCCAGGCCCAGCACTGGTTCCAGGACCTGACGACGATCGGGGTTTAGCAGCCGATCTTCTTCGCGAGCTCGATGATCGTATCGCCGACGGCGTCCCAGTTGCCTTCGGCCTTGAAATCGCGTGTCTGCTTGGGACCGTGTTCATACGGACGATTGATGTAGCCCGTCGACAGGCCGCACTTCTGCGCCGCCGCGAGGTCGTTGTTGTGCGCGGCGCACAGCATCACCTGATGCGGCTTGAGATACATGCTGTCGACCACGCCGAGATAGGCTTCGGGATCGGGCTTGTAGTGGTGGAAGGTCTCGCCCGAGAAGCAGTGATCCCACGGGATGCCGGCGTTCTTGCCCATGTTGATCAGCAGCGCCACGTTGCCGTTGCTCAAGGTCGAGACGACGTACTTCTTCTTCATCATGCCGATGCCCTCGACCGAATCGGGCCACGGCCTGAGCTTGTGCCAGAGATGGGTGAATTCCCATGACCCTTCCTCGCCGGGATGCTTGAGACCGCGCTTCTTCAGCAGCATCTCGAAGGCTTCCTTGTGCAGGTCGTCGATACGCGTCCACGGCAGCTCGCCCTTGCGCACGCGCGCCATCTGCGGCTGGTAGAGGCCCCGCCAGTCGTCGGCGAAGCTGGTCCAGTCGGTGTCGAGGCCGTATTTCTTGCCCAGTGCGGGCAGGTCCGCGATCAGGCTGCCACGCCAGTCGACGACGGTGCCGAACACGTCGAAGATGCAGACCTTGAGGTCGGCGAGATCCTTGGGCATTAGGTTCCTCACATGGTTTGGAAACACAACACGGTAACCGGCACCGATGGCAAGCCGCGATGCGGCTGGGCCTCGGCTGACCCCCTGTACGAGAAATACCACGATACCGAATGGGGCAAGCCCCTCAAGGATGACAAGGCGCTGTTCGAGCTCCTGACGCTCGAGGGCTGCCAGGCCGGGCTGTCGTGGATTACCGTGCTCCGGAAGCGCGAACACTATCGCAAGGTCTACGACGGCTTCGATCCGAAGAAGATCGCGCGCTACACGCCGGCCAAACTGAAGAAGCTGCTCGAGGATCCCGGCATCATCCGCCACAAGGGCAAGATCGACGCCAGCGTGTCGAACGCCAAGGCGTATCTGGCGATGGTCGAGCGCGATGGGGCAGGCGCTTTCTCGAAGTTCCTGTGGAGCTTCGTCGGCGGCAAGCCGCAGAAGAAGCATCGCAAGAGCCTCAAGGAGGTGCCGGCGACATCGCCGGAGAGCGACGCCATGTCGAAGGCGCTGAAGAAGGCGGGCTTCAAGTTCGTCGGCACCACCATCTGCTATGCCTTCATGCAGGCGTCGGGCATGGTCGACGATCACATCGTCGGCTGCCACCGTCATAAGGCTTAGGGCCACAAGGAGTAACGAGTGAGCAAGCGTGTCTTCATCGGTGCCCTCGGTACCGAGACCAACCAGTTCGTGCCCTTTCCGACCGGCCTGCGCTCCTATCAGGAGCATGGCATCTGGCGCGGCGATGCGACGAAGCACGAACGCACCAACTTCACCGCGCCGCTGCACGTCTGGCGCAAGGATGCCGAGGCGCGCGGCTGGACAGTAATCGAGGGGCTGGCGACCTTTGCCGCCCCGTCGGGCACGACCGTGCGCAAGGTCTACGAGGACTTCCGCAACGAGATGCTGGCCGGCGTGAAGGCCGCGATGCCGCTCGACGCCGTGCTGATCAACGTGCACGGGGCCATGGTGGCCGACGGCTACGACGACTGCGAAGGCGATCTGCTGTCAAAGATACGTGCCATCGTCGGCCCGAAATGCGCGATCGGCGCGGAGTTCGACCTGCACTGCCACTTGAGCGCCCTGATGCTCGACAGCGCCGACGTGCTGGTCGGCTACAAGGAATATCCGCACACAGACACGATGGAGCGCGCGGCCGAGCTGTTCACCATCATCGCCGACACCGTCGACGGCAAGGTGAAGCCGGTGATGGCGCGCCACGACTGCCGCATGATCGCGCAGTACCGCACCTCCGTGCCGCCGATCAGCGAGTTCGTCGTGCGCATGAAGTCGCTCGAGGGCAAGGACGGCATCCTCTCGGTGTCGCTGAGCCACGGCTTCTCGTTCGCCGACGTGGAAGACGTCGGCACGCGCACCCTGGTCGTGGCCGATGGCGACAAGGCCAAGGCGGAGAAGCTTGCCAAACAGTTGGGCGACGAGCTGTGGGCCAACCGCGAGCGCTACGCCACCAAGTACCTGTCGATCGACGAGGCGATGGAGCGCGCGGCTTCGCACAACCAGGGCCCGCTGGTGCTGGCCGACCGCGCCGACAATCCCGGCTCGGGCGCGCCGGGCGATTCGACCTTTGTGCTGAAGGCGCTGGTGGAAAAGCAGATCGGCCCCGCGCTGTTCGGCGTGATGTGGGACCCGGCAGCCTTCCGCATCGCCGAGGAAGCGGGCGAGGGCGCGCGCCTCAGGATGCGCCTCGGCGGCAAGTCGGGCGCGGTCAGCGGCGATCCGATCGATTTGGACGTCACGGTGAAGAAGATCGCCCGCGGCGTTCGCCAGCCCTACGGGCCGGTGATGGTGCCGCTCGGCGACATGGCGCTCTTGTCATCGGAGCATGTCGACATCGCGATCTGCACTTTGCGCACCCAGACCTTCCACGCCGACGCCTTCAAGGCGGTCGGCGCCGATCCCGCCGACTACCGCGTCGTGGTCGTGAAGTCGGCGCAGCATTTCTACAATGGCTTCGTGGGGCTGGCGAAAGAGATCCTCTATGTCGCCTCGCCCGGCGCCGCCGATCCCGACGTCACGCGCTGGCCCTACACTAAGCGCAAGACACCGTTCTGGCCCAAGACCGCCGATCCCTGGAAGGACGCCTAGAGCAACGGCTCCAGCGCCTCGCGCGTGTCCTTGCCCGCGACCACGGGCACGACCTCGAACTCGGCGACTTCCTGCCAGTCGGCGATCCAGCGCTGGAACAGGGTGACGTCGTCGGTCTCCATGAGCTGGAAGCAGCGGCCGAGGTCCGCGGTCACGTAACTCGAGATGAATTTCAGCCCGTCCGGCAGCGCCCGCCCGGAGTCGCGCAGCTTGCGATAGACGGCCTTGCCGTCCTGATTCTTGAATTTCTCGATGACCATAAAGAGCATAGGCTGAAGGCTATCGTATCCGAGGGGAAATGGAATGAAGATCGCCATTGCCGGCGCCGCCGGCCGCATGGGCCAGATGCTGATCCGCGAGATCGAACGCACCCCGGGCGCGAGCCTGGCCGGTGCGCTGGAAGGGCCGGGCAGCAAGGCCGTCGGCAGCGAGACCGGCGGCGTGAAGATCACATCTGATCCGGCCGCCGCGGTCGGCGCGGCCAACGTGGTGATCGACTTCACCGTGCCGGCCGCCACCGTGGCGCACGCCCAGGTCTGCGCCGACAAGGGCGTGTCGATGGTGATCGGCACGACCGGCCTCGATCCCGACCAGACCAAGGCGATCCACGAGGCGGCGAAGAAGGTGCCGATCCTGTGGGCCGCCAACATGTCGCTCGGCGTCAACGTGCTGCTGGCGCTGATCGAGAAGACGGCATCGATGCTCGATCCCGCCTACGACATCGAGATCCTGGAGATGCACCACCGCCACAAGATCGACGCGCCCTCGGGCACCGCGCTGGCGCTCGGCCGCGCCGCTGCGGCCGGCCGCAAAGTCAAGCTCGAGGAGGTCTGGCGCAAGAGCCGCGACGGCCACACCGGCGCGCGTCCGGCCGGCGAGATCGGCTTTGCAACGCTGCGTGGCGGTGAAGAGGTGGGCGTACACACCGTGATGTTTGCAGCAGCCGGCGAGCGGCTGGAACTCAGCCACCGCTCGTTCAGCCGCGAGACCTATGCCTCGGGCGCGGTCCGCGCCGCACTGTGGCTCGAGGGCAGGAAGCCCGGCCTCTACGGCATGAAGGACGTGCTGGGCCTGTGAGGCGGCGGACGCTTCTCGGCGGGTTCGCGGCGACAATCCCGACGGCGGCGTACGCGCAGCCGAAAGAGACTCCCGTTATCGGCTTCGTCGGCACGAGTTCGCCCGCGCCGAACATGGCGTTCGTCGCCCAGTTTCGCCGCGGCCTGGCCGAGGGTGGCTACGAAGAGGGCAAGACCGTCGCCGTCGAGTATCGCTGGGCCGAGGGCCACTATGAGCGGCTGCCCGTGCTGGCCGCCGAGCTGGTCGCCCGCAAGGTCGACGTCATCGTTTCCCAGGGCGGGTCGACACCGGCCGCCGACGCCATGAAGGCCACGCGCTCGATCCCGATCGTCTTCATCACCGGCGGCGATCCCATCGCCGACGGGCTGGTGACCAATCTTGCGCGGCCAACGGCCAACGTCACGGGCGTCACCTGGATCTCCGGCAATCTCGGCCCCAAGCGCCTCGAACTGCTGCGCGCGCTCGCCCCGCACGCCAAGACATTCGCCCTGATGGTGAATCCCGAAGCGATCGAGACCGAGCGCACCACCCGCGAAGCGCAGGACGCGGCGCGGGCGAGCGGCGTCGATCTGCATCTACTCCAGGCGCGCAACGACGCCGAGATCGAGCAGGCCATCGCCGCCACGGCACAAGCGCGCGACGGCGGCATGGTGGTCGGCGTGGATGCGTATTTCGGCGGACGGCGCCAGCTCATCGCCGCAGCGGCGGCTAAGTACGGCGTTCCCACGATGGGCGGCTTCCGGGAATATGCTGTCGACGGCTGCCTGATGAGCTACGGGCCAAGCCTCGCGGACACCTTCCGGCAGGGCGGCCTCTACGCCGCGAAGGTCCTGAAGGGCGCCAGGCCCGCCGATCTCCCGGTGCAACAGCCGACCGTCTTCGAGATGGTGATCAATCAGAAGACGGCGAAGGCGATCGGCCTCACGGTCCCGGCATCGCTGCTCGCGCGCGCCGACGAAGTGATCGAGTAGCGCTAGCTCCGGTCGTGGTCCCAGGGATGCTCGAAGCTCGGCGAGCGCATCTCGGCGAGCGCGGCCTTGAGCTGGCCGGCCACCTGCTGGCGTTGGTCGGGCGACAGGAAGCGGCCGATCATCACCCGCTGGCCGCGCGAGGTGAGCGCCAGCCGCTTCTCCTCGTCGAGCTCGATCTTCAACCAATAGGCGTCGAGCCGGTGCTCCTCGCGCTCGCCGTCTGGCGACTTGCGGTCGACGATCAGCTCGCGGTCGGTCAGCACCAAGGTCTCGCTGCGCCGCGCGTCGAGATAGCTGCGCTTGAACATGTACCAGAGCAAGAAGACGTCGAGGCCCATGAAGCCCATGACCGGCCAGGCGCCGAGCAGGTACATCGGCACGCCGATCAGGAGATTGGCCGCCACCGCGCCGCGGATCAGCCATTTGAAGCCTTCCGGCGACAGGCTCCGGTGCGGGCTGAGCGAGGTGGCGAAATGAACCGCCGGGACGGGTTCATCGGACATGGTAAGAAGCTATATGGCCCTGATGAAGACCGCCGTCATCCCCGAGTTCTTCGCCCGCCTCAAGAAGGCGATGCCCGAGCCCGAAACCGAGCTGGAATACGACAATGTCTATCAGCTGCTGGTGGCCGTGGTGCTGTCGGCGCAAGCCACCGATGTCGGCGTCAACCGCGCGACGGGGCCCCTGTTCGAGTTCATCAAGACGCCACAGCAGATGGTCGCACTCGGCGAGAAGAAACTGATCGACCACATCAAGACCATCGGGCTGTTCCGGACCAAGGCCAAGAACGTGATCGCGCTCAGCCACCTGCTGATCGAGCGGCATGGCGGCGAGGTGCCCAAGACCCACGAGGAACTACAGGCGCTGCCCGGCGTCGGCCGCAAGACCGCCAACGTGGTGATGAACGTGGCCTATGGCGAGGCGACCATCGCCGTCGACACGCACATCTTCCGCGTCGGCAACCGCACGGGACTGGCGCCGGGCAAGAACCCGCTGCAGGTCGAGCTGAAGCTGCTGAAGCGCGTGCCCGAGGAGTATCGCCTGCACGCCCATCACTGGCTGATCCTGCACGGCCGCTACACCTGTAAGGCGCGCAAGCCGGAATGCCCCAAGTGCGTCGTGAGCGACCTCTGCACCTTCAAGGGCAAGACCGTCGCGGCATAGTCCGCGACCTCACGCCCGCTCCTCGCGGACCCGCGTGAACAGCACGAAGCCGATCACCAGGAAGACCAGCACGCAGGCGACGCCCAGGCGATTGGACTGGGTCGCCGCCGTCAGGATGCCGATTGCGAGTGGCGCCATCCAGGCAGTAGCGCGGCCGGAGAGCGCGAACAGGCCGTAGAACTCGCCGCTCATGCCCGCGGGCGCGAGGCGGCCCACGAGCGTGCGGCTCGCGGCCTGCATCGGGCCCATGCAGAAGCCCAGCAGCAGCGCGAAGGCCATGAAGACCAGCTCCTGCGTCGAGCCGAACAGGCCGCGCGTGGGCTCGAGCGGGGCTGCCGGCACGAAGAACAACACGCGGTCGGCCGTCACGCCGACGATGCCGAGCGTCGCCACGATCACGCCCGCAATGGCGAGCTGGACGGTGGGCTTGCTGCCGATCAGGTCGTCGAGCTTGCCGCCCAGGAAGGCGCCGGGGATGGCGAACACGGTGAGGATGATGCCGAAGATGCCGAGCGTCGTTGTGGTCCAGCCGAAGGTCGCCGAGGCATAGACGCCGCCGAAGGCGATGATGGCGGCGAGGCCGTCGTTGTAGAACATGAAGGCCAGCAGGAAGGTCAGCATGTTGCGGTGCTGGCCAAGCTTGCGCACCGTGGCCAGCAGCGAGCGGCCGCCCTGGCGCGCGGCTTCGAGCGCGCTCAGCTGCTTGGGCGCGTGGTCCGGCGTGAACAGGAACATCGGCAGCACGAAGACCAGCAGCCAGATCGACGAGGCGGGCCCGGTCAGTCGCTCGAGCGTGAAGGCCGGATCGGCGCCGCGCGTGAACTGAAAGGCCAGCACGACGAACAGCGCGATCAGCCCGCCGACATAGCCCAGCCCCCAGCCGAAGCCGGACAGCCAGCCGATGCGCTCGGGCCGCACGATGTTGGGCAGCTGCGCGTTGTTGAACACGATCGACATTTCCGCGCCCACGGTCGCGGCGATCACCGCCCAGCCGATCGGCCCGGCAAGATCGGGCCGGTGCGGATAGGCCCACCACAGGCAGGCGCAGCCCGCGAACAGCAGGAGCTGGAAGGCGAATACGTAGGGTTTGCGCCGCCCGCCCGCATCGGCCATGGCGCCGAGGAACGGGCTCAGCACCGCGATGATGATGCCCGACACCGATTGCGTGAACGCCCAGGCGGTCTGGCCCGCCACCGGATCGCCGATCATCACGTTGGCGAAGTAGGGCGCGAAGATGAACGTCGTCACCACCGTGAAGAACGGCTGGTTCGCCCAATCGAACAACGCCCAGCTGAACTGGCCCAGCTTTGACGCTTCCTTTACCGAACTCATGCCGCGACGCGTTTCTGCAACTGCCAGATGGCGTCGCGATTGGTGGGCGAGAAGACCTTGTTCACGGCGTCGCGCCACGGCAGCCAGAGCTGGGCGGTGTGCTCGGCCGGATCGAGCGTCGCGACCGTGATCTGCGGGACGAGGAAGCCGAACACATGCTCGACGTTGTGCGTCACCTCGGGCGCATAGCGGGCGCGCCACTGCGGCCAGATTTCATAGCGATTCCGCAGCCGCCAGTCGGTCAGGGTGCCGGCCGAAAGACCTGTCTCCTCGAGCAGCTCGCGCCGGGCAGTGGCCGCCAGGTCGGCATCCTCCGGCTCGCGCGAGCCGGTCACGGACTGCCACATGCCGCCTTTACCTGCCCGTTCCAGCAACAGAATCTGGAGGTCGGCCGTATGGACCACCACCAGCACGGATTCGGGGATCTTGAACGCCATTGCCTCAAGCATAGCGCCCGAATAAGGTCCCGCGACCTTTTTTGAGGGATCCATGAGCAAGCAGCTTCAAGCCACCATCGACGCCGCCTGGGAAAAGCGCGACGGCATCAACAGCGCCACCAAGGGCGAGGTCCGCGACGCGGTCGAGGCGGCGATCGCCGGCCTCGACGACGGCAGCTTCCGCACCGCCGAGAAGTTCGGCGACGAGTGGGTGGTGAACCAGTGGCTGAAGAAGGCCGTGCTGCTCTCCTTCCGGCTCACCGATTCGGTGCCGATGGACGGCGGCGCGTCGTTCCCCGGCATGGGCGCCGCCCCATGGTTCGACAAGGTGCCGCTCAAGACCACCGGCTGGGACGCCGCGAAGTTCGCCAAGGCGGGCTTCCGCGCCGTGCCAGGCTCGGTCGTGCGTCGCGGCTCCTACATCGCGCCATCGGTCGTGCTGATGCCGTCCTTCGTCAACCTCGGCGCCTATGTCGACACGGGCACCATGGTCGACACCTGGGCGACGGTCGGCTCCTGCGCGCAGATCGGCAAGAATTGTCACCTCTCCGGCGGCGTCGGCATCGGCGGCGTGCTCGAGCCGCTGCAGGCCAACCCGGTGATCATCGAGGACAACTGCTTCATCGGCGCGCGCTCGGAAGTCGTCGAGGGCGTGATCGTCGGCACCGGCTCGGTGCTGTCGATGGGCGTGTTCATTTCGGCGAACACGCGGATCGTCGATCGCGAGACGGGACAATTCCATGTCGGCAAGGTGCCGCCCTATTCCGTGGTCCATCCCGGCACCATGGGCGGCGGCCCCGACCGGCCCGCGCGCTACTGCGTGATCATCACCAAGACCGTCGACGAGCGTACGCGCTCGAAGACCTCGATCAACGAACTGCTGCGCGACTAGAAAATTTCGTCCTCGCGAGGATTCGCCTGAAACGCCGGTCCTGCTGGCTTTTCGCCCGATCCTCGCGAGCCCTCGCGAGTGGCTCGCGAGCGGGTGCAGTACGGTGCATGCACGTGCGTTGCGGTGCGCGCCATTAAATAAATGGAAAAATAATGGAGCGACCCGCCCGGCCTCATCCTGAGGAGCGGCCCGAAGGGTCGCGTCTCGAAGGAGGATGAGGCCAGTTGGTGTTGTGTGCGCAGACGACATCGCGCGATTCTAAGCGCGTTGGCCCGAATCCCCCAATACGGTCGTTATATCCGACTTAAGCCTGATTTTGCTGAGCTTTTGGAACGTCCCGCCGCGCGAAACGGTGCCGGTGTTCGACGGTCGCATTGCCTCTAAGCTGAAAAAAAGCGGGAAGGAAATGGATCAATGACGACACGCCGGCAGGTCCTGGGCCTTGTCCCGTTGGTCGGGGCCGCGATCGCCGCCTCGCCCAGCATCGCGCGGAGCCAGTCATGGCCCACACGCCCGATACGCATGATCATCCCCTACGCGCCCGGCGGCGCGACCGACATCGTGGGACGTCTCGTCGGCGCGGCGATCGGCACCGAGTTCGGCCAGGCGACGGTGGTCGACAACCGCTCGGGCGGCAGCGGCAACATCGGCATGGAACAGGCGGCCCTGGTGGCGCCGGACGGCTACACGCTCGTCGTCTCGACCATCGCGCAGGCCATGAACATGACGCTCTTCACCAAGCGCGGCTACGATCTCGATGCGAGCTTCGCCCCCGTGGCGCTGCTGTCCTACTATGCCTTCATCCTCGCCGTGAACGCCGACCTGCCGGTGAAATCCCTGGACGAGCTGACCGCGCTCGCGCGCAAGCGGCCGCTCAATTACGCCACCTCGGGCAACGGCGGCGCCCCGCACATCGGCACATCGCTGTTGTGCAACCTGGCGAACATCCAAATGACGCACGTGCCCTATCGCGGGAGCGCGCCGGCCGTGGCCGACGTGATCTCCGGCGCCTGCCAGCTCACCATGGACAGCCCTCCGAGCCTCCTGCCCCACATTCGCTCCGGCAAATTGCGCGCGATCGCCGTCACGAGCCTGCAGCGCACTTCCGACCTGCCGGACGTCCCGACGGTGGCGGAGTCCGGCTTGCCGGGCTTCGAGGTGCTGGGCTGGAACACGCTGCTGGCGCCAGCCGGCACGCCGCCCGCGATCCTCGACAGACTGCACGACTCCACGGCACGCGCACTCGCTCAGCCGCAGATGAAGGAACGCCTCGACCAGCTGGGCGCAAGCACGCGGCCGATGTCGCGCGACGAGGTCGGCGCGTTCCTCCGCGGCGAGGTGGCGAAGTGGGGACCGGCAGTGCTGAAGAGCGGCGCGCAGATCGATTGAGTTGGCGGTTGATCACCCCTTGTGGCGCGCCCACTCCGGGCGTTCCTTGATGTGCTTGGCTTCCTTGCCGACGATCTTTGCGACCCGTTCGGGGGCGAAGCCGATCTCCAGGAGAGCGATGCTCGTGTTGGCGACCTCGCGATACTCGGTGATCAGCCCCTCGCGCAGCTGCATGATCGCCACGCCGTCGAAACCGACCCGCTTGCCGTTGGCCTCGGGCAGGGTCGAGACGTAGCTGAAGGTGTAATAGGTGTAGAGGGTCCGGCCGTCGCTGACCGGCCGGAACATCTCCCAGCGGAAGTCACGCGCGGTGCGGTGGAACCAGTCGTCGATCATTTCGGCGATCTTCACGCGCCCCTTGAACGGCCCGTAGAACACGTCGTGATAGACGCCGTCCTCGGCGAACAGGGCGGCGAAAGCCTTGCCGTCGCGGCGTTCGACGGCGGCGCAGAATTGCTTCACCAGAGCCGATACATCCATCGTTATTCCTCCC
>FTCZ01000702.1_pt1 | contig 15978 bp, 14 predicted proteins | sample 1658871 | NCBI WGS metagenome assembly FTCZ01 (sample SAMEA3914864, study PRJEB12502) | metagenome | biome: forest; material: soil | place: USA | collected 2012-03-12 | depth 0.3 m
CGAATCGCCGGCTCCAGCCGCTCATCGACCTCGGCGAGATAGCGGAGCTCGGGCGCATAGATCAGGTCCGGCACATAGCCGACGAGGCGGTGCCCGGTGAGCTCGTCGATGCTCCCGATCGGGCCCATGCGATCGAGATAATCGCGCGCCGCATAGACACCGAGCCGGTAGTCGGTGAGCTTGGCCGCGATCAGTGGGCCGCCGCGCGGCCGGGCAAGCATGATCGCGATGTCCGCCTCGCGGCGCGACGGATTGAGGAAGCCGGTCGACGCGATCAGGTCCACCCCCACCCCCGGATAGAGCGCCGCGAACCCCGCCAGTCGCTCGGCGACGAAGCCGGTGCCGAACCCTTCCGACACGCTCAGACGGATCGTGCCGCCCAGCGCCGCCCCCTCCTCCGCGCGCTGTTGCACGGCACGCGCGCCGGCCTCCATCGCCTCGGCATGGGCGAGCAGGCGGTGGCCACCTTCGGTCAGGCTCTGCCCGGTCGGCCCATGCTCGAACAGGGTGGTGGCGAGCGCCGCTTCCAGCCGTTGAATGCGCCGCGCCACGGTGGTCGCGTCCTGCCCGGCCGCGCGTGCCGCCGCCGCCAGCGTGCCCGAGCGCACCAGCGCGAGGAAGATCCGCATGTCGTCCCAGTTCATCGCGCCCATCGACCACCCTGCATATTCGCAGCCCCGGTTTGCACAATGGCGGCCTTGCCTGCGGGACTGCATAGGCCGATGCTGAACGAAACCACAAGCAGGAGCAGGATGGTGCTGGACGTCGGCCATGTCATTGCCGGGGGTGCTTCGGATGAAGCCGCCCGCTACGGCGATATCTTCGATCCCAATTCGGGCAAGGTGCAGAAGCGTGTGGCGCTGGGCACCGCCGCCGATCTCGACCGCGCCGTCGCCGCCGCGCAGGCCGCCCAGCCCGGCTGGGCCGCGACCAACCCGCAGCGCCGCGCCCGCGTGATGTTCAAATTCAAGGAACTGGTCGAGGCGAACATGGAGGAGCTGGCGCACACGCTGGCCTCCGAACATGGTAAGGTGATCGCCGACGCCAAGGGGGATATCCAGCGCGGCCTCGACGTGATCGAGTTCTGCTGCGGCATCCCCCACGCGCTGAAGGGCGAGTTCACGCTGGGCGCCGGCCCCGGCATCGACGTCTGGTCTATGCGCCAACCGCTCGGCATCGGGGCGGGCATCACGCCGTTCAACTTCCCGGCGATGATCCCAATGTGGATGTTTGGCGTCGCTATTGCGGTCGGCAATGCCTTCATCCTGAAGCCGTCGGAGCGCGATCCCTCGGTGCCCGTGCGTCTCGCAGAACTGATGCGCGAGGCGGGGCTACCGGAGGGCATTCTCCAGGTTCTCCACGGCGACAAGGAAATGGTCGACGCGATCCTCGACCATCCGGCGATCTCGGCGGTGAGCTTCGTCGGCTCGTCCGACATCGCGCACTATGTTTATTCGCGCGGCGTCGCGGCGGGCAAGCGCGTGCAGGCGATGGGCGGCGCCAAGAACCATGGCATCGTCATGCCCGACGCCGATCTCGATCAGGTGGTGAACGACCTCACCGGCGCCGCCTTCGGCTCGGCGGGCGAGCGCTGCATGGCACTGCCAGTGGTGGTGCCGGTCGGCGAGGAAACCGCCGACCGTCTGCGCGCGAAGCTGATCCCGGCGATCAACGCGCTCCGCGTTGGCGTCTCGACCGACCCCGAGGCGCATTACGGCCCGGTCGTCAACGCCGCGCACAAGGCGAAGGTCGAGAACTACATCCAGATGGGCGTCGACGAGGGCGCCGAGTTGGTGGTCGACGGCCGCGGCTTCACGCTCCAGGGGCATGAGGAAGGCTTCTTCGTCGGCCCGACGCTGTTCGATCGCGTCACGACGAAGATGAAGACCTATCAGGAGGAGATCTTCGGCCCGGTCCTCCAGATCGTACGCGCGCATGATTTCGAGGACGCGCTGCGCCTCCCCTCCGAGCATCAATATGGCAACGGCGTCGCGATCTTCACCCGCAACGGTCACGCCGCGCGCGAGTTCGCCAGCCGCGTCAACGTCGGCATGGTCGGCATCAACGTGCCGATCCCGGTGCCCGTCGCCTACCACACCTTCGGCGGCTGGAAGCGCTCGGCCTTTGGAGACACCAACCAGCACGGCATGGAAGGCGTGAAGTTCTGGACCAAGGTCAAGACTGTCACCGGCCGCTGGCCAGACGGTTCGGCCACCGGCGACAACGCCTTCGTCATCCCGACGATGGGCTGATCCTCCGTCCTCCCCCGGTCCCACCGGGGGAGGACATCCGCCGCAGGGCGGTGGAGAGGCCCTTTTCGGGACGCGCAGCCTTTCCTCGGCCGTGCCGGCCCCCTCCCCGTTACGCGGCGGATTCTGCTAGGGCCTCTTCATGACCCAGTTCGACCTCACCGACGACCAGCGCGAGATCCAGGAACTCGCCCGCCGCTTCACCGCGGACGCCATCACCCCGCACGCCGCCGAGTGGGACGAGAAGCACGTCTTCCCGCGCGCCACCGTGAAGGCTGCCGCCGAATTGGGCTTCGGCTCCATCTATGTGTCGGAAGAATCGGGTGGCATCGGCCTGGGCCGGCTGGAGGCCGCGCTGATCATGGAGGCGATGGCCTATGGTTGCCCCTCCACCTCCGCCTTCATCTCCATCCACAACATGGCGACCTGGATGATCGACCGCTTTGGCGGTGAGGCGGTGAAGGCCAAATATCTGCCCGATCTCGTCGCCTGCGACCGGATCGCCTCTTATTGCCTGACCGAGCCCGGCTCCGGTTCCGACGCCGCCGCGCTCAAGACCAAGGCGGTGAAGGACGGCGACCATTATATCGTCACCGGCTCCAAGGCGTTCATCTCGGGTGGCGGCGAGAACGAGGTCTATGTCGTCATGGTCCGCTCCGGACAGGACGGCCCCAAGGGCATCTCCTGCCTCGTGATCGAGAAGGACATGGACGGCGTCAGCTTTGGCGCGCAGGAGAAGAAGCTCGGCTGGCGCTCCCAGCCGACCGCCCAGGTCAATTTCGACGGCGTGCGCGTACCGGTCGAGAATTTGGTCGGGCAGGAAGGCGATGGCTTCAAGATTGCGATGGCGGGCCTCGACGGCGGCCGCATCAACATCGGCGCCTGCTCGCTTGGCGGCGCGCAGCGTGCGCTCGATGAGGCGCAGCGCTACACCTCCGAGCGGCGCCAGTTCGGCACCCGCATCATAGACTTCCAGAACACCCAGTTCGGTCTCGCCGACATGGCGACCGAGCTCGAGGCGGCGCGCGCGCTGCTCTACATAGCGGCTGCCAAGGTGACGACAGGCGCCCACGACAAGACCAAGTTCGCCGCGATGGCCAAGCGCCTCGCCACGGACACCGGATCGACGGTGGTCGACCGCGCGCTCCAGATGCACGGCGGCTACGGTTATCTGCAGGACTATCCGATCGAGCGGATCTGGCGCGACCTTCGCGTCCACCGCATCCTCGAAGGCACCAACGAGATCATGCGCATGATCGTCGCCAGGGAGATAATGAAACAATGAGCGCCTATGAAACGATCATCGTCGAGAAGCACGATGCCGTCACCGTCCTCCGCCTTAACCGGCCGCAGGCGCTCAACGCGCTGAATTCGCAAGTGCTGAAGGACATGGTTGCCGCCGCCCGCGCCTATGATGCCGATCCCAGCCAGCTCTGCATGGTGGTGACGGGCAGCGAGAAGGCGTTCGCGGCCGGCGCCGACATCAAGGAGATGGAGTCGGAAGGCTTCGCCCACATGTACGGCACCAACTTCTTCGCTGGCTGGGAGGACTTCACCCGCACGCGCAAGCCGATCATCGCGGCGGTCGCTGGCTATGCCCTGGGCGGCGGCTGCGAGGTGGCGATGATGTGCGATTTCATCATCGCCGCCGACACCGCCAAATTCGGTCAGCCCGAGATCAAGCTCGGCGTCGGCCCCGGTATGGGCGGATCGCAGCGCCTCACCCGCGCGGTGGGCAAGGCCAAGGCAATGGACATGTGCCTCACGGGCCGCATGATGGACGCTGCGGAGGCTGAGCGCTCGGGCCTCGTCACGCGCGTGGTGCCGGCAGCCGAACTGATCGACGAGGCGATGAAGACGGCCAAGTCGATCGCTTCGATGCCGCCGCTCGCCGCCATGGCGAACAAGGAGATGGTCAACGCCGCGTTCGAGACCGGTCTCGGGCAGGGCATCCTGTTCGAGCGGCGCCTGTTCAATGGCCTGTGCGCCACCGACGACAAGGCCGAGGGCATGAAGGCGTTCGTCGAGAAACGTCCGGGCGTCTGGACCGGCAAGTAAACCAAGAACAGCGGTCATCCTGACGAGCTCGGGTCCACTCAGGCACCACGCGCCCTTTGGCGCTGCGTCGATGGATTCCGACTCCCGTCTGAATGACAACGGAAGAGAGAGGATAACGGAATGGCACGGATCGGCTTCGTCGGGCTCGGCAATATGGGCGGCGGCATGGCACTCAACCTCGTCAAGGGAGGCCACGAGGTCGTCGCCTTCGATCTCGCCGAGGCGGCGCTGCAGCGGGCGCGCGAGGGCGGCTGCGCTACCGCGAAGACGGCGGCCGAGGCCGGCGCAGACGCCGACGCGGTCGTGACCATGCTACCCGCCGGCAAGCATGTCGCGAGCGTCTATGAGGAGCAGATCTTCGGCGCGGTGAAGCAAGGCACGCTGCTGATCGACTGCTCGACGATTGACGTCGCGACCGCGCGCACGGTCGCCCAGAAGGCCGCCGAGAATGGGCTGGAGATGGTCGACGCTCCCGTCTCGGGCGGCATAGCGGCGGCGAACGGCGGCACGCTTACCTTCATGGTAGGTGGCACCCGCGATGCCTTCGCCAAGGCCGAATCGATCCTCCAGAAGATGGGCAAGGCTGTGATCCACGCCGGCGATGCAGGCGCGGGCCAAGCCGCCAAAATCTGCAACAACATGATCCTCGGCGCGACAATGGTCGCCACCTGCGAGGCGCTGGCGCTGGCTGGGCGGCTCGGCCTCGACGCGCAGACCTTCTACGACATCGCGTCGAAGGCTTCGGGCCAGAGCTGGTCGCTGACGAGTTATTGCCCGTTGCCCGGCGTCGGCCCTGAGACCCCCGCTGATCGCGGCTACGAAGGCGGCTTCGCGGCCGCGTTGATGCTGAAAGATCTCAAGCTCGCCATGGCTGCGGCGCAGGGTGTCGACGCCTCCGTACCGATGGGGGCGGCCGCCGAGGCCCTTTATCAGGCCTTCACCAATTCGGGCGGCGGCCACAAGGATTTCTCCGGCATCATCGCCCTGTTGGACGGCAAGCAGCCGGGCTGAGCCTGGCTTCCGTCGACGCCGAAACATTCGGAAATTCGGCCGACAGATCGCCCTGCCAAATCGCCGCCGACAGGAGGTGGCGATGATGGTCAAAATGACGCGAGTGGAACGTTGCCGGGCCGGGCGTCATACGCCCGCCCCCACGCGCCGGCAGAATGATGGAGACGTCGATCGCGGCGTCTGCCGCTATTGCCGGCGCCCGATCATGCGGACGCAGGCGACGCGCATCTGGTTTCTGGCCACGATGCTGGCCTGATCGACCCGGCAGCGGTGATCAGCCGCCGTAGCCGCCGCCTCCCCCGAAGCCACCCCCGCCGCCGCCGTGGCCGCCCCGGCCATGATGGCCGCCACCGCCTACACCGCCGCCACGCCCGCCATATCCGCCCTGGCGCCCGGTGTGGACGTCGAGCTTGGGCAGCTCGTCACGCGTCAGCACGCCGTCGCCATTGGCATCGAGCATCCGGAAGCGCTTGGTTGCGGCCAACTGGAACTCCTGCTTCGAAATGCCGCGATCGAAATTTGTGTCCGCCGACACCACTGGCTCGGGCATGTCGAGGAAGCCGTAGCGCCCGGCGCCTAGCCGGGTCGGATAAGGTGGTGGTGTGACGCTGCCGTCGTCGTTGGTCTTGGCGAGTGAGGGGTTGCCATAGGTGCTGAGCACCCGAATCTCGGGCGCCACATCGCTCTCATAATGACTGATCTCGTCGGGGCCGATCTCACCGTCATGATCGGTGTCGAGGGTCGCGAAGAATCGCAGCGCGTCGGCCTCGAATTCCTCGGGTGTGATGCGGTTGTCATGGTTGGCGTCCGCCTTGCGGAACCATTCCTCGGCGCCGGACACACCGTCCGCACCGCGGAAGGGCTCGCCCATCGGGCTGATGAAGATATGCCCACCACCCAACGGGGTTACGGCAGGGGTTACGGCAGGGGTTGCGGCCGGAGCGGCAGCATCGGTCTGAGCCACAGGCGGCGGCGCAGAAGGCGCTGCGGGCGGTGCCGCAAAGGCCGCCCCGCCGGCCAGCAACCATGCACCGAGCGACAACCCCGCGATCCGCATTATCTGATTCCCCAAACCTTTGCTTCAGCCGATAGCGCTCCTGCGACCTCTGTCAAAGCGGTAGCATCACGCGGACCAGAAGGCCGCCTTCCGCGCGGTTGAGTAGAGTCACGTCGCCGCCATGCGCGCGCGCCACCGCCCGCGCGCTGGCAAGCCCGAGCCCGCTGCCCCCCGTCTCCCGATTGCGCGAAGGTTCGGCCCGAAAGAAGGGCTCGAATACTCGCTCCAACAGCTCCTCGGGCAAGCCCGGGCCATTGTCCGCCACCTCGATGAACGCCTGACAATCGGCCTGGGCGATTCGCACGCGAGCCTCGCCGGCATAGGCGAGTGCATTGATAATCAGGTTAGAGAGCATCGCCTTCAGCCCCGCGACGTCAGCGTTGATCACGACATCCTCGCCGGGTTCCACCGTAACGTCCTTGCCCATGTCGGCCATCCCGTCGGCCACGCTCTCAGTCAGCGCGCGCAGACTCAGCCGCTGCCGGCGGGGAGGACGGCCGGTGTCCCGCACGAAGGCGAGCGCGGAGGCAATCATCTCCTTCATCTCGGCGATGTCGGCTTCCATTGCGGCGCGTTCCACCGGCGCCACCTTCTCCACCCTCAGTGCGAGACGCATCAGCGGGGTGCGCAGATCGTGCGCCATCGCCGCCGCCATCGTCACGCGATCCTCGACATAGCGGCCGATGCGCGCCTGCATCCGGTTGAAGGCGGCGGCCGCCAGCGCCACCTCGGGCGGCCCGTCGAGCGGCAGCGGCGGCGCGCGCGGATCGCGACCGAGCCGCTCGGCCGCCTCGGCGAACAGGCCGATCGGCTTGGCGAGACGCCGCGACACCAGCCAGGCGAAGGGCATGGCGGCGATCAGCGAGCCCAGTAGCCACAACAGGATCCTGAGATGCCAGGGCTCGATACCATGGCGCGCCGGCCGCACGATCCGCCATTGCCCGTCGGCCATGCGATAGGCGACGGTGAAACGACCGAACAGAATCTCGCCGGGCTCGCCGTGCAGGCGCGGGAAGCGGTGCGGCACCGGCGGCCCGAGAAACAGTGGCGGCCGCTCGAAATCGACATGAACGTCGTCGATCGATGTCCCCAACCGGGTCGCCAGCCGCTGCCGGACCCGCTCGACATGCGGATCGCCGGGATCGGGCGGCGGTGCCCAGGCGATCGACACGCGATAGGCATCACCCCCCGGAGTGTCGCCGTGCAACACCTGCGCCACCTCGGCGATCGGATAGAGGCGCGGCGTCGGCGGCGGCACAGCCAGTAGCATCGCGAAGTCAAGCGCCTGCGCACCGAGCACGGCCAGCAGCACCACCGCGAAGATGCGCAGGAAAAGTGGCAGCCGGTGATCCGGCGGAATAGCCTTCACGCGGTCGTCACCTTGGGTACGAACAGATAGCCTTCGTTGCGTACGGTGCGGATTAGATCACTGTCGCCGGCGCGCAGCTTGCGGCGGAGCCGGCTCACCTGCACGTCGATGGCACGGTCGAAGGCATCGGAATCCGGGCCGCGCGCGGCATGCAGCAACTCCTCGCGGGTAAGTACTCGGCGCGGCCGCTCGACGAACACACGCAGCACCGCGAACTCGCCGTCGGAGAGGTGGACGAGTACGCCCTCTGGATCGAACAGCTCGTGGCTGTCGAGGTCCATCCGCCAGCCGAGAAAGGAGAAGCCGCGCCGCGCTTCGGGCTCGGGCGCGCTTCGGCGACGCAGCAACGCGCGGACATGGGCGAGTATTTCGCGCGGGGAACAGGGCTTGGCGAGATAATGGTCGGCGCCAAGCTCCAGCCCGACGATGCGATCCTGCTCGTCGCCAAGCGCGGAGAGCAGGATCACCGGCGGCCCGCCCGCCTGCACCAGTCGCCGGCATGCGCTGAGCCCGTCCTCGCCCGGCATCATTACGTCGAGGATGACAAGGTCCACCCCACCGCGCGCCAGCACGCGCTCCATCTCCGGAACGCCCGACGCCGTCGTCACCCGATAGCCATAGGCACCCAGCCGCTCGGCCAGCAGCAGCCGGATACCGACATCATCGTCGACCACCAGCAGGTGGGCGATGGACTCGGGTGCCCGGTCGAGAGAAGATGCAGTCATGGTCATGCTCCGGCGATGCCCCGTCGATATGTGCGGGGGATTTCGGACGTGCCAAGTGCTGACATTCGGCCGACACAATCCGGGGTGAGCTGGCTGCGTCAACATTTTCCGGGGAGACGCCAATGCGCAAGATGATCCTGTTCGCCCTCATGGCTAGTGCGGCTACCGCCACGCTCGCCGCCGATGCCGCTCCACAGGGGCAGCCGCCGCAAGGCCGCTGGGCCCGACCCGACCTCACCCAGATGCGGGCGCGCCATGCCGACGACGTGGCGCTGCTGATCGGCCTGCGCCCTGACCAGCGGCCGGCGCTCGACGTCTTCCTCGCTACCATCATGCCGTCGCACGGCGACTGGGGTCGCGATGGGGATCAGAAACCGATGGGCGACGCGGCCACGCCGCCCGTCAACGAAGGCACGCTCGCCCGGCTCGACCGGATGTCGGCGCATGTCGATCGCGCTAATGCCGAGGCCAAGCAGCGTATCGAGGCGACCCGCAAATTCTATGCAGGCCTCACGCCCGATCAGCAGCGCCGTTTCGATGCGCTCGAACGGCTGCACCATGGCGCGATGCATGGTCGCATGATGGAGCATGGCCATCATGGGCCGGATCGCGATGCGCCGCCGCCTCCGCCGGCGGGCTGAGCCCTCAGGCGTCGGTCAGCCGTCCGGCCGGAGGCGGTAACCGACGCCGAGCTCGTTGACGATCAGCGCCGGGCGCGCGGGGTCCGCCTCCAGCTTCTGGCGGAGGTTGCGCACGACGATCCGCAAATATTCCACCCGATCGGCCTGCCCAGGGCCCCACACCTCGCGCAGGATCTGGGAATGGCTCAGCACGCGGTCGGGCTTGGCCGCAAGCAGAGCCAGCACTCCATACTCCTTGGGCGCAAGATGAACCTCGGTTCCGGCGCGGGTGACCCGGCGATGATCGAGGTCGATCGCCACATCGCCCGCCTCGACACGGTGCGTCGCCCCCTGCTGATCGAGCCGGTGGCGGAGCGCGGCGCGGATGCGGGCCAGCAGCTCCTCGGTGTCAAACGGCTTCACCAGGTAGTCGTCGGCGCCGAGATCGAGCGCCGCGACTTTCTCCGACGTCGCTTCGCGCGCTGAGACGACGATCAGCGTCGCCTCCGCCCCGCGCTTTAGGAGCTGAACCAGCTCCAGCCCGTCGCGGTCGGGCAAGCCCAGATCGAGCAGCACCACCTGCGGCTTCTCGATCGGTAGTAGCGACAGCGCCTCGCGCGCCGTTCCCGCTTCCGCAACAGCATGTCCCGCCCGCTCCAGCGTAACTCGGAGCAGGCGGCGGATGGCGGGATCATCCTCGATGACGAGCAGTTTTGCAGGCGGTGCCATATCGGACGGTTAGTCCTTCGGCGTTTCCGCGTCGAGCGCCCGGTTCAGCATCAGCACATTGACGTGCGGGTCGCCCAGGAAGGTCGGGCTCGGCTCCTCGACATGCTGTTCGATCAGTTGCCGCACCCGCTCGACGTGCATGTTGCGCGCCTTCGCCACCCGATTCGCCTGGAAAAAGGCCGCCTCAGGGCTGATGTCAGGGTCAAGCCCTGAGGCGGAGGCTGTCGCCAGGTCGGGAGGAGGTGTCTTTCCCGGCGATTGAGTGGAGAGCTTGGCTACGTCACCCTTTACGCGATCGACGAGTGCCTTCGAGGTCGGGCCATAGTTGGAGCCAGACGAGGCGGTTGCGTCATAGCCATTAGTGCCGGCGGCCGATGGACGGCCGTGGAAATACCGGTCGGACGCGAAGCCTTGGCCGATCAGCTCCGAACCGACGACCTTGCCATGGTCGACGATCAGGCTGCCATTGGCCTGGTGCGGGAAGAGCGCCTGGCCGATGCCGGTGAGCACCAGCGGATAGACGATACCCAAGAGCAGCGCGAAGCCGAGGGTGAGCGTGATGGCTGGGCGGAGCGCGGCGCGGAGATCGGTGAGCATGTCCTGATCCTCAGGCGAGGTGGAAGGCGTTGACGACGATATCGACCAGCTTGATGCCGATGAACGGAGCGATCAGGCCGCCGACGCCGTAGACGGCGAGGTTGCGCGCCAGGAGCGGTCCCGCTCCGATCGGCCGGTACTTCACGCCCTTGAGCGCGAGCGGCACCAGCAGCGGTATGATCAGCGCGTTGAAGATGATCGCCGACAGCACCGCGCTGCGTGGGCTGCCGAGCCCCATCAGGTTGAGCGCCGACAGCTGGGGATAGAGCACCACGAACATCGCCGGGATGATGGCGAAATATTTCGCGACGTCGTTGGCGACCGAGAACGTGGTGAGCGCACCGCGCGTCATCAGCAGCTGCTTGCCGAGCCCGACGATCTCGATGAGCTTGGTGGGGTTGCTGTCGAGGTCGACCATGTTGCCGGCCTCGCGCGCGGCCTGCGTGCCGGTGTTCATCGCCACGCCGACGTCCGCCTGGGCGAGTGCGGGGGCGTCGTTGGTGCCGTCGCCGCACATCGCGACGAGCCGGCCGCCCTTCTGCTCCTCGCGGATCAGCGCAAGCTTGTCCTCCGGGGTGGCTTCCGCAAGGAAGTCGTCGACGCCCGCTTCGGCGGCAATGGCCGCAGCCGTCAGGGGATTGTCGCCGGTGATCATCACTGTGCGGATGCCCATCCGGCGGAGCTCGGCGAAGCGTTCGCGGATGCCGGCCTTGACCACATCCTTGAGGTGGATCGCGCCCATCAGGCGGCCACAGGCATAGACGGCGAGCGGGGTGCCGCCGGCGCGTGCAATCGCGTCGGTGATCCGCTTTAGTTCGTGCGCCGCAGGTGTGTCGGTGAGCTGGACGTGCGCCTTCAGCACTGAGTCCACCGCCCCCTTCTGGACCAACCGATCGGCGATACGGACGCCGGACAGGCGTGTCTGCGCGGTGAAGGGGATGATTTCGGCATGGGCCGGAAGCGCGGCCTTGAGGCCATGCTTCTCGCGCGCCAGCGCCACGATCGATCGGCCCTCGGGCGTCTCATCGGCAAGACTCGCCTGCAGCGCCGCCTCGGCCAGCTCCTCGACGCTCACGCCGGTGACCGGCTTGAACTCGGTGGCGGCACGATCACCAATGGTAATGGTACCCGTCTTGTCGAGCAGCAGCACGTCGACGTCGCCCGCCGCCTCCACCGCGCGACCGGACTTGGCGAGCACGTTGAAACGCACCAGCCGGTCCATGCCTGCGATGCCGATCGCCGACAGAAGCGCTGCAATCGTGGTCGGAATGAGGGTGATAAGCAGCGCCGCTAGGATCGCTACAGGCACAGCGCCACCCGCATAGGACGCGAAGGCCGGGATCGTTGCCACCGCGATCAGGAAGATGATCGTGAGGCCGACGAGCAGAATGGTAAGCGCGATCTCGTTGGGCGTCTTCTGCCGCTCGGCGCCTTCCACCAGCCGGATCATGCGGTCGAGGAAGCCCTGGCCTGGCTCCACCGTTACGCGCACCTTGATCCGGTCGGAGATGACGCGCGTGCCGGCGGTGACGGCCGAACGATCGCCGCCTGCCTCGCGGATCACCGGCGCGCTTTCGCCCGTGATCGCGGCCTCGTTCACCGAGGCCACACCCTCGATCACCTCGCCATCGGCGGGGACGAGGTCGCCGGTCTCGACTAGCACCAGCTCATCCTTCTGAAGCTGACTGGCCGCCACGATCTCGAACGTGTCGCCGACGCCGATCAGGAGCTTGGCCTTGAGCTCGGCCTTGGTGGCGCGAAGCGAGGCGGCCTGGGCGCGGCCCCGCCCTTCGGCGAGGGCTTCTGCAAAAGTGCCGAACAGTACCGTTAGCCACAGCCAGACGATGAGCTGCACCTGAAAGCCCACGGACAGGCCCGTATGGCCGGCCAGCAGCAGCACGGTGAGCAGGAGGGCAACGCTGGCGGTGACGAACATCACCGGATTGCGGACAAGCTGGCGAGGATCGAGTTTGCGGAAGGCATCGCCCACCGCAGGCCCGAGAAGACTCAGCGAAAAGATCGACTTGGGTGCGGACATCGATGCGCCCTTCTCAGAACAACTGGCCGCGGATCATCGCGAGATGATCGGCGATGGGCCCGAGCGCGAGGCTCGGCAGGAAGGTGAGACCGCCCATGATCAGGATGATGCCGACGAGCAGCCCCACCCAGAGCACTCCGGTGGTGGGGAAGGACCCAGCGGTGGCGGGCGTGTGCTTCTTGGCCGCAAGGCTGCCGGCTATCGCCAGCATCGGCACGATCATGAAGAAACGGCCGACCCACATCGCGATGCCCAGGATACCGTTATAATAGGGCGTTCCGGCGGTAAGGCCCGCGAAGGCCGAGCCGTTGTTCCCCACCGACGAGGTCAGCGCGTAGAGAATCTCCGAGAAGCCGTGCGGCCCCTTGTTGAGCGGACCCGCCAGGCCCGGTGCGACCACCGACGACAGGGCGGTGAAGCCCAGAATGGTGAGCGGCAGCACCGCGATCGCCAGTACCGCAAGCTTCACCTCGCGGGACTCAATCTTCTTGCCGACATATTCTGGTGTGCGTCCCACCATCAGGCCCGCGACGAACACGGCGATGAGCGCGAACAGCAGGAAGCCGTAGATGCCCGAACCGACGCCACCGATGACGATCTCGCCGAGCTGGATGTTGAACAGCGGGATGAGGCCGCCGATCGCGGTGAAACTGTCATGCATGGCGTTGACCGCGCCGCACGACGCGGCGGTGGTGACCGCCGCGAACAGCGCGGACGGCGCGATGCCAAAGCGAACCTCCTTGCCCTCCATGTTGCCTCCGGCCACGCCGAGGTGATGAAGAACCGGATTGCCGGCCGCTTCCTGCCAGTAGCAGATGCCCGCGCCGACCGCGAACAGCGCCAGCATCGCGGCGAGTAGTGCCCAGCCCTGACGCGTGTCCTTTAGGGCACGGCCGAAGGTGTAGGTGAGGCCGCCGCCCAGTGCGAAGATCGACAGCATCTGGATCAGGTTGGTCCAGGCGGTCGGGTTCTCGAACGGGTGGGCCGAGTTGGCGTTGTAGAAGCCGCCACCATTTGTGCCGAGCATCTTGATCGCTTCCTGGCCGGCCACCGGGCCCAGCACGAGCGTCTGCTTGGCGCCTTCGAGCGTGGTGGCATCGACAGTCGACGCCAGCGTTTCCGGCACGCCGCTTGCGATCAAATAGAGGGCGTACACGAAGCAAATCGGCAGCAGCAGGTAGAGGGTGACGCGCGTCGCATCGGCCCAGAAATTGCCGAGCTGCTTGGTCTCACGCCCCGCGAAGCCGCGGAAGAAGGCAAAGGCCAGCGCGATGCCGGTCGCAGCCGAGGTGAAGTTGTGGATGGTGAGGCCCAGCATCTGGCTGAGGTTCGACATCACCGCTTCGCCCGAATACCACTGCCAGTTGGTGTTTGTGGTGAAGCTAACCGCTGTATTGAACGCGCCGTCGGGGCCGATGTTGGCGAGATGGCGCGGGTTCAGGGGCAGGAAGGCCTGGAGCCGCAGCACCGCATAGGTGAAGGCGGTGAGCACCAGGTTGAACAGCAACATGTGCAGCGCGTAGGCGCGCCAACCCATCTGCGTTTCGGGATTGATACCCGCAAAACGATAGAAGCCCCGCTCGACGGGGCCGAGCACGACATGGAGGGGAGTACGGCGACCTTCGTAGAGGGCGTGCATCCACAGGCCGAGCGGCTTGGCCAGCGCGACGATGGCAGCGACGAAGAAGAGGATCAGGATCCAGCCTGAGAGGCTCATGGGTCAGGCCCTTCAGAAGCGCTCGGGCCGGATCAGCACGGCCACGAGGTAGACAAGGAGGCCGGCCGCGACGATCGCGGCGAGCCAGAGCTCGAAGGTCATGGGTTCGTCTCCCTCAGGCGTGTTCGCACAGCGTCGCGTAAGCGACCGTGGCGAGGAACAGCCCGGCGAGGGCGGCGAGCCAGGCGAGATCGGACATGGCCACGCGTCTCCGGAAGGCCGGCGGAATGCGCGACCTTTCAGTATCGGCCTAGGCGCGCGGCGGATCAATGTTCGAGAGCTAAGCCGGTCCGTCGCGTTAAGTTGGCATAAGCATCGATCTCGGCCGTGGCCTCCGAGAAGCGGGACGCGTAAGTGTTTGCCCCTATGGCAAGCCACAGTGACGAACCGATCCGCCCCTCCCCCGACGCCTTGCTGCGTCGCGCCGTCCGCGAGGGGCGCGGCCAACTAAAGATTTTTCTCGGTGCCGCGCCGGGCGTCGGCAAGACATTCGAGATGCTCCGGGACGGCGCCGAACGGCTGCGGGCCGGGGTCGACGTGGTCGTGGCGGTGGTGGAGACCCACGGCCGCGCCGAAACGCAGGCGCTCATCGCCCCGTTCGAGGTCGTGCCCCGCCGCACCATCGAGCATCACGGCCGGCCCATGACCGAGATGGATATCGACGCGGTGCTCGCCCGCCGGCCGCAGCTGGCGCTCGTCGACGAATTCGCCCACAGCAATGTGGAGGGCAGCCGCCATCCCAAGCGCTGGCAGGATGTCGAGGAGCTGCTGGCGGCCGGAATCGACGTCCACACCACGCTCAACATCCAGCATGTCGAGAGCCTCAACGACGTCGTGGCCAGCTTCACCCGCGTGCGCGTCCGCGAGACGGTGCCCGACGGCGTGTTCGAGGAGGCCGAGGTCGAGGTCGTCGATCTGCCGCCCGACGAGCTGATCGAGCGTCTGAAGGACGGCAAGGTCTATGTGCCGGAGGAGGCGACGCGCGCGCTCCAGCACTTCTTCTCCAAGGCCAATCTCTCGGCACTGCGTGAAATGGCGCTGCGCCGCGCTGCGCTCAACGTCGACCGCCAGATGCTCGAGATGCTCGACGCCGGTGCCCTGCCCGGCGTCTATGCCGGCGGCGAGCGCGTGCTGGTAGCGGTCTCTGAGCAGCCCGGCTGCGACACGCTGGTGCGCGTCGCCAAGCGCCTGGCCGATGCGCTCCGTGCATCCTGGTCAGCGGTGGTGATCGAGACGGCGCGCGCAGAGGGTTTTGGCGAGGTGGAGCGACAGCGCATCGCCGACGTGCTGCGGCTGGCGGCGAGCCTTGGTGCCACGATCGCGCGCGTGCCCGCCGAAGACGTCACCTCCGGACTGATCGGCCATGTCGAGGCGACGCGCAGCACTCAGCTGGTGATCGGCAAGTCGCGGCGGAGCTGGTGGTTCGAGGCACGGCACGGCTCGATTGTCGACCGGCTGCTGAAGGGCGGCCCCGAAGGGCTTGCCCTCCACGTCATTCCCGCCACCACGCCGGCCGAGCGCCCGCGCCGGAGCCTCGCCCCGCTCGCCACTGGCTGGGGCAGCCCGGCCGGATATGCCGCCGCCCTGCTGCTCGTCGCTGCCACCACCGCGCTAGATTATCTGGTCCAACCCCTGGTCGGCGCGGGCGGGCTTGATCTCATCTACCTGCTGCCCGTGATCCTCGCCGCCGCGCGGTACGGCCTGCGCGCCGGCCTGTTCGCCAGCGTCATCGCAGGGTTGGCCTACAACTTCTTCTTCCTGCCCCCGCTCTACAGCCTCACGGTCGCCGATCCGCAGAGCGTGCTCAC
>FTCZ01005377.1_pt1 | contig 15975 bp, 13 predicted proteins | sample 1658871 | NCBI WGS metagenome assembly FTCZ01 (sample SAMEA3914864, study PRJEB12502) | metagenome | biome: forest; material: soil | place: USA | collected 2012-03-12 | depth 0.3 m
GAAATGCTCGCCGGGCACGAACATGATGACGTAGTCGGGCGCGTCCTCGAACTGGTTCCAATAGGCCTTGGCCGCCAGCGCCGTGACATGCGCCTTCATCGCCGTCGCGTGGATGGCGAGATGCTTCGCGCGCTCGGTCTCGTCGATCGCGGCGAAAGCGTCCTGATAGGCGTTCAGGGACACCTTGGCGTCGATCACCAGCGCGCGGCCACCCGGCACGCGGACGATCGCGTCGGGGCGCATCCGCCCTTCCTCGGTCTCCACCGACACTTCGAGCGTGAAATCGGTATGTTCGGCGAGCCCGCAGGTCTCGAGCACGTTGCGCAGCTGCTGCTCGCCCCAGCGGCCGCGCGCCTTGGGCGCGGCGCGCAGCGCGTTGACGAGCTTGGCCGCCTCGCCGCGCACCGCTTCCTGCCCGTCGCGCATCGCGCCGATCAGGCCGGTCAGGTTGCCATAGGCCTCGGTGCGCTCCTTCTCGACGCGGGCGACGCCTTCCTCATAGCGCTTGAGCGTGGTCTCGACCGGCTGGAGCAGCGCCTTCAGCCGCTCGCCGGACTTTTCGTCGGCCTGGGCGAAGCGCTGATCGGCGCGTTCGAGGAAGGCCTTCTGCGCCTCGCCGAGCAGCTTCTGCCCGACCTCGCTAAACTGGGCGGAGAGCGCCTCCTTGGCCTCGCGCAGCTCGGTCAGCCGCGCTTCGACCGCTTCGACACGCTGCACCGCCGCCGCCCGCTCCGCCGCGAGATCGCGCAGCGCCACGTCACGTTCGCGCGTCACCTCGTCGAGCGTCGTGCGCAGCAGCACGGCCGCCTTGGCGCGCTCCTCCGCCCCCGCACGCGCGGTCTCGGCCTCGCGTGAGCGCGCGTCGAGCCGATCGCGCTCCGCCTTGAAACCGGCGCCGGCGCGCGATCCGAGGAACCAGCCGAGCCCCAGCCCGACGACCAACGCCAACAATGTGATCAAGATGGCAACGACAGGCTGCACGCGGACCCTCCACTGGAACGAAGGGCGAACGTATCAGCCGGATCGAATCCCGGCAAGCCGGCGAATGGGAGGGTTCAGGCCGCGCGCTGCTGCTTGCGCATCTTTTCCAGCTTCTTCAGCACCATGTCGCGCTTCATGCGCGAGAGATGATCGGTGAAGACGATGCCGTTCAAATGATCCACCTCATGCTGGAGGCAGGTGGCGAGCAGGCCGTCGATCACCTCGTCATGCGCCTTGCCCTCGCGATCGAGCCACTTGGCGCGGATCATGGCGGGACGCTCGACATCGGCGAACTGGTCCGGGATCGACAGGCAGCCCTCGGCATAGACGTTGGTCTCTTCCGACGGGTCCGAGAATTCCGGGTTGATGAAGACGCGCGGGTTCTTCACGCCCTCTTCTTCCTGCAGGTCGATCACCAGCAGGCGCTTGGCCACGCCCACCTGAATCGCGGCCAGACCGATACCGGGCGCGTCGTACATCGTCTCGAACATATCGTCGATCAGCGTCTGGAGCTCGGCGTCGAAGGTTTCGACGGGCTCGGAGATCTTGCGCAGGCGCGGATCCGGGATCTCGATGATGGGTAGTATGGCCATGGTGCCGAGCTATGATCGACGGGGCTTTCCGTCAAGGGAAGCGTCTCGATCAGGTCAATCGATCGGGCGCCTCGCCCGGAGCGCCTGCGCCAGCGTGCCCTCGTCGAGATAATCGAGCTCGCCGCCCACCGGCAGGCCATGCGCAAGGCGCGTGAGGCGCACCGGCAGCCCCTCCAGCCGCTCGGCGATATAGTGGGCGGTGGTCTGTCCCTCGAGCGTGGCGTTGGTGGCGAGCACCACCTCGTCGATCCCGCCGGCCGAGAGACGCGCGACGAGGCGATCGATGCTCAGATCCTCCGGCCGCACGCCGTCGAGCGCGGAAAGGCGCCCGCCCAGCACATGGAAACGGCCGGGGAAGAGGCGCGAGCGCTCCAGTGCCCAGAGGTCAGCCACCTCCTCCACCACGCAGAGCGAGCGCTGGTCGCGGCGCGGATCGGCGCAGATCGAGCACGGGTCCGACGTGTCGACATTGCCGCAGACATGGCAGGTGGAGAGCCGTTCGTTCACCAGCTCCAGCGCGCGCAGCAACGGCGTGAGCGCGGTTTCGCGCCGCTTGAGCAGATGGAGCACGGCGCGCCGGGCGGATCGGGGGCCGAGGCCGGGAAGACGGGCCAGCGCCTGGGTCAGCGCGTCGAGTTCGGGAGATGCCATGGGATGCATGGATATGGGCTTGCGCTCCGCCTTGCCAAGCGCTTGTGAGAGCGGATGCGCATTGCCTTCATGGGAACCCCCGATTTCGCCGTGCCGACGCTCGACGCGCTGGCCGCCACCGGGCACGACATCGCCGCCGTCTACACCCAGCCGCCGAGGCGCGCGGGGCGGGGCAAGGCGCTGCAGCCGACGCCCGTCCACCGCCGCGCCGACGAGATGGGGCTGGAGGTACGCCACCCGCTCACGCTGCGCGATGCGGACGAGCAAGCGGCGTTCGCGGCGCTCGGCCTCGATGTCGCGGTGGTGGCCGCCTACGGCCTGATCCTGCCGGTGCCGATTTTGGAGGCGCCGAAGCTCGGCTGCCTCAACGTGCATGGATCGCTGCTGCCCCGCTGGCGCGGCGCCGCGCCGGTGCAGCGCGCGATCCTTGCGGGCGACGCCGAGACAGGCGTCGGCATCATGCAGATGGAGAAGGGCCTCGATACCGGGCCGGTGCTGTTGGAGGGGCGCACACCCATCGACGGCAAGACCGCGGGCGATCTCACCAGCGAGCTGGCCCAGCTCGGCGCCGGGCTGATGGTACAGGTGCTGGCCGATCTCGCCGCCTACCCGCCCCGCGTCCAGCCCGAGGAAGGCGTCACCTACGCCTCCAAGATCGAGAAAGCCGAGGCCCGGATCGATTTCACGGCCGACGCCGCGCAGGTCGAGGGGCAGGTGCGCGCCTTCAACCCCGCGCCCGGCGCCTTCTTCGAACATCAGGGCGAACGCATCCAGATCCTCGCCGCCGCGATCGAGCAGGCCAGCGGCGCGCCGGGAACGGTGATCGACGAGGGGCTCGCCATCGCCTGTGGTTCGGGCTCGATCCGGCCGCTGGTGGTGAAGCGCGCGGGACGCGGCGCGATGACGACGGCCGAGCTGCTGCGCGGCTTCGCCATCCCGGTGGGGACGGTGCTCGCGTGACGCGCTTCCGGCTTCTGGTGGAGTTCGACGGCCGCCCCTTCATGGGCTGGCAGCGGCAGGCGCATGGGCCGAGCGTGCAGCAGGCGATCGAGCAGGCGGTGACGCTCGTCACGGGCGAGACGGCGACCGTCCACGCCGCCGGCCGCACCGATGCGGGCGTGCACGCCACCGGCATGGTCGCGCATGTTGATATCGAGAAGGCCATTCCGCCCTTCCGGCTGATGGAGGCGCTCAACGCGCGCACCCGACCCGCGCCCGTCGCCATCCTTACCTGCAATGTCGTGCCCGACGACTGGCATGCGCGCTTCTCGTGCGTCGGCCGGCGTTACATCTACCGCATCGTTGAGCGCCGGGCCCCGTTGACGCTGGACGAGGGCAAGGCGTGGCGCGTGGCACCGCCGCTCGACGCTGATCGCATGCACGAGGCGGCGCAGCGGCTGGTCGGCCTGCACGACTTCACCACCTTCCGCTCGGCACACTGCCAGTCGGCGAGCCCGGTCAAGACGCTCGATCGGCTGGAGGTGCGGCGCGTCACCGGCGGGATCGAGATCGAAGCGGCGGCGCGCTCCTTCCTCCATCATCAGGTGCGCTCGATGGTCGGCTGCCTCGCGCTGGTCGGTCGCGGCAAGTGGACGACGGAAGACGTGACGGAAGCGCTGGAAGCCAAGGATCGCGACGCGCTCGGTCTCAACGCGCCGCCGGACGGGCTCTATTTCGTCGAGGCGGTGTATTCCGTATCAGGGGTGTAACCAATTCCCGGCGCCAGGCGTAATACCAGACATGATCGATACCATGTCCGCCCTTCTCGCTCGGCTGTACTGCCGCGATGCCCAAAGCTGGTATTCCCTGCCGCTCCGGCTGATCGTGGGCTACGGCTTCATGGAGCATGGCTATGCCAAGCTCGCCCGCGGGCCCGATAATTTCATCGGCATCCTGAACGCGCTCCATGTGCCGTTCCCGACTCTGGCCGGGTGGGCGACGATCCTGGTCGAGCTGTTCGGCGGGCTCGCTATCCTTGCCGGAGCCCTGATCCCGCTCGCCAGTATCCCCATGGCGGCCGTGCTGATCGTGGCGATCGTCACCGTTCACCTTCCCAATGGGTTCAGCTCGATCAAATTGCAGTCGGTCACCGCCGACGGCGCCCATTTCGGGCAACCCGGCTATGAGACCGATCTGCTTTACCTCGCCGGGCTGGCCGCGCTCGTGCTCGGCGGGCCGGGGAGATGGTCGGTGGACGGGTGGCTGCTCCGCCGGAAACGCTAGGCCCCGAAAAGCCGCGTCAGCGACTTGTCGAGCATCAGGAGCTGCCACAGCAGCCGGCCGTGATCGGCGCGGCCGGTGCGGTGATCATGCGCGATGCGAGCCAGTGCGTCAGCGCGGAACCAGCCTGTCGCCGCCAATGCGGCACCCCGCGCGATCCGATCCGCCTCGCCGGCAAGCGGCCCCCGGAACCAGGCGGAGATCGGCGTCACGAAGCCCATCTTGGTCCGGTGCAGGATCGTATCGGGCAGATAGCGACGCATGGCATGCTTCATCAGCCATTTGCCCTGCCCGCCGCGCAGCCGCATGGGCATCGGCAGCGTCGCCTCGAAGGCGATGAGCTTATGGTCGAGCAGCGGCTCACGCGCTTCCACCCCCACCGCCATACTCATGCGATCGACCTTGGTGAGGATGTCGCCCGGCATCCAGACGGTGAGGTCCGCATATTGTGCGCGGCCGAGCCAGTCCGCCGCCGGGGCATTGCGCATCGCCTTTTCGATCCGCGCCTCGGCGCGATGGCCAGCAAGCTGGCGCGTCGCTTCAGGCGTAAAGAGCTGCGCACGGATTTCCGCCGAGGTCACGCCGATCGCCCGCGCATAAGCCTCCTCGGGCGAGCGGGCGAGCGCTTCCAGCGTGGTCTTGGCGCGCAACGGACGCGGCGCCCAGTCGGCCTTGGGATAGGCGCGGCCCAGCGCTCCGAACACCCGCGCGCGCATCTGTGCGGAGAGCAGCCCCCGCGCCCGGTTCTCCGCCACGAAGAAACGGTGGCGGCGATAGCCGGCCATCGCCTCGTCGGCGCCGTCGCCCGACAGCGCGACCGTCACCTTCTCGCGCGCCAGTTCGCACACCCGATAGGTCGGCAGCGCCGAGGCATCGGCGAAGGGTTCGTCGAAATGATGGACCAGCGTGTCGATCAGCCCGAAATCGTCGGGCGAAACGACCCGCTCGCGATGGTTGGTGGCGAAGCGCTCGGCGATCAGCCGGGCGTGCGCGGTCTCATCGAGATCGGGCACGTCGAAGCCAATCGAGCAGGTCTCCACCGCGGTGCGGCTCGCCTCCGCCATCAGTGCGACGACGCTGGAGCTGTCCACCCCGCCTGACAGGAAGGCTCCCAGCGGCACGTCCGCCACCATCCGCGAGCGCACCGCCATGCGGATATAGTCGGTGAACTGCGCCTCCAGATCGCGCACCGGCCCCTTGGCTTCGGCGGTGAAGACGACATCCCACCAGCGGCGCGGCTCGGGCAGCGACTGCCGGCGGCGGAGCGTCAGGTGATGCCCGGCGGGCAGCTTGCGGACGCCCGCGACGATGCAGGCATCGTCGGGCACATAGCCGAGCCCCATGAAGTCCTCGATCGCCGACAGATCCGGCGCGCGCCGCAGGCGCGGGTGCGCGAGCAACGCCTTCAGCTCAGAGCCGAACAGCACCGCGCCGTCGGACAGTTCCGTATAGAAGAGCGGCTTCACGCCCAGCCGGTCGCGCGCGAGGAACAGGCTCTGCTGGTCCGCGTCGAACAGCCCGAACGCGAACATGCCAGTGAAATGATCGAGGCAGTCCTGCCCCCAGCGCCGCCAACCGTGCAGGATCACTTCGGTGTCGCTGTGGGTGCGGAACTTTGCGCCCCACGCCTCGAGGTCGGCGCGCAGCTCGCGGTAATTGTAGATCTCGCCGTTGAACACCACGATCAGCCGACCGTCGTCGGACAGCATCGGCTGGTCCCCGCCCGCCAGATCGATCACCGAGAGCCGCCGATGGCCGAGGCCGACACCGGGCGCGGTCCAGATGCCTTCGCCGTCGGGCCCGCGATGCGCGATCGCGTCAATCATCGCCCTCACCCGCGCCGGATCGACCGGCTTGGGCGTGCCGAGATGGAAGATGCCGGCAATGCCGCACATGACTCAGCGGTCCGCCGCGATGCGATCGATCACGGCATCCGCCGGGCCGAGAACAGCGAGGAAGCGATCGATCGCGGGGCGACCGCCCCGGCGATCCTCCGCCGAAACGAGCAGCGCGGCGGCCCCCTGGCGCCCCCCCATGAGATGACGCTGCAGCGTTTCCAGCTTCACTCGCGCGGCACTCCCCGTCACCTTCGAACCGACCCTATAGAAGCTCACCACCTCGCGCGAAACCGCCCCCGGAGCCTCGATCCGCTCGGCCCGCGCGCCGGCCGGCGCGGGACGGTCCGCGGCCCATGACCAACGGCTTTCGGGATCGATCGCACCGTGGCCGTAGCCGACCAGCGAGCGCTCGCGCGTCTGCACGGCATAGAGCGCCACGGCAAGCTCAACCTCGGCGCCCGTGGCATCGCGATAATGGCCGATCAGCAGCCGGTCCGCGCCATCGAAGCGCGGGCGCCACGGCGTCTCGTCGCGCCCGTCAACCTGTGTCCAGCCGGGGATTTCGGGGCGACGTACGGTCGTGGGAACCGCCTCCGTCCCGCCTGCGATCACGATGCGGCTCCACAAGGGTGCCGTGCCCGACACCGCGAGCACGGCCAGCGCCGCCGCGACGAGCGACATGGACGTCCGTTGCCGTTCGGCCTCGCGCCGCACCACACCCTCGTGCACCGCCGGTGCGGCGGCGGGGCGGTCGAAGAAGCGCCAGCTCGCGGCCAGAACCAGCGCAATCACGATGGCGAAGAAGATCCAGCCATAGACGACATGGTCGATCCCGGCCGCCGCCTCCGCACCGCGGAACTGCGCCACCCAGATCGTCGCGAAGGCGCGCACGCCGTTCGCCAACACCGGCACGACCACACACACCGCCATGAACAGCGCGCGCCGGCGCCAGCTGAGAAAGCCCAGATGCGCCACCAGCGTGCCGAGCACGATCATCGCGATCAGGAACTTGGCGCCCGAGCACGCCTCCGCCACCTTGAACCAGCCGCCGGGCGTGGTGATGAACACCCCGTCGAGATGCGCCGGCACATGCACCAGACCAAGCAGCAGCATGCACATCCACGCGGTTAGGGTCTGGAGCGGCGGCACCAGCATGTCGCCCGCGGGGACGAGGAAGAGGGCATAGAACAGCGGGAACAGCAGTGCGGCCGTGGTGCCTCGCCCCAGCAGCACCGCCACCGCCCCTTGCAGCATCAGCACGAGGCCGAGATGGCGCGCGAGCGCGACACCCCCCGCCTCGCCGATCAGCCAGCCGAGCGCACCGATTGCTACGCAGAGGAGCGGCAGCGGCCAGGCGCGGGGCTCGATCCCGGCCAGCGCGTCGCGGCGCTGCCAGACCAGCCAGCCGATGATCGGCAGGATCACGAGGCAATGCTCGTAGGTGCTGCTTGTCCACCAGATCCTCGCCATGTCGCCGGCGTCGCGCGCGAACAGCGCGAGTAGCCCGGCCACGACAAGGCCGAGCGCGAAGAGATGCGTCCGCCACCCGGCCAACCCGGCGCGTATCGGCGCGGAGATCGCGGCGTCCACTCAGATATGCTCCAGCATCGCGTCGAGGGGTGCCAGCCGCGCCGCCCAGGCGTAACGCGCCTCGACACGCGCGCGGGCCGCCTGCCCGATCGCTTCGGCACGAGCCGGATCCGCGAGCAGAGCGCACACCGACTCCGATTCGACCTCGGCGCCGTCGGCGACCATCAGATCGCGGCCGGGTTCGGCGTCGATCCCCTCAAAGGCCTGCGACGAGGCGACCACCGGGCGGGCCATCGCCATCGCCTCCAGCACCTTGTTCTGGATGCCGCGCGCGATGCGGAGCGGCGCCACCACGACGTCCGCTTGCGTCAGCCACGGCCGCACGTCGGCGACCTCGCCCGTCACTTCGACGCCGTTGCGGCCGTCGAGCCGGCGTAGCAGCGGATCGGGCCGACGGCCGACGATCGCGAAGCGGGTATCCGGATGGCGTGCGCGGATGTGGGGCAGGACGTCGCGCGCGAAGCCGGCGGCGGCCTCGACATTGGGCGGATAGTCCATCTGTCCGGTGAAGACGATCAGCGGCGCCGCGCCCCGCTCATGCGGCGCCGGGCGATAATGATCGAGATCGATCCCGTTCTCGATCGCGGCGACGCTTTCCGCCGGAAGCCCCGTGCGTGCGCGGAACAGCGCCGCTTCGGCCTCGCTCACGAACAGCGAAACCACCGCGCGCCGCGCCGTCTCGCGTTCGAAGGCGAACACCTTCCGCGCCTCGCGCCGCCATGCCCAACGCATCAGTCCACGCGCGCCGGCGCCATAGGCGGCGAACTTCTCCGAATCCATGTCGACGAAGTCCATCACGAACGGCCGGTCGGCAGGCGCATAAAGCGCCATCTGGCCGGAGAAGACATAGACCCGGTCGATCGGCTCCTCGGCGAGCACGGTATCGACGAAGTGCGACATACCGCGGCTGCCGAACGCGGCCACCGAGATCGCGCTTCCCGTTGCCAGCCCGATCGCCGCCGCCGCCCGTCGTGAACGTGTCCGCCGCTCGATGTGGCAGCTCGCGACGAGATCGTTCAGCGACTGCGCCGCATCAAAATCCGCTTCATCGTCGGCGAAGGCGGCGAGGTGGACGCGATGCCCGGCCGCGAGGTGCTTCAGGATGTTGTAGGAGCGGATCTTGTCGCCGCGATCAGGGGGATAGGGAACGCGGTGGGCGAGGAAAAGCAGGTCGCCCATCGGATCAGCCTAGCCCGCGCGCGAGCGGCGGCCCGAGCCGGTTCGCCATCCACAGCGGCAGCTTCTTCCACGCCGCCACCTGCATCCGATAGCGCGGGCTCAACGGATTGACCTCGCGCGGCGCGGCGCCGTCGGCAGTGCGGACCGCATAGCCGAGCGGCCGGGGCTCGAACCCCCAATTCTTCTTGTAGGCGAAGGCCCCGGTGCCGAGCTTCGATCGGCCGAAGTCGAACGCCGTGCAGCCGCGCTGCCGGGCGTGGCGCATCAGCGCAAAATACATGAGTTCGTTCGCCCGCAACGCCCGTGCCCCCCAGGTGCCCCCTCCCCAATAGGGCATCACCACGCCCCGATGATAGAGGCTCAGCACCGAGGCGACTGCTTCGCCTTCATGCCAGACCGTGAGGATGTCGGCATTCTCGCCAAAGCGATCGAGCACAGTGGAGAACAGCCGGCGCGGGAAGACCGGCGTGCCGAGATTGCGTACGCTCTCGGCATAGACCGCGTAGTGCGCGAGCCGATCGGTGGTGCAACGGCCGACCGTCACCGCCATGTCCGCGGCGAGCGCCTTGCGCACCTCGGCCCGCTGCTTGCGTGGTATCGCGGCAAGATCGGCTTCGTCGTCCGCGCCGAGAGGGCGGGAGAAGCCCGCATAGCTATCGAGCTTGTGCTGCCAGCCCTCGCCCGCCGGCATATGCCCGCCGCGCAGCTCCAGGCTCGGGCAGCCGAGCTTTTCCGCCAGCCGCCAGCCCTCGGCCAACAGCGCGTCGGCCGTCGCGTCGGTGGCGGCAATCACGCCGCCGCCGACCGCGAAGCCGCTCGACACCAGCGCCTTGCCGAACAGCATCGATCGCATCGCGGTGAGCGGCAGTACGCCTTCGATCCGGCTGCCCCGCGTGGCGACGAGCAGATGCCTACGCTGGCCGGTGCCGGCCTCGACAGCCTCAATCCAGGCGGGGAGATGGAAGGGCGTGCTCTCGGCATGCGCGTTGACGAAGGCGGTGACGGCTTCGCGGTCGGCATCCGTACCGATCCGCCACGGCAGCACGGCCTCGGCCGGGTTCATGATACCGCCTGCCCTGCGACGACCTCGTCGACGCGGCCCCACTGAAAATCGCCGAGCAGGCGTTCGAGCTTGCCCTCCATCGCGTTCAGCCGGCTGTAGTGGCGCAGCTTAGACCGCAGCGGTGTGTTGCCGACGCGCGGCTGCGCAGGATCGATCTCCCATGGATGGAAGTAGAACACCGCCGGCCGGCCGGCCTCGCGGTGTACCTGACAGATCGCCCAGCGGCTGAAGCGGTAGGGCAGCAGGCGGAAGAAGCCGCCACCGCCCGCCGCCAGCGTCTGGCCTCCGATCCGCGCGGTGGTAACCGGCAGCTCGATCAACGCGCTGCCCTCCACCGGACGCCACGCGAAGCGCGGGCTTTCCGGCCAGCCATAATGATCGTGCCGCACGGGCGCGACGCTGGAGGAATAGGCATAGCCCTCCTCCGCCAGCACGCGATGCGCCCAGGGCGTGCGCGTGTCGATCGAGAAGCTCGGCGCACGATAGCCCGTCACGGCCACGCCGGCCGCATCCTCGATCGCGGCGCGGGCGCGGCACAGATCGGCGCGGAAGCGTTCGGCGTCCATCGTGAAGACGCGATCATGATCCCAGCCATGACTGGCGATCTCGTGCCCCTCGGCGACGATGCGGCGCATCTGCGCGGGCGCGCGCTCCGCCACCCAGCCCAGCGTGAAGAAGGTCGCCTTGACGCCGGCGCGCGCGAACAGGTCCAGCACCGCGTCGGTGTTGCGCGCGACCCGGCTTTCGAGCCCCCCCCAATCCCCCTTGTCGATCACGCGCTCGAAGGCGCCGACCTGGAACCAGTCCTCGACATCGACGGAGAGGGCGTTGCGCATCGCCCTCGCCTCAGTGCGCGATGCCGTAGCGCTGGTTGACCGATTCCTCGCGCTCCACCCAGTCGATTAGCATCGCCAGCACGCGGCGGATCACCGCCTCCTGCTCGTCGAGCCGCTCTTCGAGCCGGGCGAGGCGTCCGGCCGTCTCCGGGTCTTCGGCACGCACGATGCGGACTTGCGCCGCCTCGGTCGGCGGGGCGGCGTCGGCGGCGCGGCGGAGCATCGGCTCGTCGATCGCTTCACCGCCCTGCCAACGCTCGTCGGCCATGTCGGCCGCGATGAGATCCACGGTGGCGCCATCGATCCGGTCGAGCCCTTCGATCGCGCCATGCAGCAGCACGCGCCCGGCGAGCACATTGAGCCGACGCGGCACGCCGTCCGAATGGCGATAGAAGGCGCTCCAGGCGTCATCGGCGAAATCCAGCCTCTCGGACGTCCAGCCAACCAATGACAGGCGATGGCGGAAATAGGGGGCGACCTCTTCCTCCTCCATCGGGGTCAGGTGGTGGGTGGCGATCACGCGCTGGCGCAGCTGCTCCAGATGCTTCGATCCGTGGAAGCGATCGCGGAATTCGGGCTGGCCGAGCAGGAAGATCTGCAGCAGCGGATAGCCACCGGCCTGGAAGTTGGAGAGCATGCGCAGCTCCTCCAGCGTCGAGAGCGGCAGGTTCTGCGCCTCGTCGACGATCAGCAGCGTCTGGCGCCCTTCATTGGCATGGAGGCGCAGGGTCCGCTCGATCCGCTCCAGCAGCTGCGCCTTGGCGATCCCCTCGGTGGCGAGGCCGAGCTGCTGGGCTGTGAGGCGCAGCATGTCTTCGTCCTCCACCTGCGTGGAGACTAGCCGCAGCACCTGCAGTCGCTGCGGATCGACCGAGGCCATCAGATGCCCGACCAGCGTCGTCTTGCCGGCACCCACGTCGCCGGTGATGACGATGAAGCCTTCGCCCTGCGCCAGCCCATAGCCCAGATAGGCCATCGCCGTGCGGTGCGTCTTGCTCTCGAACCAGAAGCGCGAATCCGGCGCCAGCTGGAACGGCCGACCGCTGAACCCGTAGTGGCTTTCGTACATTCAGGCCTCCACCGACACGCCCTCAGGCGCGCCATCCCGATCCGTTAGAGTTGATAACGCAGCGCCAGCAAGGCTGCGCCGACCACGTCGTTGTTCGAGCCAGTGTCGATACCCGTGGATCCCGTAGATACGCTGATCGACGCGATACCCAGCAGACGACGCGACAATTCCCGGCTGTAGGTGCCGACCACGCCATAGGAAGTATAGGAACCGCTGCCCAGAACATCGGTGTCGTACCAGCTCACCACAGCGCTCCCCGACACGGCCGACACCGCCGATAGGCGACGGCCAATCGTGGCATTGGCGGTCACGCTCTGTTCGCGCACCCCTGCGAAGGTGGTGACGTCCGGGCCAAGATCCGGCGCGAGATAGTGACGATGGTCGTAGCTGATGCCCAGGCCATAGTTCCACGGGCCGTGCGTGCCCGAAAGCACGCCATAGACGCCGCGCGAGCGATAGAAGTTCGAATTGATCGAATTGAGCGCCGACAGACAGCCACCCTGCCCGCCATTGGAGCCGAACACGCAGATCGAGAGCGCCGACGGGATCGGCAGGCCATCAGGCGAGAAGGCGGTCGGCAGGCCGCCGATGCCATCCGTCAGCTGACGGCCGAAACTCTGCACGTCGTTATAGGCGACGACCTGCAGGCTCGCGCGGGGCGAGATCTGGTAAGAGAGCTGGCCAGTGACGAAGCCCTCGCCATAGCGCTCGCCACCCTTGACCTCGAGCGAGGTGCGCGGGCTCGGCCGCCACAGCACGCCCACGTCCCAGATCAGCCCGTCCTCGTCATAGGAGAGCAGGCGCGGCTTGCTGTGATCGGGCCGCAGATGACGATGGCTGTCCAGGATCGGCGCGCCGCTCGCATCTGTCAGGATCGCGGCCTGGCTGGCGCGGCCATCCTCATAGCCGACACCGCCTTCGAGCGCGAAGGCCGGGGTCAGCGGATAGACGAGATCGAGCCGGCCGAACTTGTCGTTGTAACGCTCGTCGAGGAGATGCACCTCGTCACGGATCCATCCGCCCAAGACGGTCCAACCGAAGGGCAGCCCGGCGGCGCCGGGGCGCATGCCGAACGACGCGTCGGCCGTGTGCGAGAGGGTGGAGAAGTTGGTCTGGATCAGCGGCTGTCCCGGCCCAAGGTCAACCGTGCCGATGCCGTCGGTGGTGCGCGTCCAGCCGAAGCGATAGTCCGCCGCGACATCTATATCACCGAAACGGTGTTTGAAAGTCGGCCCCGCCTGAATCGCGTAGATCTGCTGCGTGTTGCCGACGTCACCGAACAACAGGCCGGGCGTGCCTGTTCCTTGGGACAGCGTGCCCCGCGCACGCGCGGCAAGACCTGCAGTCTGGAACGACAGATCGGGCGTCGCCTGGTAGATGAAGTTCGCCAGCCCGTTATGGGTATCGCTGTCGCGGTAGCGATGCGACCAGGAGAAATAATGGTCGTAGCGATAGTCGAGCTGTCCCTGGATCTTCGCGCTCTGCACGGTCGCTTCGACGCCCGCCGCAAGCCCCGTATAGGTGACCGCGTCGTTGTTATTGCCGGACAAATCCGCTGCGAAAACCTGCTGCACCTCGACATAGGGATGGATCGAGGTGCGTGCCGACGCCGGCGTGACGTCGATAGCAACAGAAAGCAACGATACGATGCGAACTGCGAAACGTCTCACCCGTCCATCCCATAATAGCGGCCGAAGCGGCGGTTGGCGCTGCCGAACTCGACACCATTGAGCAGCAGCTGCGGCCTGGGACAGGCCGACAGCAGCTCCAGCGCCTCGCGCAGATCGGCTTCCCCGGTCTGTTCGGCACGGACGACGAACAGCAGCTGGCCGCAATGCATCGCCAGCACCGAGGCCGGCGAGGCCGCCAGCGCCGGGGGCGAATCGAACAGGATCACGCGGCGCGGATCGCGCGCGCGCAGGCGATCGAGCACCTGGCGGGTGCGTTCCGACGCGAGCAATTCGGTCGCCTCGTGGGTCGGGCGCCCTGTCGGCAGCACAAGCAGGCCCGGAATATCGGTGCGGATCAGGCAGGCCTCAACGTCGACATCGGTGTCCGCGATCGCGTCGATCAGGCCCGGACCGCCCTCGAGCCCCAGCGTCGAGAGGATCTCGGGTTTGGCGACGTCGGCGTCGACCAGCACCACCTCGACGTCCTTCTCCGCCGCGAGGCTCAGCGCCAGATTGACGGCGCAGAAGGTCTTGCCATCGTCGGGCTGGGCCGAACAGACCAGGATCGTCCGCCCGTTGGGCACGTCCTGCGCCTGACACAGAAGCTGGCGCTTGACGATGCGGAACTCCTCCGCGAGCGCGCAGGGCGCCGCGTCGGGCAGGATGAAGCCGCCGTCACGCAGCTCGTCCATCGCAACCTGTCCGAAGCGCCCGATCGGCTGTGCCTCGTTCCACGCGACCTGGGCCCGCACCGTCGCTGCGGTCGTGACCGGGGCCGGCGCATGCCAGCCGTCCGACACCGCATGGACCGGCCCGCGCAGCGCGGCCCCGAAATCATAGACATTGGCCGCCCGCTCGACGAGCGACGGGCCACGCGGCCCGCGCGGGCGGTTTCCGCCCTTCGGATCGGGCGCGATTGGGGTGTGCTTACTCATGCCTCGCTCCTCATGCCATCAAGCCGCGCTGCACAAACTCAACACCCAGCAACAGAATATACGCCCCAACCAATGCGCCCCCCGCGCCCATGAACCACTTCAACTGCTGCGCCTCATGGCTCTTGTGCCGCTCGCTGGCGACGAAGCTGACCGCGCCCAGCACCGGAAGTCCGCTCGCCGTCGCCAGCGCCGCCGGCGTCGAATAGCTGGTTTGCAGCTTCGCCCGCAGGAACGCCGCGGCCACGCCCCCCAGCAACGCCACCAGCAACACACCGGTCAGCAGCAATGGACGCTTGGGTTTGGCCGGCACGTGCGAGAGGCTCGGCGGATCGATGACGCGGATGCGCACGCTGCCCGACTGGCTCTGCGCGTCGGCGCGCAGCTTCACCTGCTCGCGATCAGAGAGCAGCTTGTCATATTGCGCCTTGAGCACATCATGGTCGCGCGACAGCCGCGCCTGCTCGGCGGTGATCTCGGGCTCGTTGGCCTGCTTGGTGGCGAAGGCGTTGAGATCCGACTGGATCTGCGCACGGCGAGCAGCGAGCGCGGCCGCGTTCGCCTGCTTCTCCGCCACCATCGAGCGCAGCGAGATATAGGCCGGGTTGGGCTGGCTGTTGGTGCCGCCCGCGGGCTCGGCCGCAGCCGCGCCCTGCAGGCGCGCGATCTGCTTGCGCACCGCGATCACGTCGGGATGTTGCTCCGTCCAGCCCTGCGCCTGATCCTGCGCGAGCTGTGCCTGAAGCTGGCTGAGCCGCTCCCGCGCGCCGCCGGTGCCCGGCGCGCTCGGCGGACCGGGAATGGTGGCAGGTGTCGCGGCGACCTGGCCGCTGATCGCCGCCAGCGAGCTCTGCGCCGCGGCCAGATTCGTCTCGACATCGGCAAGCTGCGAGCGCGCCGCGTCCATGCGCTGGCCGATCGAGCCCGAACCCGGCAGCATTCCCATATATTTCTGGTCGAACGCCTGCTGCTTCTGCTCGGCATCCTGCAACTGCTGGCTGCGCAGGGAGAGCTGCGCGTCGAGGAACTTGAGCGAGCGCTGTGCCTCGGCGACGCCGCCGGTCGCATTGCTGGCGAGGAACAGGTCGATCAGCTTGCCAACCACCGTTTGGGCCAGCCGGGCGTTCTGCGCATCCGAAAAGCCACCGCTCGACAGATCCGCGCTGATCTGGAAGAGATTGTCCTGCGTGCTCTTGACGCTGACCGCCTTCTGCAGCCGGCCGACCATCATCGCCATGTCGCGGGGCGTCGCGGCCTGGCGGTTGCGGTCGGTCGCCTTGACGACGCCGGTCAGGTTGTCGGCCGAAAGCAGTGTCTGGCGCACCGTGTCGATGCCCTGCTGCTGCTCACCGC
>FTCZ01006700.1_pt1 | contig 15950 bp, 10 predicted proteins | sample 1658871 | NCBI WGS metagenome assembly FTCZ01 (sample SAMEA3914864, study PRJEB12502) | metagenome | biome: forest; material: soil | place: USA | collected 2012-03-12 | depth 0.3 m
AAGATGGCCTTGGCGATGCCGCCGAGCATGAGCGTTCCTAATCGAATTGGGACGGCGGATACGGGCACGTCTGAACGCCCCGCGACCCCCCGCGCGAGTGGGCAGTTGATCTAGGGAGCGGGGGGTGGGGTGTCAATTCGTGGGCGCTGAGACGGCTTGCACAAACCGAACTTTGACCACTTGCATGAATGCAATCGGCTTTCCATCCGGACCAACGGCGTGGAGTGGGCTCCAGCCCTGCCTCACCTGCTGGCACGCCAGTTCCCCCCAATGCTCAGACTTTAGAGAAGATGCCGCCCTACAGGCTCCCAGTTTCCCATCGGCATCGACCTCAATTCCCACATCAATCGGCGCAGGATTTTTCCGATCACCACATCCGATCACCACAAAGGCTGCCAACATAGCCAGATGGCTTGGCCGGCGTGCTTAGACTGAGAGCTGCTGAGACCAGCAACAAAAACATGGACAACCCCCTCTTACGCGGCCACCGAACCTAGCCAACCGTACCGCGGAAATGCCAGAGGCTTGCCCATGTCCGACGCCGTCTCCCCCCTCGCCACGCCATTTCCCGCGATGCCGTCGATCGCCGGCGTGCGGCTCGCCACGGTGCGCGCGGGCTACAAGACGTGGGCGCGCGATGACATGACGCTCGCGCTGTTCGACGAGGGCACGGCGGCGGCGGGCGTCACCACCCAGTCGAAATGTCCTTCGCCCGAGGTGGAATGGTGCCGCGCCGCGCTACCGCTCGGCAAGGCACGAGCGCTCGTGGTCAACGCCGGCAATTCCAACGCCTTCACCGGCGCCAAGGGCCGCGCGGCGGTCGAGGCGATCGCGGCCAAGGTGGCGGCGGGCACCGGCTGCCAGCCCTCCGACGTGTTCGTGGCCTCAACCGGCGTGATTGGCGTACCGCTCCCCATTCCCACCGCCGAGACGGGGCTCGACCTCGCCTTCGCCGCACCCGAGGCCGGCTGGGAGCAGGTCGCCGCGGCGATCTCGACCACCGACACTTTCCCCAAGGGGGCGATGGCGACCGCAGTGGTCAATGGCCGCACCGTCACTATCGCCGGCGTCATCAAGGGCTCGGGCATGATCGCGCCGGACATGGCGACGATGCTCGGCTTCCTCTTCACCGACGCAGCGGTCGAGCCGGCCTTCCTCCAGCAGTTGCTGTCCGAGGCGAACGGCCGCAGCTTCTCCTGCATCACGGTGGATGGCGACACCTCGACCTCCGACACGGTGCTGGCCTTCGCGACGGGCAAGGCGGGCAACGCGCCCCTCGCCTCGTTCGAGGATGCCGGCGCCGACGCGTTCGCGGCCGCCCTTTCCGACGTCTGCCTCCAGCTCGCCCAGCTCGTTGTGCGCGACGGCGAGGGCGCGTCCAAGTTCATCGAGATCGAGGTGACGGGCGCTGCGTCCGACGAAAGTGCCCGGACGATCGCGCTCTCGATCGCCAACTCACCGCTGGTGAAGACCGCCATTGCGGGAGAGGACGCCAATTGGGGCCGCGTGGTGATGGCGGTCGGCAAGGCCGGTGAGCCCGCCGAGCGCGACAGGCTCGCCATCCGCTTCGGCGATACGCAGGTCGCCGAAGCGGGGCTCGCCGTCGAAGGCTATGACGAGGCGCCGGTCGCCGCGCACCTCAAGGGTCAGGATGTTCGAGTCGGGGTCAATATCGGGCTCGGCCACGGCCGCGCAACGGTTTGGACGTGCGATCTCACACACGGCTATATCTCGATCAACGCCGACTATCGGAGCTGACGCATGAGCAAGCAGTTGGCCGGAGGATGCGCATGCGGGGCAGTACGCTACCGCCTTGTTGAAGGGGCGTACGATATCGGCTGGTGCCATTGCCGGCTGTGCCAGAAGAGCTCGGGCGCTCCGGCGCTCGTGTTCGCGACCTCTCGGATCGATGACTTTGTGATCGACGAGGGCGCCGATGTGATCGGAAGCGTCCGCCTCAGTCCGTTCGGCGAACGTCGCTTCTGCAAGCGCTGCGGTAGCCTCCTCACCATCCATGTCGACTTCCAGCCCGAGGAGATCGACATCGCCGCCGCCACCCTCGACAATCCGGAGGCGGTCCAACCCAGCTTCCACATCTTCTACGCCGATCACATCAGCTGGGCCCCCGCCGGCGACAAACTGCCGAGGCACGACCACTTCCGTCCCGACACTCGAGGCCTCGCAGTGGGGGAACAGCCGGAATGACGCATCCCCTCCGCGCCCCGGTCGAAGAGCTGATGCGCCGGATCGGTCGCGAGGTATTAATGCCGCGCTTCCGCACTCTCGACGCCAGCGAGATCGAGGAGAAAGCACCGGAGGACTATGTCACGGTGGTTGACCGAGAGTCAGAGGCGAGATTGACGGAAGGCCTTCTCTCGCTGCTCTCCGGGAGCCATGTCGTGGGCGAGGAAGCCGTCGCCGCCGATCCCGCAATTGTCGCCCGCGTGGCGGAAGGAACCGCCTGGATCGTCGATCCGGTCGACGGCACCGGCAATTATGCCGCTGGACGCAGCCCCTTCGCGATCATGGTGGCGCTGGCCGAGGGAGGCACCGTGCAGGCCGGCTGGATACTCGATCCGGTCACGGGGCGGATGTGCCATGCAGCGAAAGGGCTTGGCGCCTTCATCGACGGCCAACGGGTCCACGCGCGGACGACCGGCACCGCACAACCGCTCGGTGCGCTTGGGACGCGCTATCTGCCAGCGGACGTGCGAGAGGCGGTACTCGGCCGGGCCGAGGGCCATATCGCCCTCGTCGACGTTCCGCATTGCGCAGGCGAGCAATATCCACGCCTCGTGCTCGGCACCAACGACCTCGCGCTGTTCTGGCGGGCGATGCCCTGGGACCACGCGCCAGGCGCATTATTCGTGGAGGAAGCGGGCGGCCGGGTCGCGCGGATCGACGGCGCGCCTTATCGGCTCGCGAACGACCGTCCTGGTCTGCTCGCCGCGGCCTCGCCCGCTTTGTGGGACGAGGCCGCGGCGCTGCTGTTCGGCTGAGCGGCCCGACGAACGCCGGGCCGCCGGGTCAAAGGATCAGAGCGACTCTTCGATGAACGCCTTGAGGCGGCTCTTCGGTGCAGCGCCGACCTGAGTCGCGGCCGGCGCACCGCCCTTGAACAGGATCATCGTGGGGATACCACGCACGCCGTAACGACCCGGAGCATCGGGATTGTCGTCGATGTTGAGCTTGGCGATCGTCACCTTCTCACCCAACTCTTCCGACAGCTCCTCGAGCGCCGGCCCGATCATCTTGCATGGACCGCACCACTCGGCCCAGAAATCGACCAGCACGGGGCCGTCGGCCGCGAGAACGTCCGTTGCGAAGCTCTGATCGGTAATCGTCTTGGTAGCCATGGAACATAACTCCTGTTCGCTTTGCTGCCGGATGTAGTCGCCCCGGCCCCCGGCCTCAACCGGCTGTGGCCAAACTTTGCTCCGTCGGCTCAAAGCGCGGCTTGTGGGCGGACAGTGTCTCCAGCGATAAGGGAACGAGCTTGGGACCCGCCGTATAGAGCAAAGCGGCCTCAATCGTCCGGCCCGGAAAGATTGCGGCCAACGCCGCCGCATAGGCCCCCATCTGCTCCAAATGATGGCGCGGCACTGTATCGAGGCCCGACGGCACGCGCCGCCCGGTCTTGAAATCGACGATCGTCACCTTGTCGTCCGCCACGAGCAGCCGGTCGACCGTGCCGGCGACGACATGTCCCTCCACCACCGCCGCGATCGGCGCTTCGGCCAATGCGTCGGGTGAAAAGATCGCGGCGAAGCGCGGATCAGCGATGATCGCGCAAGCGTCTGCCATGAGTGCGATGCGCAAGGCCGCATCAGTAACGCCGGCTGAATGCTCCAGCCAATGAGCGGCGGCGGACTCGCGCCGCTCCGGTGCTAGAGACGGCAGCCGCTCGAACAGCGCGTGGAGCAGGCGTCCTCTCTCGGCCGCCTCACGCATCGCAGGATTCGGCGGTGGATTGGCGACGGTGTCGTTGCCGATCGCGGACGGCGCGAGCGGGCGCGGCGGTCGACTTTCCTCGGGCGCCGGCGCACGCAGCCAGGCCGGCGGCGGGGATACCGCTGCCGGTGCTCGGACTTCGCGAGCAAATCCCGATTCACCCTCGCCGCCTGCATGAATTCGGGCCTTTCCCCACAGTGGATCCTCGGGCGTCTGTGTCTCCAGCCCGTCCAGCGCGGCGGAGAGCGCAGCGTACCAGCTCCGCTCTGGCACCACACCCTTGGCGATCGGCCCCAGTGCACCGCCGACCGCTAGCCATTCCTCGGCGCGCGTCGCGGCGACATAGAGCAGCCGCCAATGTTCCTCCAATTCGCGCCGCTCGGCCTCCTCGATCAGCGTATCGAAGGGCGCGAAGCGTTCGTGGCTGCGCGGGCGGATGATCGGCACGGGGCCGGCCCCCTCCTCGGCCGCCCAGCCGATGCCACCGCCGGGCGAGCGATCCGGATCGCCAGTCGCATCGGCCAATACCACCAGCGGCGCCTGCAACCCCTTCGAGCCGTGCGCCGTCATCACCCGCACCGCATCGAGCGGCGCCGAGGGATCACGCTTGATCTGCACCTCGCCGCGATCGAACCAGTCGAGGAAGAGCTGGAGCGAGGGAGTACCATTCTCCTCGAACAGCAGCGCGGCGTTGAGCAGTTCCTCGATCGGATCACGCGCCTCCTCACCCAGCCGGCTAAGCAGCCTGCGCCGCCCGTCAAGCGAACCTGAAAGGATCTCCTCGAAGAAGCGATAGGGCGTGACGAGGTCGGCGGCGGCGAGGATCGCGCCCAGCGCGTCGCGCGCCTCGCCCTCCGGCAGTACCGTCCAGAGCGAGCCCTTGCGGCCGAAGGCGACGTCATAGAGTTGCCGCTGGTTCCATCCGAACAGCGGCGAGACGAGCAGCGAGGCGAGCGTCAGGTCGTCCCCCGGCTGAAGCGCAAAGCGCGCGGCGGCGAGCAGGTCGCGCACCGCCAGCGGCGCATTCAGCCGCAGCCGGTCGACCCCGGCCACGGGCACCCCATGCGCGTGGAGCCGGGCCACCAGCAATGAGGCGAGATCGCCACGCTTGCGTACCAGGATCATCACGTCTTCGGGACGGAGCGGCCGGCCACGCGTGGCGATCCAGGGGGCGGCGTCGATCCAGGCCTTTACCTGCTGGGCCAGCTTGTCGGCGAATATTCGGGTGGCGTCGTCAAGCCACCCCTCCTCGCCCGCCGCGACATCCTCCGCCTGCTCGGCCGAAACGGGCGGCCAGAGCATCACACGGCCCGGCCCCTTCTTCGCTGCCTGGTGCGCGGGCACGTCATCGGACAGTCCAAGCGCACCCGGCCCGAGATGCGCGATCAGCCGGTCCACCACCTTCAGCACCGGTGGCGTGGAACGGAAGGACTTGTCGAGCGACAGCCGCTGGATACTGCGATCCGCGCCCTCCGCTCGCCGCGAGAAGGCGCGCGCCGCCGCCTCGAACGCCAGCGGATCGGTGCCTTGAAAGCCGAAGATCGCCTGCTTGAAGTCGCCGACCGTGAAGATGGTCCGCACGATTCCCTCGCGCGCGCCTTCGCCTGCGAAGAATTCGCCCGCCAGCGCCGCGACGATCGACCATTGGTTTGCGTTGGTGTCCTGCGCCTCGTCGACGAGGATATGGTCGGTGCGCTGGTCGAGCTTGTAGCGCACCCACTCACCCATACCCTCGGTCTGGAGCAGGCGGACGGTAGTGCGGATGAGATCGTCGAAGTCGACCGCGCCCGCGGATCGCTTCGCCTGCACGTACGCGCGCGCATAGGCCTGCCCCGCGCGCAGCCCCGCAGCCAGCGTCGCCGCGAACGCTGCCTTGATGCGGAGCGCGAGCAGCTCTCCGCAGGCCGCATGCAACCGCATCGCGTCCTCGGCATAGCCCGCGTCCTGCGGCGCCTGTCCCTTGGCGAAGGAACGTAAATCTCCCGCCTTCGTCGCCCACACTTCATGCAGCGTCTGAAGCCCCGCGGCGCGATCGGCTGGCGAGGCGGCCAGCCACCTGGCGATGGCGTCGGCACGATCAAGGCCCCGCGCGGCGGCCCAGCCAGCATTGGCGGCAGCGACGCGATCGAGCGTGCGCCTATCGAACATCTCGTCGGTGCAAGCCTCGGCCAATGCCTGTTCGACATCGCCGTCGGGCACGCCCATTGCCCGACGGAGCTTCGCCTCGATGCCGACGCCCTGCTCCTCCATCGCATCGGGGGCGCGGGCACACTGGCGCAGGAAGCCCTCGGCGCCCGCCTCGCCGAGCCGTCTGCTCAGCACCTGCACGTCACGCACGAGCGGGAGGTCGCCGCCACGCTCGGCAGCGACCAGCATGTTCGCGAGCGTGGCATAGCCGAGCGCCTGCTCCTCGCGCTCCTCCAGCGGGCGGAAGCCCGGCACCAACCCCGCCTCGGACGGGAAGCCAGCGAGCAGTGTCTGGCAGAAGGCGTGGATGGTCTGGATGCGCAGGCCGCCGCCGGTCGCATCGAGCACGCGAGCAAACAGCGTGCGCGCGTTGGCGACGGCCTCGTCATCATGAGCCTCGCCCAGTGCGAACAGCTCATGGCGCAGGTGGTGGGGTTTCATGCGCACCCAACTCGCGAGACGCGCATGGATGCGATCCGCCATCTCCGCCGCGCCCGCCTTGGTGAAGGTGAGGCAGAGGATCGCCGCCGGGTCGTCCCCCGCCAGCAGTAGACGGATCACGCGAGCGGTCAGCACGTGTGTCTTGCCGGTGCCCGCCGAGGCGGACAGCCAGACGAGACGGTCGGGATCGGACGCCTCGGCCTGCGCGCCCTCCAGCGGCTTCAGCAGCGAAGGACGGCGACTCATGCCCCATCCCCCTGCCGGCCATACCATTCGTCGAGGCGCATCAGCTGGTCATAGTCCGCATAGGGCGCCAGCTCGGGGTGGAGCTTGGCAACGAATGCCTCCTCCCCTGTCAGCCACTTGGCGGCGGCTTCCGAGAAGTTGCAATAGGCAAGCGCGGTGAACTCTGCCGGATCGAGCCCGGAGCGCTTGCCGGTCGCCGGCGCGACATAGCCGAGCTGCCCGTCCTTCTGCGCCAGTGACCAATATTCGAAGACGCCGGCCTTGCCCGACACTTCCTTGAAGCCGCCCTGTTCCGCAATCAGGCCTAGCAGCCCGAGCTGCATCGCATAGCCGGCCGCGACCTGCTTGGTACCCGGTGGCTGGCCAGTCTTGTAGTCGACGATGGCGAGGCTGCCGTCGGGCATCCGGTCGATCCGGTCGACCTTGCCGTAGAGGCGGATGCCGTCGATCTCCCGCTCGCCGAACACCTCGGCCACGATCGGCTTGCGGCCCGAGGCGAGCAGGCCAAGCATCTCGTCCGCGATCCAGGCAATCGACTCTCTGAGGCGCGGCGCCCAGAACGCGCGAAGCACCGGGTGCGCGGTGATGCCGTCCAACATCGCCTCCGCGCGCGCCGCGAGCTTCGAGGGATCGCAGCCGTCCTCTTTGGCCCAGGCTTCCAGTACCTCATGGACGGCGCTGCCCCGCCAAGCCGGGCTCGGCTCAGCATCGACGGGATCGAGGCTCGCGAGCTTCAGCATCTCCTGCGCGTAGAAGGCGTAGGGATCGGCCTTCAACCGGTCGAGGCGAGTGACGGCGAGCTTGTGCGGACGCTGTTCGATCGGCGGCGCAGGGCGCGGTCTGTTGGCCGGATCGAAGGCGTCGGGGCGATCGATCGCCGCCGTCCAGCGCCGGAAATGCGGGGCGCGAGCAATGCCGCCGGTCATCGCCTCTAGCCTCAACCAAAAGCGAGAGGCGACCGCAGGCGACCGCGCATCGCGCCGCGCCCGCGTCACCAACACGTCGGGCGAGCCCAGCACACCTGAAAAGTCGTGCGAGGCGATGCCAATCCGCCATTCGAGCCCCGGCAGGCCGAGCGCGCGCCGCACGCGTGGGCTGAGCCACGGGTCCGGGCTCGGCAGGGACGGCCACACCCCTTCGTTGAGGCCGGCGGCGACCGCGAAATCGGCGTGCTGGAGACGCTGCTCGATCAGGCCCCAGATCGAAACGCGCGGATGCCCGCCCTGCGGCGGGCGCACCGCCACCTCGTCCATCAGGCGCGCGAGCATTGGCGCCACTGCGGCAGGCGCAAGCTCGGTCGGCCCGAGCGGTGCGGAGGCCTCGAGCGCCTCGAACAATTCCGCCGCCGCGCGCCCAGCGGGGCCAGCCCAGGCCTCTTCCTGAGTCAGCGACGAGGCGGCGTCGCGGATGGCGGCGAGCACGGCAGGCAGCGTCACCGGCCTTTCAAAGGCGACCTCCAGCGGCTGGAGGATGGCCAGCGCCGCTTTCCACCATTCGCCGTCGAGCCGGACCTTGGGCTCACGGAACAGCGCCGACACGCCCACCAGCCCCGGCGCCGGCCTCGGCCCGCGCAGCGCGAGATCGAGCGCGCGCACCGCTGCCAGCCATTCTGGGCGGCTGCGGTCGGCGCACACCAGCGGATGCTTGAGGAGCGTCAGCAGCTCGACCGGTGCGAACCCGCTCGCCGCAGCCTCAGCGATAGCGGTGAGCAGCGTGCCCGTCGGCATCGCCGAGAGCGGCCGCCCCGCTGAATCGTCCGCCCGAACCCCCCAGCGTGCGAGATGGGCGGAGACACGCCGCGCCAGCACCCGATCCGGTGTCACCAGCGCAGCGGTGCGGCCCGGCGTTTCGATCGCTTGGCGGAGCGCGATGGCGATCGCCTGCGCCTCCTCGGCAGGTGTCGCGCATTCGAGCGCGCGGACGCCCGAGAGGCGGCGCTCGGCTGGCGGCAGCTCCTGCCATTTACCCGTGTAGCGGGCGGGCTTCATCGAGTTCGCCACCGCCCGCCCGCGCGCGGCAGAGGCGGCTGGTGCCTCGGGCCCTCCGCCCCAGCCCCAGCGCTCCGCCTCGCCGCGCGCGCAGCCCATGCGGTCGAGCAGGCGCTTGAGGTGGAACTGGGGGTGCGTCTCGATCGCGCGGCCATCCGCATCGGGGCCGAGCGCATCCCACTCTTCCTCGGGCATAGAAAGATCGAGCCCTGGCAACAGCACCATGCCGTCGGGCATCCACGCCACGGTGCGCAGCAACCGCGCCACGGCCGGCGCGGTGTCGGTGATGCCCGCCGCCACCACGAAGCCATGTGGCGGCCGGTCGCGCCATGCGGCGGCCGCGCGGTCGAGCAGGCGGTTGCGGCGATCCGCCTGGTCGATGCGCCCCAGTCGGGCCAGCTCATCCGGCCACCGCGCCAGCACCGCGGAGAGCACGCCCAGCGCTCGCTGCCAATGATCCGAAAGCTCGGCGGCGACGTCCAGCTCGGCCAGCGCGCGGACCGGCACCTCTTCGACCATCATCTGGTCGAGCGTGCGGCCCAGTGCCTGGGCGAGCCGCACCGCCTCCGCCGCGTCGACCGGCTCGCCGACGCGGCTGCGTTCTTCCGAGACGAGCCGCGCCAGCACCATACGCCGCACCATCGGATCGACAGCCGGTACAACCGGATCGGCATCGGCGGGATCGAGCGCCTGGCCCGGTCCGTCGCCCAGATCCAGATCACCGATCGTGACGAGGCGCGGCAGCAGCAGGCCATGCTCGGCGCGGCGGACGAAGGCGTCGCTGATCGCACGTGCGGCGCGATTGTTGGGTACGAGCACGAGGCCACGTGCCAGCGCCAGTCGGTCGCCGGCGGTGCGCGCGATCAGGCCCGCGGCCAGCGCGTCGGCGAACGGCCGGTGCGCCGGCACCGTGAACAGCGCCGGCGCCGGCCGCTCAGCCATGCCGGAGCATATCCTCGGCGATGGCGATAGCGCCGGGGGTTCCGACATCGCACCACAGCCCCTGATGGACCACACCGAAGACGCGGCCGGCCTCGATCGCGCGGTTCCACAGCAGGTTCATCGAGAAGGGGCCCGTGGGCGCATCCTCGAACAGGCGCGGGGAAACGAGCTGCACGCCGGTATAGACGAAGGGCGCGACGCGGCGCGCGGCGCGGCGCGCGAGGCGCCCCGCCGAGTCCATGTGAAAATCGCCCAACCCCTCATGTGCCGTCGCCCGCGCCAGTGGCACGACGAGCAGCAGCGCGTCCATCTCCGCATCGTCCCAGCCGCCGGCGAGCAGGCGGAGCGTGTCCGCCGGGCCATCCACCCAAAGATTGTCGGTGTTTACCACATAGAATGGCCGTTCGCCGAGCAGCGGCAGCGCGTGGACCACGCCCCCGCCCGTCTCCAGCAGCTCGGCACGCTCGTCCGAGATGGCGATGTCGAGTCCCTCGGCGTGGCGGCGCAGATGGGCCTCCAGCGCATCGGCGAGATAGTGGACGTTCACCACCGCACGGCGCACCCCGCCCGCGCGTACCCGATCGAGCGCATGGTCGAGCAGCGAACGCCCGCCCACCTCGACCAGCGGCTTGGGACGTGTCGCCGTCAGCGGACGCATCCGCTTGCCGAGGCCAGCCGCGAGCAACATGGCCGTCACCGGCTGCGCCTGCGCGATGGTGGAGTTGGGACGCAGTGAGAGGGGCTTGGCGAACTTGGTCACGCGGTCATCTCCGTCCAAGCCGCGCCTCGCATCTCAGCTGGCACATTGGCTGCGAACCAGTCCGCCACGGGTGCAAGCGCTGGATGCGCGAGGTTGCGCTCCAGATAGCCCCACACGCGCGGCTGCATCGGCAGATAGGTGCGCTTGCCGTCCCGCTTCCACAGGCGCGTGAAGATGCCGAGGATCTTGGTGTTCCGCTGTGCGCCGAGGACCTCATAATCAGCGCGGAACGCCTCGACATCGGAGATGCCAGCATCTTCGGCATAGGCCTCCAACATCTCCGCCTCGAGCACGGGCGAGACATCGCGCCGCGCGTCCTGGAGGAGCGAAACGAGGTCATAGGCGGCGTGGCCGGCCAGCGCGTCCTGGAAATCAAGCAGGCCGAGCCGCTTCAGGCCGGTGCGATCGAGCAGCATGATGTTGTCGACATGATAATCGCGGAGGACAAGCACCGACCGCTCGGGCGTAGCGACGCGCGGTAGCACTGAGCCCCACGCCTTCGCCCAACCACCGAAATCGATCTCGAAGCCGAGTGCCGGCGCATACCATTCGGGGAACAGGCCCACCTCGCGGCGCATCACCGCGATGTCGTAAGGGGCCAAGTTCTTCGGCACCGGCTGTTCAGCCAGCCGCGCAAGCAAGGTTACAGCGTCGCGATAGATCGGCGCCTCAGCCTCGGCGCCGGCACGGAGCAGTGGACCAGCCAGCCGGTCACCGAAATCCTCCAGCAGGAGCAGCCCACCTTCGCGATCCACCGCATAGCTTTGCGGAGACGACAGGCCGAGCGCGCCCAGATGTTCGGCGATCGCGAGAAATGGTCCGAGATCCTCATGCGCCGGCGGCGCGTCCATCAGGACGGCTGTCCGACCTTCGTGAACGACGCGGAAATAGCGCCGGAAGGATGCATCACCGGCGAGCGGCAGTATCGCCGCCCCTTCCCAGCCATGTTCGGCGAGGAAGGCGGGGGCGTGGGCAGGTGGAATCATCGTGGCGGCCATCGCGCCTCCCATGGCGCGGGCGCGGTCCAAGTCAAGCGGCGGCCACCGTTCCCGTCGGGCTCGATCGCCAGACGGAGCGCCTCCGGCCACAGCGCCGCGCCCAACCGTTCCGGCCATTCGATGAGCAGAGCGCCGTCCTCCAGAAGCTCGTCGAGGCCCAGCTCCTCCGCGTCTTCCGGTTCCTCGATCCGATAAAGATCTACATGGGCGACGGGCAAGGCCACCTCCGGCGGAGCATAGGGCTGGACAATCGCGAAGGTCGGGCTCGGCGCCTCCTCGGCGAGGCCCAGCGCGGAGAGAACACCGCGAGCGAGGCTCGTTTTGCCCACGCCCAGATCGCCGAACAGCGCGACGACGTCTCCCTCGCGGAGCAGTGGCGCCAACGCGCGGCCCAGCGCCTCGGTCGCGGTCGCGTCCGGCAGGGCGATGGTTCCGGTCGTGGTCATGACGAGGCTCTCGGCAGGCGGATCGAGACAGTCGTACCGCTACCCGGCTCCGATTCCAGCCAGACGCTTCCGCCATGCGCCTCGACATAGTGGCGGGTGAGCGGGAGGCCGAGCCCAATTGAGCCCTCACGCCGGTTCCCCTTCACCGTCGTGCGGTGGAAGGGATCGAAGATCCGCTCCCGTTCATCTGCATCGATGCCGACCCCGTTGTCGGAGACGATCACCGTCGCCTGCTCGTCGTCTCCGCTGGCGTGGAAAAAGATGCGACCGCCCTCGGGAGTATAATGCACGGCGTTGCGCAAGATATGTTCGACCGCTTGCCGGAGACGGCGCACGTCGCCGGTCACGATCCCGGTGGAGGGCTCAAGCGCGGAGATCAGCTTGAGCTTGCGCGCCTCCGCCTGCCCGGCAAGCTCGTCGGCGACCTCACGGCAGATCACGCCGAGATCAATCGGCACATGCTCAAGGTCGAGATGGCCAGCCGCGCTGCGCGTAAGGTCCAACACCTCGTCGACCAGCTGCCCCAGCCGCCCTGAAGCGGCCAGGATCGAACCGACATAGTCTTTCGCCCGATCGCTCATCGGCCCGCCGAAACCGGCCGCCAGCATCTCCGCGAAGCCGCCGATCGAGGTGAGCGGCGTGCGCAATTCGTAGCTCATTGTCGCCACGAAGGCCGACTTCACCCGATCGCCTTCCTCCAGTGCTGCGGCGCGGTCGCGCAACGCCTGCTCGGCACGGCGGCTGTCGGTGATGTCGAGCAGGGTGAAGAGCGCATTGCCATCGGGCAGCGGCACCGCGGCAAACTGAAAGTGACGCTCGTCGGCGAATGCGATGCGCCCGGCGCGGCTTTGGCGCTCGGTGGTGGCGAGGCGAACGAGCTCGCGTATCAGACCGGCGCGCGCCGGATTTGCCAATCGCGGTGCGATCATGGTCACGAGCGCGTCGACGCGCGGGTGTCGCGCCAGCTCTTCCTCCTCCAACTCCCACACCTCGCGGAAACGGTTGTTCCAAAGGTGGAGGCGGCCGTCGGCGGCGAACACGCCCACCGCCTCGTTGAGGTTATTGAAGGTGGCAGTCCGCACGCGCAGCAGCGTGTCCGCCTCGGAGCGAAGCCGGACCTGCTCGGTCCGGTCCTCGAAGATCATCAGCAGGCCGCCGTCGGGCAGCGGCTGGCCGACGACTCGGAGATGGGTACCGGAGGGAAGCTGCCACGCCTCCTCCTGCGCCGTTTCCGACAGGAACCAGCGCCGCCGCTCAGCCTTCCAACCCGGGAAGTCGCGGCTTTCCGGCAGGCGATCGGCCTCGCGCATGCGCTCCAGCACGCGGTCGAATTCGGGCCGGTCTGCCAGCCATTCGGGTAGCATCGCAAACAGCCGCTTGAAGGCCGAATTGGAGAAGGTGAGATGCCGATCGGCCGCGAACTGTGCAACGCCCGCCGACAGGCGATCGAGCATGTCGCGCTGGGCATCCTCGAAACGGACAAGATCGGCCTTGGCCTGCTCGATCTCCTCGACGTCGACCGCGTAGCCAGCGATGCCGCTCGGCCCCAGCGGCACATCGACGACACGCAGCGTGCGCCGCTCGCCGCCAATCGTGGCGGGCACCGTGCGGACCGCCATCTCGCCCTCGTCGCGCGCGGCGGCGGCGGCGGCAATCGGGCTGCCCGGCCCCTGCCCCTCGATCAGTTCCAGCCCACGCTCGATCACGCTGCGGGCATCCATGCCGTCGACCGCGCGGACATAGGCAGAGTTGACGAGGCTCAGTCGCAAGTCGGGTCCGCGATGCCACATCGGGATGGGCGCCGCCTCGATCAGACCGGCGAGCGCATCGAGCGCCTCGGCCAGGCGTTCGCGTTCGGAATCGAGGCGGGAGATCTCGTCCTCGCTCTCGGTCGCGTCGAACAGCCAGAGCAGCGCTGCGCCTTCTCCCAGCACCTGGGCGGCGGGCCGGCCGCGGACCATCAGCACGCGCCCTGCCCCACTGGGCCGAACCGCACGGGCAAAGGCCGCGCCGCCGCGCTGGGCCACGAGCACGTCGCTGGACAGGGCCTCTGCATCGGGTGGGTCCAGCCGCGAGCAAAGATCGTCCAGTGAGCGCGGCGCCCGATCAAGGCCGAACCAGTCACCGACGCGCTCATGCGCGCGCAGTCGGCCGTCGGCAGCCACCAGCATGGGAAGCGCTGGCGCGCCCGCCAGCATTCGGCGCAGCCGAGCAAGCTCGGCCACGGCAGCCTTCGCGGAATGGGTCCGCCGCCAGCCGTAGGTGACAGCGACCACGGCCGCCGCAAGCCAGAGGGCCAGGATCAGCCCCACCAACGTCGCGTGAAGAGGATCGAGCTCGATCACGCCACTAAGCCCCACTCGCCTCTACCAGGCATCGCCCCCTCAGCCCTCATAAGCCCCTGTCTAGGCGGGATGGATGCGAAGCGGAAGCCAGGATGCTTCGTAAGCGGGGCGCCGGACCCGGAAAAGCAGATGCGCCCCGCCCGATTATGGGGCGGAGCGCATCCAGCCGGCTGTCGCCGGAAGCGGGAGGAGACGCTGACGCCTCCCCCCGATCGCATCAGTAGCGGTAATGATCCGGCTTGAACGGACCTTCGGTCGTCACGCCGATATAGGCCGCCTGCTTCTCGGTGAGCTTCGAGAGCTTCACGCCCAGCTTGTCGAGATGGAGGCGTGCAACCTTCTCGTCGAGATGCTTCGGCAGGACATAGACCTGGTTGCCGTACTTCTCGCCCGCCGTGAACAGCTCGATCTGCGCGATCGTCTGGTTGGTGAAGCTCGACGACATCACGAAGCTCGGGTGTCCGGTGGCGTTGCCGAGGTTCACCAGGCGGCCCTTCGACAGCACGATGATCTTCTTGCCGTCCGGGAACTCTACCTCGTCGACCTGCGGCTTGATCTCCGTCCACTTCATGTTCGACAGCGCGCCGATTTGGATCTCGCTGTCGAAGTGGCCAATGTTGCAGACGATCGCCATGTTTTTCATCGAACGCATGTGGTCGAGCGTGATGACGTCGGCGTTGCCAGTTGCGGTGACGAAGATGTCGGCGCGCTCGGCGGCCTCTTCCATCGTCACAACCTCATAGCCTTCCATTGCAGCTTGGAGCGCGCAGATCGGATCGATCTCGGTCACCAGCACGCGCGCGCCGCCATTACGGAGCGAAGCCGCCGAGCCCTTGCCCACGTCACCAAAGCCCGCGACGACCGCGACCTTGCCGGCGAGCATCACGTCGGTGCCGCGACGGATGGCGTCGACCAGAGACTCCTTGCAGCCGTAGAGGTTGTCGAACTTCGACTTCGTCACCGAGTCGTTTACGTTGATCGCCGGGAAGGGAAGCTCGCCCTTCTTGGCGATCTCATACAGGCGATGGACGCCGGTGGTGGTCTCTTCCGACACGCCCTTGATGGCGGCGGCGGTGCGGGTGAGGTAGCCCGGCTTCGCGGCGATGAACGCCTTCAGTGCGCGCTGGAACTCGACTTCTTCCTCATTCTCGGGTGCGGGCAGCGTAGCGCCGGCCTCGACCTTCGCGCCCCAGAGCACGAACATGGTGGCGTCGCCGCCATCATCGAGGATCATGTTGCAGGGCTCGTCACCCCAGTCGAAGATGCGGCCTACATAATCCCAATACTCGGCCAGCGTTTCGCCCTTTACGGCGAAAACCGGCACGCCCGACGCGGCGATCGCTGCGGCGGCGTGGTCCTGGGTCGAGAAGATGTTGCACGAGGCCCAACGGACGTCGGCGCCGAGCGCGGTCAGCGTCTCGATCAGAACGGCGGTCTGGATCGTCATGTGCAGCGAGCCGGTGATGCGCGCGCCCTTGAGCGGCTGCGACGCACCGTATTCCTCGCGGAGCGCCATCAGGCCGGGCATCTCGGTCTCGGCGATCTCAATCTCCTTGCGGCCGAAGCCGGCGAGCGAGATGTCGCGAACGACATAATCGTTGATGGTCTGGACGGAGGCAGTAGCCACGGAAAATGCTCCCGGTGTC
>FTCZ01000620.1_pt1 | contig 15890 bp, 16 predicted proteins | sample 1658871 | NCBI WGS metagenome assembly FTCZ01 (sample SAMEA3914864, study PRJEB12502) | metagenome | biome: forest; material: soil | place: USA | collected 2012-03-12 | depth 0.3 m
AACCAGATGAGGAGGACGAGATTGGCGGCGGCGGTGACGCGTTGCAGCCACCAGTGATGCGTGCCGGACTTCGCCGATCCGAGGCCGCGCACGCGGCCGAGGCTGGTACCCCTGCCCATCAGTATTTCCCCAGGATAACGAGCCAGAACAGCACGGTCGCGATCAGCGAAAACGCCATCGTGGCCATCGCCCAGCGCCGATTGGTCTTGAGTTCATAGCCGGCGCCGGTGTCGAGCACGAAGTGCCGGACGCCCGACGCCATATGCTGGAAGAAGCTCCAGCTCAGGCCGATGCCGACCAGGATCGCCAGGATATTGGTGAGATGCTGCAGCGGCGCGGTCGCACCGACCGCATCGGCTTCCACCACCCAGCGATAGAAGAAGCGGTAGGCCGCCGGGCTCATCGCCGCGGCCGTCAGCCACCAGGTGAAGATGAGGCCGCCACCGAGAGCGAGCGCCGTGCCCGTTGCGCGGTGCAGAATGGAGACCAGCATGTGCGGGCCCCACTTCCAGATAGTGAGATGGGGCGACAGCGGTCGCGCCGGATTATGCGCCATGGATCCTCCGTCGGGATACGCAGGCTCCCCTGTAACCATTGCGGCGCGCCTTGCAAGCCGCTCATCTGCGCTTGGGATAACTTCGCGTTTACCGTTCCGGGCCTATTCCGATCGGGACAGGGGCTCATCGGGGCAATCGAGGGACGCAATGAAAGAAGTCACCAAGGGCGAAGTAGCGCTGAGCGACGCGGAGATCGATGCCCGCCTCGCCGCCTATGCCGATAGGGGCGATTTCGAAACCCGCCGCCGCCGCATGTGGGAAGAAGCCCGTTCGGTGATCGAACCCGAGCTCCGCGCTTATTATGCCGATCTGTTCCGCGTGCAGTATGGCGCGGACGAAGCGGCAACCCAATCGATGCTGGTGGGAATCGAGGAGGTCTATGGCCGCCCGATCGACACCGACTGGGTCCGTGCCGCCGCGCGCCACGGCCGCCACGCCTGGTCGCTGCGACTCGAGCCCTACACGGTCGTCGCCGACATGGCGCGCAAGGGCGACCGGATCGCCGCCAAGCTGACCGAGTGCTTTCCCGATCAGCTGGATCTCGTGCTCGACTCGATCCTCACGCTGCGTGCGATCGACAGCTTCCGCATGGAAGTGATGCAGGCCGAAGTCGACGCCATCCGCCGCCGCGCCGCCGCGACCGACCGCAACGCCAACAGCGCCGCGTTCCGCAGCGAGATTCTGGGCATCCTCTCCTCCGCGATGCGCAGCTCGAGCGAATTGCGTGACCAGACCACCGCCACGTCCACTTCCGCGCGCGGCATGCTGGGCAAGGCTTCCGAAGTCGCGGCGGCTGCCGAACAGTCGGCGGTCGCGATGCGTGAAGCGGCGCAGACCGCTGCCGGCCTGATCCGCGCCATCGAGGATGCGCGCCGCGAAGTGGAGATCGCCGCGGGCGTCGCCACCCGCGCTGCCGACCAGTCGACCCAGGCGGTCTCAGTGTCTGAAGCACTGTCGAGCCATGCGCAGGCGATCGAGTCGATCCTTGGCCTGATCCGCGACATTGCGGGGCAGACCAACCTGCTCGCGCTCAACGCCACGATCGAGGCTGCGCGTGCGGGCGACGCCGGCCGTGGCTTCGCCGTGGTCGCCCAGGAGGTGAAATCGCTCGCCTCGCAGACCGCGCGTGCCACCGATGACATCGCCTCGAAAATCGCCGCGATCCAGTCCGCTTCGCGTCAGACGCTCGACGTCAACGGCTCGATCCGCGACATCGTTGGCGAGGTTCAGTCCTCCGCCCAGCGCATCCGCGAGGCGATGGAGGCGCAGGCGCAGACCGTCACCATGATCACCGCCGCCGTCGACGAAACCGCGCTCGCCGCCGACTCGATGTCGGGCACGATCGCCTCGATCCGCATCGACACCGAAGCGGTCGCCACCGACATCGATCGCCTCGAGTCGGGTTTCCGCTCGGTCGATGGCCAGTTGGCCCGGCTGGAGACCACCACCGGCGACTTCGTAGCCCGTATCGCGGCCTGATCTTCCTCCCCTCCCTTGCAAGGGAGGGGAGCTTCGCCGTACCCGCGCGGTCATGGACCGCATTCACATCCTCGCCACCGGCACCAGCCGCGGCATCGGCGCGGCGATCGCCGCCCGGCTCGATCTGCCTCACGTCCGCCTGATCGGCCATTCCAGCCGGCCCGGCGACGGTGAGCGCATTCCCTCCGATCTCGATGAGCCCGGCGCGGCGCGCGCGCTGTGGGCCGAGGCGCTGGAGCGACTCGACGGGCGGATCGACGTGCTGGTCAACAATGCCGGCATCTTCGAGGCCGCTCCCATCGACCTTTCCGACGACGACTGGCTCGCCGCGTGGGAGCGGACGATGCGTATCAACCTCACGGCATCCGCCGAGCTCTGCCGTCTGGCGGTGCAGCATTTTGCCACCCGCACGCGCGGCGGCCGCATCGTCAATGTCGCGAGCCGCGCCGCCTATCGTGGCGACTCGCCCGCGCACTGGCACTATGCCGCCTCCAAGGGCGGCATGATCGCGATGACCAAGAGCATCGCGCGCGGCTATGCCAAGGACAATGTCCTCGCCTTCGCGGTCTGCCCGGGCTTCACCATGACCGGCATGGCCGAGGATTATCTGGAGAGCCGCGGCGGCGACAAGCTGCTTGCCGACATCCCGCTCGGCCGCGTCGCCGATCCGATCGAAGTCGCCGAGGCGGTCCGCTGGCTGGCGCTCGACGCGCCGGCGTCAGCCACCGGCACCGTCATCGACATCAATGGGGCGAGCTATGTCCGCTGAAATTTCCTGGAAGATCACCCTGCCCTGCACGCGCGCCGAGGCCGAAGCGCTCGCGAGTGCGACAGATCCCTTCCCGACGCTCGACGAGCCGCCGGTGCTCAACACGATGGAGCCCGACGAGTCGAAGCCCGAGGAGTGGCTGCTCGAAGCCTATACCGAGGGCAAGCCCGACACCGCGACGGTGGCCGCGGTGCACGCGCTCGTCCCCTCGGCCGCGCGCCGCAAGCCAAAGGTGGAGAAGGTCGAGGAGCAGGATTGGTTGACGCTCAGCCAGGCCGGGCTGGAGCCGATCCGCGCCGGGCGCTTCTACGTCCATACCTCGGCGCATGCCGATGCGATCCCTGACGATGCAACGGTGTTCCGCATCGAAGCGGGTCGCGCCTTCGGCACCGGGCATCATTACACCACCACCGGCTGCCTGATGATGCTCGACCGGCTGCGGCGGCAGGGCGCGCGTTATTCGATGATCGCGGATGTCGGCACCGGCACTGGCCTGCTGGCGTTTGCGGCGATGGCGCTTTGGCCCCGCGCGCATGCCATCGCCACCGACATCGATCCGGTCTCGATCGAGGTCACCGCCGAGAATGCCGAGGTCAACGGCATCAACCGCGAGCGGATCGCGCTTGCGGTGGCGGAAGGTGTCGACCATCCGCTCTACCATGAGCTGGCGCCGTTCGATCTCGTCATCGCCAATATCCTCGCCCAGCCGCTGATCGAACTCGCGCCCGGCATATCGGCAACGCTGGCGCCGGGCGGCACGCTCGTCCTTGCCGGCCTGCTAGACACGCAGGCGGAGGCGGTGACCACCGCCTATCGTCGCGAGGGGATGCGGCTGGCCGACACGATCCGGATCGGCGACTGGACGATCCTGATGCTGCGCAAGCGCAACCGCGTGCGCTGAGGCCTCGACAGGCGCCTCACGTCACGTCATGTGAGGCGCTGATGGGCAAGCGCATCCTCCTGATCGTCGGTGGCGGAATCGCTGCCTACAAGGCCTGCGAGCTGGTGCGGCTGCTCCGCAAGCGCGGCCATGCGGTGCGGTGCGTGCTGACCGCGGCCGGCGCCGAATTCATTACGCCGATGACGCTCGCAGCCCTGTCCGAGCAGCCCGTCCACACCTCGCTCTTCGACCTCAAGGACGAGGCCGAGATGGGCCATATCGAGCTCAGCCGCGAGGCTGATCTCGTCGTCGTCTGCCCCGGCACCGCCAATCTGATCGCGCGCATGGCGAACGGCATCTGCGACGATCTCGCCACCACCTTGCTGCTCGCTACCGACAAGCCGATCCTCGTCGCACCGGCGATGAACGTCAGGATGTGGCTCCACCCTGCGACCCGGCGTAACATCGTCCAACTCCGCGCCGACGATACGGTGGTGATGGAGCCCGACGAGGGCATCATGGCGTGCGGCGAATATGGCCCGGGCCGCCTGCCCGAGCCGTCGGTGATCGTCGAGGCGATCGAACGCGAACTGGCTCGGCCGATCCCCGCGCGGCTGCTCGGCGTCGAGACCACCCCGCCCGAGGCGCCGGCCCCCGATGGCCCGCTCACCGGTAAGCGCATCCTCGTCACCGCCGGGCCGACCCATGAGCCGATCGACCCGGTGCGCTACATCGCCAACCGCTCGTCAGGTAAGCAGGGATTTGCCATTGCCGGCGCCCTCGCCCGCCTTGGCGCGCAGGTGACGCTCGTGGCAGGGCCAGTCGCGCTCACCACGCCCGCGGGCGTCACACGCGTCGATGTCGAGACCGCGCGTGAGATGGCCGCCGCCTGCACCGCGGCGCTCCCTACCGACGCCGCAGTGATGGTGGCCGCCGTGGCCGACTGGCACGTCGAGGCAGCCAGCACCAAGATCAAGAAGCAGGCCGACGGCACCCCGCCGGTGCTCAGCCTCACCCAGAACCCGGACATCCTCGCCACGCTGTCGCATTCGGATCGGCGCCCTCGTCTCGTCGTCGGCTTCGCGGCCGAGACCAACGACGTGATCGCCCACGCCAAGGCCAAGCTCGCGTCGAAGGGCTGCGACTGGATCGTCGCCAACGATGTATCGGGTGACGTGATGGGCGGCGACAGCAACAGCGTTCACCTCGTCACTGCGCAGCGCGTCGAGGATTGGCCCCATCTTCCCAAGGACGCCGTGGCCGACCGGCTCGCCGCGCGCATTGCCGAGGCCCTCACGGAGCAAGCATGATCGAAATTGCGTTGAAGCGCCTTCCGCATGGCGAAGGGCTGCCGGCTCCTACCTATGCCACCACTGGCGCCGCAGGACTGGACATCGTCTCGGCCGAGGACATCGTGCTTGGACCGGGCGATCGCCATGCCGTGGCGACCGGTTTCGCGGTGGCGATCCCGGCGGGTTACGAGATTCAGGTCCGCCCACGCTCGGGCCTGGCGCTGAAGTTCGGCGTCACCTGCCTCAACACGCCGGGCACGATCGACGCGGACTATCGCGGCGAAGTGAAGGTGATCCTCGCCAATCTCGGCAATGCCCCCTTCGAGGTGAAGCGCGGTGAGCGCATCGCCCAGCTCGTCCCCGCCGAGGTGACGGTAGCACGCTTCCTCGAGGTCGACTCGCTCGACGATACGGAGCGCGGGGCCGGTGGCTTCGGCTCGACCGGGCGCCACAGCCTGCCATGAAGTTCACCGACGACCAGCTCGATCGCTACGCGCGGCACATCATCCTCAAGGAAATCGGCGGCAGCGGGCAGAAACGGCTGCTGTCCGCCCATGCGCTGATCGTCGGCGCAGGCGGTATCGGATCGCCGGTTATCCAGTATCTCGCCGCCGCCGGCATCGGTCGGCTGACGGTGGTGGACGACGATATCGTCTCGCTCTCCAACCTCCAGCGCCAGACCTTGTTCGCGACGCGCGACGTCGGCGCCAAGAAGGTGGTGGCCGCCGCCAATGTGGTGCAGCGGCTCAACCCTGATGTGTCCTTGCAGCCGATCGACCGCCGCTTCGACACCGACACCGCCGCGCGGCTGCTGACCGGCGTCGACGTGGTGGTGGACGGCACCGACAATTTCGCCACCCGCCTCGCTGTCGCCGATGCCGCGCAGGCCGCGAAGGTGCCGCTCGTGTCGGCTGCGGTCGGCCAGTTCGAGGGCCAGCTCGCGGTCTATCGCGGCTGGGAAGCGGACAAGCCGTGTTACCGCTGCCTCGTCGGCAACGATCCCGACCGGCCGGACGTCTCCTGCGCGGATCAGGGCGTACTCGGCGCGCTCACCGGCGTGATGGGCAGCCTCGCCGCGATCGAGGCGGTGCGACAGATCACGCCCTTCGGCGACGACAGCGCGGGCAAGCTGCTGTTGCTCGACGCGCTCTCTTTCCGCTTCCGTACCCTCGCTTTGCCCAAGGATCCGGGATGTCGCTGCGCGGGCTGACAGTGGTGGTGGCCGAACCGCACCGCCTGCGCGTCGCGCTCGAACTCGCGGCGGCGCAGGCGGCGCTCGGCGAGCGTGCGCGCGTCTTCTGTCAGGGCGAGGCGGTGGCCGCGCTCGACCCGCCGATGCGCGCGGCGCATGACGCGGATTTCACGGCCGCCGGCCTGCCCACGCTCGCCGCGCTGTTCGAGGAGGCGCTGGGCCTCAGCGTCGAGGTGATCGCCTGCCAGAGCGGGCTGACGCTGATGGGGGTGGAGGTCGACACGCTCGATCCGCGCATCGGCTATGGCGGGCTGGTAAGCCTGATGCAGACGCTGGGCGAAGACCGGCTGGTCGTCGCCTGAAGCCCCCTCCCCGCGACGGGGAGAGGGCCTCGTGCTGGATCAGGCCCGGGCGGCCTTCTTCGCCGGAGCTTTCTTGGGTGCGGCCTTCTTGGCCGGCGCCTTCTTCGCAGCGGTCTTGGGCGCGGCCTTCTTCGCGGGTGCCTTCTTGCCCTTGGACGGCCCCTTTGCGGCGCGCTCGGCGAGCAGTGTCACCGCCTCTTCGAGCGTCAGCGCTTTGGGATCGCTGCCCTTGGGGAGCGTCGCGTTGGTGGTGCCGTCGGTGACATAGGGGCCAAAGCGCCCCTCCATCACCTTCACGTCCGCGCCGCCATCGGGATGCGCGCCGAGCACCGCGATCGGCTCGCGGCTGGCGCCCGTGCGCCGCGCGCCGCCGGCCGCGGCCTCGGCAAGCTTGACCACCGCCGCGTTCATGCCCGTCTCGAACACGTCCGCCGTCGAGGTGAGCCGCGCATATTTGCCGTCATGCGCCAGATAGGGGCCGTAGCGCCCGATCGAGGCGGTCACCGGCTTGCCCGACTCCGGATGGTTGCCGACGGTGCGCGGCAGCGACAACAGCCGGATCGCCATTGCGAGATCGAGCTCGGGCACGTCCTTGGGGATCGAGGCACGCTTGGCCTCCTTGCCGTCGCCGAGCTGGATGTACGGCCCGAAACGCCCCGAGCGCTTGGTGATCGCCTCGCCCGTCTCGGGATCGGTGCCGAGCGTCTCCGGCCCGGCGTCCGCACCCTCGTTCGCGCCGCCCGGCTGGGCGAAGCGGCGGGTGAACTTGCACTCGGGATAGTTGGAGCAGGCGATGAACGCGCCGAAGCGGCCACCGCGCAGGGCCAGCTTGCCGACGCCGCAATTGGGGCAGAGGCGCGGATCGCTGCCGTCACCCTTGTCCGGGAAGAGATAGGGCGCGAGGAAGGTGTCCAGCTCCGCCGTCACCTCGGACGGCTTCTGCTCCATCACTTCCGCGGTCTTCGGCTTGAAGTCCCGCCAGAACGCCTCCAGCACCGCCTGCCAGTTGGCACGGCCGCCGGAGATGTCGTCCAGTTCCTCTTCCAGCTCGGCGGTGAAGTCGAAGCTTACATATTTCTCGAAGAAGCGCTCCAGGAACGCCGTCACCAGTCGCCCGCTCTCCTCGGCATGGAAGCGGTTCTTCTCGATCCGCACATATTCGCGATCCTTGATGGTCTGCAGGATCGACGCATAGGTGGACGGGCGACCGATGCCGAGTTCCTCCATCTTCTTGACGAGGCTGGCTTCGGAGAAGCGCGGCGGCGGCTGGGTGAAGTGCTGTTCGGCGCGCACGCCCTTCACGGCGGGGCTGTCGCCCTCCTTGAGGCGCGGCAGGCGGCGGCTTTCGTCGTCGCCCTCATCGTCGCGACCTTCCTCGTAGAGCGCGAGATAGCCGGGGAAGAGCACTACCTGGCCGGTCGCGCGGAGCCCGAGCTGGCCGGTGCCATCGGCGAAATCGACGGTGGTCCGCTCCAGCCGCGCTGAGGCCATCTGGCTCGCCAGCGCACGCTTGAACACCAGTTCGTAGAGGCGCGCATGGTCACCCGAGGCGGCACGATCCCGCGCAAAGTCGGTCGGGCGGATCGCCTCGTGGGCCTCCTGTGCGTTCTTCGCCTTGGTCTGGTACTGGCGCGGCTTGTCGGGGACGTAGCCGCCGTCATAGCGCTCGGCGATCGCCTTGCGGGCAGCCGAGATGGCGCTCTCGTCCATCTGCACGCCGTCGGTCCGCATATAGGTGATGAGGCCGTCCTCGTAGAGCGACTGTGCCACCCGCATCGTGTGGCTGGCCGAGAAGCCGAGCTTGCGCGCGGCCTCCTGCTGCAGCGTCGAGGTGGTGAAGGGCGGCGGCGGATTGCGCGTGAGCGGCTTGGTCTCGACCGAGACGACCGCGAGGCGCGCCGCCTCGACATCGGCCTTGGCGGCCTTGGCGTCGCCTTCCTTGCCGAGCGTCAGCCGCTCGATCTTCTCGCCCTTCCACTTCACCAGCCGCGCGGCGAAGGGGACGGCATCCTGCTCCATGTCGGCCGTGACCGACCAATATTCCTGCGCGCGGAACGCCTCGATCTCGCGCTCACGGTCGACGACGAGGCGCAGCGCCACCGACTGCACGCGCCCTGCCGACTTGGCGCCCGGCAGCTTGCGCCACAGCACTGGCGACAGCGTGAAGCCCACCAGATAATCGAGCGCGCGCCGCGCCCGATAGGCGTCGATCAGATCCTCGTCGAGCGCACGCGGCGCCGCCATCGCGTTCAGCACCGCAGGCTTGGTGATCGCGTTGAAGGTGACGCGCTCGACATGCTGGGGCAGCGCGCGGCGCTTTTTCAGCACCTCCTGCACGTGCCACGAAATCGCCTCACCCTCGCGATCAGGGTCGGTCGCGAGGATCAGCGAATCCGCGCCCTTGGCTTCGTCGGTGATCGCTTTCAGCTGGCGGGCCTTGTCCGCATAGGCCTCCCACTCCATCGCGAAGCCGTCGTCGGGGTTCACCGAGCCGTCCTTGGCGGGAAGATCGCGGACATGGCCGTAGGAGGCGAGAACCTTGAAACCGGGACCGAGATATTTCTCGATGGTCTTGGCCTTGGCGGGGGATTCGACGACGACAAGCTTCATGGCGTTCAGGCGCTTCCTTCACGTGTACGCGTACGAGGGTGGCGAGGCGGCGACGGGTCCGTCAAGCCACCAGCGTTCCCCATAACGAGATGAAACGCCTCTAGTTGCGCGTTGTTACGCTTAGGATATGATCGCGCACACGCTTCGGCGGGACTGGAACCTCACGGCACGCCGGGGCCGATGGAGGGAGGAACAGACCATGGTGCCCTTACCCAAGCGACTTTTCGCCGAATTCATCGGAACCTTCTGGCTCGTGCTGGGCGGGTGCGGCAGCGCAGTGTTCGCCGCAGCCTTTCCAGAGCTCGGCATCGGCTTTGTCGGCGTCGCGCTCGCCTTCGGGCTCACCGTGCTGACGATGGCCTATTCGATTGGGCATATCTCGGGCTGCCATCTCAACCCGGCGGTGACCGTGGGTCTATGGGCGGGTAAGCGCTTCCCGGCGGCGGACATCCTGCCCTACATCGTCGCGCAGGTGATTGGCGCAATCGTCGCCGCCGCGCTGGTCTGGTGCATCGCCAGCGGCAAGCCCGGCTTCACGCTTGCCCCCAACGGACTTGCGGTGAACGGCTACGGCGACATGTCGCCGGGTGGCTACTCGTTCCACGCCGCCTTCGTGACCGAAGTGGTGATGACCTTCGGCTTCCTGATCGTGATCCTGGGATCAACCGACACGCGCTCACCCTCGGGCTTTGCGCCGATCGCGATTGGCCTCGCGCTCACGCTGATCCACCTGATCTCGATCCCGATCACCAACACTTCGGTGAACCCCGCGCGCAGCACCGGGCCGGCGCTGTTCGTCGGCGGCGCAGCACTGCACCAGCTCTGGCTGTTTTGGGTGGCCCCGATCCTCGGCGGCCTGATCGGCGGCGTAATCTATCGCGTCATGGCCGGCGAACCCGCGGCTCCTGCCGTCACCGGCGAGCCGCTCTGACGACCCCGAGCGGGCGGGATCAGCCGATCTGGCTGACCCGCCCGCCGGCATGGCGCTGGGGCGAATTCCAGCTCCAGCAAAATCGCCCGCGTGCGCATCAGCCGGAGCCGAGCGACGCGATCCTCGCGAATGGCGCGTGGGGCTGCGCCGGGGCCTGTCGAGCGTCGATGGCCCCGTGCATGCTGTGCTAGAGGCCGCCGCTACCGCTGCCGAAGCGCGGCTCGGTACCGTCGAGTAACCGCTCGACATTGGCGCGATGCTTCCACAGCACCACCAGCATCAGCACCAGAAACATGAGCGTCAGGTCGGACCGGTTGACGATCGCGGCCGCGACGGGCGTCGCGATGGCTGCGGTCATGCCGCCCACCGAGCTGTGGCGCGTCACCGCGAAGGCCGCCACCCACACCAGCGCGAAGGCGAGGCCGCACGGCCAGGACAGCGCCAGCGCGATACCGAGGAAAGTCGCCACGCCCTTGCCGCCCTTGAAGCGCAGCCAGACCGGATAGACATGACCGAGGAAGGCGAAGGCACCGGCGATGATCGCCTGCAACGAGGGCGGCGCCACATCGGGCCACAGCCAGCCCGCTATCAGCACCGCCACCGCGCCCTTGGCGGCATCGAGCAGCAGCGTCAGCACCGCCAGCCCCTTGCGCCCGGTGCGGAGCACGTTGGTAGCGCCGATATTGCCCGATCCGATGGTGCGCGGATCCCGCGCACCGCCGGCCCGCGTCACCAGAAGGCCAAAGGGGATCGAACCCAGCAGATAGCCGAGCAACGCCGGAGCGCCCAACAGCAGCCAGTTCGTAACAGTCAACGACGTCCCCCCATATAACGCACATAACATAGAGGATGGGCCCGCGAGCGCAACAATGTGAGTAAGACACGACTACGAAACGAAGCCCCGTTGCAGGGCGGGCCGAGGCCACCTAGATCGCTTGGCGATGGATGTGACACGCCCGCTGCTCGTCTTCGATTCCGGTGTCGGCGGGCTTTCCGTGCTCGACGCGATCCGGCGCCAGCTGCCGACGGCTCCGATCGTCTATGTCGCCGACTCAGGCGGCTTCCCTTACGGCACCAAGACCGAGGCCGAGATCGCGGCGCGCGTGCCCGCGCTGCTCGGCCGGCTGGTCGAACGCTATCACCCGCGCCTGATCGTGATCGCCTGCAACACCGCCTCAACCATCGCGCTCGCGGTGGTGCGATCGGCGTTGGAGCTGCCGATCGTCGGCACCGTGCCCGCGATCAAGCCCGCGGCGCTCGCATCGAAGACGCGCGCGATCGGCGTGCTCGGCACCAACGCGACCGTGCGCCAGCCCTATGTCGACCGCCTCGCTGCTGAATTCGCGGCCGACTGTGCCGTCGTCCGCCACGGCTCCGCGCGGCTGGTCGAGCTGGCGGAGGCTGCGCTGCGGGGCGATCCGGGCGATCCCGCAGACTATCGCACGGTGATGGACGGCCTGCTCGGCCAGCCCGGCGGCGAGGCGATCGACACGGTGGTGCTGGCTTGCACCCACTTCCCGCTGGTGGCCAACGCGCTTGCCGCCGCAAGCCCGCGCCCGCTTGCCTTCGTCGATGGCGCCGAGGGCATCGCTCGTCGTGTTGCAACCCTCACCGAGGGACAGCCTTGGCCGGACGAAGCCGCCGAAGGAATCGCAGTCTTCACCTCGGACGCCGACACGGCCGCGCTGCAACCCGCACTCGCCGCCCGCGGACTGGGGCGCATCGAACGACTCTGATACCGCTGGTACGATTCCGGCATCTTCGATTGCTGTAATCGCAATTCCTCCCTTGGTGTGGATGGAATAACGGGACGCAGGACGGTATGAGCGGTGGCAGGGCGTGTCGCCAGGAGATGACGACCTTGGACTATCAGCGCGTATTCAGTCAGGCGATCGATCGGCTTCATACCGAAGGTCGATACCGCGTGTTCATCGACATCCTGCGCAACAAGGGCATGTATCCCAATGCGCGCTGCTTCGCCGGCCACAACGGGCCGAAGCCGATCACGGTGTGGTGCTCGAACGACTATCTGTCGATGGGCCAGCACCCCAAGGTGATCGCCGCGATGGAAGAGGCGCTGCACGATGTTGGCGCGGGCGCCGGCGGCACCCGCAACATCGGCGGCAACACGCATTACCATGTCGATCTGGAAGCCGAGCTGGCCGATCTGCACGGCAAGGAAGGCGCGCTGCTCTTCACCTCGGGCTATGTCTCGAACGAAGCGACGCTCTCCACGCTCGCCAAGATCCTGCCCGGCTGCATCATCTTCTCCGACGAGCTCAACCACGCATCGATGATCGCCGGCATCCGCAATTCGGGCTGCGAGAAGCGTGTCTTCCGCCACAACGATCTCGTTCATCTCGAGGAACTGCTGGCCGCCGAGAACCCCGAGGCGCCCAAGCTGATCGCCTTCGAGAGCGTCTATTCGATGGACGGCGACGTGGCGCCGATCGCAGAAATCTGCGACCTCGCCGACAAGTATAACGCCCTCACCTATCTGGATGAGGTGCACGCGGTCGGCATGTACGGCACGCATGGCGGCGGCATCTCCGAGCGCGACGGCGTGGCGCACCGCCTTACGGTGATCGAGGGCACCCTGGCGAAGGCGTTCGGCGTGATGGGCGGCTATATCGCGGCGGATCGCATGATCATCGATGTGATCCGCAGCTATGCGCCCGGCTTCATCTTCACGACCTCGATCGCGCCGGTGCTCGCCGCAGGCGTGCTGGCGAGCGTGCGGCACCTCAAGCAATCCTCCATCGAGCGCGACAGCCAGCAGGCCGCCGCAGCCAACCTCAAGGCGATGTTCGCCGACGCCGGCCTGCCGGTGATGGCGACCACCACCCATATCGTTCCGCTGATGGTGGGCGATCCGGTGAAGGCCAAGAAGATCAGTGACATCCTGCTCGCCGAGTACGGCGTGTATGTCCAGCCGATCAATTATCCGACGGTGCCGCGCGGGCTCGAACGGCTGCGCTTCACGCCGGGGCCGAGCCACACCGAGGAGATGATGCGCGATCTCACCAGCGCGCTCGTCGAAATTTGGGATCGGTTGTCGCTGGAGTTGCGCCAGGCAGCCTGATCAGCCGATCAGCAGGCCCAGCCCGATCGTCAGCGCGCCCAACGCCAGCGAAAGCGGCACGCGCAACCGCATCCACCAGGGTGGCACCAACCGGCGGCGACGGAGCGCGCGATCGACCAGCGGCGTCGCGATGATGACGAGGCCGAGCAGCATCGAGGCGATCATCGGCCAGCGCAGCGACAGGCCGACCAGCAGCAGTGCCAGGATCGACGGCACCACCGCCAGAGCGAACAGCGGCGCCTGCTCCTCCATCGGCGCGCGCGCTACCGCAACGCCCCACCAGATGCCACCGAGGAAGCTCAGGATCAGTGCGCTGTAGATCAGCGCCAACGCGCCGACCATGCCCGGCAGCTGCGATTCAGGATCGGCACCCGCCGCCAGCCGTACGAACAGCGCCAACAGCGGCGGCAACAGCCCGGCGACCCCAAGCACCATCACCGCCGTCGGAACCCGACGGGCCCGCCCCCTGTCACCACTCATCGAACAATCCCCACCCCTGCCCTGACGCGCGTCTGCCGGCGGTTATAATCCAGCAGATCTTCGCCATAGCCGGTGAAACCCTGCACGACGAGATAGAGCGGTGTGTGCCCGATCAGCCGCCGTACCGGATAGCTCAACTCGCCCTCGAACGAGCCCTTGCCACTGCCGAAATTGTAGCGGCTGGTAGTGGAGACCTTGAACCCGTCGTCACTGCCGATCGACAGTGCCAGCGCCTGATGGCCCCGATAGCGGGCAATATCGGGATTATTGTCGCGACCGAAGACGTAATGAAACAGGCGCGGTCCCACTGACAGCGTGTAGCCGCCCAGTGGCACGTCGATCTGCGGCTCGACATAGAGATACTGGTAACCGCGCGAGGACGGGCCGCCTTTTCCGTTCGACTCGTGCAGGAAGCCTCCGCGCGTGCTGAATGCCAGACCCTGCCCGTTCGTCGGCCACCGATGGATATAAAACAGCTCCGGCATGTAGCTCACGTCGCGGATCGGCTGGCTGTCGGCCGCGACGTCCCAGTAGATGGCCTGTGTATAGGCGAAGCGGAAGCCGTCGAGCCACGAGGTCTGGGGCTCGCCGCTCCGGCCAAAGAGCTGATACTGGAAGCTCAGCTGGATCTTGACGTCGCTATCCGTGCCGCTTCCCGCCAGCACATAGACCGGCTGATAGGCCGAGAGATTGCCTAGCGCCGCCGCGGACTGTGTGCCAGCGCCGTGGCGCACAGGAGGCGGCGCAGCAGCCGCGAGCACGGATGTCTCGGGTGTCAGCGCAAAGGCGTAGCCGCCCTGCCCGCCCCCCAGCGACAATACCATCGGACCAGCCACCCCCGCGGGCCGCTCGACGCTATAGTCGGCCGTCGTCCAGCCTCCGCGCGGAATCTGAATCGGCGATCCTCGCCGGACGAGCTGCACGGCGACATCGCGACCGCCCGCATGCAGCACCGCATCCAGCGTAGGCGGCACATCGACGGCGTGGTCGTCCGCCATGTTCGCCAGCAGGATGCGCGCGACGATGGCCTTGCCATCGTCAGCCGGACGCACCTCGGAGATCGCCTCGGTCAGCGGCGGGGCGGGCGGAGCAGCGAGTGCGGCTCCCGCGGAGCATGCAAACAGCAAGACGGCGACCAACCTCATGCGCGCCCCTTTTTCTTCAGACCTGTTTCTCTACACCCTATCCGGTCGGCGGGCGTCAGCCGCATCCGCTGCGCTGTCACAACATGCGACATGTCACAAAGGTGGCATGATTGGCGTGGCTCCCTTAGAGAAGCCCGCATCCGAATCGCTTCGAAATACCAGGAAGGGCCACATCATGGCGCTCCGTCTCGCTTTCGCATCCGACCATGCCGCCGTGGCGATGAAGGCCGCGTTGGTCGATCACGCCCGTTCACTTGGCCATGAGGTGACCGATCTCGGCCCCGACAGCGAGGCATCGGTCGACTATCCCGATTATGGCTATGCACTGGCCGAGGCCGTCGCTGAAGGCCGCGCCGACCGCGGCATCGCGCTGTGCGGATCAGGCATCGGCATCTCGATTGCGGTCAACCGCCATCCGGACCTGCGCTGTGCACTCGTCTCTGAGCCGCTCTCCGCGAGCCTATGTCGTGAGCACAACGACGCCAACGCGATCGCGATGGGCGCCCGCCTGATCGGCATCGAACAGGCCAAGGCCTGCCTCGAAGCCTTCCTCTCCACGGATTTCGGCGGCGAGCGCCACCAGCGCCGCGTCGACAAGCTTTCCCGTCCCCGCATCGCCAAGGAGCCCGCATGAGCACCCAGCCCAACCAGATCGCCGACATCCGCGCCGAGGGCTTCTTCACGCGCGGTCTTGCCGAAGCCGACCCAGCCGTGTTCGCCGGCGTCGCCCATGAACTCGACCGCGAGCAGCACCAGATCGAACTGATCGCGTCGGAGAACATTGTCTCCAAGGCCGTGCTCGAAGCGCAGGGCTCGGTGTTTACGAACAAGTATGCCGAGGGCTATCCCGGCAAGCGTTACTATCAGGGCTGTGCGCCCTCGGACGAGGTCGAGAGCCTCGCCATCGAGCGCGCCAAGCAGCTCTTCAACTGCGGCTTCGCCAACGTCCAGCCGCACTCGGGCGCGCAGGCGAACGGTGCGGTGATGCTGGCGCTCACCAAGCCGGGCGACACCATCCTCGGCCTGTCGCTGGATGCCGGCGGCCACCTTACCCACGGCGCCAAGGCGGCGATGTCGGGCAAGTGGTTCAACGCCGTGCAATATGGCGTGT
>FTCZ01006198.1_pt1 | contig 15885 bp, 15 predicted proteins | sample 1658871 | NCBI WGS metagenome assembly FTCZ01 (sample SAMEA3914864, study PRJEB12502) | metagenome | biome: forest; material: soil | place: USA | collected 2012-03-12 | depth 0.3 m
GCTTGGAACCTGTTCCGTCTTCCTCGCGGACGTGGAGATGGAGCACCGTCGCTCCGGCATTGTAACAATCGACCGCCTTCTGGACCTGCTCCTCCATCGTGAGGGGAATGTCTTCGGGAAAATCGTCGGGATGCCATTCGGGCCCATAAGGCGCGACGGTGATGACCAGCCTTTCCTGCGTCTCCGGAAGCAGGGAATCGTCAAGAAACTGCATGGTTTTCCTCCTTGAAAAGAAGATCAGAAAGGCTTGTCGCCGATGATGCCGGCGCGCTCCATCTGACGGACGCAGGGTGGGTAATCCATGACGGCATAGTGCTGGGTGCAGCGGTTATCCCAGATCGCGATGCTGTTGGGCCGCCAGCGCCAGCGCACCTGATATTCGGGGATCGTGGCACGGGAGATGAGGTATAGCAGCAGGTTAGCCCCGCCTGGCACGTGATCCTGTCCGAAGCGGACGTTTGCGTCGGTGTGGTAATTGGTGAAGTGGGTTGTGAAGCTGTTGACGAACAGGATTTTTGTGCCCGTCTCAGGATGCGTGCGCACCACAGGATGCTCGGCGTCGGGGAACTGGGCTTTCAGCGCGTGGCGCTTCTCTTCGCTCATTCGCGCCCCGAAGCTCGACTCGATCGAATGGCGTGCCTTGAGCGGGGCGATGATTTCCTTCACGTGATCCGGCAGGTCGTCATAGGCCTTGGCCATGTCCGCCCAGATCGTATCGCCGCCAACGCTGGGACAGGCGACGCAGCGCAGGACCGCCCCCATCTGCGGCTTCTCGCGCCAGGTGGCGTCGGAGTGCCACGCATTCTCGAAGCGATCGGGCGGCGAGGTCGCGTCCTTGTAGATACGCACGAGGCCGGGATGATCGGGATCGCTCCCCGCGACCGGATGGTCCTCCAGCTGACCGAAACGCTCGGCGAAGGCGATATGATCGGTCCGGGAAATGTCCTGGTCGCGCAGGAACAGCACCTTGTGGACCAGCAGCTCGGCGCGGATCGCGGCGAACAGGTCGTCGTTGTGCGCGGCCTCGGCTAGGTTCACACCCGTCAGCTCGGCGCCGATATTGGCGGTCAGCTTCTCGATCTGCATGATGCTAGTCCCCGATCACGAAGATGGACGAACCGGTGGTCTTGCCGGCTTCGAGATCGCGGTGGGCATGGACGGCATCCTCCAGCGCATAACGCTGGTTGATCTCGATTTTGATCCGCCCGCTGGCGATATGGTCGAACAAGGCGCCCGACAACTCGGCACGCTCGGCGGGGTTGGCTATGAAGTCGGCGAGCGCGGGGCGGGTGAAATAGACCGATCCCTGCATCGCCATCTGCAGCGCGTCGATCGGCGGGAACGGCCCCGAGGCGGTGCCGCAGCCGACGAGCACGCCGCGGCGCTTCAGCGACTTGAGCGAGCCCTCGAAGGTGTCCTTGCCGACAGTATCGAACACGGTGCCGACGCCCTCGCCATTGGTGAGTTCCATGATCCGCGTCGGCACATCCTCGCGGCGGTAGAAGATGATCTCGTCGCAGCCGTTGGCTCTCGCGATTGCGGCCTTTTCTTCGCTCGATACCGTACCGATCACCCGCAGGCCGAGCAGCTTGGCCCATTGCACCGCGATCAGCCCGACCCCGCCAGCCGCGGCGTGGAGCAGGATTGTATCGCCGGCCTTGAGCCAAGGGTTGGTCTTGAGCAGCCAATAGGCGGCCGACAAGCCACGCATCGTCGAAGCTGCGGCGGTTTCGAAAGGGATCGCGTCCGGCAGTTTGAAGAGCGACCCGATCGGCATCACGCGTTCCGTGCTGTACGCGCCGAGCGGGCTGCCAGTATAAGTTACCCGGTCGCCGATCGCGAAGTCCGTGACGCCCTCACCAACCGCTTCAACCGTGCCCGCTGCCTCGACACCCATGCTGTTGGGCAACGGCACCGGATAATAGCCGAGGCGGAAATAGGTATCGGCGAAATTGAGCCCGACCGCCGCGTGGCGCACGCGTACTTCGCCCGGACCGGGCTCGCCCACCGCGACATCCTCGAACCTGAGAACCTCAGGACCACCGGTTTCGTAAAAGCGCACGGCCTTTGACATGAGATCCTCTCTCTTGTTTGGCCTACGATAGGCGGCAAGCGGCTTGCATTTTTCACATTTCGTGACATCCTTTTCGCAATAGGCGTCAATCGGCGGGAAATTGGGAGAGGCTGATGGCGGAGCTTGTCCGCGTGGCCGCGCTGACCGGCTATTTCCCGGTCATGCGTTCGCTCGGCGTCGATCCGCTGCCGCTACTGCGGGAAAGCGGCTTGTCGCCAGAACTGCTCGCGAATCCCGAACAACTGATCTCGGCGCGCGCCTCAATTCGGCTGCTCGAACGCAGTGCCGAGGTGACGGGCTGCATCACTCTTGGTTTGCGGATGGCCGAAGAGCGAGCCCTCGCGAACCTGGGCGTGACCAGCCTGGTGATCGCGCATCAGCCGACACTCGGCCACGCTCTGCAGGCGCTGCGGGAGTTTCGCAATCGCATCAATTCGACTTTGGTACTGCAGATGGAGTCATTTGGCGACGAGGTCCTCCTGCGCGAGAATTTCTGCCTGAGCACGCCGGAGCCGACTAGGCAGTCATCAGACTTGGTGCTGGGCATCCTGGCGCGCCTTTGCGTGAGCGTGCTTGGCGATACCTGGGCACCCCTTTCCGTTTGTTTCTCGCATGATGCGCCGCCGGCTCCCGAAAGGCCGATATTCCGTCGCTTGTTCCGCTGTCGCCCGGAATTCAATTGCGAGTTCAATGGACTAATAATCAGCGCCGCCGATCTCGGCCGCCCCAATCTGCGCGCCGATTCGGATATGGCCCACCATGCGCGGGACCTGATCGAAACGGTCATGACCCCGGCGACGCGTACCGCGAAGCAAGACGTCGAACATATAATCATTCTGTCCCTGCCTTCCGGCCGTGCCACGGTGCAGCATTGCGCGACATCAATGGGGCTGACGGTCCGAACGCTCCAGCGCATGCTCGATGCCGACGGCACCAGCTTCAGCGAGTTGCTCAACCGGGCGCGGATGCAATTGTCCGCGCAATATCTGGCTAACCCTCGCATGCGGATCACCGATGTCGCCGAGCTGCTCGGCTATGCTTCCGTAGGCGCCTTCACGCGCTGGCACGTCCAGATTTTCGGATTATCGCCGCGCCAATGGAAAGCTTCGCAAAAGGTCGCGCAGGTGGATGCCGGCAACGCGCGAGAATGAGCTTCGAACTAGCGGCGCTCGTGCGACCCCGTAAACGTCCGTGACAAGCGGATTTCGGACCGCCTTGAGTAGAAAAACCTTGGTTGCTGCCATTGCGGTTGAAGGTACCCCTCGTCCAGCTCATGGTTGCGCTCTGCAAACCAGCGGGAGGCGATAGAAATGGCTTCTACATCGGTGAGCGCACGGGAGCTCGTCTCTCCGAGCGGCGTCCACAGCAGCCCAATAGTTCAGTTCCATACCGCCGCGCTGACTCTAGGCTTCTTCCGGTGAGTCTGTGCCGCACCAAAACTATGCGATGATACGCAGCGTGGACTTCGGGAATACAGAACCAGGCGGTCCTTCCGCCACGACTTTGCCCTGATCGAGGCAAACGACATGATCGACGTCCTCCAGCGTCTCGGTGCGATGGGTGATGAGCAGCCGGGTGCGGCCAACGAAGCGCCGGTCGATCGCGTGGCGAATGGTGTCCTCCAGACTTTTATCGAGCGCACTCATCGCTTCGTCGAGGATCAGGAAGGTAGGGTCACGCAGGATGGCGCGGGCAAGCCCGAGCCTTTGCCGTTGGCCGCCAGAAAAGCGGGTCCCCTGCTGGCCAATCCAGGTGGAATAGCCGTCGGGTAGCTGGCCGATCGTGTCCGCGATGCCGGCTACGCGCAACGCGGCGCGGACCTCGTCGTCGCTCGAGGCATGGTTCGCCATGCGGATGTTGTCGATCACCGTCCCCTCGACCAGATCGACATCCTGGCCAGCGATCGCAAGCAGACCGAGCCAATCGGTCCGACTGATTTCGTCGAGCGGCACACCATCGACCAGAATCCGGCCTTCGGTTGGTTGGTAGAGCCGAAGCAGCAGATTGACGATCGTCGTCTTGCCCGCGCCGCTCGCCCCGACCAGCGCGGTCGTCTTTCCCGCCGGGATCTCGAACGACACCTCGGTGAGGGCCGCGCCTCCCGCGCAATCATAGGCAAAGCTTACATTTTCGAAGCAGATGCTCGATCCAAGCGTACCTATCGGGCGATGGCCGGGTAGTGGATAATCCTTGCCTTCAGTCGTCAGCATGGCGCGCACCGAATCGAGCTGGGGCTCGATCTGCGCGAGGGCCAGCAGATTGCCCTCCAGCTCGCGCAGGTGCGGTTGCAGCCGGTAGAGTAGAGCGATCGCCGCCAGCGTGATGGGAAAGCCGACATGCCAGACGCCGGCCATGCCGATGATCACGCACAGCACCGTGATCGAGCCAAGCTCGGTCAGCGGATGGAGCTGCGCCATCAGGCGATACAGCGCGAGCGCCGTCTGCCGGGCGTCCGCCGAGGCGTGCTCGAACCGTTCCTGATGCAGCGTCTCCTGGCCATAGGCCCGGATCGTCCGCATCCCCTGCAGCGTCATGAGCATATGCTCGCCGAGAAGCTGGTGGACGTGTTTGACATGCCGGCCGAGCCGATGCGCCGACCGCGACAGGCGCTTGAGGCTGATCGAGACCAGCAGCGATCCGATCGCGGCCGTCAGCGTGATCTGCCAGGAGAGGCTGAGCAGCGCCGCGGCGAAGACCAGGATCGAGCAGATGTTGACCACGATCCGCGTCAGGCTGCTGTGGGCGCCGGAGATTAGCCAGGTTTCCGTTCCCAGAACCTGCATCAGATAGGCCTGCTCGTGCCGCTGGATGAAGGGATAGGAGACGCTCAGATACTGGCGGTGCACGCGATTGCGGACATCCTCGCTGATCTGCTCGCTGATCCGCGCGCTCAGCATACCGTGCAGGAAGGACAGGCCGGCGCGCGCGACGATCAACAGCAGGATCACGACCGCCATTTCGGTCGAGCTGCCGAGCCAGCCGGTGGTATGGCGCAATATGCCGCCCAGCATGCCGCCCGCTGACGCCGCCTCGCTGAACTGCCCGGTCGCCGAATAAAAGAACAGGACGACCAGCGTGATGCCCAGCGTCTCGGCGAGGGATGAGATCAGCCCGAGCAGGACGAGCACCGGCGTCGCCCAACGCGGGATGGGCGCGGTGGCGACCAGGCGCCAGAGGCCGGTGAGGTTGCCCGGCCGGCCTCCCTGCTGGTCCGCCGATTGGGGCAGAAGGTCGCCCATCAGGCCCATTGGCGCGGCTCCTCGATCGGGAAAGACGCGACGGGCAGCTTGCGTGGCTGAAACAGACGCTCGAGCCCGGCCCACACTCTCCAGCGCACGGCGTTGACCACCCAGCAAGGTAAGCCGACCCCCAGCGTGTGCAGCGCTATGCCAGCGTCCCGGCTGGCGAGCAGCGACAGTGCCTCGCGGAAATAGTCCAGCCGACCGGTCCGGAGCGCCTTGAACAGCAGCCAGGCACCATAGTTGCGCAAACCGGTCGCCAGCTTGTCATGACGGTCGGCATGGCGCGCCTCCATCTCGTCCATCACCAGCATCCAGGAGCGCAGCATGCGCGGCAGGTTGCTGGACATATTGTCCGGCAGATAGCGGTAGCCGATCAGATAATCGGGGATCACCGCGAAGCCGTGCCGCTCGGCGACCCGGCAGTAGAAGAGCAGATCCTCGCAGCCTTGCGCTCCGGCGGCGCGCAGCCCACTCTCGAAGCCCTCCGTGTCGATCAGCACTTGGCGGCGCACCAGCACCGCGCTGCCGTTGCCGATGAAGTTGCCGGAGAAGATATCGTCCAGCACGTCGCCCTCGTAGAGCGGTCGGCCGCCGTGCTGCAGCACACGGCTTTCGTCATCGATGAGCTGATACCAGGCATAGACCAGGCCGATCCGGTCGCCTCCGGCCAGCAGCGCCTTGAGCTGGCGCTCGATCTTGGCCGGGGCCCAGAGGTCGTCCGCGTCGACGAAGGCGATGAGGTCGGAGTGCGCGCTTTGCCATCCATGGTTGCGCGCGGCGGCGACACCGGCATTGGCCTGGGACAACACGCGGATACGGGGGTCTATCCGGGCGTGGCGCTGGGCAATGTCGAGCGTGCCGTCCTGCGATCCGTCGTCGACGACCAGGATCTCCAGATTCCCGTACGTCTGCGCGCGGACGCTCCGCAGCGTCTCGTCGATCGTCGCCTCGGCGTTGTAGGCGGGGATGACCACGCTCACCAGTTCGGCGGAGCTCATCGCGATCCCTCCTGGAGCGGGCGGCCAGCCCATCGTTCCGCGGGAACGGAGCCTCGTCGTGGGTCGCGATGGCGATGGTAGAAGCGCAGGCCGGCGACATAGCCCGCCACCTCCCGGCCAAGGAAACGGTCCTCGATCCGTCGGCGGCCGACAAGCCGAAGCGCCAGCCGGCGGGCATACCAGGCCGGCATCCAGCGAAGCGCCCGGGCACGATTGGCGGCGATGCCCGTGCGCTCATATTGCACCATCAGTGCAGCGGTATGGCCGCGCATATAGGCGTAGATCTGGCCGGCCAGCCCCTCGATCGTCCGACGGTGGAAGTGGAAGGCGATCGAATCGGGCGCGTAGCGACAGCTATAGCCGTGCGCGAGCAGCCGGTACCAATATTCGGAATCGCCCGAGCAGCCGGCCTGGCCGACGTCGAGCCGCTCGTCGAACAGCCCGACCTCGTCGAACACGGCGCGGCGGAAGGCCATGCTGGCGCCGGCGCCAATATCCCAGGCTGGGAACACGGCACTCCCCCGATTGACGAAATGTGCGGGTTCGAAATCGCGGCGGAGATAGCCCTGACCGAAGCCCCAATAGGTCTCGAAATGCCGTTGCGCCTCGGTCGCGAGTTCGGCGGGGAGGACGAGCCCGGTCACTGCAGCGATCGCCGGATCGTCGAAGGCCGCGACCAGCCGCTCCAGCCAGCGCGGATGCAGGAGCACGTCATCGTCGGTGTAGGCGACGATCTCGGACGTGACGGACCGGGCGCCGGTGTTGCGCGCGAAGTCGAGCCCGGGCCGATCCTCGCGCACATAGGTGGCACCGGCAGCCAGCACGACCTCGCGGGTCCGTCCATCGCGCGAGGCATTGTCGACGACGATGATCTCGCGCGGGCGGAAGCTCTGCCGGGGCAACGAGGCGAGGCATCGGGCGAGTTCATCGGGCCTGTCCCGCGTGCAGATCACGACGCCGGCTGTGAGCTTCGGGCGCTCGGACTGCAGCACCTCCTCATCGATCCGCGCGAGGAAGTCCGCGTCGATATGGTCGACGGCGGCCCGCGTCACCCGGCCCTGATGGGTCAGCACATGGCCGATTGGGCGGTCGACCAGCCAGAAGATGGTCATGCCGTCGGGGCGCCCGTCCGGGGAACAGTCGGACGGATGCGCGACCGGCACATGGAAGATGCCTTCGCCGGAGGGAGCGTCCATGGCGTGCCTATCCCCGGCCCGCGACGGCTGCGCGCACCACGGCCTCCGCCGGGACCAAGCGAGCGTGCCAGCGCAGCGCCGTGCCGATGATGAAATCGATGTCCGACTGTCGAGGTCGCCAGCCCAGTTCCCGCTCGGCCTTGGCAAAGGAAGCGACCAGCACCGGCGGATCGCCCGCCCGGCGCGGCCCGTTGCGGACCGCCGGCGCCTGCCCCGCCACCCGGGCGACTGCAGCGAGCAGTTCGAGCACACTGGTGCCGATGCCGGTGCCGAGGTTGAACTGGTGCGTGCCGCCTTTGGCCAGCAGCATTTCGCCGGCCAGCAGGTGCGCCCGCGCCAGATCGGCGACGTGCACATAATCGCGGATGGCGCTGCCATCATGCGTCGGGAAATCGGTGCCGAGTACGGTGAAGGGGCGGTCGGGCCGTCGAGCCGCCTCGATCGCCAGCGGGATGGCGTGGGTTTCTGGTTCGTGGCGCTCGCCAATCTCGCCCGCGGGATCGCAGCCAGCGGCGTTGAAATAGCGCAGGGCGACCGACGACAGACCATAGGCCCGGCCATAATCCTCGAGCATCCGCTCGATGATGAATTTGGACCAGCCATAGGCATTGATGGGCGATTGGCCGTGGGTTTCATCGATCGGCAGCGATCGCGGAATGCCGTAACTCGCGCAGGTGCTCGAGAAGATGAGGCGCTGGCACCCTTCCGCCCGCATTGCCTCGAGAAGCGCAAGCGTCCCTGCCGTGTTGTTCGCGTAATAGAGCGCCGGGTCGGCAACGGACTCACCCACATAGGCGTAGGCTGCGAAATGGGCGACGAGGTCGGGGCGATGGGCGGAGAGCGCCGCGCGCACGACGGCACCGTCCCGAATGTCGCCCTCTATGAGCGGCCCCCAGCGGACAGCCTCGCGCCAGCCGCGCGAAAGATTATCAAACACGACGACGCGCCAGCCCGCCTCGGCGAACGCCTTGCAGCAATGCGAACCGACATAACCTGCGCCGCCGGTGACAAGGACTGTCTTCATTCGGCAGCGATCCGGATCTCGGCGGCTTCGGCGCAGACCATCTCTTCGAAATAGGCGATCGTCTTCCGGAGGCCTTCGCGCAGCGGCACGGTCGGCGCCCAGCCGATGGCATCGCGCGCATGGGCGATCGAAGGCTGACGTTGTCGGGGATCATCCTCGGGCAGCGGCATGAAGCGGATGTCGGAACGCGAGCCGGTAAGCTCGACCACCTGTTCGGCCAGTTCCAGCATGGTGAATTCGACCGGATTGCCAAGATTCATCGGTCCGGTGATCTCGTCGGGCGAGGCCATCAGGCGGATCAGCCCGTCGATGAGATCGTCCACATAGCAGAAGGATCGCGTCTGCATTCCGCTGCCATAGATGGTGATCGGCTGGCCGGTGAGTGCTTGGACGATGAAGTTGGAAATGACGCGTCCGTCATAGGCGGCCATCCGCGGCCCATAAGTGTTGAAAATCCGCGCGACCTTGATCGACACGCCGCACTGCCGTCGATAGTCGAAGAACAGCGTCTCGGCGCAACGCTTGCCCTCGTCGTAGCAGGCGCGAGGGCCGATCGGGTTTACGCGCCCCCAATAATCCTCGGTCTGAGGGTGGACCTCGGGGTCGCCATACACTTCGGAGGTCGACGCCTGCAGGATCGGCGCGCGGATCCGCTTGGCGAGCCCCAACATGTTGATCGCACCGTGCACGCTCGTCTTGGTCGTCTGCACCGGATCATATTGATAATGGATCGGGCTTGCCGGGCAGGCGAGATTATAGATCTCGTCGACCTCTACATAGAGGGGAAACGTAACGTCGTGGCGAATGACTTCGAACTGCGGGCTCTCCATCATTTCAATCAAGTTGTCTCGCGTCCCAGTATAGAAATTATCGACGCAGATGACGTGATTACCTTCGTCCAACAGCCGCTGACACAGATGGGAACCCAGGAAACCGGCACCTCCCGTAACCAGCACCCTTCGCCGACGTTCCAACATATACTCTCCCGCGCAACACCCCACACCCGACCCGGAGATCCCCGGAATTCGGGCATGGGAACCCGTAATCTCGCCGATCCAATGCTGCAGGGCAGCGGCGGGCCGACGGGCGCCACCGCCTGACAGGGCCATGGCCAACTCAATACTCGCCGGCCGTCCGTCCGTTCCGGGGATATTTTCGGATCAACTTCGAATGGAAACGGTTAGTCGAGAACTGCGCTAAGCTGCTTTCCGCGCGGCAACGACGACTTTAGCCTCCGTGAACGATGCTTGAACCCTTGGACGATCCCGACTTGGTCTCCGTTATCGTACCGGCCTTCAATGCGGCGCGGACGATCGATGCCACTCTCGCATCTGCCCTCGGACAGTCTCACCGGCATCTGGAGGTGATTGTCGTCGATGACGGATCCCACGACGCCACTGACGCGGTGGTTGCACGCCGGGCGGCTGAAGATCCTCGTTTGCGCTACATCCGCCAACCGAACCGCGGTGTAGCCGCCGCCCGCAACAGAGGGATCGCCGAGGCGCGGGGAGCCTTTATCGCAACGCTTGATGCAGACGATCTCTGGTATCCGACCAAGATCGAGCGTCAGATCGAACGTTTCCGCACGGTGGGGCCTGAAACTGCGCTGGTCTATGCCTGGTGCTACTGGCTTGCACCGGAGGGTGCGACACTGGGCTATGCGCCTCCCCTCTGCCATGAAGGCCGGGTTCTCCCGCAGATGTGTCTTGGCAATCTAGTCATCAGCGCCAGCAATGCCCTGGTCCGTCGCGAGGCGATGCTGGCCGCCGGCGGTTTCGACGAAACGCTGCGTATGGCCGGCGGACAGGGGTGCGAGGACTGGAAGCTCTATCTGCAGATCGCGGAGCGGCACGAAATCGCAGTCGTGCCGGAATATCTTGTCGGTTACCGGATCCACCCGGGCGCCATGTCCGACGATTTTACCCAGATGATGCGGTCGCGCCGGCTCGTCGAAAGCCAGTTCCTGCCGAAGCACCCCGCTCTCGCGCGTCAGTTTGCGACTGGGCGCACCATCCTGGCCCGCTCGCTCGCAATGCGTGCCTTTCGGCGCGGTCAATATGGCATGGCGATGCAACTCCTGGCCGGCTACCCGGACCCTTCACCGTGGTTGGTCTGGAGATCGGCTGGTTGGCTGCTGCTGGGAGCAGGCCGGCGCCTGCGACGGACCCTGCATCCCGATATGATGGGGCGTCGTTAGCTTCGTGGCCACCGCCACAAGGTGCTCCAGGAAAGCCAATAGTTTGATGCCAGCGGTTCGTGCCTCCACCATCTGAATCAAATATCGGGGCCGTCTGGCCATGATTTCAGATACGAATACGCTATTGTTCCTCTCAGCGCTTCTCGAACGCCTACACAGCGCCCGGACTGAGCCAGCGCCAGCACCGCCGGCCTCCCAAAGTCGAAGCCGATACGGGCGGCGCCATCTTGCGCGAACCGCTCGAGGATTGATCGGGCACGCGCGGGGCGAGAAGTCCAATCACCACGATATCCGATAACGACAGGGCCATATTCCGCTGCTTCACGCTTGAAAATCTCGCTCAGCTCTCGGGCGCGATCGCCGTTACGCACTATGAGCCGGCAGTCGGCCCGCCGAGCGCGAACCGCCGTCGCAGGCACATAGTTGTCGATCGCTGTTTCGAAATTCGCAGCCGTGAGGCGGCGATTCACATCGTTATTCAGACGATTGGTGTCGACCTGCGCGGAATGACGCTGAATCCATAATTTGGGCCCGACAGACGCCGCGATAAGCGACATTGCGACCAGCACATTACCGAGACAATTGGGCACGGATGCCCCCCATGATCATCGCGGCCGCCGCCACAAAGCTGAACAGCCCGAACATGGTGCCACCCCAACCGGTATGCACCAGGTCAAAATGCTGAGGGAAGCGCGCAAGTGTAGCTAGGCGCAGCACGTTAACGGCCGCCATGGAAAGTGCCGCGCCGATGCCCGTCGCTACGAGTAATGGCGTGTAGCGGAGTCGCAGTTGCTGCGTGAGCGTCACGAAGAGCAGGACCGCAAGCGACATATTGTGGACCGAAGAACATCCCAGAGCGACGTACAGACTCCCTCCATCTCGCATTGCAACAACATTGCCCTGCACCGGAGCGCCTGCCAGCAGGCCGGCCATTCTCGCATCCAGACCCAGCAGGAATGGCCCCATTAGGGCAAGCATGAAGCGTCCCCAGATGAGTGGTCCGGTTAGCGCGATCATGACGATTGCCAATCGCCTCTCGACAGCATCCCTCGAAGAGCTTGCCGCTAGATAGAAGCCGCAGAGCAGCAGCCCGAGCGCTCCAGAGAAATTCACCGGAAGGAAGCTCAGGAAAAGCACGAAGCCCGCCACGCGCCTGTCCCGGGAAGTCGCGGCAACCTTGGGCATGGGTTCGCTCGACATCGCGAACAGGCTGCCAATCGCGAACCAGGCAATCGCGCTGACACCGCCAAGGTCCATAATCGCTACGATAGGGGGTCTATTGAAAACAGATGTCGCGATCTTGCCGGCGAAACCGTTCACAGCTGCGACGCAGCCCGCCAGTGCGAAAAGTTCAGGCCGTGAATCAATCGACGGAAACCTCAATCCGGACACAGGACGCCTCGCACCGACGATCGATGCAAGACTCATTCTGACTTGCCGGACTTTTCCTTCCGGAGCTTTTTGGAACCGTATCGGATCGCGCCAAGGGCTAGAAGGCCAAGGCCTGCGATGGGTGCAGGAGTCCCATGGGAGCCGCCCCCACCGCCGCCATCGCCCCCGCCACCGCCGCCATAATCACCCGATCCGCTACCACCGAAGTCAGCCCGACCACCACCACCGAGGCCGCCGTTATCGGCCAACGCAGGAACACTCGCGAAGGCGGATAGGAGGATTGATAATCCAAGCGCGCGGACCGTGGTCGTCTTCATGGCAGCCTCCGATATGGCAGGCCCTTGATTTCAGAGTTGCAATATATCTCATTCGCCGACCGCAGGCATCCACTCCAACGGATACTCACGAGGAGAGCGAGCCCCTCGAAAGGGTCAGGCCAACAACAATAATGGCCAGAGTGTTCTTGAGCCTCCAATAATCTGCGTCATCAAGCCGATGCCCTCACGCTCTTGGGCGATGTCGATATCGCTCCCTGTCCGTGCAGGGGCGTTCATGCAATCGTGGGGCTGTCACCCGCGGCATCGAGGCATGTTGCCGAACTGAAACTTGAATGAAGGGATACCATCCGCCGCCAAGACGCTTCGTACGTAACCGTCCGACGTGGGCCGCGGCGTAGCATGCTTCCCGTGGTATGAGCTCCTCCGAAGGGAGCTGGCAGATGTCTGAGCCTGAGATCGACACCGATCGGATCGACGAGGCAGTGCTCGGCCTGATGTTTCTGACGCTGCACAAAGATCGGAAATGGGAGCCGTGGCGTGCGTGGAAGTCATTCGACTGGGGCGCCATGGGGCGGCTGCACGAGAAGGACCTCATCTTCGATCCGGTCGGCAAAGCGAAATCGGTGGTGCTGACGGACGAGGGTTATCGACGCTCACAGGAAGCTTATTATCGCCTCTTCGCCAAGAAAGATGATCAGGCGGCCACGGGCAGCTGAGCGATCGCGGTTTTCCAGTTCCACGGCAAGAGTTCGTGAAGCCTGGTCTGTGGGATGTCCGCAATTTTGGCCAGAACATCGGCGAGCCACGCTTGTGGATCGATGTCGTTGAGCTTGGCCGTGCCGATCATCGTGTACATGAAGGCGGCGCGTTCACCGCCCCGGTCCGAGCCGACGAACAACCATGACTTCCGTCCGAGCGCGATGCCTCTGAGGGCTCGTTCTGCCGCATTGTTCGTGAGACAGATCCTGCCATCCTCGAGAAAAGCGGCGAAAGCCCCCCAGTCCTTGAGCATGTAATCCATCACCTTGGCGACGGCGTCGTGGCGCGACAGGGCCGCGCGCTTTTCGCGCATCCATGTCTCGAACTCGGCGACCACCGGCACGGCCAATTCCTGACGGATGGTAAGGCGATCTGCTTCCGACCGTCCGTTGATGGCACGCTCGATATCGAAGATCCGGTCGATACGCTGCACGGCCTCGAGAGCCAGTGGTGAGATCACCACGCGTTTACTGGACCGCCGCTTTGCCTGAGCGGCAATGTCGGCCAGCTCGAAGAAATAGCGACGAGCATGCGCCCAGCATAAAGCTCGGGTTATCGGCCCCGGCTTGCGCCCAGGTTTGAACAGCTCATTGTAGCCGGAATAAGCGTCGGCTTGGAGAATGCCGCGATAATTGGCGAGATGGGCTTGCGGATGTCTGCCTTCCCGGTCTCGCGAATAATAGAAGAGTGCGACCGGTGGCGCTGGTCCGCCAAAGGGCTGGTCGTCTCGAACATATCCCCAGACCCGGCCAGTGTCGGTTTTGCCCTTGGCTTGCACCGGTATCGTCGTGTCGTCGCCGTGGAGGCGCTCACCGGCGAGGGCGTGCGCTTCCATGAGCATGTGGAGCGGCTTGAGTGTCAGCATTGCGGCGCCGACCTGGTCGGCCAAGGTCGACAGCGCGATCTCGACACCTTCCCGGGCATAGCGGTCGCGCTGCCGGTTCAGCGGCTGATGCATCCCATATTTGTCGAACAGGATGGAGGCGAGCAGCTGGGGACCGAACATGCCGCGCGGCGTGACATGGAAAGGCGCCGGCGGCTGAGTGATGGTCTCGCAGTGCCGGCATGAGAAGCGCTCGCGCACGGTCTCGATGACCTTCATGCGCGACGGCACCTTTTCCAGCGTGCTGGTGATGTCCTCGCCGAGCCTGGACAGGTCGTCTGAGCCGCAGCAGGGGCAATGCGCTGGTGCCGGGATGACGACCCGTTCGCGAGGCAGATGATCGGGAAAGCTACGCGGCGTGCGCTTGCGGACGAAGCCTATCACCGTGGTGGTTCTCGCCGCCGCGATCTGCGCCAGCTGCTCGTCCTCGGACGCCGTTTCCTCGAGCTCGGCGAAGCTGAGTTCCATCTGGTCGATGAGACGCTCACTGCGCTCGGCACGGGCACCATACATGGCGCGCCGCATCTTCTCGGCCTGCAGTTCCAGCAGGGCATTGCGGGCGAGCAGATCGGAGTTTTCGGCGCGGGCGTTGGCCAGTTCTGCTTCGACTTCCCGGGCGCGCGCCTCTGCCGCAGCGACCAGATCCCTGGTCCGCGCAAGCTCTTCCAGGAGCTGATCTGAAGGCTCCCCCGACACAGCGTGATACTATCAGAAATGCCCGGATTCCCGAAGCTTTTTCGCAGTCTAAACCCTATCCGACCATCGTTGGACGCCAGCTTTTCTGAGGATTTCGCCAGTCGATTCCCTCGAGCAAGCACGCCATCGCCGACGCCGTGATGGCGATGACGCCGTCACTCGCTGACGGCCACACAAAGCGGCCGCGCTCGAGCCGCTTGGCATAGAGCGACATGCCCGTGCCGTCGTGCCAAAGGATCTTCACCAGCGATCCCGCGCGACCGCGAAACACGTAGATGTCGCCGGTATGAGGATCACGTTTCAGCGTCTGCTGCACCTGGAGCGCGAGGCCACGCATGCCTTTGCGCATGTCGGTCCGCCCCAGCGCGATCCAGATCCGGACATCACTCGGAACGGGGATCATCCCCGCAACGTGCTCACCACAGCCGACACAAGCGGAACCGACGCGTCTGCCATGACCCGAACAACGGCATCTTTGAGTTCGATGATGATGACCGGCGTCCCGATCGCCTCGCCAGGCGCTCCCGTCACCACGACCGGCACCATTCCACTCTGCGAGCCCAGCAGATCACGGCGCCAACGATAGATTTGGCCTGGCCGTATGTCGGCCTGTGCCGCCACCTGCGCGACCGTCGCGCCCGGCGCGAACGCCGCTTCGATGATCGCGAGCTTCTGCTCATCCGACCAGGGGCGCCGTCGTTGGACACCCGATATGACCGTCACCTGGCTCATCGCACCGTCGCTAGTACCGGTGCAAACACCGTCATTTGCACCAGTGCTATCTCAACGGCGACCTACGCCCCTTCAAGCGGCCTCCCTCGGAGGGTTACCTTGGATCGGACGGCGGGACGCTAGATACAACGACACCCCCGAGGCGTCAGCTCCGGGGGTGTCGTTGTAGATGGTTGCGGGGACAGGATTTGAACCTGTGACCTTCAGGTTATGAGCCTGACGAGCTACCGGGCTGCTCCACCCCGCGCCGAGGAGATGTCCGCGCTCTTGTGGGAGCGTGGGGAGTTTGGTGAATGGGTTCATGTGCACATTGTTTTGCGCCGGCGACAAAGCCTGGCGGCGTCCTACTCTTCCATCGCTTAAGCGATAGTACCATCGGCGCTGTCTGGTTTCACGGCCGAGTTCGGGATGGGA
>FTCZ01003078.1_pt1 | contig 15866 bp, 12 predicted proteins | sample 1658871 | NCBI WGS metagenome assembly FTCZ01 (sample SAMEA3914864, study PRJEB12502) | metagenome | biome: forest; material: soil | place: USA | collected 2012-03-12 | depth 0.3 m
TCCCAGTACTTGAAGTCGTTGGCGGCCAGGTCGCGCGCGAGAACGTCGTCGCCCGCGTAGTACGGCAGCACCTCGTCGCGGAAGTAGAAACTGAGCACGCTGCTGAGCGCGCGCCCATCGGGCGCCACGACCGTGAGGATCTCGCAGTCGGCACCGAACTCGTCGAGCAGGGCCTGGAAGTACTTCTTCGGCATCGCCGGCGTGCCATGCCGGTGGACGTTGTCGGCGTACAGCGCGAAGAACCGGTCGACGCCGGGGTCGATCTCGCTGCGCAGTCCGTTCTTGGCGCCCTTGCGCACCATCGCCCGCTGCTTGCGCGGAATGGCCAGCATGTTGGCTTCCTCGTCCGGCAGGATCTCGCGGCGGAACGTGACGTACAGATCCTGCAACGGCCAGTCGGCGTGGCGCGCCTGCACCTGGCGCAGCTCGAGGTGATCCACGCCCAGGTTGCGGCCGAGCCGCACGGCGTCCTTCTCGAGCGCGACCGCGACCGCTTCGGTCATCGCCGCGACGCCGCCATAGACGGCGAACGGCAGGCTCACCAGCGCATTGCCGAACAGCGCGCTGTTGACATGGGCCAGCGGCAGCACGCCCGCGATCTGTCCATCGAGTTCGGCGTAGAGGAAGTACGTGTCGTGGCGGAAGACGTCGGCCAGGATCCGCTGCCAGCTGGCGCGATGGAAGAACGTCGCGCCCGGGCACGCCGCGACGAACGCGTCCCACGCGGCGGCGGCGGCGCGATCGTGCAGCGCCAGCCGCTTGAGCTGCAAGGCGGCGGACATCAATTGAGTACCTGCCCTGCGGCCGCTCCGGCCTTGAGGAAGATGTCGTCCATGCGGCCCCACTTGAAGTCCGCGAGCAGCCCGGCCAGGCGGCCTTCCATCCGGTCGATGTTGACGTAGTGCCGGAAACGCGTCTTGGCATCGATGCCCACGACGCGCGGCTGGCCGACGTCGAACTCCCAGGGGTGGCAGTAAAAGATCGCGGCCTGCCGGTCGATCTCGTGCACGCGCTTGATCATCCAGCGCGAGACCGGATACGGCAGCAGCCGGAAATAGCCGCCGCCGCTGGACGGCAGGTTGCGCTGGAACACGCGCAGCGTCGTGATGGGCACTTCGAGCAGCTCGGGCTTGACGCGATAGGCGAAGCGCGGCGAATCCGGCATGCCGTAGTGATCGTGGCGGATCGGGTAGATGCTGGAGCTGTAGCGATAGCCGGCGCGCGACAGGCAGTCGAACGCCCAGAGGTTGCCGGTGCCGATCGAGAAGCTCGGCGCCCGGTAGCCCGTCACCGCGCAGCCGCCGATGTCCTCGAGGATGCCCTTGGCACGGCTGATGTCGTCGTAGAACTCGGCTTCGCTCAGGTCGCTGGCGCGCTGGTGTCCGTAGCCATGGCTGGCCAGCTCGTGGCCCTCGCGCACGATGCGGCGGATCAGTTCGGGGTAGCGCTCGGCGATCCAGCCCAGCGTGAAGAACGTGGCCTTGGTGTCGTGCGCGGCCAGGATCTCGAGCAGCCGCCCGACGTTGCGCTCGACCCGGCATTCGCGCTCGCCCCATTCGCTGCGCGCGATGTAGGGCGCGAACGCGGAGACCTGGAAATAGTCCTCCACGTCGATGGTCATGGCATTGATGATCGTGTCCGGCGGCATGGCTCAAGCCTCAATCGTGATGGCGGGGAGCGGCCAGCCACTGGGCGAGATCGGTCGCGATCCGCTGCGCAGCGCGCCCATCCCAGAACTCGGGCGTGCGGCCGCGCTTGCCCTGGCCTTGCAGGATCTCATCGACGCATTGCAGGATCGCGACGCGGTCGTCGCCGACCATCGTGTTGGTGCCCTCGTCGACCGTGATCGGCCGCTCGGTGTTGGCGCGCAGCGTCAGGCAAGGCACGCCCAGCGCGGTGGTTTCCTCCTGCAGGCCGCCCGAGTCGGTCAGCACCAGCGTGGCCTGCACCATCAGGCCCAGCATCTCGAGGTAGCCCTGCGGAGGCAGCAGCACCACGCGCTGCGGATCGATCAGGCCGGCGAGGCCGAAGCGTTCGATGTTGCCGCGCGTGCGGGGGTGTTGCACGAACACGAGCGGCAGGCGCTCGGCGACCTCGGCCAGGACGGCCAGAAGGCGCCCGAGCACCTGCGCCTCGTCGACGTTCGACGGCCGGTGCAGGGTCACGACGCCGAACCGTCCGTGGTCGGACAGGAACGCCGGATCGATGCCATGCGCGCGCAGCGTGTCCGCCGGACTCGCCGCATGCTCGCGGTTGGCGAGCAGCGAGTCGATCATCACGTTGCCGACGAAGCAGATGCGCTCCGGCGCGACGCCTTCGCGCTGCAGGTTCTGGCCCGCGCTGCGCTCGGTGATGTAGAGCCGGTCGGCCACCTGGTCGGTGAGCACGCGGTTGATCTCCTCGGGCATCTTGCGGTCGTAACTGCGCAGGCCGGCCTCGACGTGCACCACCGGCACGTCCTTCTTGACTGCCACCAGCGTGCAGGCGAGCGTCGAGTTGACGTCGCCCACGACGATCACGCAGCAGGGGCGGTGCTCGTCGAGCGCCGGCTCGAAGCGGCGCATCACGTCGGCCGTCTGCACGGCGTGGCTGGCGGAGCCCACGTCCAGGTTGATGTCGGGACGCGGCAGGCCCAGGTCGATGAACAGGCGATCGCTCATGTCGCGGTCGTAGTGCTGACCGGTGTGCACCAGCATCGTCCGCAGCTGCGGGGCGTGCGCCGCCAGCGCGCGCAGGATCGGCGCCATCTTCATGAAATTGGGGCGCGCGCCGACCACGCACATCACGGGGCCGAGTGCGACGGGCGTCGTTGAAGCAGTCATGAGGGGTTCTCGTCCTGGGCCGGAGCCTGGGCCTGGGCCGGGCCGGGGGCCTGGGCCTGGGCCGGAGGCGGCTTGACGGCGCTGACCAGCTTGAGCAGCGTCGCCAGGGTGTTCTGGGTCAGTCGCTCGACGCGAAGCATGCTCGCCTCGACGCGTTGCAGCTGCGCCTGCCCCTGCTCCGCCACCAGCGCACTCAGGTGGCGGGTGAGGCGGTTCGCGAGCTCCGGATCGAGGCCGATGCGCGAAAGTTCGAGGTTGGCGTCATGGCCATTCGTGCGCGGCGCTCGGCGCTGGGCGCCGCCGTCGCCGCCGACGTCCAGTTCGATGTCGATCGCCGTCTCGCTCGCGAAATCCTTGACGACCTCGGCGACGTCCTCGACGCTCAGGTGCGTGCGGCTGTTCAGGAAGCCCAGCAGCAGCAGCCGATCGCAGATGGAGTTGATCCGCCTTGGAATGCCGCCGCTGGCTTCGTAGATCGCCACGTAGGCCTGGTCGTCGAACGTCGGCAGGCCGGTCGAACCCGCGCATTTCAGGCGGTGCTGCATGTAGCCGCGCGTCTCGTCGGCATTGAGCGGCCCGATGTGGCAGGTGGCGGCGACGCGCTGGCGGAACTGCTCCATTTCAGGACGGCGCAGGATCTCGCGGAATTCGGGCTGGCCGATCAGGAAGCTTTGCAGCAGCGCCTTGTTGCCGAACTGGAAATTCGACAGCATGCGCAGCTCCTCGACGGCTCGCATGGTCAGGTTCTGCGCCTCGTCGACGATCAGCAGGCAATGCTGTCCCTTGCTGACCTTGCTGAGGAGGAAGGCCTCGAGCGCGATCAGCAGCTCGGACTTGGGGATGCCCTTGACGTTGAAGCCGAACGCCGCGCCCACCATGCGCAGCGTGTCCTCGGCATCGAGCTGCGTCGTCACCAGCTGGCCGATGATGACGTTGCTGCCGTGCATGCCTTCGATCAGCGTGCGCAGGATCGTCGTCTTGCCGGCGCCGATCTCGCCGGTCACGATGACGAAGCCCTCGTTGCACGAGATGCCGTACTCGAGGTACGCCCGGGCCCGGCTGTGCTGCTTGCTGCCGAAGTAGAAATTGGGGTCGGGACTCAGCAGGAATGGCTTGCTGCTCAATCCATAGAAGGCTTCGTACATTCGTCAGATCTGCAAAGAGAAGGTGGCCAGCAGCGCCGATTCCGTGTAAGGGGATTCGCCGAAGGAAATGGTGCGCCGCGCGCCCAGCGAGAATTGTCCCCGCAATCCGACCTGCGTCGCCCAGTCGGCCGTGACGCTGCGCAGGGTGACCTGGCCACTGGTGCCGCTGCCCAGGGTCCTGGAGTCGGAGAGCGTCAGGTTCAGCGAGCTCACCGGCGTCAGGCGATGGGTGGCGGAAAGCGAGAACGACCGTTGCCGGATCGTGCCGCCGGCGGAGAGCGAGTCGACCGCGCCCGAAAGCGGGTCGAGGCGGCTGATGTCGCTCTTGGCTGCGGACAGCACCACGCTGTTGCGAAGGCCGATGTAGCCGACGGACCCCGTCAGGCTGCGTTGCAGCGACACGGCGTTCGTCAGGAAGCCCGCGGGCACGGTGACCAGCGGGTTCAGGCCCAGGGCCTGCAATTCGAGCAGCGCCTGGCTGGCTCGAACGACCGGATCGGGGTACTTGGACGCCAGCTGCAGGTAAAGCAGATCGAACGCCGACATCGGCTGGCCCTCGGCCCCGCCCGCCGTGTCGTTGACCACCTGGCGGACGTCACTGATCGTCCAGACCGTCTGGGCGGTCCGATGCTGGAAATTGAGGGTGTAGGCGTTGCCGAAGTAGCGCTTGTCGTCCTGCAACTGGATCGTCGTGCGTTCGGAGGGCATCCAGCGCACGCTGGCGCCATAAGTGGTGTCGTACTTGAGCTTCAACGTCTGGACGTCGTTGCCCTCGCGACCGCCGCGGACGACGAACTGCAGCTCCCCGTCGGGCGTCAGGACGAGGGAGCCCACGGCGCTCTCGTCGGTCGTCTGACGGCCCAGGCTGAAGTCGGTATCGTCATGCGAGACGTCGAGCCCCCAGCCGATGAGTTGGGTCGAACTCGCCGTGCCAAGGTGCGCGAATTCGCTCTTGTTCGTGGAGTTGCCGATCTCGCCTGCCCCGCTGTGGGTGACGTTGTAGTCCGCGCCGAAGCTGTAGGCGACGACGCCGGCGAGCGCGCCCCGGAGCGACGGTGCCACGTCGAAGGAAGCGACCTGGGTCTGGTTGCCGGTGTCGAGCGCGGCATCGGACGCCTGCGTTCCGAGGGCGGACACGTTCTCGCGCGAGATGCTGGCCCTCGCGTTGACGAACAGATGATGATCGAGTCCCTGCGCCTGGAACGCCGTCCCGAGGGACTGCTGGATCGAATCGGACGACGTGCCGCGAGCGTGGGTCAGGCCCACGAGCGAGTAGTCCAGGAATCCCTGCACCCAGTCGGTCACGCCACGTACCTGCAGCGCGGGTCCGACTTGCGTGATCAGGTCGGGGCGACGGTCCGTGGCGGTCAGTTCCGCGTTGTTGGTCAGCGTCTCGGTGGCGTTGATGCTGGGCGTGAAGGAGAAGCCTCGACTCGAGGCGCCCCCTGGATCAGGCTGCGCGCGCGCCTCGCCCATCGCCAGCATCGCCAGGCCGAGAGCGGTCACGGCGAGCCGATCGATTGCGACGGCGCGCGGCTTTCTGCGATGGTGCTTCGCGCGCGCCAAGAGGGCCATCATCAGGCCGCCGGCTGCCGATCGCCCGTGCCGCCGTAGCCATATCCATGGCCGTAGCCGTAGCCGTCGCCGGCGGGCGAACCGGCGCGCGACATGTTCAGCAACAGCATGCGCACCGGACACGATTCGATCGTGGCCAGTGCACGCTGCACGTCGGCACGCAAGGTCTTCTCCGCCTGGACGACCATCACGACCTGGCCAACCTGCGTCGCGAGGACGCGCGCTTCGGTGGTGAGGAGCAGCGGCGGCGAATCGAAGATGATGATCCGGTCCGGGTAGCGCTTGGCGATGTCGTCCAGCAGCAGGCGCATGGCGTCGCTGGCCAACAATTCCGTCGCCCTGGGATGCGGGGTGCCGCTTGGCAGCAACGTCAGCTTCTCGATGCTGGTCCTCAGCAGCACGCTCGACATGTCGGCGTTGCCCTTGAGCACGTCGAGCAGGCCCGGGCTGGGCGGCAGGTTGAGCATCCGCAGCAGCGACGGCCTGGCGACGTCCGCGTCGACCAGCATCACCGTGTTGTCCATTTCCGCAGCGATGCTCATGGCCAGGTTGACGGACGTGAAGCTCTTGCCCTCCCCGGCCAGGGCGCTCGTCACCATGATCAGGTTGCCGTGATTGAGGATCGATGCGCCCTTGCCCATCGCATTGCTGATGAGCGGCCGCTTGATCACGCGGTATTGATCTGCTGCGTGCGAACGTGGCGCGTTGGGCGTGACGAGGCCGGCCGCCGCCAACGCCGTCAGATCCAACTCGACGTGCTTGGCCACGACGGCCGGTGCGGCTGTCGCGGCCGGTGCGGCCGCCGCGGCCGGGGCCGTTGCAGGCTGCGCCGATGCCGATGCCGTGGCAGGCTCGGCGGCCGCGGGCGCGTCCTCGGGCATCATCGCGCCCGCCCGGCGCAGCTGCTCGAGGCGTTCGGCGGCTTGTTCGATCAGGCTGGCCATGTCACGCCCCTCCTGCTCGCCGAGCGACCACGACGCTCATCACGATGATCGTGGCCACGAAAACTCCCACCAGCGAACCGGAGCCTGCAAGAAACCGCATCAAATGGACCCTTTCAAGTCGCTTTTCGGCCTCGCTCGTCACTCTCGACACGATTCCCAGCACCGGAAGCTCCAGTTGCTGCCGCAAGTCACCCGTGTTGAAGAACACTGGACGCAACTGGCTGGCCACGAATGCAAATCCGACGCCGGCGCCGAGCGCGGCGCACAACCCCGCGGCGATCAGGACCAGGCGATTGGGCGACACCGGCTTGTGCGACACGCGAGGCGGGTCGATGAGGCGGAAATCGGCCACGCCGGACGCCGACTCCAAGTCTCCGGACATCTCGGCGGACTCGCGGCGCGCAACGAGGTCTTCGTAGTTCTTCTTGTTGATCGCGTAGTCCCGATTGAGCTGCGACGCTTCGGCCTCGAGCGCCGGGGCCGTCTTGATGGCATCCTTCGCACGCTCGTAGCGGGCCGAGTAGTCCGCGACCCGCGCCTGCAGGCCGGCGACCTGCACCTGCGAGCTGGCGAGCAGGCGGTTCAGTTCCTGATAGACCAGGTTCTCGGTGCTGGAGGTACTGAGTGCCGGCGCGGCCATCGCGGCTCGACGCAACTCGGCGATCTGCTTCTTCTTCTGCTCCTCGAGGTCCTGGATCAGGTGGCGCGTCGCGAGCACGTCGGGATGCTGATCGGTGTAGCGCTGCAGCAAGACGTCCAGGTTCTTCTTCTGCAGTTCGATGCGCGAATCGATCTCCGGCGTCGCCAGGGTCACGGCCGACTCCTGCAGGAGGCTCTGGGTCGTCGTGTTCGCATTGGACGCCTTTTCGCTTTCGAGCTGCGACTTGGCGGAGTCCCGGGCGTTTTCCGCTTCGTGGAGCGCCACGCGCGCGGCGTCGAGCTGGTCGCCCAGCGTGGCCAACTGCCCGGCCGAATCCTTGCCTTCGGAGAACTGCAGGTTGATGTTCTTGAGCTTGAACGCCTTCAACTTGGCCTCGGCATCCCGCAGCTTCTCTTCGTAGCTCTTGATCTGGTCGTCGATGAACTGCTTGGCCGTGGCGGTGTCGCTGCGCGAGTTGCCAAGACTGGATTCCACGAAGATGGACACCAGCGCCTGGATCACCCGCTGCGCCTTTGCCGGATCGGAATCGCGGTACGAGAGCGTGTACAGGTTGTCGCGACCCACGCTCTTGATCTCGAGGCTGCTCATCAGATCCGCGACGAGCTCCTCCTGGCGCGCCTTCGAATCGACCTTCAGGTCGAGATCGGCCATGCGGACCAGTTTTTCCACGTTGGGGCGGCTGATCAGCGTCCGGCTCAGCATCACCACCTGCTGATCCACGTTGGGCTGCACCGCGAGGCCCGACATCAACGGCCGCAGGATCGATTGCGTGTCCACGTAGATGCGGGCGGTCGCCTCATATTCGTCAGGGATGCGGAACACCACGACGATGGCGACGATGCCGACGATCCACGCCACCAGCAGGGACTGCCAGCGAAACCTCCACATGCCCTTGGCGATGGCAAGTGCCTGGTCTATCAACTCTTCCATGAGATACGTGCTATCGCGTCAATGAACCGCTCGCCAATGGAAGGCGGCCGGCGGTTGCTCGATGACGGCCTGAACCCGGCCGCGGAAGGAATCAGAAGAAGCTCTGGGGGATGATCAGGACATCCCCGGGCTTCATTTCGACGTTCGCGGAAATGTCGCCGCGCTTGATCAGGTCCTTCAGGCGCACGGCGTATTGCGTGTGCTCGGAGGTCCGCAGGATGGTGGCGTCGTTGCCGGCGGCGAAATCCGTCAGGCCGCCGACGGCGATCATCACGTCGAGCAGCGTCATCTGCTGCTTGTAGGGCAGGAATTGCGGGCGCGCCGCCTCGCCGATCACGCGAATCTGCTGGTTGTAAGGACCGACGAAGCCGGTGACGACCACCGACACGTTCGGGTCGATCACGTACTTGGCGAGGCCCTTCTGGATGTCCACCTGCACCTGAGCCGGGGTCTTGCCCTGGACGACCAGATCGTTGATCAGGGGCGTCGAGATCTTGCCGTCCGGCCGGACGGTGACGGTCATGTTGAGCTCGGGGTTGCGCCAAACCGTGATGTTCAGCGAATCGCCCGAGCCAACGATATAGCTGTAGTCCTCGGTTGCCGCCGTCTGCGGCGCCGGCGGCAGGCCGGAGATGTTCGCGCAGCCAGCCAGCAGCCAACCCAGCGAGCACAGCAACACGCCAAGTACGGCGCGTGCGGTCGAACCAACGGATATTCTCATGGTGTCCTCCACAAACAGACGTGACCGACGCGGTGCTCCAGAAGGAGCTCCCGCCCCATCACGCACGCATCAAGCCGCCCGCTTCCCTCCAGCAATCCTCGCCAGGATCATTGCACAATCGAGCGGGCCGCCGCAAGGTTCAGATGTGGGGAACGACCCTTGGTTGCTTCGAGACCAACGGCGGACGCCGGCATTCCTGCACGCTGCGACGCGTTTGCCACACGGGTGTCACGAAGCGGTCCGCCATGCGGGCCGGCGCGGGCTCAGCCCCGCAGGCGCGGGCGGATCAGCATCAGCAGCAACTGCTGGAGCGGATTGGAGTTGCCACCCGGACGCCAGGTGAAGCGCAGCCGCTCCCTGTAGGCGTCGAAGTGCATGCCCCACGGTGCGAACCGGAAGGCGCCGCGGCCCAGCAGCACCTTGAGGACGGAAGTCCCCATCACCCCGGCACACAGGTCGCAGGCCATGCCGGTCGACGGCCCGCGTTGCTCGATGAAGTTGACCGCCTCGGGGGCGACCAGGTAGTTGCGCTGCAACATCGCCGGAGACAGCCCGGCGATGAAACGCGCGAACTGCTCCTGGTGGTCGTGACCCTCGACCTTGAAGTATTGCTCGAAGCTCATGCCGGGCGGCGCGAAGCCCAGCATCGCCACGCCCATGCCCAGCGGCGCCGCCGTGAGCGCCGGGATGCCGCGGTCGTAGCACGCCTTGAAAAGCATCCTGCGCGCAGGCATCGCGAAGAAATCGATGCCGTCGACGAAGACGTCCACATCGCGCAGGAACGCATCGAGGTTGCCCGGCGTGACGCCATCAGGGAACGTGCGGATGTCGGCCTCGGGATTGATGTCGCCGGCGATGCTGGCCATCACGTCCACCTTGGGCTGCCCGAGGGACGACATGAACGCGCCCGCCTGCCGGTTCATGTTGTGGATCTCGAACCGGTCGAAGTCGGCGATGTTGAAGTTGCCGATCCCCAGCCGTGCGAGCGTTCGCAGGTGGGCGCCCCCGACGCCGCCCATGCCCGCGATGGCGACGCGCTTGTGCCTCAGGCTCTCCTGTTCGGCCGCGGTCACCCATCCGAGGTTGCGCGAGAACGCGCGCTGGTAGTCGAAGTTCGCGGAAGACACGGGCAAATCACCTCGTCGGGTCAGCTGGGCAGCGTCAAGCCGCGCCGCCATCGTTGCACGATAACCCGAACCGCCAGGGCGTCAAACGGCGCCCGAAGACGCGAATGGCGCCCTGAGGCGCCATTCCTGGGTCGAGCCCGCAGGCTCGAAACAGCAATTACAGCGTGCGGCGGCGCTTCAGCGCCAGGCCCAGGCCCAGCAAGGCAACACCGACCAGCCCCAGTTCGGCGGGTTCCGGCACCGTGCCAAAGACGGCGTTCAGCGAGCCGCTGGAGGTCACCGTCGTGCCGACCACGACCGGGAAGCCTTCGAACTGGCCCGACTGCATCGTGATCGAATAGAACGGCATCGGCGACACGAAGAAGCTGGATCCCGGGCCCGTCAGCGCGAAGGTGCTCGCCTGTCCGAACGAACCGCACAGGTTCGGTGCCGTGCAGCTTTCGCTACCGGCGCCCGCCGTCGCGTTGCCGCTGCCCAGCAGGGTCAGGACGTCGCCGTGCGAGTTGATGGTGTAGCTCGCGCCGGGGGCGGCGGGTGCGTCGAAGGTCGCCAGGGCGCCCTTGTCGTACGTGAAGCTCAGCGCACCACCGGGGTTGAGGTTGAAGCTCGTCACGCCGCCGACGGTCGAATACGTGCCGGTGCCGTTGAACAGCGCGAGCAGGCCGTAGTTCGAGCCCAGGCCGGTCTGAGCAGCGTTGTAGCTGGTGGTCAGCGCCGGATTCGTGTCGTCGTAGTTGAAGCCCTGGGCCGTGAAGTTCAGCGCCACGGTGAACGTGGTGGCGCTGGTGAACGTCAGCTGTTCGTGGTACTGGCCGCTGATGTCGTTGGCGGTGAACGGAACCAGCGAGCCGCCGCCGCCCAGGGCGGTGGTGTTGACGGTGAAGTCCGGATAAACCGGGGTCGCGGAGGCCACGCCTGCGGCCATCACGGCAACGGCGGCGGCAATGGATTGCAGTACGATTCTTGGCTTCATGTTGGTCACTCCTGTATGGATTTTGACGGTCTGCTTTGCGGACTCTGTCCAGGTTGCCGCATGATGCTGAACCGGCGGAACATCGTCCTTGGCTTCTTTAAAGCACGCACTGTGCCAACAACTGAAACCAGAGGCGATGTCCTTAAGAATCAAGCACTTGCGACGATCGTCAGGAAATATGTCCGGGTCGACTGTAAATTCTTTCGACACCCCTGGACGCCTGCCCGCCCCTGCGCCGACCGCGCGCAGCCCATCGACAAGACGGATGCAAATCGAGGAGACTTTCGTGAAACCAACAGGCGGCAGCGGCAAATCCGCGGAAGAGATCGCGGAGGCCTACAAGTCCGAACCGTGGTGGTACGACCTTCGCGGCTTCTTCATCCTGACCTTCGCCTACAACAGCACGCTGCCGCATCAACTGCGTTTCTTCGGGCCGAATTTCGGCGCTGATCATCTCGAACTGGCGGTGGGCAGCGGAACGATGCTCGAACTCGTGCTGCGCTGGCGCCGCTGGAAGAAGCTGCCAATGGTGCGCATCGTGGGCGTCGACTACGCGGAGTCGATGCTGGCCGGCGCGCGCCACCGCTTCGCGGGGCAGCCGGGCCTGCGCTTCCTCCTGGCGGACGCCGCCAACATGCCGCTGCCGCCGGATCATTTCGATACCGTCAACGTCGCCAACGCCGTGCACTGCATCCCGGACGTCGACGGCGCCTTCCGCGAGATCCGGCGCGTGCTCAAGCCCGACGGCATGCTGGCCGCCAACGTGTTGCTGTACCCGCGCTCAGGCTGGCCGTGGCGCGGCATCGCCCAGCGCATCAACGACTGGGGCATGCGCAAGGGGATTCTCTACAAGCCCTACGAGCAGGAAGATGTCCGCCGGCGGTTGACGGAGGCGGGGCTGGTCATCGTCTCGGAGCGGGTCAGCGGCAACTGCTACGACGTGGTTGCGCGCAAGCCAAGGCAAGCATGATCGGCCGGCCGCTACGTGGCGCGATGTGCGCCCGGCGGGATGCCGCGAAACGTCGGCGCGCCCGTTGATGGACGCTCTACGCGTCCTGTTCGTCTGCACCGGCAACCTCTGCCGCTCACCGATGGCCCAGGCCGTCGCGACGCAGCTGGCGCGGGGCGCCGCGATGGGCGTTCGCCTGAAGTTCGACTCGGCCGGCACGCAGTCCCTCCGGGGCCGACCCGTCATCGATCCACGCGCCCGGGCCGTGCTGAAGCAGGCGGGCTACGAGGCCGGAGCGCATCGCGCGCGGCGCGTGACGCCGCAGGATCTCGCCGCCAACGACCTGATACTGGCCATGGACGCCGGACATCTGGAGACCCTGCGCGACGTCTGCGGGCCGGAGCACGCACACAAGCTGCGCCTGTTCCTGGACTTCGCGCCAGGACTCGAAGGCCATGACGTCCCGGACCCCTACTTCGGCGATGCGGGTGGATTCGCCCGCGTGCTCGCACTGTGCGAAGCCGGCGTTCGCGGCCTGCTCGCTGCGGCACCCGGGCTGCCAGGCGAAGCGCCGCGGAACGGGCTCAGAGATCCTTGCGCAGGCTGATGACCTCGGCCTGACCGGGGAACTTCGGACCCAGCGCGGCCAGCCTGTCCAGTTCGGTTCGGGCATCGGCCTTGTTGCCCGCCTTGAGGTACAGCTTGGCCAGGTCGAGCCTGAAGCCATCGTTGGCGGGCGCTGCCGCCACCACCTTCTTCTGCAAGGCCAAGGCCTTGTCGAGCTGCCCGCCCGCGGCAAGAACGGTCGCGAGCGTGTCCATGAACGGCGGCTGGTTCGGCGCCAGTTCGTTGGCCTTTTCGGCGTAGGCCAAGGCGCCCGGCTGGTTCTGCTGGCTGGCGACCCACGCCAGGTTGTTGTAGGCCGCCGCGTTGCTCGGCTGCACCTTGAGCACCGCGGTGTAGGCCGACTCGGCCGCCGCGTAGTCCTTGCGCGCCAGCGCGGCGTCGCCGACGTGGAACACGAAGGTCGAATCGTCGCCATGATCCTTGCGCCACGAGGACTCGAAACTGCGGGCCTGCGCATCGGCGCCCGAGGCCAGCAGCACCGAATGAAGCTTGACGGCCAGGTCCGTGGAAGGCGCGAGCTTGAGGCCGGCGCGATAGGCCGCTGCGGCCTTGTCCCAGTCGTGGCGGTTCGCCTCGACGTCACCTTCGAGCGTGAAGCCTGCCGATTCCTTCGGACGCTGCTTCTGCATCGTGTGCGCGATGTCCAGGGCGCCTTCGAAATCACCCTTGGATGCCGCCATGCCCGCGAGCGCGCGTTGCGCCTCGATCAGATCGGGCTTGACCGAAAGCGCCTTGCGCAAGGTGTCGCGCGCGGAATCCTTGCTGCCGGCCTGCATCTGCGCGTCGGCCAGGCGCATCAGCGGCTGCGCCGAATTGGGCGCTATCTCCGAAACCTTGGCAAAGGTGGTGACCGCCTGGTTCACTTCGCCGGACTGGAGCTGCACCTCGCCGAGCGCCTCGAGGACCACAGGCTGGTCGGGCAGCCGCGCGACGGCGTCCTGTGCCGCCGCGGCCGCCTGACGCAGGTTCTTGTCGGTCAGGTACAGCTTGACCAGCATCACTCGCGGATCAGGCGCGGTCGGATTCGCCGCGATGGCCTTCTTCAGGTAGTCGGCGGAAGCCTCGCTCGACGTCCCGGGAACCAGCGCAAGCGCGATCAGAGCCGCGCCGTTCTTGGGGTTGGCGGCCGAGAAGGCCTCCAGGCGCTTGCGCGCATCCGCCAGCTTGTTCTCCTTCGCGTCGAGCGACGCCAGGCTCGCGACAGCCGAGTAGTACGCCGGCGCGATGCTCAGCGCCTTCTCGAAGCTCTGGCGTGCCGCCGCCGTGTCGTTCATCGACAGCTGGACCCGGCCGCGCAGGTCGGACGCGAGCGGCCGTCCCGGCTCCTTGCGTTCGAGCGCGTCGATTGCACGCAGCGCGCTTTCATGGTCGCCACGGCGCATGTATGCACTGATCAGCGCGAGGTCTGCCGCAGTTCCCTTGTCGGTCGCGGCGATGCCCTGCAGCTCCTCGAAAGCCAGCGGTGCCTGGCCGTCGACCATGTGGGCCAACGCCAACGACGTGCGCGCGCCGGCGTCCGACGGATCCTGCTTGGCCGCCTTGTCGAAGTACTCCTCGGCGCTCTTGACATCCCCGTTCTGCAGGTAGACCTCGGCCGCCGTCGCATAGAGTTCCGGCGGCACCGTCTTGGTCTGGCCCGGCAGCAGCGCGGCGAGGGCACGCTCGGGCTGATTGGCACGCAGGTAGGCCGTGACCAGCATGCGCCGCGCGGTGAGCGCGTCCGGCGCGAGCCTGACGGTGTGTTCGAGGTAGGTCTGGGCCTGCAGCAGCGAGCCGGACTGCAATTCCACGCCGCCCGCCAACAGCAGGACGGAGGGGCTTTCCGGCGCCACCTTGAGAAGTTGCTCGGTCAGCTGGTGGGCCTTTTCCGTGTTCTTGCGCGAGTACGCGATCAGCGCTTCGATGTAGATCGCCTGGGCGGTGTTGCCGGTGACCTTGCGCATCTGGGCCAGCTGCTTCTCGGCCTCGTCCGCCTTGTGCTGCGACATCAGGATCGAAAGGATCGCCAGATGCGCCGGCGTGGAGTCGGGGTCGACCTCCAGTGCCTTGCGGTAGTCGGCGAGCGCCTGGTCCGGCTCGGACTTCAGGTACATGTGGACGTCGCCCTTCAGCCGCAAGGCCTCCACGCTCTTCGGATCGCGCTGCAGCACCTTGTCGGCAAGCGCGATCGCGGCGTCCGGGTCACCCGCACGAGCGACGAAGCGCGCCTGCGCGACCAGCGCGGGCTCGAAATCCGGCGCGGCGGCCAAGGCCGCCTTCAACGCCGCGTCGGAGGGCTCGCGCTGGCCCAGCATGGCGTAGGCATAGGCGAGCGACGTGTCGAGGTCCGCGTTCGCGGCGGCGGTACCGAGCTGGGTATGTGCGTATTCGTCGGTGAGCTTCCGGTATTGCGACTGCGCAAGCATCACGGCCGCCAGCTTGGGAGTGACCAGATCGGGCGAGAAATGCAGCGCCTGCGCCTTGTGCAACTCGAGATCCGCGGCCACGAAGTCGCCCTGCTCCAGCAGGACGGAACCCAGCAGGAAACGCGCCTCGCCGGAATTCGGATCGGCCTGCAGCGCGTTCTTGATCTGGATGATGGCCGTCTTCTGGTCGTTCTTGGCCATGCTCGCCTTGGCCGACGCGATCAGCGTGGAGGGCGAATCGTTGCCGCACCCGACCAGGCACGACGAGATCAGCAGGGCGACAGTCGCTGCTGCAGCTTTGTTCTTCATGGTTTCGGAGCCTCGCGGAAAATTCGTATCGACACAGCGCCAGCAATCACTTGAGGCCCACTCGATTCATCAGGTCATAGAGCGTCGGGCGGCTGACTCCCAACAGGTCGGCCGCCTTCACGATGTTGCCATTGACACGTCCGAGCGCGGCAAGGATCGTCTTGCGTTCCGCTGCCTCGCGCGCCTGGCGCAGGTCGAACGACGACGTATCCGCGTCGTCTGCCACCGCACCACCTTTCAGGCCGAGATCGCGCGCGGAGATCTGGTTGCCGTCGGCCATGATGACGGCGCGACGGATGCAGCTCGCGAGCTCGCGCACGTTGCCCGGCCACGCATGCGCCTCGATGGCCCTGGCCGCGTCCTCTCCGAGTTGCATCGAACCCCGGTTCTGCTCCTGGGCGAAGCGGCGGACGAACGCGTGCGCGAGCAGCGCGGCGTCTCCCGGGCGCGCGCGCAACGGCGGGATCTCGATCACGATCTCGGCGAGGCGGTAGTACAGATCCTCGCGGAAGCGTCCCTCCTTGGTCAGCGCCGTCAGGTCCTGGTGCGTCGCGCAGACGATGCGCACGTCGACCGGAATCTCCGAGCGGCCGCCGACGCGTTCGATCACGCGCTCCTGCAGGAAGCGCAGCAGCTTGGACTGCAGCGGGAATGGCAGGTCGCCGATCTCGTCGAGCA
>FTCZ01000828.1_pt1 | contig 15780 bp, 13 predicted proteins | sample 1658871 | NCBI WGS metagenome assembly FTCZ01 (sample SAMEA3914864, study PRJEB12502) | metagenome | biome: forest; material: soil | place: USA | collected 2012-03-12 | depth 0.3 m
CACCGCCATGGCTACGCCGATCAGCAGCGCCGGGACGCGCCACGGCACGCGGTATCCCGCCGCCCACAGGCGATAGACGACGACGCCGGCGAAGAAGGAAAAGAAGACGCGCGCAAAGCCGCCGGGAAATTCGTCGAGCGTCGGCCCGCCGCCGGCGAACCAGTGCTGGATCGAAAACAGCACCAGGGGCAGCGACACGATCGTGATCCCCGCCGTCAGCCGCGGCCGTGATCCCGTAAAGGCGAAGGCGGCATTGGCGACGCCTTCGAAGAACAGCGACCAGGTCGGTCCGTCGAAGGGAAATATGCCCAGAGCCACATTGGTCGGGGTCGGCAGGAACAGCGGCGACAGCACGAGCGCCAGCGCATAGAGGTGCCAGTTCCAGCCCGGGAGCTTATGAATCAGCAGGGCGGCCGACACCAGGCCCAGCAGGGTGCCGGCGGCATAGAGCGGATAAAGGCGGATGATCCGCTTGCGCGCATAGGCCAGGCGATGCCCCGGCGCCCTCAGCTCTTCGCCATGGCGGTGCGCCAGCACGAAACCGCTGAGGACAAAGAAGAGATCGACCGCCGCATAGCCCATGGGAAAGGTGTGCGCGGTGCCGTGGTAGAGAACCACGATGATCGCGGCCAGGCCACGCATGGCATCGAGGACGACGAAGCGCTGTTGAGGCGAGGTTGGGGGCGGGACGGACGGCTGCGCCAAGCGTTTTCCTTGCGGCATTGAGGAATTCGCTTGTGACAGAAAAAATTCACACCGGCAACGCCGCGCGCGCGGCGATGGTAAATGACAACCCTGAAACTTTATGCCATAACGCTGTTCGGCTGCCGGGGGGCAGCGCGGAGGGGTCTTCGCGTGCGAGTGTGCGATTTTCGAAAAAATCCATAGCCGGCGCGCGTCCTTGATGCCCGGCTGTCATTCAAACAGCGGGGACTACTCATGGCCACGATTACCGGAACAACCGGCCCGGACTCTCTTCCTGGGACCAGCGGCAGCGACTCGATATACGGCCTCGACGGCAACGACACGATCAACGGCGGGGGCGGCATAGACTCGATCGACGGCGGCGCCGGCGACGACACGCTCTCGGGCGACGGCACCTTGCTCGGCGGCGCCGGCTACGACACGATCGCCAGCGTCAATGGCAACACCTATATCGACGGTGGCGACGACAGCGATGAGATCACGGCGTCGAACGGCGACACGGTGATCGGCGGCGACGGCTTCGACCAGATCATCGGCGCGGTGTTCGGCGCGGATACGATCAGCGGAGGCGGCGGTCTCGACAACATCACGGGCCAGGGGGCAAACGACAATATCGACGGCGGCGACGGCGGCGACGAGATTTCCGCTGGCGCCGGCGACGACTATATTCACGGCGGCGGACAGGACGACATGATCGACGCCGGCAGCGGCGCCGATACCGCCGCGTACGACGGTAATCTCTCCGACTATACGATCGTCACGGTGGGCGACACGATCGAGATCACCGACAATCGCACCGACTCTCCGGACGGCCACGACACCGTGTTCGGCGCGGAGTTCCTGGCCTTTGCCGATCAGACCATATCGGCCTTCGATCTTCCCGGGTCGATGTACAGCGGCTCGCCCGCTCCCGACTCCATCCATGGATCCGTCTTCAACGACACCCTGGCGGGACAGGGCGGCGATGACACGATCGAGGGCCTCAACGGCAACGACAGCATCGATGGCGGCGCCGGCCAGGATACGGCGGTCTTTACCGGCTATCTCGACAGCCACCTTCTTTTTGCCTCCGGTGCGAACACGATCGTCGTCGATACGCGCATCTACGATCCGGCCTCCGCCGGGTCGGTGCTCGATGGTATCGACACGCTGACAGCCATCGAGACCCTGCGGTTTTCGTTCGGCAACGTCTACGCGCTGTCGTCGCTTACCCCCGGCCAGTTCACGGCAGGCACGTCCGGGAACAACACGCTTTCCGGAAGCAGCGTCAACGACCTGATCTACGGCCTGGATGGCAATGACAGTCTGTCCGGCCAGGACGGCAAGGACATCCTTTACGGCGGCAATGGCAATGACACCCTGTCGGGCGGCGCGGGCAACGACACGCTTTTGGGGGGCGACGGCGCGGACAGCCTGGTTTCGGGCGACGGCCTCGACAGCCTCTTCGGCGGCGCGGGCAACGACATCCTCATAGTCGGTGCGGGATTGGGCGGCGATTTCGCCGACGGCGGCGACGGCAATGACAGCATCGACGCCAGCACCGGTCTCGGCGGCGCGCTCTACGGCGGCGCGGGCGACGACACCATCGTCGGCAGTTCGGCGGCCGAGTACATCTACGACACGTCGGGCGCCAGCACCATCTTCACCGGAAACGGTTACAACATTGTCGATGCCCTCGGCGCGGGCAGCTCGGTGACCGGCGGCAACGACACCGACCACATTCGGGCGGCCGGGACCATCATCGGCAATGGCGGCGACGACTTCCTCACAGGTCTGGGCACCGGCGGCTTCCTGGAGGGTGACGGCGGTAACGACTATCTCGTCGCAGCCGACGGCTATACGGCGTCCGGCGGCAGCGGGGCGGATCTTCTCTATGGCGCATTGACCGGCAGTGACACCCTGGGCGGCGACGCGGGCAACGACCATGTTATCGGCCAGGGCGCCAACGACAGTATCGACGGCGGCGCCGACAACGATAGCCTGGAAGGCGGGGCTGGCGCAGACACGATCCGGGGCGGGGCTGGCAACGATTCCGTCGACGCCGGGTCCGGGACGGACACCGCGGTGTACACGGGCAACTATGCCGACTATACGATCGCCCAGGTCGGCGGTACCCTGGTTGTGACCGACAATCGTGGGGGCTCTCCGGACGGCGCCGATACCCTGACCGGCGTCGAATTCGTCGCCTTCGCCGACCAGACGGTGCCCGCGGCTGACGCCCCGAACACGCCCGACAACCTGACGGGCACGCCCGGGCCGGATTTGTTGAACGGCGTCGGCGGCAACGACACGATCCATGGTCTCGACGGCAACGACACGCTTTTGGGCGGCGCCGGCAACGACCTGATCTACGGGCAGGGCGGCGACGACAGCATCGACGGCGGGTCCGGCGTCGATACGCTCTATGGCGGCGCAGGCAACGACATCTACGGCGTCGACAATGCCGGCGACATCGCCTCCGAAGAATCGACCGGCTCCGGCGTCAATGACGGCGGCTACGACCGCGTGCTGTCGTCGATCGGCTACACGCTGGGCGCCTTTTTCGAAGAGCTGAAGCTTCTTGGCACCGGCAATCTCAGCGGCACGGGCAATGCCCTGGGCAACGCCATCAGCGGCAATGCGGGCGACAATGTGCTGAAAGGCCTGGCCGGCAATGATGTCCTCAGGGGGTTGGGCGGGGCCGACACGATGTACGGTGGTTCTGGCGACGACCAGTACGTCGTCGACAATGCCAGCCAGGTCGTGTCGGAAGAATCGACGGGGGCCGGCCACGACGACGGCGGCAATGACACCGTCTCCAGCTCGGCCACGTTCAGCCTTGGGGGCTTTCTTGAAAACCTCACCCTGACGGGGACCGCCAATATCGACGGGACGGGAAATGCGCTGGCCAATACGGTCCTCGGCAACAGCGGCAACAACCATCTTTACGGGCTTGGCGGCAACGATACGCTGGACGGCGGCGGAGGCACCGACACGCTTTACGGCGGCGCGGGCTCCGACGTCTATTACGTCGATGCCCCCGGTGAAGTGGTGTCGGAAGAGGCGGCGGGCGCCGGCATCGACGACGGCGGCGGCGACAAGGTGAAGAGCTCGGTCAGCTTCACGCTCGGCAGCTTCATCGAAAGCCTGCAATTGACGGGCGCCGGCGATACCGACGGCACCGGCAATGCCATGGCCAACAGCATCCGGGGCTCGACCGGCGACAACCATCTCTACGGCCTCGGCGGCAACGATACGATCGACGGCATCGACGGCAATGACACCGTCGACGGTGGCGACGGCAACGACTCGATCACCGGCGGCACCGGCGACGACAGTCTGACAGGTGGGGCCGGCAGCGACACGATCGAAGGCGGCCTGGGCATCAACACCATGGCGGGCGGATTGGGCGACGATTTCTATTACATAACGGACGTCCTCAACGAGATCGAGGAATATACCGGCGCCGGCAGCGGCTACGACCGGGTCATCGCCACCGTCAGCTACGACCTGAACCTCGCCGGCGCCGTCGAAGAGCTGAAACTGATCGGGACCGACGATCTCAGCGGCTGGGGCAATGGCTTCAACAACGCCATCAGCGGCAATTCCGGCAATAACCACCTGTGGGGCAACGCCGGCAACGACGTCATCAAGGGGCTGGGCGGCGCCGACACCATGTATGGCGGCTCTGGCAACGACAGCTATATCGTCGACAATGCAAGTCAGGTCGTCTCGGAACAGGGATGGGCCCCCGGCGTCGACGACGGCGGCAACGATACCGTGACCTCGGCCGTCAGCTTTACGCTCGGCAGCTTCATCGAGAACCTGGTCCTGACGGGCTCGGGCAATCTCAACGGCACCGGCAACGCCGCCAACAATATCCTGACCGGCAATAGCGGCGACAATCTGCTGTCCGGTCTGGCGGCGCACGACACGCTTCTGGGCGGCGACGGCAACGACACCCTGATCGGCGGGCTCGGCGACGATATCCTGAACGGTGGGGCGGGGGCCGACAGCTTCGTCTTCGGCCCGGCGGTTGCCGGAACCGGCAAGGATACCGTCCAGGACTTCGTCCACGGGGCGGACCATCTGGTGTTCACGGGATCGGATTACGGCTTCGGCTCGGGGCATGTCCTGACGGCCGGTGAGTTCACCGCCGGCAGCACAGCCGTGGGCACCTCGGGGCAGTTCGTCTGGGACGGCCATACGCTCTGGTGGGACGACGACGGTACCGGCAGTGACGCCGCCGTCGCCATCGCCGGGTTCAACGGAACACCGGCGGTGACGGCGTCGGATTTTGCTTTTACCTAGCCGAACAGGACGTCGCGCGCGTGGCCCGCCAGCTTGTGCACCTTGTGCACCGCGTGCATGGCGACATGGATGACGTGCGGATGCGCCACGGCGACGGGCGTCAGGATGAGACACCACAGCACCAGGGCGGGCAGGGCGGCAAAGGCCATGCCCCTGTAGAGGCCAATGGGTACGGGAATGCGTTTCATACCTTCGGGTATGCCTCGCGATTGTGATGGAAAAAGGGCGCCGGCAAAGGCGCCCCGAACCTTAACCCAGGCCCTTGAGCGCCTGGGCCCACAGGTGATAGCCCTTGTAGTTCAGGTGAACATTGTCGATGCGCACCTCCTTGGGCAAAAGGCCTGACGGACTGATCGTCTTGTTGACGTCGACATAGCTGCAGTTCGGCCGCGCCGTGCACAGCTTCTCGATATTGGCGTTGAACGCCGTAATCTTGGGGTTGAGCTTGGCGTAGCCGGTGTAGATGACCGACTGGGCGTAGATACGGTCGCCGCGGCTGCTCAGCCCGTCGAGGATGCGGGCATAGCGCTCGGTCACCTTGTCGACCGGCGTGCCGGCGCTGAGGTCGTTGGTCCCGATCATCAGGAAGACCGTGCCGTTGACAGGAGACGACACGTCGAGGCGCTGCAGCACGCCGTCCGTCGTATCGCGGGCGATGCCGCGGTTCGAAATCCCGCCGCGCCCCAGCATGCTTTCCCAGTCGACATATTCGGTCAGCGAGTCGCCCAGCATGACGGTCGACTGGATCGGCATTTCGCGCCACACCTTGATCTTGTTGTTGTACTGCTTCTGCGGCGTCAGATCGTGCCCCGCGAATTTCTGTTCCATCTGGATCAGGAAGTCGGCCGGCGGCAGGGCCTGTTGTTCCAGAAAGGCACCGACGAAAAGCGCGCCGATTGCCACGACGCCCGCAGCGCCGATCTTCAAAAAGGACTGATTTCGCTTTTCGGACAAAAAGCGACTGACCACACCTTTAAGGTGCGCCGCGTCGAACGCCATGAATTTCCCCTAGCCTGTTGTCTTTTGTTATGTGCGCATACCCGCCACGAAGCGGTGACCGCTTCGTCCGGGAATACGCTGTGTCCGCATCGCCCATGCAAACACCGGGCCATTATTCCCAAAATCTGGGAAACGTCAACTCTACCCGCTTACCGCGCGAAAATGCGGTGCGACACCAGAGGGAGAAATGGGAAGGTGGTAGGCCCGGAGGGACTCGAACCCCCAACCAGACCGTTATGAGCGGTCGGCTCTAACCATTGAGCTACAGGCCCCCTAAAGACGAGGTGGCGGCGTGGGTACCACGCGCAACCCCGAATTTAAAGTCCGGATTTCGGATTATCAACCGGCAACCGCGACAGGGACGGCGTTCGCCTTCGGGCGGATGATCAGCAGTACCGCCAGGGCCGCGATCAGGCACAGACTGCCGCCGATCAGGAAGGCCGGGATGTAGCTGCCGGATGCCGTGCGGATGACGCCCGCGGTATAGGCGATGCCCGCCGCGCCCAGCTGGTGGCCGCAGAACACCCAGCCGAAGACGACGCTCGAGCGCTCGCGGCCGAACTTCTCGGCGGTCAGCTTCAGCGTCGGCGGAACTGTGGCGATCCAGTCGAGGCCGTAGAAGACGGCGAACGGCGACAGCCCCAGCAGCGTAAAGGTCGAATGCGGCAGGTACAGCAGGGCCAGGCCGCGCAAGCCATAGTACCAGAAAAGCAGCCAGCGCGCGTCGAAACGGTCAGACAGCCAGCCCGAGCCGATCGTGCCGACGAAATCGAAGACGCCCATCATGGCCAGAACGCCGGCCGCGGCCACGGCTGCCATGCCGTAATCGCCGCACAGGGAGACGAAGTGGGTCTGGATCAGCCCGTTGGTGCTGGCGCCGCAGACGAAGAAGGTGCCGAACAGGATCCAGAAGGTCCGCGTTTTCGCGGCATCGCGCAGGATGGCGACCGGGCGCGCCGTCGCCGGAGGCGCCGCCACCGTTCCCGCGCGCTCGCCGAAGGGCAGGAGGTCGAGATCGGCCGGGCGTTCGCGCGCCAGCACCAGGACAAGAACGAGGGCCAGGGCGAGCAAGCCGCACACCATGAGCAAGGCCGCGCGCCAGCCGAAATTCTGTGACAGCTGGGCGATGACCGGCAGGAAGGCCAGTTGCCCTGTGGCGTTGCTGGCGGTCAGGATGCCGATCACCAGGCCGCGCTTTTCTGTAAACCAGCGGTTGGCGACCGTCGCGCCCAAAACGATGGCGGTCATGCCGGCGCCGCAGCCGACCATGATCCCCCAGAACAGCACCAGCTGCCACACGCTGGTGACGAACAGCGACGCGATCAGACCGGAGGCGATAAAGGCCAGGGCCAGCGACACGACGCGGCGGATACCATAGCGGATCATCAGGGAGGCGGCGAAGGGCGCGATCACTCCGAACAACAACAGGCGGATCGCCAGCGCCCCCGAAATCTCGGCGGTCGTCCAGCCGAACTCCTTTTCCAGCGCCGGCATCAGCACGCCGGGCGCGCCGAGCGCACACGCCGTCGTCAGCATGGTGAAGAAGGTCACGCCCAGCATGACCCATCCATAGTGGACGTTTCGGCGGGCGAGGCGGGAAGCGATTGCATTTGAAATCATTTCGCCAAAATGCACGCTGGCTGAAGATTCCACAAGAAAACGGACTGCCAAACCGCCGTAACTCTTCCGCCAAACGCCGGAAAGGGCCATATTGTCGTCACCGGCATGCGGCATGAAGGCCACGGGGACGTGGCATTCACGACTTTTTGGCCACAGGGCTGTCAAAATCGCTTGCCAAGCTTTATTCTCACAGGCGCCTGAACGGGAATCAGGCGCGTAAGTACATTTTTGGGTCGTCCCGGCCCACGGTTAAACCAGGATCTAAGTCATGACGGACAGGGATCGCGGCACGTATTCGCCGCCGACCGAGGACAGCCTGAGCTATGAGGCGCGCCGCCCGGCCGGCCGCGACCAGGCTCCCATTACGCTCATCATCAGCGGCATCTTCCTGGTGCTGCTGCTGCTGGCAGTGGTGATGTTCTACAATTCGGGCCTCAACCATGGCCGCACCGCGCCCGAAGTCGGCGACGCCGTGGGCGATATCAAGGACACCCAGGTCCAGGACGCCAAGGTGCTGAACGACCAGGAGATCAACGCGCCGGCCGGCGACGATTCGGCCAGCGCGCATTTCGCGCCGGGCACCGAGGCTCCGCTGCGCGACGGCTCGACGTCGCAGGCGGCCGTGACCAATGAAGCGCCGCCGCCGGCCGCCCCCATCACGGGCCCGCTGCCGTCGCAGGCCGGCAACGCCGCCATCACGGGTCAGGGCAGCCCGGCCGCCACGCCGGCGCCGCTCAAGCCCGCCGTGCAGACCGTGGCGCCCATCGCTCCGGCCGCGTCCTCCGCCTCGGTGTCGTCGAAAGCCGCCGCGCCCGTCGAAAAGACGGCCGTTAAACCGGCCGACACCGCGCTCAAAACCGACAAGGCCGACGCCGCGAAGGCCGAAAAGACCAAGGTCGCCGATGCAACGGCCCCGGCCGGCAAGGGCGGCACCATGGTCCAGATCGGCGCGTTCGATTCGACCGAAATCGCCAACAAGCAATATGCCAGCGTGGCCTCGTCCTACGGCCTGTTCCTGTCGGGCACGTCGAAGCGCATCGAAAAGGTCGAGACGGCCAAGGGTACGCTCTACCGCACCTCGTTCGCCGGCTTTTCCAGCGCGGAAAAGGCAAGGTCTTTCTGCTCGGCGCTCAAGGCGGCGGGCCACGACTGCATGGTGAAATAAGGACCTTATCCCTTGGCCACCCACGCCTGCATCTTCGGCTTGTCCGGACTGGAACTGACAGCTGAAGAAAAAGATTTCTTCGCGGAAGCCCAGCCCGCGGGCTTCATCCTGTTCCGCCGCAATGTCGATACCCCCGATCAGGTCAGGGCACTGACCGCCGCCTTGCGCGCCGTCGTCAGGCACGAGCCGATGATCCTTATCGACCAGGAAGGCGGCCGCGTCCGGCGCCTGCGGCCGCCGCACTGGCCCGACTATCCGCCCGCCGCCCTTTTTGCCCAAGTCGCCAACGACCGTGAGGAAGAACGCGGCCTGGTGCGCCTCGGTGCGCGCCTGATGGCCAACGACCTGTTCGATCTCGGCATCAATGTCGACTGTGCCCCGGTGCTCGACGTGCCGCAGCCCGGCGCTCACGACATCATCGGCGACCGGGCCTATGGCCTGACCCCGGAAGACGTCGCCGTCATGGGCCGCGCCGCCTGCGAAGGCCTGCTGGCCGGCGGCGTCCTGCCGGTCATCAAGCATATTCCCGGTCATGGACGGGCCGGAGCCGACAGCCACGCCAGCCTGCCGGTGGTCGAGACGTCGCTGGAAGACCTTGTCAATATCGACTTCGTGCCGTTCACGGCGGCGGCCGACATGCCGCTGGCCATGACGGCGCACGTCCTCTACACGGCGATCGACCGCAAGCATCCGGCGACGACGTCGAAGAAATGCATCCGCGTGATCCGCGATACGATCGGCTTCGACGGCCTGATCATGTGCGACGACCTGTCGATGAACGCCCTGTCGGGGGATCTGAAGGCCCGCGCAAAAGCCTCGCTCAAGGCCGGCTGCGACGTGCTGCTCCACTGCAACGGCGACCTCGACCAGATGCGCGAAATCTTCGCCGAGACACCGAAGCTGAAGGGCAGGGCGCGCGATCGCTTCGACGCCGCCATGAAGCGCCTGTTGCGCGTGCCTGAGCCGCTGAATGCGGCCGAGGCCCGCGCACGCCTGGACGCCGCGCTCAATCGCGCCGGCAAGGCCGAAACCCGCGCCGACCCGACCGAGTTCCAGGCGGCGACTTAAAATGAGCCCGTCTCCCCCTTATACCTCCCCGCTAGGCGCGGGTCGAGCGAGGCGAAAGTATAGCTTTCGCCGGCGAGCGGACCGCACGAACGGCGAAGCCGTGAGATGTGGTGGTGGGGGCGGCGAAGACGCAGACGCCGAGACTGTTACCTCTACGCCCCCCACCGTCTGCTCCGCTGCGCTTCGCATCCACCTCCCCCGCCGAGCGGGGGAGTATAAGAAGATCAATATCGCGGTGCCCCATGCCCTCTAACCGCCAGATCACCGGCCTCGAACACGACGTCCAGCAGCGGCGGCTCGACTTTGCCGGCGCCAGCCCCGACACGCCCGAGGACATCGCCCCCGACGACGCGCTGGTCCTCGACCTCGACGGTTTCGAAGGCCCGCTGCACGTCCTCCTGGCCCTGGCGCGCTCGCAAAAGGTCGACCTTCTCAAGATCTCGATCACCCGCCTGGCCGAACAATACCTGGCCTTCATCCAGGAAGCCCGCCGCCTGCGCTTTTCCCTGGCCGCCGACTACCTCGTCATGGCGTCGTGGCTGGCCTATCTCAAGTCGCGCCTGCTTTTGCCGCGCACCGAACGCAAGGCGGGCGACGAACCCGCGCCCGAAGAGCTGGCCCTGGCGCTGGCCTACCGCCTGAGGAAGCTCGAAGCCATGCGCAAGGCCGTCGAGGCCCTGACCTCCCGGCCGCAGATGAAACGCGACGTCTTCGCGCGCGGCGATCCGGAGGCGCGCCTGATCATTCCGTCGGCCAAGATCGACGCCAATGTCTTCGACCTGATGAGCGCCTACGTCACCCAGCGCCGCCGCGAGGCCGAGCGCCATTACGACCCGACCCGCCGCATCGAGGCCTATTCGCTGGAAGACGCGCGCGACAACCTGCGCGCCCAGCTGCCGAAGCTGTCGAACTGGACGGCGCTCGACGACGTGGCGCCGCAGCCGGTAGGCGAGGGCGGCCCCAAGCGCATCTCGTATATCGCCTCGACCCTGTCGGCGTCGCTCGAGCTGTGCAAGGAGGGACAGTTGCAACTCCAGCAACTGGCGACCTTCGACACCCTCTATATGCGCAAACGTCCCAAGCTGATCGGAGAGGTGCCGTCGTGACGCCCGAAGACGCCGAACGCGCCGTCGAGGCGCTGCTTTTCGCCGCCGCCGGCCCCCTGTCGGCCGCCGAGCTGGCCTACCGCCTGCCCGAAGGTCTCGATATCGGCAAGGCGCTGGCCGGGCTCAAGGGCCGCTATGCCGGGCGCGGCGTGGTGCTGGAGGTCATCAACGACCGCTGGCAGTTCCGTACGGCGCCCGATCTCGGATATTTGATGGTCGAGGAGCGCGAGGAACCCCGCCGCCTGTCCAAGGCCGCGCTGGAGACCCTGGCCATCATCGCCTACCACCAGCCGGTGACGCGCGCCGAGATCGAAGTGATCCGCGGCGTCGGCCTGTCGCGCGGTACTCTCGACGTCCTGCATGAGATGAACCTGATCAAGCTGCGCGGCCGCCGCAAGACGCCCGGCCGCCCCGTAACCTACGGCACGACCGACAGTTTTCTGGAACAGTTCTCGCTGCCCAGTCTTGCCGACCTGCCGGGCGTCGCCGAAATGCGCGCCGCCGGCCTGCTCGATATCAACGTGCCCGCCGACTTCATGATCCCCGACCCGTCGACGGGGCAGGGCTCGGAGGAGGAGGCGCCGCTCGACGATCTCGACGCGGTCGAATTCGCGCAGGATTTCCTGGAAGAACCGTCAGATACGTAATCTATAATTAAGCTTACGTTGATTTGTATAAAAGCGCTTTGAAGTCGCCGTAATTCGCGACTATATGAAGCGGAACGGCTATGTCTGGCCAAATTTTGTATCGGGCGAAACTGCGTATTCTGGGTTTGCCCCTGAGGAGATGACTATGGGTGGTTTAAGTATCTGGCACTGGGCGATCGCAGCCGTGGTTGCTCTGCTGCTGTTCGGCGGTAGCGGCAAGATTTCCAGCATGATGGGCGATGCCGCCAAGGGTATCAAGGCGTTCAAGGACGGCCTGAAGGACGAGCCCGAAGACGACAAGAAGGCCAAGAAGGTCGAGGAAGAGCCGAAGGCGTAGGCCACGGCTCTAAAACCCGTATATACACGGCGCGCAGGGCGGTCCCGGCGCGCTGTGTTTTGTTATCAAGAGAAAGCTTTAGCGCATGTTGCCCGGTATCGGGGGCGGTGAGATCGTCGTAATCGGTGTGGTCGCCCTGCTGGTGGTCGGCCCCAAGGACCTGCCCAAGCTGCTGCGCCAGCTCGGCCGTTTCGTCGGCCGCATGCGCGCCATGGCGGACGACTTCAAGACCTCGTTCGAGGATATGGCGCGGCAGAGCGAGCTCGACGACCTGCGCAAGGAAGTCGAGGCGTTGCGAAGTTCGCAAAGCCTGCCCGTGATCGGCGATCTCAAATCCGAAATGACGTCGATCGAAAGCGATATCCACCGTTCGCTCAAGGGCGGGGCCGAGCCGCAGATGGACGTTGCCTTGCATGAGGCCGCCGCCGGGACCGCGCCGCTGGATGTGCCCGTAGACCCGCCGCTCGATCCGGCCCTGGCTGATCCGCAAATGGAGGGCCTGCCGCCGCGCGGAACGCCGGACGAGGTGATCGCCAACCAGACCAAGCGCCCGCTGATCGGCAAGCACGCCCATGTGTCGTCTTCGTCGTCCGATGAGACGGCGCCGGTTAAGCCCAAGCGCAAACCCCGCGCCAAAAAGACCGAAGCGCCCGCCGAGACTACGGACAGCACGACATGAGCGAGGAAACGGCGGGATTGCCGCAAACCATCCCCCAGGGCGTTGAAGATGCGACCAAGCGCAAGCTGGTAACGCAGGAGGACGCCGACCAGGCCGATATCGAATCGTCGCGCGCGCCGTTGATGGAGCACCTGATCGAGCTGCGCGCGCGCCTCTTTGTGATGGTCGCGGCCTTCGTTGTCAGCGTCGTCGGCTGCTACTGCTTTCACCAGCACATCATGAAATTCCTTGTGCATCCGTTGGCGGTCGCCGCGACGCTTTATCAGGAACAGCAAAATCACGGAAAAGCAGGTCCGTTCGATCTGGTGTTCATCCTGCTCGGCATGAAGTCGATTGCCAACGTGAAGGACGTAGCCCTGATCGCCACGGCGCCGATGGAGGTCTTCTTCACCAATCTGCGCATCGCCATGTTCGGCGGCGTCATCGTCAGTTTCCCCGTCCTGGCCTTCCAGCTCTATCGTTTTATCGCGCCAGGACTGTACCGCCGCGAACGCAACGCCTTTCTGCCATTCCTGTTCGCCGCACCGGTCCTCTTCGCCATGGGCATGGCGCTGGTCTACTACGCCATCATGCCGATGGTGCTGTGGTTCTCGCTCAACCAGCAGATAACGGGCAGCAACGGCGTCACCGTGCAGTTCATGCCCAAGGTCTCGGAATATCTCCAACTGGTCGAAACCCTGATGATCGCCTTCGGCTGCTGCTTCCAGCTGCCGATCGTCATCACGCTGCTGGGCCTGGCGGGCATCGTCAGCTCGAAGATGCTGGGCCAGTTCCGCCGCTACGCCATCCTGGCGATCGTGGTCGTCGCCGCGGTGGTGACGCCGCCCGATCCGATTTCGCAGTGCCTGCTGTCGGTGCCGATCATCCTGCTGTACGAAGTCTCGATCCTGTGCGTGCGCCTGATCGAACTACGCCGCCCCAAGACGGCATGACCGCCGACGACATCATCGCGAACCTCGGCCTGCAGCCGCACCCCGAAGGCGGCCACTATTTCGAGACCTTCAAAGACCCGCGCCTGATCGACGGGCGGTCCGCGTCTTCCGCGATCTACTACCTGCTGAAGCAGGGCGAGGTGTCGCACTGGCATCGCATCGATGCCGTCGAGGTCTGGCACTGGTACGCCGGCGCGCCGTTGCGCCTGTCCATCCACGATCAGGGCGTCACCGAGACCCTTCACCTCGGGAATGACCTTGCTGCCGGGCAGCGCCCTCAGGCGATCGTGCCGACGGGAGCCTGGCAGGCGGCCGAATCGAGCGGAGCGTGGACCCTGGTCGGATGCACCGTGGCGCCGGGCTTCCGGTTTTCCGGCTTCGAAATGGCGCCCGACGGCTGGGAGCCGTAAGGTTCAGTCTTGGCACGGATGGGCGCTTCGCGCCCTCACGGTTGCGCGAAGCGCATTTTCGCGCTCCTTTCGTTCCGCCGATTTGGAGCGTTATGAAATTTGGCGGAAGCGCTGACGTGTTTCGAGCTTGGTACTTCTGTCGGTTCCCCCCTTCCGTCTCGCCCTTCGCCACGCTTCGTGCGAGCCACCTTCCCCGTAAACGGGGAAGGAAAAAGTAAGGAAAATCATATAATTCCTTCCCCGTTTACGGGGAAGGTGGCATCAAGGCCGTTTAAGGCCGCAGATGACGGAAGGGGGAAACCGTCCTTGCAGCGGCGCTTCAGCTTCAATCAAAAAATCATAACGCTCAAAGCCGCTCGGACCATCCGTGTCGTCGAAGCGGCGTATCCGTGTCCTCCGTGGCCAAATTCTTCCTTAACTTAGGTCGTTTCAGACGCGAAAATCGCTTTGACCTCGCGGGCCCTTGCCCGTAAACGATGCGTTCTATCTTTGGCCAGGACACAGTACGTACAGGCCATCTGAAACCGGAGCCGTCATCATGCACGATATCAAGGCCTTACGCGAAAATCCTGACGTCTTCGTTCGGGGCTGGTCGTCGCGCGGCCGTGATTCGGCTGAAAAGGACGTCCACCAGCTGATCAGCCTGGACGGCGAACTGCGCGCGGCGCAAACCGCTTTCCAGTCGGCGCAGTCGGAACGCAACGACCTGTCGAAGCAGATCGGCCAGGCCAAGGCGCAAAAGGACGAGACCCGCGCCAATACGCTGATGGCGGCGGTCGAGGGCCTCAAGGGTAAGATCGCCGAGGAGCAGGAAAAGGAACGCATCAAAGGCGACGAGCTCCGCGAAATCCTGGCATCGCTGCCGAACCTGCCGTTCGACGACGTGCCCGTGGGCGCCGACGAACACGGCAATGTCGAACAGCGCCGCTGGGGCACGCCGGTCTCGCTTGCCTTCAAGCCCAAGGACCACGCCGACCTGGGCGAGGCGATGGGCCTGATGGACTTCGAAGCCGCCGCCAGGATTTCGGGGAGCCGCTTCGTGGTGCTCAAGGGCCAGCTGGCGCGCCTGGAACGCGCCATCGGCCAGTTCATGCTCGACCTGCAAACGCTTGAGCATGGCTACACTGAAGTCAACCCGCCGGTCCTGGTGCGCGGCGACGCGCTCTACGGTACGGGCCAACTGCCCAAGTTCGAGGAAGACCTCTTCAAGACGACCGACGACCGATACCTCATTCCTACCGCCGAGGTCTCGCTGACCAACCTGGTGCGCGAAGCCATCACGGCCGAGGAAGAACTGCCGCTGCGTCTGACCGCGCTCACGGCGTGCTTCCGCGCCGAAGCCGGCTCGGCCGGGCGCGATACGCGCGGCATGATCCGCCAGCACCAGTTCCAGAAGGTCGAGCTGGTGTCGATCACGACGCCGGAAACCTCGGGCGAGGAGCACGACCGTATGACGGACTGCGCCGAAACCGTGTTGAAAAAGCTCGACCTGCCGTTCCGCACCATGCTGCTGTGCACGGGCGACATGGGCTTCGGCGCGCGCAAGACCTACGACCTCGAAGTCTGGCTGCCGTCGCAGGACACCTATCGCGAAATCTCGTCGTGTTCGAACTGCGGCGACTTCCAGGCGCGCCGCATGGACGCGCGCTGCCGCAAGACGGGCGAAAAAGGCACGCGCTTCGTCCACACGCTCAACGGCTCGGGCCTCGCGGTCGGCCGCACCCTTGTCGCCATCATGGAAAACTACCAGGACGAGGGCGGCCGCATCGCCGTTCCCGCCGTCCTGCAACCCTATATGGGCGGCTTGACGCACATCGGGTAA
>FTCZ01001547.1_pt1 | contig 15731 bp, 19 predicted proteins | sample 1658871 | NCBI WGS metagenome assembly FTCZ01 (sample SAMEA3914864, study PRJEB12502) | metagenome | biome: forest; material: soil | place: USA | collected 2012-03-12 | depth 0.3 m
ATCGTGACCTTCGCCTATGGGCGCGATCTGCGACAGATGAGCGTCCGATCATGGTACTTTTTGCGGAGATATCGTTTCAATTCCGAGACAGTCCAAGCCCCGTTCACCTCGGCCAATGACAGTCAAGAATCCGTAAAGAAGTGGCAATGCTCCCGTCTTCATTTGCAGGCATAAGTGGCGACGACGGCGGATGCCGCCGCCGGTCGTCAGTTTATCCGGAGGCCACCGCATGGCGACCCTTCCCGACCTGCCCGCGCCCAAAGAGGCTCGCCGCGCTCCTGTGGCCCCGCGCCACGACCGCACCCCCCGTTCGAAAGATCGTAAGCTGCCCGACTGGATCCACGAGAATGACGGCCAGGATCAGCATCCGCACAGGCAGCGTATTCCGTTCCGCACCATCTGGATTTCGGACACCCATCTCGGCACAGCCGGCTGCAACGCAGACCTGCTGCTCGACTTCCTGAAATCGACCGAGTGCGACACGCTATATCTGGTCGGCGACATCGTCGACGGATGGCAGCTCCGAAAGGGCTGGTACTGGCCGTCGCGCCACAATGACGTGGTGCGCACCATCCTCAAGCGCGCGAAGCGCGGCACCCGCGTGATTTATGTGCCGGGCAACCATGACGAGGCCTTCCGCGACTATACCGGTCTCGATTTCGGCGGTATCGAGTTGGTCGGCGAGGACATCCACACCACCGCCGACGGTCGCCGCCTGCTGGTGCTGCACGGCGACCAGTTCGACAGCATCGTGCTTTATGCCCGCTGGCTCGCCTTCCTGGGCGACAGCGTCTACGTCCTGCTGCTCAAGTCCAACCGGCTTGTGAACGCAGTCCGCAAGATGTTCGGTCTGCCTTACTGGTCGCTTGCCGCGCATCTGAAGAAGCGCGTCAAGAACGCGGTCCAGTTCATTTCGAAATATGAGGAAGTGGTTGCGCACGCTGCCGCCGATCGTGGAGTTGATGGTGTGGTGTGCGGCCATATTCATTCGGCCGAGATACGTCAGTTCGGTAGCGTCACTTATTATAACGACGGTGACTGGGTGGAGAGCTGCACCGCGCTGGTCGAGCATTTCGACGGACGGATGGAGATCATCGACTGGGCCGAGAAGGTGCGCGCCGAGGCCATGGAGGCATTGACGGCATCTGCCGGGGCTCATCGCAAGGGTGCGGGCGCGCCCGTTCCCGCTTGAGCATCGGGCAGCCCATGAAGATTGCGCTTGTCAGCGACGCCTGGGCGCCGCAGGTGAACGGCGTCGTCCGCACGCTGATGACCACCGTGGCGCTGTTGCGCGCGCGCGGCCATCTGGTCGAGACGATCACGCCAGACCAGTTCTCGACCATTCCCTGCCCGAGCTACCGCGAGATCCGCCTGGCGCTGGGCGCCGGCCGGGCAGTGGCGGCACGGCTCGGCGCATTCGGGGCGGACGCGATCCATATCGCCACCGAAGGGCCGCTCGGCTGGGCGGCGCGGCGCTGGTGCATGGATCGGAAGATCCCCTTCACCACGTCGTTCCACACGCGCTTCCCTGACTATGTGGCGATGCGCAGCAGACTACCGGCGGACTGGTTCTGGCCGATCGTGCGGCGCTTCCACGGGCCGGCGGTACGCATCTTCGCGGCAACCGAGACATTGTCCGAAGAACTGACCGAGCGTGGCCTGCCGCACACGCATCGCTGGTCGCGCGGGGTCGACCTCGATCTCTTCACGCCGGACGTGCCCCCACACCCCGAGCTCGTCGACCTGCCGCGTCCTATCCAGCTTTCGGTCGGCCGCGTGGCGGTGGAGAAGAATATCGAGGCCTTCCTGCGGTCGCGCGTACCCGGATCCAAGGTGGTGGTTGGCGACGGCCCGGCGCGCGCCATGTTGGAGCGCCGCTATCCCAACGTGACCTTCCTTGGCGCGCTGCATGGCGAGAAGCTGGCGGCGGCCTATGCGGCAGCCGACGTGTTCGTCTTCCCGAGCCTCACCGACACGTTCGGGCTGGTGATGATCGAGGCACTGGCGAGCGGCGTGCCGGTCGCGGCCTTTCCCGTACAGGGACCTATCGACATCGTCGGGCCCGAGGGCCTCGGCGCTGCGGGTGAGCATGAGCGCCCGATCGGAGTGCTCGACCCTGATCTCGAGACCGCGATCGGGCAAGCGCTGCTCCTCAATCGCAACGCCTGCGCGACGGCGGGGCGGGGCTATGGCTGGGACCGCTGCACCGATCAGTTCTTCGCGGGCCTTAGCACGAGGGAAAAGCTGATCGCCTGACCATCGTTCGATAATCTCGAACAAATTCGTCGATACTATCGGGCTTATCCGGCAAGCAATGCCCGTTTATGAACGGATTGTCAGTCGCGCAGATGCCGGATGGCCGCGCGAGACAGGAGGTCTTACGATGGTCTCGTTCGCCTACGCCGCTCCCCGCATGAACCTCGCCGAGGCGAGACCCGTCCGAATTTGCACATCGCAGGGCCCGGCGCCGGGCCGGATCCAGAAGGAGCGCGCGGAGCGTTTTGATTTCACGCGGCGGCTCGCGATGGGCGTTCTGGCGTTGGCGATGCTCGCGCTAATCGGCTGGGGCGCGGCGCGGCTGATGGACTCGCTGCTGCTCGGCTTCGTCTTCGCGGACCTGATCTTTCTCGTCGGCGTGGCGCTGCGCGGAGCTGTTACCCCACCGCGTCGTTCGCGCCTTTACTGATACATCCGGCGCCGTTCCCCTCATCCCATTTGCCTGCTGTCGCATACCCGCGCGGCATCGGCGTTGACGCGCAGTGATACGAGTGGTCAACATCGTCCTCGGGACGAGGGGCCACGCCATGGCAAATGGACAGGACGACGTGCACCGGGCTCGGCCGAATGGCCGGGCGCTCGGTTTCTGGATGTGCACGGCGCTTGTCGTCGGCAACATGATCGGATCGGGCGTATTCCTCTTGCCGGCATCACTGGCGCCGTTCGGCTGGAACGCCGTGCTGGGCTGGGTTGTCACGATCATGGGCGCGCTGGCGATCGCCTTCGTCTTCGCGCGGTTGGCGCAGGCTCTCCCACAGGCGGGTGGCCCCTATGCCTATACGCATGCCGCGTTCGGGGCGGGTGCAGGCTTTGCGGTCGCCTGGACCTATTGGCTGTCGATCGTGATCGGCAACGCCGCCATCGCCATCGGCAGCGTGAGCTATATGAGCGTACTGATCCCGATGATCGGCCAGGTCCACGCGTTGCCGCCGCTGCTCACGCTCGCCGTAATCTGGGCGCTTACCCTGTTGAATTGCCTCGGGGCGCGGTCGGTTGGGGGCGTGCAGCTGATCGTCACCGCGCTGAAACTACTGCCGCTCGGGGCCGTGCTGATCGTCGCGGTGGTCGCGCTCGCGTCGGGGGCCGCGTCGTCCGTCGCGCCGCTGCACATGGCGGACCTCCATCCGGCCGCGATCAACGGCGCCGCGGCTCTGTCGCTCTGGGCCCTGCTCGGCCTCGAATCCGCGACGGTGCCGGCGGACAAGGTGATCGACGCGTCACGCACCATTCCGCGCGCCACGCTGTTCGGTACCGCGTCGGCGGGGCTGATCTATCTCTGTGTCTGCTCGGCGATGGTGTTGCTGATGCCGGCGGCCCAGCTTGCCAACTCGCCGGCTCCGTTTGCCGATTTCCTGGAGCGTTATGTCGGCGGCCATACCGGGCCGATCGTGGCCGCCTTCGCGACGTTGAGCGCGCTGGGCGCGCTCAACGGCTGGGTGCTGCTGCAGGGCGAGCTGCCGAGCGTTATGGCGCAACGGGGGGTGTTCCCGCGTTGGCTGGCAAGCACCACCGTCAACGGAACGCCGGTTCGCGCGCATATCGTCTCGGGCGTGGTGCTGACCGCAACGGTGATGATGAACTTCCAGCGGACGATGGTCGATCTGTTCACGTTCATAGCGCTGTTGTCGACGACCGTTTCGCTGTTAGCCTACCTGTTCAGCATGCTCGCGGCGCTCCGCCTCCAGGCGCGGGGCGAGATGCAGGCATCGCCAATGCTGCGGCTGCTGGCGATCGCGGGTGGGGCCTATTCGCTGTGGGCCATTTGGGGAGCTGGCGCTCGGCCCGCGCTGTGGGGCCTGGCATTCCTGGTCTCTGCGCTGCCGGTCTATCTGTTGATGCGGCGCGGGCGAACCGCTCCGGCCGGGCAGTCTGCGTGGTCGGCCAGCCCTTCACCGGCGCCGCGCGGCTGATCTCAGGCGACGCGCGTTTGCGTCAAAGCCTGCCGAAATCTGCAAGACGACTCGCGGAAGGTTGGCGCATTTTGGCGTCGCGCTGATGCAGTGACGAACGCCTGAAGGATTTCGACATGCGGACAGAAAGCAGTCTCGAAGTTGATCTGTGGGAAAAGCCGGAAGCAGGACGCTACGACCTGCTGATGATCGCCAGCAGCGGCGTGATCGCCGTTTCCGCCATCATCATCGCGATGACGGTTTCCGTTATGGTGAGTTGATCGTCAAAAATCATGGTATCGTAAGAATGAACAATTATCGATGTTGGTCGTTGCGGCCGATGCGGAAACGAAACAGTGCCTGAGTTTGCGAGGTCGTTGCACTGCCGTCCCGTCAGGGAAGAGGAGTATCCACGCGATGCGCGATCATGCTACCGGGAACATTGAATCCATCGCCCGCCGGCGCGAGCAGCTCGAAACGCTGGGGCTATTGGCGCTGTCGGGGGCGGCGATGTTCATCATGGGCGCGCTGGCGGTCATTGCCGTGTCGGCATGGTAAGCGACACTAGCGAATACCCAACCTATCTAGGTGCCGCAGCGCGGGCGAGGCGATCGTTGATGGCGATGCCGAGGCCTTCGCGCGGAATGGGCGCGACCGCGATCGCCGAGGCCTGCACACTCTCCGTGCGATGAAGCGCATCGAATAATCGCGCCGCCGCCTCGACCAGGTCGCCCCCGGCCGACAGCGTGTCGTCGCCCACGACCGCGCCGAAGCCGATCAGCCATTCGCCATCGCGTCGGTCCACCGCATCCAGTCGTAGCGGCTTGGCGGGTGCGTAGTGGCTGGAAAGCTGGCCCGGCGCCTCGATCGTGCTGTCGTTGGCTCTCGTGACGGGCAGGCCGCTCGCCTTTTCCAGCGCTGCCGCGTCGATAGGTCCGGGGCGCAGCAGGCGTAGGCGATCCCCCGCCACCGCGACGATGGTGGATTCGAGCCCAAGCTGGGTCGCGCCGCCGTCGAGAATCATCGGCACGCGCTCGCCGAGCGAGGCCGCGACATGGCTGGCGCGCGTCGCGCTGATCTTGCCGCTGGCATTGGCTGAAGGCGCTGCGAGCGGACGTCCCGAAGCCGCAATAAGGGCGCGCATCGCGGGATGGGCCGGCATGCGGACGGCCAGCGTCGGCAGGCCCGCGGTGACGAGCCCCGCAACCGGCGCTCCCTCGCGCAGCGGCAACACCAGCGTCAGTGGTCCCGGCCAGAAGGCGTCGATTAACCGTCGCGCGACCGGGGAAACCTCCACCAGCATCTCCGCCTCTGCAAGGCTCGCGACGTGCACGATCAATGGATTGAAGGAAGGGCGGCCCTTGGCGGCATAGATCCGCGCAACCGCCTCGCCCGAGGTCGCGTCCGCGGCGAGCCCATAGACCGTCTCTGTCGGCACCGCGACCGGTTGGCCGGCGCGGATCAGCACGGCCGCCGCGTTGATCGCGGCGTCGTCGAGGGCGAGGATCTGCGGGGCGGCAGGCATCGCAGCGGGCTAAACCGCGAGGCGGCAGGAGGCAACAGCATGATGAAAGCCCCGCAATGATCGCGGCCGGGCTGGCGGTCGGGCACCGGAGCGGAGTATGAGGCCGGCGAGAAGGGAGCATCCATGGCGCGCAAATATTTCGGCACGGACGGTATTCGCGGGCGCACTAACCAGGCGCCCATGACGGCGGAGCTCGCGATGCGGGTGGGGCAGGCGGCCGGCGCGCACTTCCTGCGCGGCGATTACCGGCATCGTGTCGTAATCGGCAAGGATACGCGGCTCTCCGGCTATATGATGGAATCGGCGTTGGTCGCGGGCTTCACCTCGGTCGGCATGGATGTGATCATGGTCGGGCCGATGCCGACGCCTGCGGTGGCGATGCTCACCAAGGCGATGCGCGCCGACATTGGCGTGATGATCTCGGCCAGCCACAATCCTTATCAGGATAACGGCATCAAGCTGTTCGGGCCGGACGGCTATAAGCTGTCCGACGAGGACGAGGCGGAGATCGAGGCGGCACTGGAGCGCGCTCCCCGGCTGGCGGCAGCTGAGGCGATCGGCCGGGCGCGCCGCGTCGAGGATGCACGCGGGCGGTACATCCATGCGGTCAAGTCCACCTTCCCGGAGCATCTGCGGCTCGACGGGCTGCGCGTGGTGATCGATTGCGCGCATGGTGCCGCCTACAATGTAGCGCCCTCTGCGCTGTGGGAGCTCGGTGCTGACGTGATCGCGATCGGCATCAATCCGGACGGCACGAATGTGAACGACCAGGTCGGCTCGACAGCGCCCGAAGCCTTGCAGCGCAAGGTGCTGGAGACCCGCGCCGACATCGGCATCGCTCTGGACGGCGACGCGGACCGGCTGATCATCGTCGACGAGCGCGGCCATCTCATCGATGGCGACCAGATCATGGCGCTGATCGCGACGAGCTGGCAGCGTCGCGGGCTGCTCAAGGGTGGCGGCATCGTCGCGACCGTGATGTCGAACCTCGGCCTCGAGCGCTATCTCGAGGCGGCGGGGCTGGCGCTCCACCGCACCGCGGTCGGCGACCGCTATGTGCTGGAGGCGATGCGGCGCGACGGGTACAATATCGGTGGCGAGCAGTCGGGCCATCTGATCCTGTCGGATTACGGCACGACCGGCGACGGCCTCGCCGCCGCGCTGCAGGTGCTCGCCGAGCTGGTGGAGAGTGGCAAGCCCGCCTCCGAGCTGCTGCGCTGCTTCGAACCGCTCCCTCAACGGCTCCAGAACGTTCGTTTCAAGAGCGGCGCGCCGCTGGAGGCGGACGGCGTCAAGGCCGCAATCGCTGAGGCGGAGGAGCGGTTGGCCGGCACCGGCCGCCTTCTGATCCGCAAGTCGGGCACCGAGCCGCTAATCCGCGTGATGGCAGAGGGCGAGGACCCAGCCTTGGTGGCGAAAGTGGTCGAGGACGTGTGTGAGGCGGTGAGGCGCGTTGCCTGATGCTGGAGATGCGGCCCGACTGCGAGGCTTGCGGGCGTGACCTGCCGGCCGATGCTTTGGGCGTCTATATCTGCTCGATGGAATGCAGCTTCTGCCGCGATTGCGTGGAGGGGGCGCTGGGCGGCGTTTGCCCCAATTGTGGCGGGATGCTGAGCCCGCGCCCGACGCGCGTGGGGGCACTGCTGGAGCGTTATCCCGCCTCGATGACGCGACGGCACCGGGCATGACCATCCCGCGCGTGCTGGTGATCGCCGGCTCGGACTCCGGCGGCGGGGCGGGCATCCAGGCCGACATCAAAACGGTAATGGCGTTCGGCGGCCACGCCATGACCGCGATCACGGCGATCACCGCGCAGAACACGCTGGGCGTAACGGAGGTCGTGATCCTCGAACCGGCGATGGTGGTGGCGCAGATCGATGCCGTGCTGTCTGACATCGGCGCGGATGCGATCAAAATCGGCATGATCGGCTCGCCCGCCATCGCCGAGGCGGTGGCCGACCGGCTCGCGGATGCCGACGCGAGGCTGCCTCTTGTGTTCGATCCGGTGATGGTCGCGACCAGCGGCGCGGTGCTGGCGGATGCGCGGACGATCGTGGCGTTCGAGCGGCTGATGCAACTCGCCACGCTGATCACGCCCAACCTGCCTGAGCTGGCGGTTCTGTCGCCCGACGGGGCCGAGGCGCTGGCGCGGCGGACGGGCGCGGCGGTGCTCGCCAAGGGCGGTCATGGCGAAGGCGACCTGCTGCTTGATGCGCTGTTTGGGCCCGATGGCGCACGCGAGGAGTGGACCGATCCGCGCATCGACACGCGCCACACCCACGGCACCGGCTGTACGCTGGCAAGCGCGATCGCTGTAGGACTGGCGCGGGGGGGCGATCTGTCGACGGTGGTGGCCACGGCGCGGCGCTATGTCCGTGCGGCGATCGAGTCAGCGCCGGGGCTGGGGCAGGGAAGTGGCCCCCTCGGTCATGCCGCGGCGGCGTCGATTCTCCTGTCTGGCGGCTGATCGGGGCGGGTCAGAGCGTCCAGATCGCCCGGCCGAAGTTGCGGCCGCGGAACACGCCCTTCACGTCGGCCAGCAGCCCGTCCACGGCGACGAGCCCGGCCAGTGTGGAATCGCTCATCTGGCGGTAGAAGCGGTGCGACACCGAGACGAGCACGAGATCGTAGCAGCGGTCCAGTGCCTCGGGGTCGAGCCGCACACCATAATCCTTCTCGGCCTCGGCGGCGTCGGCGAGCGGATCGTGCACTGTCACCGAATGGCCGTGGAACCAGAAGCGTTTGACGATGTCGCCGACCTTGGAGTTGCGCAGGTCCGGCACATCCTCCTTGAAGGTGACGCCCAGAATCAAGATGCGCAGCGCGTGGCGCCCCATCTTGAGGTGCAGCGTGTCGGCGATCCAGCGCCCCATGTCGTCGTTTACCCGGCGCGAGGCGGGGATCACTTCAGGTAGGTGGCCGAGTTCGATCGCGCGGTGGCTGAGATAGTAGGGATCGACGCCGATGCAGTGCCCGCCGACCAGTCCCGGCTGGAACGGCAGGAAGTTCCACTTGGTTTTGGCGGCATCGAGCACATCCCAGATCGACACGTCGAGGCGGGCGAAGATGCGTGTCACCTCGTTCATGAAGGCGATGTTGACGTCGCGCTGGGCGTTCTCGATCGCCTTGGCGCCTTCGGCTGCCTTGATCGAGGCGGCGCGGAAGGTGCCGCCGGTTGTCACCCGCTCGTAGATGGCGGCGACGCGCTCGGTGGTCTCGGGGCTGTCGCCGGACACTACCTTCACGATCCGGTCGACGGTGTGCTCGCGGTCGCCCGGATTGATGCGCTCGGGCGAATAGCCGACGACGAAATCTTCCTTCCAGCGGAGGCCAGCGGCGCGCTCCATGGCGGGCACGCACAGTTCCTCGGTCACGCCCGGATAGACGGTGCTTTCGAAGATCACGAGCGGCTTGCGGGCGGGATCGACCATTCGGCCGACCATCTCGCTCGCTGCGATCAGTGCGCGCAGATCCGGCCGGTTGCGCTCGTCGACGGGGGTGGGGACGGTGATGATGTAGACGTCGGCAGGTGCGCAGCCCTGTGCGTCGGAAGCATAGCCCAGCGTTGAGGCGCCAAGCGTGTCCCCGTTGATCTCGCCGGTGCGATCCTCACCCTTGCCGAGTTCGGCGATGCGGGCCGTGTCGATGTCGAGCCCGGTCGTTGGAAAGCTGCGGGCCAGCGCCACCGCCAGCGGCAGGCCAACATAGCCGAGCCCCACAACGATGATCGACTGGGCGGTGCCAAGTGCCGGATTGCCCGATTCCGGAGTGGTAAGATTGGTGGTTCGTGCGTCCATGGCTTCCCCCTTAGCCGGACCGGGTAAAAGCTTCGTCAAGCATCCTTCCGAGGCGCATGCACGTTGAAAATTATCGGGCGCAGCCCCACGATGCATGTCGACCCATTTTCAGGAAATCGGAGCATTTCGATGGCGCAACAAATCGCGACGCTAGCCGGAGGCTGCTTCTGGTGTGTCGAGGCTGTGTTCGACGACGTGATAGGCGTCGAGGCGGTGGAGAGCGGCTACAGCGGCGGCAAGATCGAGAATCCTACTTACAAGCGCGTTTGCGAGGGCGATACCGGACACGCCGAGGCGGTCAGGATCACCTTCGATCCGGAGCAGATCGGCTATGACGATCTGCTCGACATCTTCTTCCACATCCATGATCCGACGCAGCTCAACCGCCAGGGCAACGACATTGGCACTCAGTATCGCTCGGCGATCTTTCCGCATGGGCCAGAGCAGGAGGCCGCCGCCCGCGCCGCGATCGAACGTGCGCAGGCCGAGCACCAGCAGCCGGTGGTGACGACGATTGAGCCCCAGGCACCTTGGTACGTAGCCGAGGATTATCATCAGGAATATTTCGAGCGGCAGGGCTCGTCGAACCCCTATTGCATGGCGGTCGTCGCGCCCAAGCTCCAGAAATTCCGTAAAAGCTATGCCGCGCGGCTGAAGCGCCAGACCGCGTGATGTCTCGACGGTCGGATGGTGGCGCCTCGGTGCCGCCGTCCAGTCGGTTAGTGGCTGGTGAGCACCGCCAGGCCCAGCAGAAAACCGCCGCCGATTACGAGGCAAGCCTGCATCACCGTAATCGGTGCGCGCGGTGTCGCATGTTTGTAGAACATCCCCTCGGCCTCCCTGTTTCCGGGTTATGCCACGGGTATTCTTAGCATATTATTGATTGGCCATCGAGCCACGGCTCATCCGTTATCCGACGTCCGTGCCATTTTGGGAGGTTTCCCGAAGGCACGGATCGCCCTAGGAGGACGCCATGCCTCCCAGCTTCCGTTACGAGCGCGATCACCCCGAGCCTTGCGTTGGGGTCGACGAAGCCGGGCGCGGCCCGCTGGCCGGCCCGGTAGTGGCGGCTGCGGTAATCCTCGACCGACGCCGTTTCCCGCGCGGCATCGACGATTCCAAGAAGCTCGACGAGGAGGCGCGTGAGGCGCTCTATGGGCGGCTCGTCCGCTCTGCCGGCTGGGGAGTCGGCGTGGTCGACGTCGAAGACATCGATCGGCTCAACATCTATCACGCCACCATGCTGGCGATGAGCCGCGCCGTCGACGCGCTCGGCATTGAGCCTGGCATGGTGCTGGTGGACGGCAACGCGCTTCCCAAATGGCGTCACCCGGCGCAGGCGATCGTTTCCGGCGATGCCCTTAGCCGCTCGATTGCGGCGGCTTCGATCATCGCCAAGGTGACGCGCGACCGGATGATGCGGGATTATGACCTCACCTACCCCGGCTACGGATGGCGCCAGAACAAGGGCTATGGCACGGCCGAGCATCGCGCCGCGCTGATTGCGCTGGGGCCGACGCCGCTCCATCGCCGCAGCTTCGCCCCCGTCGCGCAGCTCTGCCTCGCATTTTGACGATCTCCGCCAAGTGAGTCGTTTGGGACACACCACAACGGGTTGAGTCGCGGGACTCGCGCTGACTCCATATTTGGTGGCATGGTGAATCTGGTCTTCCGGATCAGCCGCGACTCGCGGGATTCCGGGGCTTTTTATGCTTGACCGGTGACTCGCGGGGACTCACTAGAGGCCTTTCCGGGTTCAGTGCAGCAGAGGTTGGCGTCATGGAGCAGTTCGACGTAGGGGCGTGTTCGCGCGTCGCGCAGGCGCGTAAGGCGGGTGGCGCGCTGCCGCTCGACCAGATCCTGCGCGAGGATTGCGTTCGTGCCATGGCGGCGCTGCCCGACAAGTCCGTGGATCTGATCTTCGCCGATCCGCCCTACAATCTCCAGCTAGGCGGCGACCTGTTCCGCCCAGACGGCAGCCAGGTCGACGCCGTCGACGATGACTGGGACAAGTTCGACAGCTATGCGAGCTATGACCGCTTCACCCGCGCCTGGCTCAAGGAAGCGCGCCGCATCCTGAAGGACGATGGCACGCTCTGGGTAATCGGAAGCTACCACAACATCTTCCGGGTCGGCGCCGGTCTGCAGGACGAGGGCTACTGGATCCTCAACGACATCGTGTGGCGCAAGGCGAACCCGATGCCCAATTTCAAAGGTACGCGCTTCACCAACGCGCACGAGACGCTGATCTGGGCGGCGAAGTCGGAGACTGCGCGCTATACCTTCAACTACAAGGCGATGAAGGCGCTCAACGACGATCTCCAGATGCGTTCGGACTGGACTTTTCCGATCTGTTCGGGCGCGGAGCGGCTGAAGGATGATGATGGCAGCAAAGCGCACCCGACGCAGAAGCCCGAGGCGCTGCTCTATCGCGTGCTGCTGGCGACGACCAAGCCGGGCGACGTCGTGCTCGATCCCTTTTTCGGTACGGGAACCACGGGCGCGGTTGCCAAGCGTCTTGGCCGCCGCTGGATCGGCATCGAGCGCGAATCCCAATATGTCCGGGTGGCACGCGAGCGCATCGCCGCGGCACTGCCGCTCGACGAGAGCGCCATGGCGGTGATGCCCAGCCGCAAGTCCACGCCGCGCGTGCCGTTCGGTGCGCTGGTGGAAGCGGGGATGATCGCGCCGGGCGCGGTGTTGATGGACGCCAAGCGCCGCTGGATCGCCAATGTGCGCGCCGACAGCTCGCTCGCGTCGGAAGCTCGTTCGGGTTCGATCCACAAGCTTGGTGCTGAATTGCAGGGGGCGCCGTCGTGTAACGGCTGGACCTTCTGGCATGTCGAGCGTGAAGGCCGGCTGGAGCCAATCGACACGCTGCGCCAAGCCTATATTGCCAGCCAGCCGCCCGCATGATCCCGGGTGAGATCGCGCGGCGCGGTCGCACCGCGCGGATCTACCTCCGGCCCACCGGCTTCATCGATGCGCCCTTCGGCTATAACGGGCAGACGTTGCGGCTTGCTGGTGGGCTGACCTGGTTCTCGATGGTGGAGGCGATCGCGGCGGACGCCAGTGGTCGCTTCTCGACCGCGCTGGTGCCGGTCGAACGCATCGAGGATTTCGTCAACAGCCTGCCCGAGCCGCAGCGAACCTACGCCCAGGGCGTGCTGGCTCGGCTGGTCTCCCCCCGCGTGCCGCTAACGCTGGGGGAGCGTATCGTCCGGCTCGACCAGCCGCAGGTAATGGCGATCCTCAACATCACGCCCGACAGCTTCTCCGATGGCGGCGGGTTGGAGGGCGATCCGGTGCAGGCGACCGAGCGCGCCGTCGCGCTGGCCGAGGCAGGTGCGGCGATCATCGACATCGGTGGAGAGTCCACCCGGCCAGGCGCGAAGGCCGTCTGGGAAGGCGACGAAATCGCCCGCGTTGTGCCGGTGATCGAGCGGTTGCAGCCGAGCGGCGTCGCCATCTCGCTGGACACACGCAAGGGCGCGGTGATGGCGGCCGGCCTCGCGGCGGGTGCGCATCTCATCAACGACGTGGCGGCGCTCGACTATGATCCCGAGGCGCTGCGCGTCGCCGCGAACAGCGACTGCCCAGTGGTGCTGATGCACACTCAGGGCGCGCCGGAGACGATGCAGGACGATCCGCGTTACCGCGACGCGCCGCTCGACGTCTATGAATGGCTCGAGGCGCGGGTAAGCGAGGTGGTTGCCGCAGGCGTGGCGCGCGAGCGGCTGCTGATCGATCCCGGTATCGGTTTCGGCAAGAACCTCCGGCACAATCTGGCCATCCTTAACGGCCTGTCGATGTTCCACGGGCTCGGCCTGCCGATCGTGCTGGGGGCAAGCCGCAAACGGACGATCGGCGCGCTGTCGGGTGAGGCGTCGGTCGAGCAGCGGCTCGGCGGTTCGATCGCGTTGGCGCTGACGGGCGCGGCGCAGGGCGTGCAGATCCTGCGTGTTCATGACGTCTTCGAGACGGTGCAGGCGCTCCGCGTCTGGCGGGGCCTGCGCGACGAGGCGCTGACACCCAGCTGAAGGCGGGCGGGCGATCGGCCTCGGACCCGCGCTACTCCGGCAGTGAATTCAGCGTGGCGACCTTGTGCCAGTCCACCGGCGCGCTAGGAACGAAGATGCGCATCACATGATCGAGCCCGCTTGCGCCCGAATGCGCCAGGGCCTGCAAGGTCCGGATCGTGTTGGCGGCATAGCCGTCATATTCGAACTCGTTGTAGCCGATGCTGCAATCTTTCAGGCTGATCTCGGTCTTGCCGCTGTAGCTCAGCACGCAATCTTCGATCGTGCATCGCTCGTAGCTGTTGCCGTCGAGGACGAGCGTTTCGCCCCGGAACTCCTTTTCGACGTATCGCATGTCGCAGCCCCCATCGCCGCCGCATCTTACGGGGAAGCATCATCTTCCTGTCAATTGGTGCGAAAGAGGTGGGGTTGGAGGCGCTTAGGCCGCCGTGTCGATGCCGAGTTCGCCGAGCTTGCGATAGAGGGTCGAACGCCCGATGCCGAGCCGGCGCGCGACCTCGCTCATGCGGCCGCGATAATGGCTGATGGCGAGCCGGATCACGTCCGCCTCAATCTCCTCAAGCGGCCGGAGATGGCCTTCGGGCGTGTAGAGCGGCACGCCGCCTGCGGGCGTCACCGGAATGCGGTGGCCCATCATGCTGGCGCGGGGCTGACGTCGGCGGGAGAAGCTCTCCTGCGCGATCTGAGGGAAGTCCGCCGTGGTGAGCGCAGGCGCATCGCACAGCACCGCCGCACGGAACAGCGCGTTCTGGAGCTGGCGGACATTGCCCGGCCAGTCGTAGCCGGCGAGCAGCGTCAGCGCGTCATCGGTGATGTCGATCTCGCGCAAGCCGGGCTGATGGGCGATGCGATCGAGCAAGTGGCGGGCGAGCGACGGCAGGTCACCTGCGCGTTCCCGGAGCGGGGGGACGGGCACATGCACGCCCGCGAGCCGGTAAAGTAGATCTTCGCGGAAGCGGCCGGCGGCGACTTCCTCCGCCAGCGGCACATGGCTCGCGGCGATGATGCGGACGTCCACCTCGCGGTAGCCCCGCGCGCCGAGCGGCCAGATCCGCCCGGTCTCGATCGTCGCCAGCAGCCGCGCTTGGGTCTCGAGCGCGAGCGAGGCGACGTCATCGAGGAACAGCGTGCCGCCGTCGGCTTCCATGAAGCGTCCCGGCTTGCGCTCGAAGGCGCCAGCGAAGGCGCCGCGCTCATGGCCGAACAGGTCGGAGTCGATCACATTGGCCGGCACCGCACCGCAATCGAGCACCATCAGCGGGCGCTGGGCGCGGGGCGAGGCGGCATGGATCGCGTCGGCAATCATTTCCTTGCCGGTGCCGCGTTCGCCCTCGATCAACACCGGAACGCGCGCTGCGGCGGACTTCTCGGCGATCGCGACGGCGGCCCGGAAGGCGGGGGCGGAACCGACGATCTCTTCGAACGAAAGCGGCTGCCACAGTTTCTCGGCCATCGGCCGGAGCTCGCCTTCGATCGACTGGCGGTTGGCTGCGGCATCGAGCGCGGCGAGCAGACGGTCGGGGGCAATCGGCTTCACCAGATAGTCGGTGGCGCCGGCTCGCAAAGCCTCCACTGCGACTGCCAGCACCTCCATCGTAGTGAGGACGTAGACGGCCTTGTCGGGGTGGGCGGTCCGCAATTGGGCGACGAGGGCGGGGGTGTCGTCGCGCTGGTCAATCAGGATCGCTTCGATCGTGTTGGCGTGGGCGGCGCGGAGCGATGCGAGCGCGCTCGCCTCCGATTCGGCCACCACCGTGCGCCAGCCGGCGCGCGCCGCAATCGCGGACACTAGACGTCGTTGTCCGGCGTCTTCGTCGATCAGCAGCAGGCTTCGGATCGTTTCGCGCGGCATCCCATTCCCTCGGAGCTGGTCCTACTGCTAGCTGGACCGGGTAAAGACGATATTAAATGTACGGGGCGCGATTGCGCTTGCGGAGAGAAGGCAGACAGGTAGAAATCGAAAAACTGCAATCCAGCGAGGAACCAATGGCGGATAGCTCCCACGTTGAGATGACGGCTCACGAGCAAACCTATGGCAGTTTTATTAAGCTATTGAAATACGGTGCCGCCGCGTGCTTCGTCGTCGCGTTTCTCGTTATCATCATGATCGCGCATTGAAGGTCGGCGGGTGAAGATCGCGATCCTCAAGGAAGGCGCCCCGGGTGAGCGCCGTGTGGCGGGCACGCCCGAGACGGTGAAGAAA
>FTCZ01006059.1_pt1 | contig 15662 bp, 15 predicted proteins | sample 1658871 | NCBI WGS metagenome assembly FTCZ01 (sample SAMEA3914864, study PRJEB12502) | metagenome | biome: forest; material: soil | place: USA | collected 2012-03-12 | depth 0.3 m
CCGATTGCGCGGCATGCGCCTGCGCCACGCCGATATTCTCCGCCGCCGCGTCGATCCCGGTCACCGCCGCGCCCAGCCGCGCCAGCGGCTCGCACAGCAGGCCGGCACCGCATCCGACATCGAGCGCGCTCTTGCCCGCCAGCGGCGTGAAGCTCGCGCCATCGCCATGCCAATGCGCGTCGACCTGGCGGCGGATATAGTGGAGGCGCGGCGGGTTGAGCTTGTGGAGCATCGCCGACGAGCCCTTCGGGTCCCACCAGTCCTTCGCCAGCTTGCCGAAATGCTCGGCTTCGCGCGGATCGATCGTCGTCGTCGCCATGGCCGCGCTCTAGCGGGGCTTGCCGGTTTCGCCAATGTGTATTACCACGATAATACACAAAAGAGGGCGAGATGAAGCGGGCGATCTGGGCAATGATGCTGGCAATGGCGGGCGGGATCGCCGTCGCCGCCTTTGTCCCGCCGGCGCCATCGGCTACCGCGCAACCCAGCGCGAGCGTGACAAAGTAGTTACGGACGTTACGGTTGCGCTCTGCCGGGCGCCTTCCTATCAGGCCCGCCTTTCCACCCTGGGGACTCGACGCTTTTCCATGGCGCGTATCGTGATGAAGTTCGGCGGCACCTCGATGGCCGGAATCGAGCGCATCCGTAATGTCGCCAATCGCGTCAAGCGCGAGGTCGACGCCGGCAACCAGGTCGCCGTGGTCGTTTCCGCCATGGCCGGCGAGACCGACCGGCTGGTCAATTTCTGCCGCGAGGCGTCGTCGCTCTACGACCCGCGCGAATATGACGTTGTCGTCTCGGCCGGCGAGCAGATCACCAGCGGATTGCTGGCGATCGCGCTCCAGGCGATCGGCGTGCCGGCGCGCAGCTGGCTCGGCTGGCAGCTCCCGATCCATACCAGCGACGCGCATGCCTCGGCGCGGATCGAGGATATCGATACCCGGGCGCTCGACGCAGCGCTTTCCTCGGGCCAGGTCGCGGTGATCCCGGGATTCCAGGGCGTTGCCGAGGGCAGCCGCGTCTCGACGCTGGGCCGCGGCGGATCGGATACCTCGGCGGTCGCGGTGGCGGCGGCGATGAAGGCCGAACGCTGCGACATCTACACCGATGTCGACGGCGTCTACACCACCGACCCGCGGATCGTGCCGAGGGCGCGCAAGCTGCGCAAGGTCACCTATGAGGAAATGCTCGAGCTCGCGAGCGTCGGGGCGAAAGTGCTCCAGACGCGCTCGGTCGGGCTTGCGATGAAGGAAAATGTCCGCGTCCAGGTATTGTCGTCCTTCGTCAGCGACGACGCACCGATGGCGGACACATTGCCCGGGACGATGATCGTGGGCGAAGAGGAGATTGACGACATGGAGCGCCAGCTGATCACCGGCATCGCGCACGACAAGAACGAAGCGAAGATCACGCTGACCAATGTCTCGGACACGCCGGGATCGGTCGCCGCGATCTTCGCGCCGTTGGCCAGGGCCAATATCAATGTCGACATGATCATCCAGAATATCGCGCACCAGTCGCCGGGGCATGCCGGGTCGACCGACGTCACCTTCACCGTTCCCGCGGTCGATCTCGCGCGGTCGATCCAGGCGCTGAACGAGGCCAAGGAATCGATCGGCTTCGAAGAGCTGGTCCACGACACCCGCGTCGCCAAGATCTCGGTGGTCGGGGTCGGCATGAAGAGCCATGCCGGCGTCGCGTCGAAGATGTTCACCACGCTCGGCGAGCGCGGGATCAACATTCAGGCGATCTCGACTTCGGAGATCAAGGTCAGCGTGCTGATCCATGAGGACGAGACCGAGCTGGCGGTGCGCGTGCTGCATACCGCTTACGGCCTCGACGCCGAGGAAGCCGCCTGACCGCGACGCGCCCGCGCGCCGTGCTGGCGCCGCTCTTCGCCATCCAGTTCCTGAGCTGGGGCGCGATGTTCTGCCTCTGGGTCTATGCCCTGCCGGTGATCGGACGGATCGCCGGCGATACCCAGCATGCGCTGCTGATCGTCAGCGGCTGTTTCGCGCTCTATGCCCTGCTCGCGACGCTGTTCGCGTTTGCCCTGCCGCGACTGATCGCCCGGTTTGGCGCGGGGCGGGTTCATGGCAGTGGCCTGTTGATCGGGGCGGCCGGTCTGGCCGTGTTGGGCATCACCCAGGCGCCGCTGCTGCTCGTGCCCGCCTTCGTCGCGATCGCCATGGCGTGGAGCTGCATGGCCAATATCCCGTACGCGCTGGCCGGGGCCGCGGCGCCCCAGGGTCGCGGCGCGCATACCCTGCGATTGTTCGGCTTTTCGACCGTCGCGCCGCAGATCGTCGTGTCGCTGTGCCTGGCGATCGGCGCGAGCTGGCTGTTCGGCGATCTGATCGGCCGGGTGATGCTCTTGGGCAGCGCGATGATGGCGGCAGGCGGCGTGCTGGCGCTCGTCTTTGCCCGGCGGCTCGACGTGCCGATCGCGGATTGGTGAGGCGGGACTTGCCGGACGGGCATGGCGAAGGCTAGGCCGACACGATGACTGCCACTTCCATCGGCGCCGAGCGCCTTGCCCGCCGCATGCAGCGCGGCGTCGACTTCCTGGGCTGCGACGTCGCGATCCTGTGCGGCGCGATGTCGTGGGTCAGCGAGCGCAACCTCGTTTCCGCCATGTCCAATGCCGGCGGGTTCGGCCTGATCGCATGCGGCGCGATGACGCCCGAGCTGCTCGATGCCGAGATTGCCGGGACCAAGACGCTCACGAACAAGCCGTTCGGCGTGAATCTGATCACGATGCACCCGATGCTGTTCGACCTGATCGAGGTCTGCAAGAAGCACGAGGTCGGCCATGTCGTGCTGGCGGGCGGCCTGCCGCCGGCCGGATCGCTCGATGCGATCAAGGCCAATGGCGCCAAATTGATCTGCTTCGCCCCCGCGCTGGCGCTGGCCAAGAAACTGATCCGCTCGGGCGTCGATGCGCTCGTCGTCGAGGGGATGGAGGCCGGCGGCCATATCGGCCCGGTCTCGACCAGCGTGCTCGCGCAGGAAATCCTGCCCGAAGTCGCCGAGCAGGTCCCCGTTTTCGTCGCCGGCGGCATCGGCCGTGGCGAGGCGATCGCCGGCTATCTCGACATGGGCGCCGCCGGGGTCCAGCTCGGCACGCGCTTCGCCGCGGCGACCGAATCGATCGCGCATCCCAATTTCAAGAAGGCGTTCTTCCGCGCCAATGCCCGCGATGCGATCGCCAGCGTCCAGATCGACCCGCGCCTGCCGGTCATCCCGGTCCGCGCGCTCAAGAATGCCGGGACCGAACTGTTCACCGCCAAGCAGGTCGAGGTCGCCCAGGCGCTCAACGACGGCGCGGTCGAGATGGCCGAGGCGCAGCTCCAGATCGAACATTATTGGGCCGGCGCCTTGCGGCGCGCGGTGATCGACGGCGACATCGAGCATGGCAGCCTGATGGCGGGCCAGTCGGTCGGGATGGTGACGAAGGAAGAACCCGTCGCCGAGATCATCGCCCAGTTGATGGCCGAAGCCGCGCACGCGCTGGAGAAACGGGCGGCGTGAGCCGGACGCCCTGTCGTCGCTAACTTCGCGGCCACTACGCGCGAGACGCGGCGACCCGCTTGGGGTCGCTAACGTCATAACCCTACGCGTGAGCGTTTTCGGATGGGGCGGAGGAGTCGCTCGTGGCATGCCATGAACGCTGCCGGCAAACCTCCGGCATTTGTATCGAACCAGTACTTCTTCTTCGTCATCCGGCCAGGCAGCGCGACAGGTCGGTCGCCTCGGCCGAGACCTTGTAGCCCTGATCATTGACGTGGAGATGATCGCCGCTGTCGTAACGCGGCAGCAGGCGCGACGGATGGTCGGGATCGCGCAGCACGCGATCGAGATCGGCCAGCCCGTCGAAGGCGCCGGCCGAGCGCATCCAGCGATTGACCTGTTCGCGCACCCGGTCCTTCGCCGGCGTGTAATAGCCCGGCGTCTCGTCGCCTTCGAACGGCGTGATCGTGGTGCCCACGACGCGCATCCCGCGCCGGTGCGCCGCCAGGACCAGCGCGCGATAGCCGGCGATCAGCTCGCGCGCGGCCACCGGCCGGCTGCCCGCCGGGTAGATGCCGCCAAAGCCGATATCGTTGAGGCCGAGGCGGACGACCAGGCACGACCCGCGCGCCGCGGCCGGCACCTCGCGGTCGAACCGGCGCAAGGCGGCCTCTCCCAGGCTGGTGAAATAGGGGGCGACCCCGGGGCTATCGCGCAGCATGCGGTTGCCGATCAGCCCGAGGTTGAGCACCGCCACGGGCCGCCCGCGGTCCCCGCCGGAATAGTGCGCGGCGAGATAGTCGGTCCAGCGGTGGTCGCTCTCCTCGGTCGAGCCGTCGCCATCGACTCCCGAATCGCCGAGCACGTACACTGCCCGCGCCGGGTCCCCCGTGACCTCGACCGCCGCCAGGAAGGGACGGTCGGAGATCGAGCGGTCGGGCGTGATCGGGAAATCGGCCACGCGATTGCCGCGGGCGACGAGGCCGGTCTGCAGGGCCAGCACGTGTGTCGTCGACACCGGGGTCCGCTCGGGGAAATAGATCGATACCGCCAGCCGCGTTCCGGAAGGTACGGACAAATCGATCGGATCGCTGGTCGCCGTCCGGCCCGGCGCGATTGTTGTGGCACCCTGCCCGCCGAACGTGACCCTGCGGTCGGTGGCGGGAGCGATGCGCAGATCGTCACCCGCGCGGGCGATGCGCAGCGCGCCGATCCGCAGCGGCGTCTTGCCGAACCGGTTCGACAGGACCAGGCGGACGCGCTCGCCGCCGACGCTGGTCCGCACGAACAGCCGCACCGTCTCGTCCTCGAATCGCTCGGGCTTGCGGGGAAAGGGCGGCTGCATCGCGGCGGTCCAGGTCGGAACCCAGGCCGGCGCCACGCGGGCCGCCATCGCCATGGCCGCCCCGGCGAACGCAACGATGATCGCCGCCGACAGGATTCCGTACCGACGCAATCCTCGGTGCTTTGCGCTGTCCTGCCCCGGCATGACGTTTCCCCGTGATTGTGGCTATGGCGGTGGTGGTTGATCCTGGCGTGCGGCCAGGGGATATTTCCAGCCAAATCGACCGCAGTTCACCGCATCGGGCATCATCGGGAGGGCGCCGCACCGTCCACCCCTCAACGCCGGGCGCCGCGCATCCAGCGCCACACTTCCTGCGCGCATTGCCAGACCCATACCGCCGCCGCCGCGACGATCCCGATCCGGATCGACAGCTCGACGCTGTCCTGCAGGCCACGCGCCTGGTCGGGCGAGGTGCCGACCGGGATCACGTCGATCCAATGCCCGGCGCGATAGAGCAGCACCGCCAGGATCACCGCGCCGACCGTCGTCGCGATCGCGAAGGCGCCGCGCAGCCAGCGCCAGTTCGGCCGCAGCCACTGCACGACATTGTGCGCCAGCCGTCCCACCATCAGCGCCAGGATCGGCCAGTAGAGCGCCATCCAGATCGGTGCCGGCTCGACGCGGAACGCGCTGCTGGTGGTGGTCGGGAACGGCCAGGGGACCACGCCCACCCACCACAACAGGATGAACACGCCCAGGGCGATCTCGACGATCGATTCCCAGCGCCCCGGTTCCTTCCCGAGGTCTATCTCGGGCAGCTCGCCGGGCTTCCAGGTCTGGAAGTACTTGTCCATCCCGCCATAGCGCTCGACCAGCGCGAAGATGATCGTGGTGGTGCCGACCACCACCGCCGCCGCCCACCAGAGCGAGCCCATGAACTGGACGATCATTTGCCCCGGATTGCCCGGATGGATCGCCGCCTTGACCAGGGTCGAAATGACCATGCCGATCGCGGCCAGCCCGCCGAACAGGCGCAGCGAATAGAGGTAGAAGGGATAGAGTTCGGGTCCGATCAGATATTGATGCGTGCGGTAGCGCGCCGCGACCACGAGCGGGTGGCCGTTGCGCTGGAGCAGGGCATCCCAGTCGACGCTGCCGCCGCGTGCTTCCTCGGCATCGGCGCGTTCGAGCAATTCCTCGCGCAGTTCGGCGACGATGTCGTCGGCCTGTTTGACGGGCAGGTTGCGGCGCACGGCCGCCAGATAGCGTTCGAGCAGATCCATCTTACTGGTCCTTTTCGGTGATGCGCAGGATCGAGTCGGAAATCGCGTTCCACTCGGCGAGCAGCTGCGCCAGCGTCTCGGTGCCGTCGGGCGACAGGCGGTAGAATCGCTTGGTGCGCTTCGTTTCCTCGCGCCATTCGGAAATCAGCAGCCCCTGCGCCTCGAGGCGCCGGAGCAAGGGGTAGAGTGCGCCCTCATCGATCGCGAGGCCCGCATCCTCGAGCGTCTGGCGCAAGGTATAGCCGTAGCGTTCCTCGCGCAGCGCCCCGAGCACCGCCAGCACCAGCGACCCGCGCCGGAGCTCGACGCGGAGCTTTTCGTAAATGTCTTCATCAACCGGCATAACCTGTGCCTCACATAGTGTGTGACATACACTGTATGATACACAGTAATTGAAGAGTCAAGCCGGGCGATGGATGAGGGGTGATGACCACCGAGAAAGCCGGCCTCCCGATCCTGTCCTTCGCCGATCTGGCGGCGTGGGAGGCGTGGCTCACCACGCAACCGCGCGAGTCGAAAGGGATGTGGCTCAAGCTCGCCAAGGCGGGGAACGGCGAGTCGTCGCTGACTAAGGCGCAGGCGATCGACGGCGCGCTGTGTCACGGCTGGATCGACGGACAACTTGGCAGTTTCGACGATGGCTGGTTCCTGACTCGCTTCACCCCGCGCAAGCCGACATCGAAATGGTCGGAGAACAATCGCAAGCGCGCCGATGAGCTGTGCGGCGAGGGCCGCGTTACCGCCGCCGGGCTGGCCGAGATCGACGCCGCCAGGGCCGATGGCCGCTGGGATGCCGCCTACGCGCCCGCCTCGACCGCTGCCGAACCCGACGACCTCAGGGCCGCGCTCGATGCCGAGCCGGCGGCGCGCGCCTTCTTCGACACGCTGACCGGCGCCAATCGCTACGCCATCCTCTATCGCGTCCAGACCGCGAAGAAGCCCGAGACGCGGGCGGCGCGGATCGAGAAGTTCGTCGGCATGTGCGCGAGGCGCGAAACTATTCACGGATAAAGCTAGACCCGGACAGAACGCGATCCTAGCCTCCGCCCGCCGGCGTCAGATCGGCCGGGCCGCGACCTTTCGTGTTTTTCATGGAGATCGGGATGAAGCTGATGGGTGTGGCCGGCGCGATTGCGTGCCTGGCGCTTTCTTCGTGCGGCGGGGGCGGCGGCAATGCGACGACGGGTACCGGCAGTGGTGCAACCGGCGCCTCGACCGCCAGCGCGACCGCCGATGCCACCGGGGCGTGGAACGAGACGGACGCGTGCAAGACGCTCGACCAGGCGGTTGTCGCGAGCGCCGCAGGCGAGGCGGTGAGCAAGGCCGCAACGACTAAGTCGATCCCCGCCACCGACAGCACCGCCGCGCTCTCGCAATGCGATTATACCCTGGCCGACGGACGGACGGTGATGTTCTCGACCAAGGTGGCGATGACCACCGACATGGGCGCCGACGCCGCATCCTATGCCGATCACGCCAAGGCGGCCGGGCTGCAGCCGCCCGCTCCGGTACCTGGCGTGGGCAAGGCCGCTTTCTGGGGCGATGCTACCGAATTGCCGCACCTCGACTTCTTCGTCGGTGCGCACCAGTTCGGCTTCTTCATGTTCAAGGGAAAAATGGCCAGCGCCGGGCTCGAAAAGGTCGATCCGGCCTGGGCGAAGGACCTGGCGATCAAGCTGGCGCACAAGGTCGGCGCCTGACCAGGACGAAGCCCGAGACGCCCGCGAAGGGCGAAACACTGTCGTGAAAAAGGTTCCGCGAGAATCGTCGTAAACGCGGAATTGACGCCCTTTCTCAAGCAGCTGTTGGCCGGATCGGGGTGAACCTGACCCTTGCGTCACATGGGGGTGGCGCAAGGGGGGTTGTATCATGCGTATCATCGGGATTGTTCTGCCCGTCGCGGCCATGCTCACGGGTGCACCGGCCGCGGCCCAGTCGTTCCAACCGGCGGTCGTGTCGACCAAATTACCGCCGCTCGAGGCATTGTGGCATCTGCGCGTGGCGCTCAACGTCGCCGCGCTCGGATGCCGCGATGCCGACGAAGCCAATACCGTCGCTTCGTACAATGCGCTGATCCGCGGCCGGAGCGGCGTGCTCGCCGCGGCAAACGACGCGGTCAGCGCGCATTACAAGGCCGACTATGGCAGCGCCTGGGAAAATGCCCGCGAACGCGACATGACCAGGCTGTACAACTATTTCGCCCAGCCGGCCGCCCAGGCCGAATTCTGCGCGGTCGCCAAGGACACGCTGGCGCAGGTCGGCAACGTCGAGGCGCAGGACCTGCCGGGCTTTGCCCTGGCGTTGCTGCCGCAGCTCGAGGAGCCGTTCTGGCCGCAGGCATCGGCGAACGACTATGCCGCCGCGCCCGCGACCAGTAGCGGACCGACCGTCGCAATCACCGCGATCGTGCCGGTTGCGCCGGGCTTTACCGGCCACTGACCGCGGTATCGCCAACCGCATCTTAACCATCGCCGCCGCATGAAGGCGCTTGCCGGGGGCGGCGATGGAGATGCGTATGGCGCGTGTACGCGGCCTGGTTTTCCTGATCCTGCTCGCCGGGTGCGCTCATCGCGCGCCGGCGCCCGTGGCGGTCGCGCCGGCGCCACCGCCGCCACTACCCGTCGTTACCGCGGTCCCGATGCCCGCCGGCGCCTCGCCCGGCATGACGATCCCGGCGATGCTGACCGACGGCAGCTACCCGACGCCGAGCCGCGGGCTCAGTCCGGCCGGCACGATCTGGCACTTGAGGGTCGCGCTCAACGTAGCGGCGCTCGCTTGCCGCGGCGCAACCGGCGATGCGATCACCAATCGCTACAATGCCGTCCTGACCAGCCACCGCGCGCCCTTCGCGAAGGCGCAGGCGGCGGTCGCGAAGGAATTCCCCGCCGGCTATGACGATGCGATGACCCGGCTGTACAATTGGTACGCGCTGGCGCCGGCCCGCGACGGCTTCTGCGCGGCGGCCGATCGCGTGCTTGCCGCCTTGCCGGCCATCCAGGGCGACGCGCTGGCGGGCTATGCGGCGGCCGCGCTTGCCGAGCTCGACCGCCCGTTCACCGATTTCTACCGTGCTTACGATGCGTGGCGATATCAGCGCGCTGCCGCCAGCGCCGCCTCCGCTCCGGTCGCGCCCGTGCCCGCGCCGCGCGTCCCCTGGCTCAAGGTCGATCCGGCGATCTTCCGCCTGCCCTGAGCGCAGGACATGGCGCCGCCGCGACAACCCTGCTAGCGGAATGATATGGCCGTCACCGCTGCCGCTTCCGCTCGCGAAATTCTCGTCAATCTCCACGAGGTGATGGCGGCGCGATCGAGCGCGCAGGCAAAGCTCGACGCGGTCGTCCGCATCATCGGCGAAGCGCTCGATAGCGAGGTCTGCTCGATCTACCTGCTGCGCGAGGGGCTGCTCGAACTCTATGCCACCAGGGGCCTCGACCAGGCCGCGGTCCATGTCACCAAGCTGGGGCTGGGCGAAGGCCTGGTCGGTACGATCGCGCAGAATGTCGAGACGCTGAACCTCGACGAAGCCGCCGCGCATCCCGATTTCGCCTATCGCCCCGAAACCGGCGAGGACGAATTCCACAGCTTTGCCGGCGTACCGATCATTCGCCGCGAGCGCGCGGTCGGGGTGCTCGCGGTCCAGCATGTCGAACCGCGCAAGTACGACGATGTCGAGATCGAGGCGCTGCAGACCGTCGCGATGGTGCTGAGCGAGCTGATTTCCAATGCCGGGCTGGTCGACCAGCGCGGCGACGCCAATTCGCGCCCGCAATCGACCGCGGCGGTGCGGCTCGAAGGGCTCAAGCTGGTCGAGGGCATGGCGATCGGCCACGCCGTCTATCACCAGCCGCGCATCACCATCGAGCATACGGTTGCCGAGGATGTCGAGGCCGAGCGCCACCGCGTCTATGCCGCGTTCGACAAGATGCGCGAGCAGATCGACCGCATGGCGGCGCAGGCCGAATTCGGGGTCGGCGGCGAGCATGAGGAGGTCCTCGAGACCTACAAGATGTTCGCCTATGACGAAGGCTGGTCGCGGCGGATCAACGAGGCGATCGATTCGGGGCTGACCGCCGAAGCGGCGATCGAGCGCGTCCAGCAGCGCACCCGGATGCGGATGCGCCAGATCAGCGATCCGTTGCTCCAGGACCGGATGCACGATCTGGAGGATCTCTCCAACCGGCTGCTCCGCACCGTCTCGGGCCAGATGGGCACCGCCGCGCAGCTTGGCCTGAGGCAGGATACGATCCTGATCGCGCGCAATCTCGGCCCCGCCGAATTGCTCGAATATGACCGCCGCCGGCTGAAGGGCGTGGTGCTCGAGGAAGGATCGCTGACCGCGCACGTCACGATCGTCGCGCGCGCGATGGGCGTGCCCGTGCTCGGCCGTGTCCGCTCGATCCGCCAGTCTATCGGCGAAGGCGATCTGCTGCTGCTCGACGTCACCGAGCAGGGCAATGTCCTGGTCCGCCCCTCGGCGGCGATGGAAGAGGCGTTCGACGCCAAGCTGCTGCTGCGCCAGAAGCGTCGCGCGGTGTTCGCCGCGCTGAAGGCCGAGGCGCCCGAGACGACCGACGGCTCGCGGCTGACCTTGCTGGTCAATGCCGGACTGCGCGACGATGTCGCCGCGCTCGACGTGACCGGGGCCGACGGCATCGGCCTGTTCCGCACCGAATTCCAGTTCCTCGTCTCGGCCACCTTGCCGCAGCGCGAGCGCCAGCTCAGGCTCTATCGCGACGTGCTCGATGCCGCGGGCGACAAGCCGGTGGTGTTCCGCACGGTCGATATCGGCGGCGACAAGGCGCTGCCCTATCTCAACCATCACGACGAGAATGAAGAGAATCCGGCGATGGGCTGGCGCGCGCTCCGGCTCGCGCTCGAACGCGGCGGACTGATGAAGGCGCAGGCGCGCGCGTTGATCGAGGCGGCGGGCGGGCGTACCCTCAACGTGATGTTCCCGATGGTGTCCGAAGCCTGGGAATTCGACGAGGCCAAGGAATTGTTCGAGGCGCAGCGCGTCTGGCTCGGCCAGCGCGGCAAGCGCCTGCCGAGCGAGATTCGCTACGGCGCGATGCTCGAAGTGCCGGCGCTCGCCGAGCAGCTCGACTTGCTGCTGCCCAATATCCAGTTCCTGTCGATCGGCACCAACGACCTGACCCAGTTCCTGTTCGCCGCCGATCGCGCCAATCCCAAACTGGCCGAGCGCTACGACTGGCTGAGCCCGTCGATCCTGCGCTTTTTGAAGCGCGTCGTCGCACCGTGCCGCGAGGCGAATGTCGCGCTGACCGTATGCGGCGAAATGGGTGGGCGTCCGCTCGAGGCAATGGCGCTGATCGCGCTCGGGATCGAGCGGCTGTCGATCACCCCGGCCGCGGTCGGCCCGATCAAGGCGATGATCCGCAGCCTCGACCGCGGCGCGGCGATGGCGTTCATGGACGAGCTGCTGGTGCGTCCGCCGCGCGACCTGCGCGGCGAATTGAGCGGCTGGGCGGTACGAAACGGGGTCGAGCTCGCCTGAATCGGCGGCGAGCCGCACGCCGAGGGCGTTGACAGCACGCCGCGCTTTGCAGAGAGCCGCATATAGGCGGGAGGCCCATCAGGGGTCGCCCTCTTGCCGGAGAAGGTGATGGACGAGGATCAGACGCCCGACCAGGCGTCGCTGTTTCCGAAGAGCGTGGGCGACAAGCTGCGCGAGGCACGCGAAGGGCTGGGGCTGTCGCTGACCGACGTCGCCAACACGACGCGCGTGCCGATCCGCCATCTCGAGGCGATCGAGCAGAACCGGCTCGATTCGATGGCATCGCCGACTTACGCGATCGGCTTCGCGCGAAGCTATGCCCGCGTGGTCGGGCTCGACGAGAAGGCGATCGCCGCCGAGCTGCGCCAGAGCCCGCAATTGCCCTTGTCGCCGTCGATCGGATTCGAGGAATATGAGCCGAGCGATCCGCGCCGCGTGCCGTCGCGCGGCATGGCCGGGATTGCCGGGATCATCGCGCTCGTCCTCGTGATCGCGGTCGCTATCTGGTACGGCACCAGCATGTTCCGCGGATCGGGCGAGGAAGCGGCCCCGCTCCCCACGCCCGAAGCGACCGAGACGATCGCCGCCGGTCCCGAAGCGACCCCGGCGCCGGTCAGCGGCGGCCAGGTCTCGCTGACCGCGACCGACGCGGTGTGGCTGCGCGTCTATGACGGCACCGGCAAGACCCTGGTCGAGAAGACCCTGCAGGCCGGCGAACGCTACGACGTGCCCGCCGATGCCAACAATCCGATGATCAATATCGGCCGCCCGGACAAATTGCAGGTGACGATCAACGGCTCGGCGGTCGCCCCGCTCGGCGACGGCAAGCGCGCGATCAAGGACGTGCCGATCAGCGCCACGGCATTGCAGGCGCGCGGCACCACGCCAGCGCCGGGCGCCGCGCCGATAGCGGCACCGACCCCGGCGGCGACGCCGGCCAGGGCAACCGGATCCTCGGCCAGCTCTGGCGACGTGCCGGCCGCGTTCCGCTCGCCAACGCCCAAAGCCACGCCGACCCCGCGCGCCAGCTCGACGCCGCGCGCGGTGCCGACGCCCGATCCGGTCGCGCTGCCGACCGGCGCGGCGACGCCGACGCCCTGACGCTGGCGAGCGCGGCGCGGATGAGTTAGGTTAACGCGCAGGTCAATTTGGGGACGGGTATGCGTAGGATGTTGGTCACGGCCATGCTGGCCGGATTGTTCGCGGCGACGCCGGCGCTGGCGCAGAATGCGTCGGTCGACGCGCGGATGTCGCAGCTCGAAAAGCGCATGAACACGGTCGAGCGCGTGCTGTCGCGCCAGACCGGCACCCTGATCCAGCCCGAGATCGGCCCCGATACCGGACCCGTCACCGCCCCCGGCACGCCGGCCAGCGCGCCGCTCGCCGACCTCCAGCAGCGCATGACCGCGGTCGAGACCGAATTGTCGGGCTTTACCGGCCGGCTCGAGACCGCCGAGCACCGGCTGCAGCAGATCGAAGGCGATTTCGCCGCCTACAAGCGTGCGACCGACGCGCGGATCAAGGCGCTCGAGGATCGCGCCGCGCCCGCGCCGGGCAATGACGACGGCGCCGACGCGCCGGTCACGCCGCCGGTTCGGCCCGGCACCAAGCCGCCCGTCACCAGGCCCGGCACGACCACGACCCCGCCCAAGCCGGGCCCGGGCGACGATCCCGACCGCGCCGACCGGATCGCCGCGGTGGTCAAGCCGACCGGCAAGGACGCGGTCGACAAGGCGATGTACGCCTATAATTACGGCTACCGGCTGTGGCAGGCGAAGCTCTATCCCGAGGCGGAAGGGCAGCTCCAGGGCTTCGGCGGCAAATTCCCCGGCCATCGCCTGACCAGCCGCGCGCAATATCTGCTCGGCCAGGTCTATATGGACGACGGCAAACCCAACCTCGCCGCGCAGACCTTCTACGAGAATTATTCGAAGCTGCCCGATGGCGAGCGCGCCTCGGACAGCCTGCTCAACCTCGCCAAGGCGCTGACCGTGCTCAAGCGCCCCAAGGCCGACATTTGCCGCGTCTATACCGAGCTCAACGACGTTTACGGCGCCAAATTGAGCGCGACGCAAAAGGCCGATGCGGCCAAGGGCCGTGCCGCAAGCAAGTGCAGCTGAGCTCGACCCGGCGCAGGTAAGGCGGTTCGCCGCCGACCTTGCCGCCTTGTGCGATATCGACCGCGACCGCGTCCTGGTCGCGGTATCGGGCGGTCGCGACAGCATCGCCCTGCTGCTGCTGACGCATGAAGTGATCGGCGACCGCTGCATCGCCGCGACGGTCGACCACGGATTGCGCAGCGAATCGGCGGTCGAGGCGCAATGGGTCGCGCAGCTCTGCGCCGGGTTCGGCATCGCCCATGCCATTCTCCACGAGCCGATGCCCGAGCGCGCCGGCCGCACCGCCAATCTTTCCGCCCGGGCGCGCGCGCTGCGCTACCGGCTGCTCGAGGACCATGCCGCGGCGACCGGCGCCCACGTCATCGCCACCGGGCACCATGCCGACGACCAGCTCGAAACGCTGGTCATGCGGCTCAACCGCGGCGCCGGGATTGCCGGGCTGGCCGGGGTGCGCGCCCGCGGCGGCCGGATCATCCGCCCCCTGCTCGGCTGGCGCCGCAGCGAACTGGCCGGTCTGGTAATCGACCAGCATATCGAGGCGGTCGAGGATCCGAGCAATGTCAGCGAGCGGTTCGATCGCGCGCGGCTGCGCAAGGCGCTGGCTGAGGTCGACTGGCTCGACCCCGATCGCTGGACGCAAAGCGCGCGCGCGTTGGGCGATGCCGAGGACGCGATTTCCTGGTCGGTGCGTCAGCTTGAGACACAAAGGATGACGGTCGCGGGCGACGATATCCTGCTCGACCCGACGGGATTGCCGTTCGAACTGCGTCGCCGCCTGGTCGAAAACTGCGTGCTGTGGCTCGATCCCGATGCCGGGATTCGCGGTCCCGCGCTGGTCCGGATGGTTAACGCACTCGACTCGGGCGAACGCGCGATGCTGGGCGACGTGATCGCGGTTGCCGGGCTCGGCGTCGTGTGGCGCTTCAGCAAGGCTCCGCCGCGTCGATTGCTCTGATCAACGTTGTTCCATTGCCATTAAGGCTTGCTCGCTTATCTTGTGGGCAAGGAAAGGTACCTCACGACGATGAACGACAACGACAAGCAGCCCGAGGGCGGCAACAACAATTGGGCACGCAGCCTGATCGTCTGGGTCGGGATCGCCGTCGCGCTCGCCGTCCTGGTGACGATGCTGAGCGACCGCAACGCGGCGCCCGCCGGCCAGCAGATCCCCTATTCGTCGTTCATCGCCAAGGTGAAGGACGGATCGGTCAAGAAGGTCGAGATTGCGGGCACGATGATCAACGGCACGCTGAAGGACAACACCTCCTTCCGCACCAATGCCGGCGTGACCGATCCGCAGCTGATGGACCGGCTGATCAACGCCAATGTCGAGGTGGTCGCCAAGCCCGAGGAAACGCCGTCGATCTGGCAATATCTGCTGATCCAGTCGCTGCCGTTCGTGCTGATGCTCGGCATCGCCTTCTTCGTGATTCGCCAGATGCAGAAGGGCTCCGGCTCGGGCGCGATGGGCTTTGGCAAGAGCCGCGCGCGGATGCTGACCGAAAAGCAGGGCAAGGTGACGTTCGACGACGTCGCCGGCGTCGACGAGGCGCGCGAGGAACTGCAGGAGATCGTCGAGTTCCTCAAGGACCCGACCAAGTTCGCCCGGCTGGGCGGCAAGATCCCCAAGGGCGCGCTGCTGATCGGCTCGCCCGGTACCGGTAAGACCCTGCTCGCCCGCGCCATCGCGGGTGAGGCGGGCGTGCCGTTCTTCACCATTTCGGGCTCGGACTTCGTCGAGATGTTCGTCGGCGTCGGCGCGAGCCGCGTCCGCGACATGTTCGAACAGGCCAAGAAATCGGCACCATGCATCGTCTTCATCGACGAAATCGACGCGGTCGGCCGCCATCGCGGCGCCGGCATCGGCAACGGCAATGACGAGCGCGAGCAGACGCTCAACCAGCTGCTGGTCGAGATGGACGGGTTCGAGGCGAACGAAGGCATCATCA